>Ga0123336_10000176_pt1 | contig 65866 bp, 61 predicted proteins | sample SSSSmetaG_FD_96466 | JGI IMG/M metagenome (GOLD analysis project Ga0123336, IMG submission 96466) | Glacier valley bacterial and archeal communities from Borup Fiord, Nunavut, Canada, to study Microbial Dark Matter (Phase II) - ​SSSS metaG | ecosystem: Environmental > Aquatic > Freshwater > Ice...
AAGGTATTGCTATCAAGGAATACAAAAACAAGTAAAGAATAAACCAAAGGTGATGCCAGCTGAAACTTCCACCCGGATATGGCTTGAAATCAAAAACTGTTTTGTAAAAATCCCAATAACTATCATATTCCTTAATATGTTCATAGTAAATCTGGGGTGGTACTACCACGAACATTCCGAAGACAAGGGGAATAAAAAGTCTTTTGAAACGTTCGCTTGCAAATTGATTTGGTGTTCGCTTGCCAAGTGCCATGTAAGTACCTGCACCAGAAATAAAAAGCAACAAAGGCATTCGCCAGAAGTGGAACCACACCATCCAATAATTAAAGCTGGCGGTGGTGTCGGAATTTTTAACATGCCATCCCCAGGTATTAAACCACATGCCAGTGTGGAAGAACAAAAGAATGATAATTGCAATAAGCCTAAGCCAGTCTAAATCGTGACGTCGGGCAGAAAGAGAAGTTGGTCTCGGTACATTCATAAAATTTATTTTATCAAAGAAACTGACCCCTTTACTAAAGGTAAGGTTGTTTTTACAAGCGAGATGGCCTATTTTATAAAGTCGGACGCCGAACGAATGTATATTTGAGCTGCAATATGAATTTTGAAATAATCCCGGCAACAATTGCCGATGCATCGGATCTGAATAGACTTGTTAATTCTGCTTACCGTGGGGAATCTTCCAAGGCTGGCTGGACTACCGAAGCGGATCTTTTGGATGGAACCCGAACCGTAGTCTCCTCCATTGAAGACATTTTCAATAGGCCTGATTCCACTATTTTAAAATATGTTGAAGATGGAAAGATTCTTGGATGTGTGGAGTTACGAGATGAAGGTGACAAACTGTACCTCGGAATGTTGACCGTTCGACCAAGCCTTCAAGGAAAAGGAATCGGAAAAGAATTACTAAGAGCTGCTGAAGTTGAAGCAAAAAAATCAAGTTGCAAAAAGATTCACATGACCGTTATTTCTCGACGCACGGAACTTATTGATTGGTATGTGCGACATGGTTATGTAAAAAAAGGAACAAAGCCATTTAATATTCCGGATGCGAGGTTTGGTGTACCGAAGGTGGAGCTGGAGTTTTTGGTTTTAGAAAAACTGCTTGATTAGAAACCCTCAAACACAGAGGAGATCACAAAGCATTGCCCGCACGTCAGTAAGCTAACCTCCACCAAATTCACTTCGCAACTATTCTTGATGTTCTTCACCAACAACATTCGTAATAAATAAAAATTTCTCGAAACACCAATTAACTTCCGCGAAACTCACTTGGTGTTTTACCCGTTAGTTTTTTAAACACTGTATTAAACGATGATTTCGAATTATATCCCACCTTCTCCGCTATTTCTTCAACTTTAACGTTTGGTTGCTCTTTCAATAATTTCTTTGCCTCTTCAACACGATAGTGTGCAACGAGTTCAAAGAACGTTCTACCAAGTCCTTCATTGATTACTTGAGAAAGCTGGTGAACAGATATTGAAAGTTTTTCTGCAAGATCCGGTAACGAAAAACTGGATCTAAGAAAAGGTTTCTCGTTTGTCATCACTTCGCTCAATTTTACAAGAGTGAGCCGCGACTGTTCTGTGGTGAGCGACGACGTCTTATACTTTTGCTGCTCATTTAATAATGCCGGGCGAAAGAACCCTGAACTTTTGATTGCAAAAAAGCTGGTCATATAAATAGTCAACGCTATGTACGTTGCGAAAATATGGTCGCCTGTATCTCTTGGATTATTAAGCTTAACAGTTAAAATGGTGAATGCAGAAGATATTAAAAGAAACACATGCCATCGTAATACTCTAAGTGTTAGTGTTTTTGGTCTTAGTAATGATTCTCCTCTTCTTTTGAACGCCTTAAATGTTTCTATCAAACTTAGGACTCCGTAGATCAGGATAGAGAAAATAGTCATTTGCGTAATTATCATTCGAATGCTTAGCGGATCCGAGTTATACGGATAATCAAAAATTCTTTTGGGAAGTTCAGGATGATATGAACTGACCCACGCATTATATTTCGCATCTTCAGGCATTGCAAGAAATAATCCCAAATAAAATGTGTACAAAACGGCAGGAAAAAAGTGGAAATAATCCCTCTTGCTAATTGAGCCACGAATAAGACTTATCACCATAAGATAAGTCAACGGACCTATGAGAAGCGAAAGTGATTCTGAAAAATCTACGAGATAGAAAGCATGAACAATGTATCCTGTGTACATCAGCAATATTTCCAACAGACATCCGCAAATGGCAATTAATAGAAAGCCGTGAAGTAAATTAGTCTGGATCTTCCTGCTTTCTTTCGACAAAAAGAAAATAGATAGAAACAGGCCTTGAACCATTCCCAGAAAAATGAAGACTGCCCAAAGATCAATCCTGTAACTAACAACGCCGTTCATACTGTGTTTAGACCAGCGCCAAAGTAACTAAAATTAAATTCACTCATTTTCAATATTTTTGTTTCTCTGTTAACATTCACATTTATTAAAAATTTATGATTATGCGCATGCTGTTTATTTTCATACTAAGCATTACATCCCTCATGGGCTTTTGTCAGAATACAGATCTCCCTTCTGATCTGTTAAGCAAGGATTTTCATAAAGACCGCCGTCAGAAGTTAAGGGAAAGTCTTCCTGCAAATTCAGCAGCTGTATTTTTCACAAATCCAATACGCAACAGGGCTAATGATGTGGATTATGTCTATCACCAGGACCCAAACTTTTTCTATTTAACTGGCTACAAAGAGCCCGATGCTCTCTTGTTTATTTTTAAAGACACGCAAACTTCCAGTGACGGAACCCGCTATAATGAAATACTTTTTACGCAACCACGTAATGAGCTTCGTGAAATGTGGACAGGTCGAAGATTAGGTGAAGCGGGCGCAAAAGAGATTTTAGGGTTCGACCAGGCTTTTAATAATACCGAATTCAAGCGCTATAATGTTGACTTTAATAAGTTTGATAAAATTTTATTCACTGACTTTGGTAATGACGTGCGCGATAATCCAAATGATTCATCGGACATGTATGATCTTATCGCTCAGTTTAAGATCAAAGTAAATTACCCTGAGAAAAATAAGATCGGCATGGTTAAAGAAAAGCCGAGAAATAATCTTGACACTCAAAATATTGAAATCCTGTTGTCTGCACTAAGAGGAATTAAAACCAAAGAAGAAATTGTATTGTTACGAAAAGCAGTTTCTGTGTCATGTGCAGGACAAGTTGAAGTATTAAAAGCAATGAAGCCTGGCATGTCTGAACGTGAAATTCAGGGAATTCATGAATTTGTATTCAAAAAATATCAGGTGGAAGATGTTGGATATCCTTCGATCGTTGGTGCCGGACATAATGGCTGTATCCTCCACTACATCGACAATTACAAACCGGAGATCACGTCTAAAGAATTAATCCTGATGGATCTCGGCGCAGAGTATCACGGATACAGCGCAGACATAACGCGTACGTTTCCCGTTAGCGGCACATTTTCAGCTGAACAAAAGGAAATCTACGAATTAGTGTTAAAAGCGCAGGAAGAAGCAATGAAGAGTTGTAAATCAGGAACCTCCAAGCAACAGCTTACGCTAATTTGTCGTGAAGTTATTAACAAAGGACTTGCAGAGCTTGGCATTATTAAATCACCTTCAGAACCTCACAGATATTTTCCGCATGGAGTAAGTCATGATATTGGACTAGATGTTCATGACAGAGGAACTCCGCTTTTGGAAGAAAATAATGTTGTTACGATCGAACCCGGGATCTATATTCCTGATAATTCAAAGTGTGATAAAAAATGGTGGGGAATTGCTGTTCGGATAGAAGATGATTTTTTAATCACCAAAGACGGTAATGAGCATTTGTCCGCAATGGCACCGCGAACGGTAAAAGATATTGAAGCAATGATGAAGCTTCCAAGTGCGTTGGACGATTTCATATTGCCATCGCTGGATAAAAAAAATAACAGGTAATAAGTTTACATAGTCTGCCAAAATATTGATCAATCATTAAATTTAATTATAACTAAAAAAGGGATGAATTATCCCCTTTTTAATTAAGACTTAATATGTGCTACTTCTGTGTGCTTCCATTCGTTGCTTCTACGCCCTTCGTATGGTCGATAGTTGCATCTGGTTTATATGCAATTTCAGCTTTCTCACCGTTTCTTTTGAAGCTAAAAGTATACATTTCAGGAGTTAGTTTTGAAGTGGAAGTATCTTCCGTATAAATGAGTTTCCAATAGCCCTTTTCAGTAACGGCGCTGAAATCCTTTTGAAATGCCTGGATGATCATAATCGGCACTTCTTCCTGAACGAGTCTTTTGGTCGATTGAATCTTTTGAGCTGATGCTGTACCGGCAAACACTAAAAATGCGAGTGTAAAAAACAGTCCTGTTTTCATGATATGTAGCGTTTAATAGATGTATGATTTATATTTAATTCTTACGATTGCGACGGAATTTCAGTTCACTATTTTACACAAACTGAGAGGATCGGATTTGTAGATTCCTTTATCGTTGACAGGCGGTAAAATTTGAGAAGAACATATAATGCTCTTTGTATATATACTAGTTTTCAGGATTAGTAGGAACTCGTATAATTAAACTGGTTCTCCACTCTAACCTCAATGTTTTTATAGAATTTTCTTCAAAGGCTGATTGTTAAGTGTAACCACCCTATAATCATTGGTAAGAGAACCCCAGTTTCTTATTTGCAAATACTCTTTCACAATCCCTTCATCGACATCAATCTTCAGGGAGGTTGTTGCATTTCTGTCCTTTCCATTTTTTCGTGGACTTGTTACCCAATGTCCCTCTCCCGTTTTAACGTCAACATAATTCGCAGCGTCGCCTTTTCTTTTTTTAAGAACTTTCCCATCAAAATAAAGTGAAAGTCCTGTGCGTGTAAACAAGCCATTGCCAATCCATGCAGGACCATCGTCTGCATAGCCAGATTTGAGTTCAATGTAGATGAGTTCGGTTTTCATAATTTCCTTATTAAAATACCTAAATTATTAGACATATTAGTTTTCATAATTATGGTAATAGAGATCACTTCAAAAAAAGTTTTAATCTGATGAAGACGTATGAACGTCCGTAGCTCACATCCTACCCTCCTTGCCTAATTTTTAAGAATCATTTCACTTAAAAAATACTGAAATCCATCAAATTGAGGGTGTTCTAAATACATTATTCTGTTTACTTTGTAGGATTAACAATTTCCTAACCTAACTAACTCATGAGTTTATTTATAAAGAAGCCCCTTGCTCAGCTGATGGATCAGGCAGCTGATGCCACGGGTGGACTGAAACGCACGCTGGGGCCGCTGAATCTTATTGCCTTGGGAATTGGTGCTATTATTGGCGCTGGTCTTTTTGTTAGAACTGCCTTCGCGGCAGGGGAAGCTGCCGGTTCCGCTGTTGTTGTTTCTTTTATAATCGCAGGAATTGGATGTGCTTTTGCAGGCCTTTGTTATGCTGAATTTGCCTCTATGATTCCAATTGCAGGCAGCGCTTATGCGTACGCCTACGTAACGATGGGGGAATTCCTCGCCTGGATCATTGGATGGGCATTAATACTTGAATACGCGCTGGCTGCGGCAACCGTAGCCATTGCATGGAGTGAGTATTTAAATAATCTTCTGGGTGGGGCTATTCCATATCAATGGTGTCACTCACCATGGGAAACAATGGGTGAGGTTCAGGGGATTGTAAATTTGCCTGCAATCTTTATCCTGATTGTTCTTACCTTAATTCTTATTAAAGGAACACAGGAATCAGCAACGTTAAACTCGATCATCGTTGTTGTAAAAGTGTCAATCGTTATTGTGTTTATCGTTGTAGGATGGGGCTTTATCAATGAAGCCAACTACACTCCTTTCACTATTCCTAACATCATCGATCATGAAGCATGGAACCGTCATGGATGGGGCGGTGTTCTTGGAGGCGCCAGTATTGTGTTCTTTGCCTTTATTGGATTCGATGCGGTGTCAACTGCTGCTCAGGAAGCTAAGAATCCAAAACGCGATATGCCTATTGGTATACTCGGATCATTATTAATCTGTACGATTCTTTTTGTTTTATTCGCACACGTTCTTACCGGAGTTGCCAACTGGCAGGAATTTAAAGTTCAGGGAAAAGAAGCTTCTGTTGCTTACGCAATTAAAACATATATGACTGGTTACGGATGGCTAGGAACATTGGTGACATTCGCGATTCTTGCAGGTTTTTCTTCTGTTATTCTTGTCATGTTAATGGGCCAGTCACGCGTATTCTATTCAATGTCTAAAGATGGATTGGTGCCTTCCGTGTTTTCAGAACTTCATCCAAAATTCAGAACCCCTTTTAAATCAAATATGATCTTATTCGTATTTGTTGCGCTTTTCGCCGGGTTTGTGCCAGGCTCTGTTGCAGGTGATCTGACGAGCTTTGGAACTCTCTTCGCATTCGTGTTGGTCTGCGCAGGCATTTGGGTAATGCGTATTACAGATCCATTAGCTCCAAGACCATTCAAAACTCCGTTGGTTCCATTGATTCCTATCCTCGGAATTATTGTTTGTATTGCACTTATTGCTTCACTTGATATAAATACGTTAATGGTCGCATTCGGATGGTTGTTATTGGGATTAGTAGTGTATTTTGTATACAGCAAAAATCACAGCAAGCTTAGAAACAACAACAAGTAAGTAAAATAAAAAAAGCGAACGAGATTATTGACTACCTATTAGTTGATAATTTCGTTTGTTATCATAAGCGTTGGAGTCGTTAGCTCAACACGATATCTTCTCAACGGTCTCCATGCCACGCCACCGCTTGGCATTCCATCCATAAAGTTAAAAGTGGAGCCACAGCCAGAACATGTCATAAATAATTTGGAAGCATGTACGTCGATGGTTGCCCCGGCATCATTTGGATGATACGAGCAGTTCTTTTCAAAGGCTAAATATGATGTAGAAGTATTTCTATAAAGAAGCACACCTCTTACTCCGATACTTCCAATTGTCTTATAGCCACCATCAAATGCCAGACTCTGAAACTCAGGCAAGTAAAGTGTAATGGTATAAGGAGCAAACGGTACGAATGGAATCGGATCATCCGTAAGGTCCCGATTGCAGCCAACGGTTAGTAGTAAAGTAAGTATGAAAAATTTCTTTAACGAGTTATCACTAAGACCACTAAGAATACGCGAAGTCCACAAAAAAGATTTGTGCTCTTTCCCATTTTCCTGTTTGCGCTCGTTGCTTAAACCAATCATTTAGTAATTAAAAAAGCCTTTTTTGGTTTTTCTTCCCATTTGACCATTTGCCACTAACTCCTGCTGGATTTTGCTCGGTTTAAATTTCGGATTGCGATCAAACCCCTCATAGATAGAAGTTGTAACGGCAAGATTTGTATCCACTCCAATGAGGTCCATCAATTCAAAAGGACCCATTTTAAATCCAGCTGAGCGAAGTAATACATCAATGCCTGCCGCATCAGAAGCTTCCTCCTCCAGTAATTTCAAGGATTCCACATAAAAGTGACGGGCTACCCGATTAACGATAAACCCGGGAGAATCTTTTGCCAGAACGGCTGTTTTTTCAATTGCTACTGAAAACTCCTTTAATGTCTCTACCAGGGCCAATGGAGTGTGTTCGCCAGAAATGATTTCAACAAGCTTCATCCGGTCGGCAGGATTAAAAAAATGATAGCCAATACACATCGACTTATCAATCAATCCTTCAGCAATTTTCCTGATGGATATGGAGGATGTATTACTGGCAAGTATCGCATTGCCTTGATTTATTTTTTCAAGTTCGGAAAAGAGTTTTTGCTTTATATCCAGTCTTTCAACGGCGGCTTCAATTATTAAATCAGCTTTCAAGTCAGCAAGATTTGTTGCTGCACTTAGTCTTCCAAGAGTATCCAGTTTTTGTTCACTTGTCATCTTCCCCTTTTCGACCAAGAAGGAAAGATTCTTATCAATAGAGAGAAGTGCCTTCGTCACCTGCTCTTTGTTGATATCAAATAAAATCGTTTTGAATCCTGAGCTTGCACATACGTGTGCAATGCCAAGCCCCATCGTGCCCGCACCAACAACGGCTACGGTGCGAATGACTGGAATCATATTACTGGCTTGAACTGCTTTAAGAAACGAATATCATTTTCAGAGAATAAGCGAAGATCATTGACTCCGTAACGAAGCATCGTGATACGTTCAATGCCCATACCAAATGCAAAACCAGTATATTCTTCAGGATCAACACCGGTGTTGCGCAATACATTTGGATGCACCATACCAGAGCCGGCGATCTCTACCCAGCCCGTATACTTACAAATATTACAACCTGGGCCATGGCAGATCATACACGTTACATCTATTTCAGCACTTGGTTCTGTGAATGGAAAAAATGATGGACGCAACCTGATCTTGGTATCTTCGCCAAACATCTCCTTTGAGAAGTGATATAGCGTTTGCTTCAGATCTGCAAAACTTACATTTTTGTCAACATATAAACCCTCTACCTGGTGAAAGAAACAATGCGCTCGGGCTGAAATAGCTTCATTGCGATAAACACGTCCAGGCATGATCGCTCTGATAGGAGGCTTTTGTTTTTCCATTAGCCGAATCTGAACATTCGATGTGTGCGTACGAAGAAGTACATCCGGATTTTTAGTAATGAAAAATGTATCCTGCATTTCACGGGCCGGATGGTTCTCAGGAAAGTTTAGCGCAGAAAAATTATACCAATCACTTTCTATCTCTGGTCCGTCAGCAACGTTGAACCCAAGCCGTTCGAAAATTTCGATTATTCTATATCGTGTGAGATTTAACGGATGCAGACTTCCTATTTTATTAGGGATTGAAGGCAATGTTAAGTCAATGTCGTTTTGGCTTTGCTCAGACGTATCATTTTTAATTGCAGACCATTCTTTAAATCTTGCCTCGACTAATTGCTTGAGTTCATTTAAAGGCTTACCTGTCACCTTCTTCTCATCCGGTGATAATGTTTTCAAATCATCGAACAAGGCAGAAATGATTCCTTTTTTACTAAGGTATTTAAGACGGAAGGATTCTACATCAATGGATGTTTCCGGCTGAATCGACAGTATTTCTTTTTTTAGCGTTTCTAACTGCTCAAGCATTGTCAAACGATTTCATTATGGATTGCTGCTTCCTTTTCAGTACAAAGCTAATGATCAAACAGATAATTACGATCATAGGCAAAATCACTTTGTCAGACTGTGATTTTAAAATGATAGCCAGTATAACAAAGATGATGTTTAAACCTGCTATTCGCTTTACAGCCCCTGAGTGTGAAAAGCCAAATGCCAGCAATCTATGGTGGAGGTGATTTCTGTCGGCATGAAAAGGAGATTGCATACTTCGCAAACGCAATATGATAACTCTGAGAGTATCAAAAACTGGTATGATTAAAACACAGATCGCAGTTGATATCGAGGCATTAAATTTTACGAAATGTTCCTGAGGTAATGCATAATTGAAATTAATAAATCGAATTGCAAAGAATGAAAGAATTAATCCAACTGTTAATGCACCCGTATCGCCCATAAAAATACTTGATGGTTGCCAGTTAAAAAACAAAAAGGCAATCAATGAGCCTGCGAAACATAAAGCGATGATACTTAAGTAAGGCTGATCAGCTAAATAAAACCAGACCCCGAAAAAGGTCAATGCCAGAATTCCCACTGTACCCGCCAATCCATCAATACCATCTATTAAATTATAGGCATTCGTTATTATAATTACTGTAAATAATGTAATGATATAAGCTAAGGCAGGCAAGAAAATACCGATGTTAGTGATGCCGTAAAAAGAATTAAGGATTACGTTGTCAAGAAAAACCAAAACGAATACAGGTAAAAACTGACTGAATAATTTTTGTCTTGGTGTTAAAGCAAGAACATCGTCACGAAGTCCGATCAAAAACATTAAAGCAACTGCGATGAAAAAAAACTTCATCGCGATCCACTGCTGTAATGGAAGACCCATGAGAAGGGCCAATGATGTTCCTGCAAGAATAGCGACACCTCCCATTGAAGGAACAAACTCAGAATGGATTTTATGGACCCCTGGCGTATCAAACCAATTTAATTGCTTGAAAATTTTTATAATAACCGGGAATAACAGGAATGATATCAAAAATGCTATAAAAGAAAAGGCAATAAGACTTGGAATTAAAATCATAGCCGATGTGAGCGTTCCAGTATTTATTAATTTATACTCAATTCTGCATAATGTCCTTGAATTACTTCAGGTTATTCCAAAATAGCTCATCAAACCTGATTTTGAAATTTTAAATTATATTAGGAGTTAAAATTACATAAACTTCCTTAAACTTAATCGCCTCATTTAATTGAACCACCTATTACTTTCAGTTAGAAAATCAACAAGTTTACGGCTATGTATAATAGTTACAATCTCAATTGGGCTGAGATTATATCATTTGAATTATCAAAGTCTCTGGATTGATGAGATCGCATCAATGAATGGTTCGGAACCGGATTTATCCATTCAGGCAATAATTGCATACTGCAAAGGTGACCAGCCACCAGCCTTTTTTCTATTGCTTCATGGCTGGCTAAAAATGACAGTTTTCAATGATTATGCAGCCAGACTTCTGCCAACGATAATTGGAGTTGCTGGAGTAATTGCGATGTTCTTTCTGGGTCGCGAGGTTCGGAACACCAAGGTTGGATTGATAGCTTCATTTCTTACTTCAATTAATTATATATCGATTTATTTTTCTCAGGATGTTCGATTTTATACGCTTGTAATTTTGGCATCCGCATTATCCTATCTCTTCTTTATCCGTGCAGTTAAAACAGTAGCAATTATAAACTTTATTTTCTATACATTATCAACCGTGGTACTATTATATACGCATTATTATGGTTTGGTCGTATTCGCTTCACAGGGAATCCTTTTCTGCTTACTCCTTGTTCATTATCACTTAAATAAGAAATTTATACTTTTATCAATTGCGTCAGCTCTAATAATAACAATTGGAATTATTCCATGGATTCCGGTATTCTTTGCGGATTCACAGATAAAAACTTTTTGGATACCTTCTGAACCATTTTACTTCCCGATTAAATACTTCTATGTATATTTTAAAGATTATGTTTCATGCGTAATCTTTGCGGCGCTCCTGGTTTTTTACTTATTCACCACTTTTATTAATGTAAAGAAAAGGAAGGAGTTTAATAAAGTTGACTTTATTTTAATTGGGTCAGTTTTCTTTAGTTTCTTGATTCCAATAGCATATTCAATCATTCAAACTCCAATGTTACAGGAGAGATATACGCTAATTGTGTTACCCGCAATAATCGTCATGATAAGTTTGGGACTTGATTTGTTAAAGGAGCTTTTTCAACGAGTAATTCTTATTACAGTTTGTTGTACCTCTTTAATAACATTAGTATATATTCAAAAATATTATACGAAACCTCAGAAAGAAGATTGGAGAGGAATTACAAAAATTGTTATCAAGAATATTGAACCAGGTGAACGAATATTAAGCAGGCATTCCTGGTATTGTAATTATTATTTTAAGTCACTTGGATCAACTAACAGGGCAATTCAATCCGAAAGCTTTCAGTTACATGACGGGGATAGAGCAGGAGTCTGGATATTGGATGGATTTGATATGAGTCCAATACCAATTAGTAGCGAAGTTGAAATCAAAAAAAATGGCTATCAAATCGTTACCAATGATTCGCTATACAGAACCAGGGTGACACATTATAGGTCAGGTAAATAAAAAGCTCAATAAGCATTATTACTGCCTTTTAGCAAACTGAAGGCAGTAAGAAAAATGATTTTAATATCAAACGTTAAAGACCAATTTTCAACATAAAATCTATCCAACACAATACGATGTTTCATTTCCAAAAGATTCTTAGTTTCACCTCTATAACCTTTGCATTGAGCCAAACCTGTTATTCCAGGCTTCGCGTAATGCCTGGACATTAATTTTCTCACACGGGAAGCAAAGTCATCATTTAATTTAATTGGATGAGGCCGCGGGCCAACGATTGACATTTCACCCTTTAAAACATTAATAAACTGAGGAAATTCATCAAGGCTGGTTTTCCGCAAAAATTTTCCCGCCCTTGTTATACGTGGATCATCTTGAGTCGCTTGTACAAATTCTGCATTCTTTTCAACGATCATTGTTCTGAATTTTAAACATTCAAAAGGTTGATTACTTTTTCCGGACCTTGTCTGCTTATATAAAACAGGACCTTTAGAATCCAGTTTAATAATAATTGCTATTAGAGGCAGCAACCACCATAATACCAGCAGTGAAATGAAGACAGTGAAAATTATATCAAGAGTTCTCTTTACAAGTTGATTACCTACATCATCCAATGCAATTGCTGATATATTTATTATTGGCATTTGGCCATACTTATCAAGCTGAATACCTTTCTGAAAAAGAGTACTGTTATCAGTAACAACTTTTATCACTATAAAGTGATTGAGGCCAAAATCTATCAAATTCCTCAAAATTTCACTGTTGGTATCACGTGAACAATAGTATATCTCTTTTACTTCATTGTTGATGCAAAATCGTTGTATTGTATCAAATACGCTATTATTATCATCAAAGTTCAAATTAAAATATTCAAGAAATCTGTATCCATATTCCGGATGAAATCGAAAGTTTTTCCTGATTCCATACGCCATAGCTTGCTCACCAACAGTGATAAAATTTATACTAGTGAGGGGGCGATTGATTAATTTTTTTATGAGAAAGAAAAACAAGCCACGCCATAGAAAAACCAATGGATTGAAGAAAAGGTAAATTAGAAATATCTGCAGTGGCGAATATTTTTTATCGAGGAATAATACTAATGAAATTACTACCAGCAGGTGAACGAATACAAAACTAAAATGACTTCTACCAATAACTTTTAATTGAGTCGCAGAAGAGACACTATACGGGTTTGTAATAAGTAGCAAAAAAAACCATGCAATGTTAGTAAAAATAAAAAGATAAATTCCATTAGTTGGATTGACCTCCAAAAAAGAGGGATTCTGAAACACATAAGAGAGTAAAAGTGCAAGATTTAGAATCGCCAGATCGCCTGCCACAAAAAGAAACACGAGTAATGACGAAACCTTCTTTTTCATTTAACAAATATCCTGAAATGATCATGTAAAACCGAATGCTATACACTGCAGAAGTTAAGCTACCTGGCACTAAAACTTTTTATTGAAAACTTGAAGAGATTCTGATTTAAGTATTTAACAAATATCTGATGCAATAAAACAAAAAATATTAACCCCTGGTAGCGCCCAAGAAATACCTCAGAAATTCCGTAGATCAAAAATGGGAAAAAAGTTAGCATCCCAAAAATATTCTGTCGTTCGGCTGCCATTAGTATAGGGCGTAAAAGTGTAATGAGCAAAACCAGCAAACCGATAAGTCCGTTCGAAAAAAACGTTTGAATAAATTGATTGTGGGCATTAAAACTTGACTCAGCGAACTTGGGAAGATTATTTGCCTTGTAATAATTTGTAATAACATCCGTATAATCACCTGTTCCGACACCGATATAAATATTAGATGATGCATTTATTGCAGATTCCCATAAAACAAGCCTCTCCCACGTATCTCCTTGAATTTTGCCTGCCGATATTTCTGTGCCTTCAAGGAATCCCGCAAGTATTCGGGGAGAATAGGAGCTTTGAAAAAGTATTAAAAGCAATAAAACTATTGTTACGGATATTGCCTGAAGTTTTCTTTTAATTGGATAAGGCTCAAACAGAAGCTTCAGGAAGAAAAAAGAAGCCATCATCAGCATGCTTACAAACGTAGATCTGCCTGCTGTAAGCATTAGAATAAAAGATAAAAACAGAATCACTATAGTAATAAGGATTCGCTGAAGTCTTCCATGCATTTCATACGAAACAAGATAAAGAAGAAATATGATTGAAAAGCATACATAATATGCCATGTAGGTTGGATGAGAATTAATAATGGAAGTAAATTCATTATAATAATATCCACCCGAAAAATCCTGATAAATATTTCTCCAGAAAGCATACGAAAGACAAATAAGCGAAGCCACAAGTACCCCTGTTGTAAAAACAAGACCAATCCTGTTAAGCATTGTCTTATCCAGCATCGCAATGCGGCTAAAGAGGATTGGCATCATAACAAAGCTAAGATTCTTCTCCAGAACGCTCCATCCGGAAATCATGTCTGTTGTATACAACATTCCAATTACGAGGACAAAAAAATATAGTATTAGATCCCATCCGTTACTGAAAAGTTCATCCTTCCATTTTCGGTTTTTTAGAAGGAACAAGCTTAGCACAATAGAAACAATGAGTGCCTTGATACTTAGGTCCTGAGAAATAGGTATCAGAAAAATGAATAAGAAAAGAAAAAAGCTGAAGCTGTTTTCCCTGGATAGCCTAACCATTGATTTGAATAAGATGTGCCTTAAAAATTAAACCTGACTTTAGAAACACTTCCTAAATATAAAATCAATCACAGCCTAAACCAAATCTCATTCAATTGCATTATTCCCACAAACATATTCATTACTTCAGGAATTATCGCGTATCAATTTTTCAAACAGAACTTCGTGCTGAATCACGATGGAGTCCCAATTGTATTCTGATACTATTCGGTATGAATTTTCTTCAATAAATAATTCTACGTGTCTGTTACGCAGATTTCCAAGATCTTGAAGAAGTCTTTTTACATCCGTACAATTATCAAAATACAGAGCCGAATCGAATAGTACCCTACTATTGAATACGTTTCCATGTGCTATGATAAAAGTCTTACAAGCCATTGCCTCCAGAAGCGATGGATTGGTTCCTCCTACTGAATGGCCATGAAAGTAAGCAGCGGAAAAGTGACGAAGAGAATCCAACTCCTGTTTGTTATAAATACCGCCGGTAAAAATTATTAATTTACTTGCATATTTTGTTTTTAAAAAATTCCCGTATCGGGTTTTATGATTTCCTACCACCAGAAATTTCATATTAACTTCCGAAGCAACGAATCCATCTAAAATTGTCTCAATATTGTTTTCCGGTTCAAATCTTGCAACTAATATTAAGTAATCAAACTTTTTAATATTATATGAACTCAAAAAATCCTCGTTAAAAACTTCTACAGGATCGGCACCATAAGACAAGAAAAATGAATCCTTTCCAAAATCTCTCTTGTAATACTCCTGAATACCAATATTGTCTGAAATCATATAAGGGGATTCCTTAACCGCTAATTTCTCAAGTCTACGAATCAAATTCTGCGTAAACTTATTCCATTTCGATCTATTGTATTCAAGGCCATCCATGTTTGTAATAATTACCGGCAATCTTCTCCTTTTTATGTTTAGTAACTTATATGAGAATGCAACACTGTGATATCCTGCCTCATAGATAATATCAAAGTCTCTCGTCAGAGCATCTTTGAGGCATAAATAGTCATAAATAAAGTTTGCTGCTCCACCGATAAGTTTTTCCGGACTGTATTTGTGAATAATCTTAACGCCGTTAAGATTCTCTCCTTGAAAAATATGAAACGATGGATTGTATACTGTAACTTCATGTCCACGATCTACCAGCCTCTTAGAAATATATTCCGCAAACTGTTCATAACCACCATAATTATTAGGAATACCTTTCGTTCCAAGAATGGCTATCTTCATTATTTTTAGATTATAATTTGAAAATTTTTGTAATTATTTAACTTGCATCACTCATGCAAGATCAACTTTCTTATGTTCAAAGTCTTCAAAAATACTAAAAGCATTTTAATCACGCTCGTGCTACTTGCATATGTTGGATTATTTTTCCCTTTAAACGTTAGTAATGTTACTCTAATCGCATTACTTGCATTTTCCCTCGTTAAAACAAAGCCTAAAGAATTTATAGAGTCAATCAGAAAGAATTCCTATTCTCAGGTAATGATAGGAATTTATCTCCTATTAATTATCGGCTTACTTTATACCTCAGATATGAAGTCCGGATTATTCGTTCTGGAAAAAAAGATGAGCTTTCTGCTTATTCCCTTACTTGTTTTACCTATTCTTCAACGGGAAAAGGTTACAGATCGAAAAGTATTCATTGCGATAGGATTGATCACTATTGCAAGTAGCATTATTTTACTTGTTGTAGCGTTGTATAAAACATTAGTGCTGCATGATACTGATGCATTCTTCTATGAAAATTTCACTTCAATCCATTATGTCTACTATTCACTCTATTTTGCTTTTGGTTCACTTTTATTGATTGAATCCTTATTAGATGAAATGATTATAAGACCCACAGGAATAATTATCATCTCTCTGCTATTCATTTATTCCCTCGGAGTACTGATTTACGTTGCTTCAAAGACAGGAATTATGATTTATTGTATTTCCTCGGTAATTATATTTTTTATGAAAATTAAAAACAAAAAAATATTCATCATTTCAATTATCCTTATGATCGGATCGGCATCAATTCTCTTCTATTTTAATAAAACATCAAGAAGCAGATTTGAAGGACTAACGGAACACTTATCGGTTTTAACCAGTAATGATCTCGCCTCAGAAGGTATTACTATCACAGACCTGAATATGAGATTATTATTTTGGAAATTATCATTGATCGATGGAAGTGCAGATTACTTTGTGTGGCTCGGTTTGGGAACCGGAGACGTTCAAACATATCTGGACGGACTTTATACTAAAAATACGCTGTATGGGTACCTGGGCTACGATACTCACAACGAATGGATTTTTACCTGGCTACAACTCGGCCTGCCAGGAATAATAGTAGTCGGATTTCTATTCGTCAAATTTTTAAGAGATGCCTATTTTAGAAGAGATCTTAAATTCATGATCTTTCTTCTGATAACTCTGGCATTCTCCCAATCGGAATCAATTCTTGAATCCAATAAAGGGATTGTTTTCTTCGTACTATTCTTTACACTTTTTTGCGTTCCTTATAAAAAAGAAAGTATTTCCATTATCGCAAATAGAGACTTTAAATCTTAGTATTAATTTCTTGTACCCATTACTTTTCCCGGTACTCCCGCTACAATTGAATTTCTATCGACCGATTTTGTTATTACGGATCCTCCCGCTATAACACATCCATCTGCTATAGCTACTCCGTCCAGTATTATAACACCGGCTCCAATCCAACAGTTATTTCCTATCGATACACCTTTTCTCGATTCTCCTTGCTCGCGTATCAGAACACCCGACATATTATAATTGTGATTTTCAGAGAAGATCTTTACCTGAGGTCCCATGATCACGTCATTTCCTATTGATATACCTCCCTGCCCACCTAGAAAAGACTGAGCCCCTATCGCCGAATTATTACCAATCCATATACCAGTACCTTTTCTAGCTATCACTCCTGTGCTGGAAAGCACTGAGAATTTAGCTATCGTCACATTATTGCCTACAGAAATACCATTTTGAGAAAGAGCATTTATATAAACATTATCTTCAATAATTAAATTTCTTCCTACCCTCAACTGATACCCGTGCTCAACCACAACTCTCCTTCCACAAAAAACAATTCCAGAAGAATAAATCCTCATTTTTAGAAAAAATCCACGAACAAGTTGAGCAAACCGATACCATAGGATAAAAGTCAATTGCTTCATTGAATAAGATTTATCCAGTTCATACAAAGAATCCCTTTTAAGATTTCGGATTAGTTTTTCAATTAGACTTCTTAACATGTTATTTTTTAACAATGACTCTCATAATATCGATCACCTTTACCGCCGCATTAGTCCATGTGAATTTTTTTGACTGTTCAATTCCAAGAAGTCTTTTTTCACGATATAGATCTTCATGCTCTAAAAGATTATCAATCATGCCAGCTATTTGAATTGGATCATTTGGAGTAATATAACTCCCTGCAGCCCCACAGATTTCCGGTAAAGAGGTGGTGTTAGAAACAACTATTGGAACGCCTGAAGCCATTGATTCAAGTGGCGGCAATCCAAAGCTCTCTGCATAAGATGGAAAACAAAAGATTTTGGCCATTGAATAGACGATTCCAAGTTCTTTAAAAAGAGCTCCTGTAAACTGTATTCGATCTTCAATTCCAAGATGACGAATGATCTGCGTATGATTTGATTTCTTCCAGTCGTCCGCGCCTACCACTACCAATGTTATCGTTTTATTTTTCAGAAGAGGTATGGCACGAAGCAGGTTGTCAATATTTTTACGGAGATTGAGCCTACCGACATATAAAAGGAAATTGTCAGGGAGATTAAATCTTTTTTTCATCTCCAAAATACTTTCTGATGAATACTTATCAATTGTTCTGAAGCTCTCGTCAACTCCATGGTATACGACTGCAATTTTTTTTGCTTGTTTGCTAAAGTTGAATTGGAGTAAGCGCTTCTTTTCTTCTTCAGATACAGTAATAATAAAATCCGATAACCTGGTCAGAATTTTCAAAGGTGAAAAGTATAATCTTTCGTATACTGTGTAATACTCCGGATTGGACAAAAACAAAACGTCATGAATATATGCTATCGTTTTAGATCTATCAAAGGGAGATACAAAGTTCTGATAAAGAACCGTATCAAGTCTATATCTATTTGAATAGAATGGAATTATAAATACGTTTGACAAAAGATTATTTCCTGCCCATACATAGCAAATAGTTACATTCTTATTTGAGGCAACGGGGAAACGTTCATTTCTATTCTTAGCATTTAGAAAAATAAAGTATTGATTTTCCTGATCGTGTGCTAGCATGTGGTCAACAAGAGATCGTACAACTCTCTTTCCGCTGGGCGGTCCCTCAAAGTACCATTTAGCATCTATTCCAATCTTCATTGCAGTACAGGTTGAATCTTAATTGGTTCGTCAGGATATAAATGATGGACCTTATTCGTCACCCTGTCAAATTGAGGAAATGTGTTTGTAAATGCAAGTATCCAAATTACGTATTCTGCAATGTTGGTTGTAAAACTGCCCGTAAACTGATAAATGAATATGTAAATAAATAGAAGTGTGCGGAAGTAGTTGTTATAGACTTTTGTCTTAAAAAAGAAAAAAAACTCAAGCATCATCCTGAGGGAACCGCCAATAATTCCAAATATTGCAATGGTTTCAGAGAATGTTGACGGTATACTCACCTGGCCATAGTCAGGAGGATAGTTATAAAACGCTTTTATTATTGGATCTCCTATAATTTTAAGTTGACCAGGACCAACTCCCCACCAGATGCTTTTTAGTTTAGCAATTACTACCCCCAGCTCAAAGGCTTCGAAAGTTCTTCCATTTGCAGATCCGTCAGCACCGGCAAAAATTGCGATTAATCTTACTGAAATTGGATTTTGTGGGTAGAAATAAAAGAGAATGACTATAGAACTTAAGAAAAAAAATGAGATTGCAATTAGCGAGTATAGCAACGTCTTACTTGTGAGAAATCTTCTTGCGTTAACCAGTATGAATATAATAATCGATATCACCAATCCCGCAATTACACCCATTGAAAGGGACAGCAAAAGAGGAGTGCCAATAAAAAAAAATTGTTGAAGAGATCCATTATGACTTTGCTTGAGAATGAATTGAATAAAATAGAATACAAAAAGCGGAACCATTAATGTAGCGTAGTAAGATGGTTCGTATGTAAGCATCAATAGCCGTGGCCAGTTGTTAATGGCAAGACCACCAACTGAAATAGACCAATCAAACCATAGAAGATTTTTTAATGGTGTAACGAGAAGAAATAATGCAATTATTGTAAAAGCAAAATTTGCGTCTGTAAGTCTTTTAAAAAGACCCTCCATTTTATTGTAGGTAGTGAGCAATGTATGAAAGGCATAACAGAAAATATATACTGTAAGATAGACTACTAGTGATCTGGAGTAATAAAATTTATCAACCCCATTGAATAAATGAACGATAACGAAAGGGGTAGCAAAAAGAAAAAACCTGAAGATGATAAGTCTTTTTCCCTTTATTAAAAGCCAGACATAAAATACAGGAGTTAATATTGTAGTGTATAATAACCCAAAAGGAAGACCAACAATATTTATAAAAAAATAAATAAAGGCAAATGGATAGTATTTATTGATTTTCATTAACTTCAATAATGGCGTCAAAAAGGAGTTAAAATCTGAATAAGATGACCTTTATTAAATAAAAACGCTACTGTTAAAATGAAAAATGCATTTTAGCAGTAGCGTCTGGCCGTCAGAGCTTACTTCTTTACAAGCTTTTTATCAACTTCTTTATTGATCCACTTATATGTTTTCTCCAATCCAATCTTTAAAGATTCGGATGGAGCCCATTTCAATTTCTCCCTAATGAGGGTATTATCGGAACGACGACCACGAACACCCGTGGGTCCAGGAATATTTTTAATATTCACATGTTTGCCTGCTATTCTCATGGTTAATGCCGCAAGCTCATTGATTGTAATCATTTCCTCTGAACCAATATTTACCGAACCCATAAAGTCTGAATCCATCAACTTTCTCATTCCTTCAAGGCACTCATCAACGTACAAGAATGAGCGGGTTTGCTTTCCATCACCCCATACTTCAATTGTACCATTCTCGTCCGCTTCGGCAACTTTTCTGCACATGGCAGCAGGAGCCTTTTCTTTCCCACCAGCCCAAGTACCTTCCGGACCAAAAATATTATGGAATCTTGCTATTCTTACCTGCAAGGAGTAATTTCTATTGTAGGCAAAGAATAATCTCTCGCTAAATAATTTTTCCCATCCGTATTCGCTATCTGGCGCAGCAGGGTATGCTGAATCTTCAGCGCAATTTGGATTCTCAGGATCCAACTGATTAAACTCAGGATACATACACGCCGATGATGAATAGAAAATTTTACCAGGATTAAATTTAGTCGCCCGATGTAAAATATTGATGTTGATCAATGAGGAATTATGCATTACGTTTGCATCATTCTCTCCTGTAAAGATATATCCTGCCCCACCCATATCAGCTGCGAGCTGGTACACCTCGTCAAAGCGTAGATCAAGCACCTTTGCCACTACTAATGGGTCAGTTAAATCACCGACAATGAATTCGTCTGCAGTGCCATTACTGTATTCATTCAATTTCAAATCAACACCTCTAACCCAAAATCCTTCTTTTTTTAACTTCTTTACTAAATGGCCACCGATAAAACCACCGGCTCCGCAGACAAGTGCTTTTTTCATTTCTATTTTGATTTACTTTAAAAGTACAAGATACCTAAATGCCCGAAAATCATAGGAATTGAATGAATTGAGGCTTAAATATAGCAAAAAAGAAGGCTCTTTTAATTATTACAATTCTTCATTCGGACCGAAATGACAATTATTTGACGCCTTTTTTTTGTGGCAACGGAACAGAAATATTTAGTTTTCTTGGATTTTGAAATCCGTCTATTATCCTTTTCACCAGAAGGGATGGTTCCAACAACCAACCGATGTATTTTATAAATGGATATTCCCATAACTGAATTGGTTTTAATCCCGCTCTTTTTTGCATTGCCCTATATGTATTTAATGCCTTTACATCATTATGCTGACCTGATCCTGTAATTGAATCTGAATAAATTCTAAAGGCACTCCAGAATTTATTTACAGTTTTAAATCTTGCCCCAAGATTCATAAAATCAACAGCTAATGCTCCATCCCACATTATTCGATAAGCTTTGTCAAATCCTGCTGTTCTTGCAAAAATCTCTTTTCGGAAAAATGTAGACTGTTGCACAATAGATGTGTGCCCAATCGTATATCTCCTTTTTACAAATGAAGAGGATGAGAGTTTATTGGAAAAGACTTTGTAAAGTCTTTTCCCGTGTTTATCAATAATATAGCCGTGACCGGAAACAACATCTGTCTCTGGAGTTTCTTCAAAAGCCTCAATTGCTTCTTTCAAAGAGCCGGGTAATAAAATATCATCAGCATTAAGATAACCAAAAATGTCTCCTGTTGCGTAGCTGAATCCTTTATTCAACCCATCAGAAGGACCTTCATCTTTCTCAAAAACAATTTTACTTATACGATTCTTATACTTGTTAATGATCGCCCGGCTATTATCTGTACTACCAGGATCAACAATAATATATTCGAGATCAACACCTTCCTGGCTCACAACAGAATTGATTGCCTCTTCCAGGAAAGGCGCTTGGTTAAAAGAAATTGTTACAATACTGATCTTCATTGAGTATTAAAGATTTGAACAACTGCAAGATACATATCACTGACTTTTTCAAAAAATGCACAGAAATAAACTATCGCATAAGAATTTTTTGACTTTTGTAATCAAACTCCATTTTAGATGGAAATCCAAAAAAATTCCTGATCCCTGTTTTATAATAAACCGTTTTTATTATCGGGATAGAGATAAGCACTTTATCAATGGCTGTTATTGGCCATAACAAGTAATAAAAAAAAGAAACTTCTTTTCTATAAGTTTCCAATACTTCATTAATATACCCTCTCTTATTATCAATTGACTGTTGGCCTGATCTCCTCATCCTGAATCCTCCGATTAATATCGGAGCAACATAAAGCTTCTCGTATTTAAAAAACGATAACCATAAATGGAAATCAGCACCAAGTCTTAATTTCGTATTAAGACTACTGCCGTTTTTCATCCACAGATCTCTTCTCCAAAATGTTGATTCTTGCTGGATCCATTTGTAATCACCCGAATAAAACCGCATTTTACTCCACATCGGATAGTCATCGAATTTCGGTACCATCACATTGTCTTTTTCATCGATCGCGGTTGGCACGCCTGTAAGCCATCGAATCTGAGGATAATCAATAAATATTTCAGCAACTCTATAAAAAGCATTTTTATAGTAAAGATCATCAGAATTTATCCAAGCCATAATTTCCCCGGAGGATCGGAAAAAGCCTTTTTGCAGTGCATCATACATGCCTTTATCGCGTTCACTAGTCCAGTAATGCAATCTTGATTCGTATTTCTTTATTATCTCTACTGATCCATCTGTTGATCCTCCATCTATAACTATATACTCAAGATTGGGATAATCCTGGTCCAAAACAGATAAAATAGTACGCTCGAGAAACTCAGCACCATTGAAGTTTGTTGTAACTATCGAAATTTTGGGGAAGCTGTCCATCTTTAATCAATAACTCACTGATAGGAATTACGACTGAATTCTTTGCTGTCTGATCGAATAAAGAAAAGGTCCATCTGCCAGAAAGCAGCATCATGTTGTCGTAGCATTAAGTCAACAACTTCAATCGTTGAAAACCCCAGTTTCTCCATGTAAGCGCACAATTCAAAATATCTAAGACTATCATTTGTAAGCTTAAAATTGTAGGCCTCAATTATAATAAGACTTGATTGACGTATTGTCTCGCGTGCTCCTTCAAGAATAGGCACTTCAAAACCATGGGTATCAAGTTTTATTAAAAAGGGGCCCTCAAGATCCCTGTCTTTTACTTCTTCATCAATCGTTGTCATTTTCACCTCCACGCTTCCTGGAAATGACTCATTTGATGCAGAGCCTCCAAATAAATCATCGTCTTTATGAAAAAAGATTGATCCCGGTTTATTTCCGGCAGCGGCAATGATATAGTCAAAGTTTGAAAACTGTTTTGTCACAGCATTGAGAGATTCCTTATGCTCTTCCAGAGCTTCAACCAACAAATACTTTGCTTTCGGATAAACGGCATTGCAATCAATCGACCATCTGCCATCGGAACCACCAACATCGATTACGGAATTAATAATTATTCCCCGATCATAACAACGAGACAACGCATCTTTAGTAGTAAATGCCGTCTGATATTTTTTACCTTCAGAATGGGGAATTAACGGAAGTTTCCTGACTTCGTAACCAAGATTGTAAAAAGTCTTCTGAATTAATTTTCTAATCATTGCGTTTCAATTAGCACAGTAAAAACTAAGGCGCTTTATAATTCGCCATTTCTTCTGCGATTAAAATGTCGAGAATCTCTTTGAAATTCTTTGAATATGACCAACCCAACAATTCCTTCGCTTTTGAGTTGTCTCCGTAAATGTCTTCAATTTCAGCGGGTCGGTATAAATCCGGATCAATCACCAATTTTGAAGAAGGAATTTGCAATTTATTAAAAATGTATTCCACAATTTCGTGTAATGAAATAGACTGACCTGAGCAAATGATAAAGTCCTGCGGAACATCGAGCTGAAGCATTTTCCACATTACTTCAACGTAAGCGGGTGCGTATCCAAAATCCCGCTTAACTTTTAAATTCCCTACTTTAATTTCATTGCGATGCCCATATTGTATTTGCATACTTTCAGCCACAATCTTTTTTACAAAAAAATTGCGTGGTCTTAAAAACGATTCGTGATTAAAGAGAATGCCATTACACGTAAATAAATTGTAAGATTCCCGAAAATTATTGACCATCCAATACCCACTTGCCTTTGATGTTGCGTAAGGACTTAACGGATTCATCGGAGTAGCAAATGTGATGGGCATCTTTGAAACTTTACCAAACATCTCGGAACTTGAAGCCTGATAGAATTTTATCTTTTTTCCAATCAACCTGATTGCTTCAAGTAAATTCAGAAGTGATGTAATATTATATTGTATCGTCGAAGTAGGATGAGAAAAAGAAAGGCCAACTGAACTTTGGGCTGAAAGATTATACAATTCATCCGGCTCATGCTTTTCTATCAAACTCATCACAAAAGCCAGATCACCAAGGTCACACTCTTCGAGTACTACTCTGTCAAGTATGTTCAGATACTTTAGATTAAAAAGATTTGATGAGTGATGGCTTCTGATGATGCCTATTACTTTGTATCCTTTCTCTATGAGAAATTTTGCCAGGTAGGCACCATCCTGGCCGGTTATGCCAGTTATGAGAGCTTTCTTCATACTAAGCTTTTATAAATATCATAGGTGGATCTTGCCGTTTTCTCCCACGAAAATAGTCCAAGCCGTTGAATTCCTTTATCGATAATTTCTTTTCTTAGTCCAGCGTCATACAAAACCAGTTCTGCAGCCTTGAGGATAGACTCTTCATCTGAAGGATCAAAATAAATAGCAGCGTCGCCAGCAACTTCGGGCAAAGAACTCTGATTACTCGTAACTACAGGACATCTACAACTCATTGCTTCAAGCAAGGGAATACCAAATCCCTCGTAAAGTGATGGACAGAAGAAAGCTATTGCTTGTGAGTACAAAAGAGTTAATATAGCGTTTGAGCCACCGAAATGCCTAATTTTCCCGGAAATCTCAAGTTCATCGAAAAGTGCTAGCTCGTCTTTTATAAATGGCCGTGCGCCTGCTGAATAAAGAAAAAGATTTTTCTGGCTCCTTAATAACGGCGAAATAGCCTTTATAAACAGACGAAAATTCTTGTACCCATCGCGGTGTCCCACATAAAGAAAAAAAGGTGGGCCATCGTAATCAGGTTGTGACGGTATAAGATCGAATGAGCTCCCTAAAAGAGATACGCCTATCTTTTCAGAAGGTATACCATAATAGTCAATTAGATCAAGCTTTGTGTGTTCCGATATAGCTATAATTTTTGTTGAATTCAATAAAACTTGCTTTTTCCAGGCAAGAAGTTCAACTTCAGACTGTTTGAATTTCTCATGAATTAAATCATAGCAGGTCACTACCGTAGGCTTCCTTATTTTCTGCTTGAGATAATAAGGATTATAATATGTGGGATGAAAGATATCAAAATCACCTTTTCGTATTGCCTGTTTGGAAAAACTTTGATTCAATTTCCGCAAATAAACGAGCAACGTTCCTTTCCCTTTAAACTTAATTTCCTTGGATGGAGTCCATGCTCCAATAATTTTGTCATCATAGATATAATCGTTGTTTGATATCATCCATGGATAACTCAGCTTAACATCGGAATAATCTCTCAGGTATTTTGATGTTTCCGCATATATTTTCGATACGCCGCCAAAATCCTGCATGGTAAAAGCTTGGTGGTCGTATAGAATTTTCATTATATATGGCTTAAAAGCATAAAGTTTAATTTTATTAAAATTATAAAAAAGTCTTTTAACAGAACTTTGTATTCAATTTAAGAATATTATCAAACAATCTGATTATCCTTTATTTACTTTTACCTCTTTTTATTCAACTATTTGTTCCAGATTCCTTTAGCCTTACCATTGATAATTTTCAGAACTTGTATCGGCTGTAACACACTACCTATTAAAAGGCACAGGGATGTTGCTAATATAACTCCAGCGGGTCCAAGATGACAATCTCTTGCAAGGAAAATGCTTGCCGGTACATTAATTAATCCAATAATTAATCCTGTTATTAATTGGATCTTAATTCTGGAGATACCATTTAGAAAAAAAGCAAAAATATTATTCCAATTGCTGATGATCACAAATATCATCATACTGAATGATAGAAAAAATGAAACTTTGACTTCATTACCAACCCAAAAATAATAAAACGAATTACTGCAAAACAACATTGCTATTGCCATGATTGAAAGTACTGCCCAGATCACGATAACTTTTTTTAAAGTTGATTTTATCCATATATAATTACCCAGTTCAAATTCCTTCGTAAAGGCAGCCCAAAGGGGAGTGATAATAATAATGAAAATAAAATTTATAATACTGAAATATTTGAATGCAATATTATATGGAATTACAGATTCCGGGCCAAAAAGGTTAGCGATAATAATGTTGTCTGTTGTAAAGACAATCAGCACAGAAATTTGCAAGAGAAAAAACCGGCCACCCAAACTCATTAACTCGCGAATTTTACCAATGCGAATATTTTTTATTGATGGCTTATATATTGAGTAGATCCCATTAAAAAAGAAAAATGATATGATAACCAATATTATTATAGGAATAAGTAAAAAAATGGCTGCAAGGTTAATAAGATTGATCTTGTAGAACTGGGCGAAAATAAAATATCCCACAGGGACTAGTAATGTGGAAAAACTATAAATTAGGTTTGATAACCCAACTTTTTGATCCGATATTAAAAGAAAACTTATTAAATCAACGCAAAACTTAATTGCTTGCAAACTTCCAATAACCAGCAGCGCCAAATTTATTTCAGAAGCCAGCGTTTTTGGTGCGTTGAACACTGGAGAGAGGTCAAAAAATGAAAACGTAATGATGAATAGAACGATGATGAGAACAGACAGAATGCCTATTACAAAATAGGATGTGCTTACGTATTCAGATGCTAGCTGCTGATCATTATTTGCCTTTGCGATCACAAACTTATTACGAAATCCATTACCCAAACCAAAATCAAACAAACTAATCCATTGCAACACCGAACTCAACGTTAACCAAATACCATAGCGAATATCGTCCAGATACAACAGTAACAATGGAACAGCTATAAACGAAGATCCAACCCCAATAGCCTTCGCCAGAAATGATATAAGTACATTAAAACGAATGGACGTCGATCTATTACGGATATTACTCAAAAAGTTTCTTATCATTTCCGGTAAAATGAGTATTTAATTCGCAAAAATTGAAATATTGAAACTCCTTGGGAAGTTAGATGCGATTTTTAGAAACGTGTTCGTAATTAACATCTTTGGACAATGGCAAAATTAGATCTTTTGACGAAATAATAACTTTTGAGCCCTCTAATTGCCAAATAATGGAGAGCTCTTTATCATCATAAAATATTCCACCTTCTGCTTCCGGATGATAATGCTCATCACATTTATAAAGAACATCAGCAAATTCACTGATAACTAAAAAGCCATGAGCAAATCCTTTTGGCACCCAGAGTTGTTTTTTATTTTCTGAAGACAATACTATTGAGAACGATTTTTTATAAGTAGGCTGATCCTTTCTCATATCAACCACCACATCCTGAATAACTCCATTGAGCACACGAACTAGTTTTGTTTGCTCAAACGGAGGATGCTGAAAGTGCAATCCCCTGATAACCCATTGTTGCGAATGTGATTGGTTATCTTGAACAAATACCGTACGAAGACCTGACTTTAATAAAGTTTCATTATTATAAGATTCGAAAAAAAAACCTCGTTCATCTTCAAAAATTCTTGGTTCAAGAACCACAAGGTCTTCAAAGGGCGTATTGGTGATGTTCATTTAAAAAGACTTTCTGATTTGATACACTGTTTCGATTGAAGGCTTTGCCTCAGATATTCCAAATCCATTACCCGTCAGGATTTGCTCATAGCATTTTGTATGCAGATCAGTAAATCCATCGCTAAATTCAATCTCTCTTTCTTCGATTTTAAGAGAACGATAAGTTCTCTTTCCCATTTTCTTTACTTCTTCCGGTAAATGATCTGCATTAATACTTAGCGACCATAATACCGTTGCCCTTTCAAGTTCCAACACTCCAGCTGCATAGTCATTGGTTGTTTTCTCAGTGGTGCTTTGTTTTATACCACCAAAAATCCAGAGTAACATATCAAAAAAATGGACACCTATATTAGTAGCAATACCACCTGATTTGGATTCGTCACCTTTCCAGCTGTAATGGTACCAGTTCCCGCGCGAAGTAATGTAATTTAGTGATATGTTAAAGTGTCTGTCTTTTGGCGACTGGTCAATCTCGCTCTTTAATTGTTGTATCGCTGGATGAAGTCTCAATTGCAGTATCGTAAAAACCCGTTGATTCGTTTCTTTCTCAATCTCAGCAAGTGCGTCAAGGTTCCATGGATTTAACACAAGTGGCTTTTCACAAATAGCATCTGCACCATGACGTAAAGCAAATCGAATATGCGAATCATGAAGATAGTTAGGCGAACAAATCGTCACATAATCAATCTTCTTTCCCTGTCTCCGCAATTTTTCAAGATGACGATCAAATCTCTCAAACTCAGTAAAAAAATCTGCCTGCGGAAAATATGAATCCATTATTCCAACACTATCAAATTTATCAAGTGCCGCAACAAGATTATTACCCGTATCTTTTATTGCCTGCAAATGTCGAGGGGCAATAAATCCGGCGACTCCAATCAATGCAAAATTTTTCATAGCTTATTAACGCGACCTTCTTTCAACCGATACTTTTCTTTACTCTCCTCACACTCTGCATAACCCTTTGAATCAAACCTAAGCGGATGACCAAATTCGCTCATCCAACCCATGGCACGCGCAGGATTCCCAACCACTAAAACATAATCCTCAACATTTTTTGTAACTACTGCACCAGCACCTATAAAGGCATATCTTCCAATGGTACTTCCACAAACTATCGTTGCATTCGCTCCAATCGATGCACCATTTTTAACGATAGTCTTCTCGTAATTTCCTCTTCTGTTCACTGCGCTTCTTGGGTTATTGACATTGGTGAAGACCATTGAAGGTCCCAAAAAAACATCATCCTCACACGTCACACCCGTATAAATTGAAACATTGTTTTGCACTTTAACATTGTTCCCAAGAACAACTTCGGGCGAGATCACTACATTCTGACCTATGTTACAATTCTCACCAATATTAGAACCTGACATTACGTGAGAAAAATGCCAAATCTTTGTACCCTTTCCGATATTACATCCAGGATCTATAATTGCACTTTCATGAGCAAAATAGGAAGCCGACTCATTCATGTTAGCTGAAACTCTTAATTGAATCACAAATATAAGACAACTGTTCCGTTTCCATTTCAGTGTGAATTGGCAACGACAGAACGGAATTTGATAACATTTCAGAAACTGGAAACGAACCCAATCCGATATGCTCTTTATAATATGCCTTTTGCAAATGAAGCGGCTCAGGGTAATAAATCATTGTTGGTATATTCTTCTTTTGCAAGAATAATTTAAGTTCATTACGACTTGTTCCATTAACTACAAGAGTGTATTGATGAAATACATGAGTAGAATATGGAGCGCGATGAGGGATCTTTAAAAAACCAACATCGATTAAATGCGAATCATAATAATCCGCAACTTCCCGTCTCTTTTGTTCGTACGAACTTAATTGTACCAGCTTTACCTTTAAGATAGCAGCCTGGAGCGTGTCTAAACGACTATTAACTCCTACGATGTCATGGTAATATTTTTTCTTCTGTCCGTGATTGGCAATCATCCTTAGTTTTTCGGCAAGGACATTATTTTCAGTAAACAATGCTCCTCCATCGCCAAACGCACCTAAATTTTTAGTCGGGAAAAAGGAAGTTGTCCCGATGATACCCATACTTCCTGATACTTTTCTGCTTCCATCAGCGAAAATGTATTCTGCCCCAAGTGATTGAGCTGCATCTTCAATTATATGAATGCTGTATTTTTTCGCAATCTCTAAAAGCGGAGACATATTAGCACACTGACCGTAAAGATGAACTGGTACAATCGCTACCGTTTTTTTTGTAATTAATTTTTCAACCTTAGATATATCTATTGTAAAAGTATTTTCATCAACGTCCACGAAAACCGGAACAAGATTTAGCAGCGCGATAACTTCTGCAGTGGCTACATACGTGTATACCGGAAGTATTATTTCGTCACCCGGCTTAAAATCTAACGCCATCATTGCCATTTGCAATGCATCTGTGCCGTTACCACATGACACTACCTTTATCCCCTTTAGATAATCTGAAAGTGATTGTTCAAAATCTGTGACAGCCTTTCCTTGTATAAAATCTGTGTTGTCCAGAACATTCTGAATAGCAATGTCAATATCCGTTTTTATCCGGAAATATTGACCATTCAAATCAACCATCTTAATGGGTCGCATCGTTAAGTTTTTTTTCCCAATTCCAGGCGTCTTTCAATGCATCTTCTATCGAAAATTTAGTCTGCCACTGTAACAGTTTTACAGACTTTGCTGAGTCCGCATAGACCTTTTCAATATCACCTGCTCTTCGTGGCCCGATTGAATAATTTAATTTCACTCCCGTAACACGAATGAACTCTTTTACAAGATGTAAAACAGAAACAGGGATACCAGATCCAATATTTATAGCCTCAAACCGGTCTGTTAAGGCATCGATCATTTGCAATGCTTTTACGTGGGCTTTGGCCAAATCCACAATATGAATAAAGTCTCTCAGGCAACTTCCGTCCGGTGTATTGTAATCATTACCAAAAACTGTCAACTCCTTTCTTTTACCGATAGCAGTTTGAGTAATGAAAGGCACCAGGTTTGTAGGCACTCCAATTGGAAGTTCTCCGATCAGCGAGGAGGGATGCGCACCGATGGGATTAAAGTATCTAAGCGAAATTACTTTTAACTCGCGCCACGCTTTCACGTCATCTGTCAAAATGCGTTCACATATTTGCTTTGTGGCACCATACGCCGACTCTGCTGTTTTAAAAGGAGCTTCCTCCGTTACCGGAATTATATCGGGCTGACCGTATACTGTACATGAGGATGAAAATACAAGTCGTGTAACCGCAAACTCTTTCATGAGTTCCATCAGCACAACCGTTGACCCCACATTATTCTTATAATAAATTAAAGGATTTACGACAGACTCATTTACTGACTTGAATGCCGCAAAGTGAATCACATGAGAAATATCTCCATGTTTTTTAAATACCGTTCTGAATTGATTTATGTCCTGGCAGTCTATTTTATAGAATAATAATTTTCGGCCAACTATTTTCTCAACGCCTTCCAGTAAACTGACATTGCTTCTGGACAAGTCATCTACAATAATGGGCTCCATTCCGGCAGCTATCAATTCAACTACGGTATGTGTTCCAATGAAGCCTGCTCCACCTGTAACTAAAACTTTCTTAGAATTCATTATAATCTTGCAGTAATCAATGATTTATCAAGAAAACCTTTTACATCAAAAACAACAGACTCTTTTGATCTGATTTTTGTCCATGGAAGGTCATTAAACTCTTTATGACTTACAGCCAATACTATTGCATCATATGATTCTTCAAGCAATGATATCATTGAAATATTGTATTCATGAAGAACATCCTCCGCATTAGCATGGGGATCGTAGACAGAAACTTCTGTACCATAACTACTCAGCTCCTGAATGACATCAACTACCTTACTATTTCTTATGTCAGGGCAATCCTCTTTGAATGTTATTCCTAATACCAGAACTTTACCACCCTTGATGGGTAATTCATGCTGAGCCATTAATTTAATCACCCGGCTGGCCACATACGTTCCCATATTATCATTAATCCTTCTCCCTGAAAGAATTACCTCAGGGCGATAACCAAGACCTTCAGCTTTGTGGGTGAGGTAATACGGATCTACCCCAATGCAGTGTCCGCCTACCAAACCTGGCTTAAAAGGAAGAAAATTCCATTTAGTTGCAGCAGCCGCAAGCACGTCATGCGTATCTATCCCGATTCTCTCAAAAATAAGAGCAAGTTCGTTGACAAAGGCAATGTTAATATCACGTTGCGAATTTTCGATCACTTTTGCCGCTTCAGCAACCTTTATCGAAGATGCCAGATGTGTTCCAGCCCGAATGATCTTCTTATATAAATTATCAACCCTCTCTGCAATTTCTGGAGTGCTGCCACTGGTAATTTTTTTTATCGTCGTAACGCGATGTTGTTTATCCCCAGGGTTGATTCTTTCAGGAGAATAGCCGCAGAAAAAATTTTTATTAAAACCCAGTCCACTGGACTGTTCCAATACCGGGACACATATTTCTTCCGTACATCCTGGATAGACAGTGGATTCATAAATAACAACGTCATTTTTTTTGAGAGCTTTCCCTACTATCTTGCTCGCACTGATCAATGGCTTTAAATCCGGTTGCTTATATTCATCAACAGGAGTTGGAACTGTAACAATGAAAAAATTAGCCTTATTGATTTCATTTACATTTGAAGTACAATTCAAATGTAAAGATGACTTCAATTCATCTGACGTAACTTCCCTTGTGCGGTCGTAGCCTTTACTAAGTTCTTCGATCCTGTTTTTATCTATATCAAAGCCTACTGTCTCCATTACCTTACCAAATTCTACAGCCAATGGAAGACCCACATAACCCAATCCTATTATCGCTACTTTATCCATTACTATTTACTGGTTTTATAATAATCAAGATACCAATTCACAAATTCTCCGATTCCCTTTTCAACAGAAGTTGATGGTTGAAATCCGATTAGTTTTTCTAATTCAGTAACATCAGCAAAATTTGCTTCAACATCACCTTCCTGAAGAGGTAAGTAATTTTTTATGGCCTTCTTTTTTAATTTTTCTTCAAGCACTTCAATAAAGTGCATAAGCCGAACAGGACTATTGTTACCAACATTAAGTATTCTATAAGGAGCAAAACTTGATGATGGTGTTGGCTGGTGTTTATTATCCCTTATGGGTATCTCAGGAATTAATCTTACAATACTTTCGACAACATCATCAACATACGTAAAATCCCTTCTCATTTTCCCAAAGTTGTAGATATTGATAGGCCTTCCGGTAATAATCGCTTTTGTAAATAAAAATAATGCCATATCAGGTCTTCCATAGGGACCATAGGCCGAAAAAAACCGAAGGCCTGTTGTTGGTATTTCGTATAAATTGGAATAGGCATGAGCCATTAACTCATTTGATTTTTTTGATGCCGCATACAATGCCAATGGATGATCTACATTATCATTTGCTGAAAATGGTAATTTTTTATTTGCTCCGTAAACAGAACTTGATGAAGCATATAAAAGATGTTCCGGCATAAAATAACGGCAAGCCTCCAGGATATTTAAAAAACCGAGAATATTATTATCCAAATAATCGTAGGGATGTGTGATTGAATGACGAACTCCTGCTTGTGCAGCAAGATTGATTACTGTTGTAAATTTTTCTTTCTTAAATATATCATCTAATACTTTTTTATCTTTCAAGTCGATCCTGATAAATTGAAAATTCTGGTATCCACTCAGTACGTTAAGTCTGTTATTTTTGAGGTTTACATCGTAGTAACTGTTGACATTATCAAGACCAACTACTTTCATTCCTTCCTCCAATAATCTTTTGGAAAGATGGAATCCAATGAAGCCAGCCGCCCCTGTAACTAAAATCTTGCCTTTTTTTGATTCTGAGAGCACGTAATGTAATTTCGAACTTCAAAAGTAGAAACAAATTCAGCTTTTTTATGGAAAAGAGAGAGAGTCCTTCAGATCAAATTGATTTACAGGAATTGCTGCTAAATGGAATCCTTCTTATTAAGAGGAATTTTTTGCAATTTTTAATTTCATTTGTAGTTGGCTCCCTACTCGGATACACCTATTCAATGTTCGCAACCAAGGTGTACGAAAGTAAAATGGTCATCTCTTCTGACATTTTAAATAAGTTATACGTAGAAGAATTAGGTGACAATATAAATAAGATACTCGCCGACGATAACATCGATTTGCTAGCCAATAAATTTGGAATTAATGCCGAAATCGTCAGAAAAATTCGTTCAGTCAAGCTCGAATCCATAGAAATCAACAAAGTTATCCCTTCAACAACAGGACCGACCTTTATTTCAATAACAGTTCTTATTACCGATCTGAAAATTTTACCTGACGTGCAAAAGGGTATCGTCAACTATTTAGAGAACAATGATTTTGTTAAAGTGCGGATAGGGCAAAGAAGAAATACATACCTCCTGCTTATAGCTAAAATTCAAGAAGAAATTTTGTCACTCGAAAAATTTAAAACGGAGTTTTACAATGGAGAGTTTTTGAAAAATTCAGGGAATATTATGTTCGATCCAACATCAGTAAATTCAAAAATTATACAACTCACTACAGATGTAATCAATTATAGAAATGCGCTTTCCATTAACAACAGTATTCAGGTGATTGAAGGTTTCACAGAGTTTAAGAATGCGAAGAAGCCAAATAAGGTCATAGCACTTGCAGGAGGGGCTTCCATGGGCTTACTCTTTATTACCCTTCTTTTAGCTTTCAAAACCATTCGAAAATTTATAGCCATTGCTGAACGTAAAAGCAACTGATAATTGCTCTTCCATCTTCTTTCTAAAGAATTTACCTTAGAACTCAGACGAAAATCTGTTTTCTCAGGCCTTACTTTATATCTGTTCAGCACCGTATTCATTTATTATATTTCATTTAACCTTCAGCAAAATTTAATAACTCCTTTAGTATGGAGTGCACTCTTTTGGGTGACATTACTTTTCACTTCCGTTAATACCATAGCTAAAAGTTTTATAGGGGAAAAAAGAGGTGAACAGATCTATTATTACTCGATTGCAAGTCCGATATCAATAATTCTCTCCAAGATCATTTATAATTTTCTTCTATGCCTGTTGCTGGGTGCAGCCGGGTACGGCTTGTTCATTGTCTTTTTTACCAATCCAATAGCCGATGTTCCAATCTTTGCTTTGGGTGCAGCGTTGACGTGTCTTGGTTTCGCAACATCTCTCACACTATTATCCGCCATCGCATCCAAGGCAAACAATAGCAATATTTTAATGGCCGTACTCAGCTTTCCTATTATTATCGGGATCCTTTTACTCGCCATCAAGCTGACAAAAAACTGTATTGATGGCCTCGATCGTTCGGTTAGTATTGACGAATTACTTACACTCTTTGCGATAAATCTACTGGTGGTGGCCGTTTCTTATTTGCTCTTCCCTTATATTTGGCGCAGCTAAACGCGATCTTTCCGGTCAGTGCTTTCATGAAAAATTCGTGGTGGAAAATTTTATCATTACTCCTGCTTATCTACACATTCATAGGCGGAATACTTTTCCCGGTACCACGTCTTAATATCGTTAACGAAACAATCCGCGCATTATATTTTCACGTTCCGATGTGGTTTGGAATGGTAGTAATGTTTTCGGTTTCCTCGTTTTATGCCATCAAATATTTAAGAAAGCCAGGAAGTGACTTCGATATTAAATCGATGGAATTTGCCCACACCGGTCTGTTATTCGGCATTCTGGGCATTGTTACCGGAATGATCTGGGCTAACTATGCATGGGGTTCGCCCTGGCATGGAGATCCAAAACAAAATGGCGCAGCGATTGCTACGTTGATCTACCTTGCCTATTTTGTTCTTAGAGGCTCTCTGGATAATTCCGAACAACGTGCCAGGCTAAGCTCAGTTTATAACATTTTCGCATTTGCAGCCATGGTCCCTCTCATTTTCATCATTCCTCGCATGTCAAGTTCTATGCACCCTGGAAACGGCGGAAACCCTGGCTTTAACACCTACGACCTCGACAACAGAATGCGGATGGTATTTTACCCTGCATGCATTGGCTGGATTTTATTGGGAATATGGATCGCTACTGTTCGTGTAAGACTTAAAAAGGTTGAAGAAAAAATTCTGGATTTAGAATATGAAAAAAGTAATTAACATTTTACTGGCCTTATTGGTATCATTTCCCGGCTTTTCACAAGAAGTAGAAATGGCCGACACACTTCGTTCAAATGGCAAAATCTATGTTCTGATGTCGATTATACTGGTCATTTTGGTTGGGCTTGCAGCCTATTTAGTGGTTATTGACCGCAAAGCATGCCGTCTTGAGAAGCGCCTCAACGAAAACAAACACTAAATAACTGTTCGTCAATTACATGGTGAAACCCTATTTGGGTTGTAATTTTGCTTCTCTCAACTTAGGGTTATGAAGAAGTCACACATTGTTGGTCTCCTGGTTATTGCTGTCGCTATCGCTATTATAATTTCAACTGCTGGAGACGCCAGTAGCTATGTTACATTTGACAAAGCGTACAAGATGGCGTCAGTAGGAAATAAAGTAAGCATCCATGTTGTTGGTGATCTTAAAAAAGACTTTCGCGGCGAAATTACAGGCCTTGAAAAAGCTCCTGATAATCTTTCATTCTCGTTTCTTCTTATAGATGAAAATAAAAAAGAGCAAAAAGTATACTACAACGAGCCAATGCCTCCCGATTTCACGCATTCTGAAAAGATCGTTGTTATCGGAAGCTACCGCGGCAACATCTTCGTAGCGGATAAAATTTTATTAAAGTGTCCATCCAAATACACAGAACAAAAGCTTAACGCGAAGGTTTAATTACTTTGCGCGATGTTACATTATTTCATTGGTGATCTTGGTCATTTATTCGTAATCACGTCCTTCGTTGCGGCGCTAATTACTTCATTCTACTATTGGAAAGCTACCGTTGCTGTTGACCTATCTAAACGCTATCAGTGGACGTTCAACGGAAGAACTACTTTCTTAATTCACTTCGCCGGACTTATTGGTATCATCGCCACTCTCTTCACAATTATTTTCAATCATTACTTCGAATACCATTACGCATACGCACACTCGTCAATGCACCTGCCAAAGCATTACATGATCTCGTGTTTTTGGCAGGGTCAAGAAGGCAGCTTTCTGCTTTGGACGTTCTGGCAGGCTGTAGTGGGCCTTGTACTAATATTCACACAACGAAGTTGGGAAGCTCCGGTGATGACTATATTCTCAATGGTTCAGGCGTTTCTCACATCCATGATCATTGGAGTTGTAATTCCTGGTTTGAGCATTAAAATCGGAAGCTCGCCGTTCATTCTCCTTCGTGATGCAATGGCAGATCCCATTTTCAAAATTCAGCCTGACTTTATTCCAAAAGATGGTAACGGCTTAAATCCATTGCTTCAGAATTATTGGATGGTAATACATCCCCCCACACTATTTCTCGGATTTGCATTGACGCTCGTTCCATTTGCTTTTTGTATGGCTGGTTTATGGCAGAGAAGATACATTGATTGGATACGACCCGCATTACCATGGACACTTCTTGGCAGTGCCATTCTTGGATTAGGAATTTTAATGGGTGGCTACTGGGCGTATGAAACCTTAAGCTTTGGTGGGTACTGGAACTGGGACCCTGTTGAGAACGCAGTGTATGTTCCGTGGCTTATTCTTATTGCATCATTGCACACAATGATCACCTATAAAAACAGCAAGACAGCTCTTAAGCTTTCAATGATATTAGTGATAACTGTATTTATTCTGATTCTTTATTCAACATTCCTGACGCGGAGCGGAATCCTGGGTGACGCATCAGTACATTCATTCACTGATCTTGGTTTATCCGGACAGTTATTAATTTATCTTCTATTCTTCACCTTCGCCGCCATTATTCTTGTTTGGATCCGCTGGAAAGAAATTCCAACATCGGATAAAGAGATCTCAACTTATTCAAGAGAGTTCTGGATCTTCCTGGGCGCGTCAACATTGTGTCTAATGGGATTCCAGGTGATTGTAGAGACCTCAAAACCAGTTTATAACTCCATTATCAGACTTTTCGGTGGTGAAGGCAAAATGGCTCCTCGTGCCGATGCAGTGCATTTTTATTCAATGGTACAGCTTTGGTTCGCAGTGATGGTGGCTATGCTTTCAGGTACCGGTCAGTTCTTCTGGTGGAAAAAAATTGATAAGCAGAAGTTAAAAAGTGAATTAATTATAACAGGCCTTATAACGTTGGTGATCTTTGTCATTGTCATGTTGATAACAGATGTCTCCGATCCAATATATCTCGCTCTGCTAATCGCGGGACTTTACATTATTATCTCAAACATTAAAGTTCTAATAAGCGTATTTAAAGTCAATCCAAAACTTTCCGGTGGTGCGATTGCTCACATTTCCATTGGGCTGATGCTAATCGGAATGATGTTCTCATCAGGCTACTCAAAGGTTGTGTCGCTAAATAATACAGGTCTTCTTCTAAATAAGGAAATGGGCACCGAGTTCAACCGGGATAATCTACTTCTGTTTATAAATGAAACGCGTTCCATGAGTGGCTACGATATTGAGTTCTTAGGTGAACGACTGGAGCCACGCAACAAACCAGGATATGTTAAAAAGAAAGATGTTGAAATCACTACGGATCCATATAAAGTAGTTGCCATCAATGACATCTTCTTCAAGGGAAATAAACTTTATAATGCCAAGGACACATTTGAAGTAAATCCTGAAAATACTTTTTATGAGATTCAATTAAGAAAAGGGGATAAAGTATCTGCTACACTTTTCCCAAGAATACAAGTCAATCCAAGCATGGGAGGAATCCTTCCATCACCTGATATACGTCGCGGTGTAACCAGTGATTTATACACGCACGTTTCTTCTTCTATGAATCGGGAATCGGAACCAGAATGGGGAAACACAGAAGAGGTCAAAATAAAAATCGGCCAACAGTTTTTTGTGAATGACTATGTGTCTGTGCTGGAAGAAGTTCAACGAGTCACTGAAGTTCCCGGACTTAAGCTGAATGATGAAGACATTGCTGTAAAAGCTAAAATTCGTATTGAAGGAGAGCATGAGATCTATTATGCTGAACCAATTTTCCTGATAAGAAATAAAACATTACCTGGCGTGCTCGCGTACGAGGTTGGCGAGCTTGGTGTTAAGATCACTTTATTAAACATTCATCCCGACACAGATGAGTTTACCCTTGGACTCAGCGGCCGTCAAAAGGATTGGGTAATTATCAAGGCAATGGAAAAGCCTTATATAAATGTCCTCTGGCTTGGAACCGGACTATTAATGATTGGGTTTATTGTTGCGATGGTAAGAAGATTCAAAGAGAAGGCGTAGGCTTCATACGGAAAAAACGTCTGACGCCTGTTCATTTAAGTGAAGAGGCGTCAGACATTTAGAACTCATTCATGACCTTCACCACTTTTCTAATATCATCCTCACTATGTATCCAGGATATCGGCAAGCTTAACGTAGTTTCGTGGATCTCATCGGAAACAGGATATTCTCGTCTATCAAAAAGATCACTCAATGCTTTTTGTTTGTACGGCGGAACCGGATAATGAATTTCTGTTCCAATCTGACTCTTCAATAAATACTCTCTAAGCTTATCTCTTTTCTGATGTCTTACATTATAAATATGATGTACATCGAAATACCCAGTCTGAATAACAGGCTTTATAAAATCCTGCTTAAGTGTATTTGAATAGATTGCAGCCAATTTTCTTTTATGATCATTGATAAGATCAAGGGATTTGAGCTTTACACTGAGAAAAGCTGCCTGCAATTCATCCAATCTCGAATTACTACCCAGAATTTCATTAAAATACTTTTTTTCAGATCCATAGTTTCCTAGCATTCTGATCTTCTTACTATGATCATCGCTGCTTGTTATCAATGCACCAGCATCTCCAAGCGCCCCAAGATTCTTTGTTGGATAAAAACTAAATGCTGCTATATCACCAAACGTTCCTGCCTTCTTTCCATTGATATGAGCACCATGAGCTTGTGCGCAATCCTCAATAATTTTTATCTGAAATTTATCTGCGATACTTCTTATTGAATCCATCCCACAGCACTTGCCATATAAATGAACGGCCATTATCGCTACCGTCCTTTTTGTAATCGATTCTTCAATTTTTGAAACATCAATGGTGTATGTTTTAAGATCAGAATCAACCATTACAGGAATGAGATTAGCATTAACAATCGCCATAACAGAAGCGATATACGTATTTGCAGCAACGATTACTTCAGATCCTTTCGGAAAGGAGAAAGATCGTAACGCTAAAGTAAGAGCATCGGTTCCGTTACCAACTCCAACACAATACTTCGCACCACAATAGTTTGCAAATTGATTTTCAAATTCTCTTACTTGTTTGCCAAGAATGAATTGGCCTGCAGACAGAACTTCACCAAGCCTCTCGTGATAGTCAGCAGCAAATCGTTGATTGAGTTTATGAAGATTTTCGTACTCAATCATATTAAAAAGTAAAGTTTAAAGCAACGAGGCAGGTTATTGAGTCAGTGTCGGACGCCTCTTTACTGAAGTTACAGGGTGTCTGACACTTACTTAACTCCGTCTACAAGTTTTTCAATGATCGCATCTACGCTCATCCCATCTGCTTCAGCTTTGAAATTTCGAACGATACGATGCCGTAACACTGCACTTGCAATAATTTTCACGTCCTCAATATCCGGTGAGTATTTACCGCTCAATAAAGCATTGCATTTGGCACCAAGAACTAAAAATTGTGAAGCGCGTGGGCCAGCTCCCCATTCAAGGTAATCATTTGCAATAGTAGAACCATTTTTTCCCGGACGTGTCTGATGCGTAAGTTTCACAGCAAATTCAACTACATTATCGGCTATAGGCACACGACGGACCAGGTGTTGAAAATATTGAATGTCTTCCGCAGATAATATCTTTCCCACAGAAGCAATATCATCAGCCGTTGTCATTTTTACGATAGTGAGTTCTTGCTGGTACGTTGGATAATCAAGAAATATATTGAACATAAATCTGTCCAGCTGTGCTTCAGGTAAGGGATACGTTCCTTCTTGTTCAATAGGGTTTTGTGTTGCGAGTACGAAGAAAGGCCTCGGCAAGTCATACCGATTACCAGCAATCGTTACAGCATATTCCTGCATTGATTCAAGAAGTGCGGCTTGCGTTTTGGGAGGAGTTCTGTTGATTTCATCCGCCAGAACAATATTTGCAAACACCGGACCCTTTACAAAATTAAAATTCCGCTCCTTGTCCATTGTTTCTGCTCCTACAATGTCAGATGGCATAAGATCGGGCGTAAACTGAATGCGTTTAAAATTCAGATGGAGTGCATTCGCTATTGTTTGTACAAGTAATGTTTTCGCCAATCCCGGAACGCCTACGAGTAATGAATGCCCCTGGCAAAAAATTCCGGTCAAAACCAGGCGAACTACATCATCCTGGCCAATGATAACACGTGCAATTTCCTTTTTTAAATTTTTATAAGCTTCGGCCAATGAATTGGCAGCCTCTACATCACTTGAAAATTTTTGCATCCAGTATTTGAATTACCCATCGATTCTTACAGTGCCTATTCTAAAATTCCACAACCCTTAAAGGTCGGATCTAAGTTAATAAAAACATCCTGCCTGGCTTTTGTAAACCACTTTGCAAGCATCTTATCTTTCTTTTGAGCAAGCGCCGCATTTTGGATCCGGAACCAATCATCGTTAAGACTTGCCTGATGAGGCGGCAGACGTTTTTTAAAATATAAAATTCTTACAGCATTTTTCAAGTCATCTGTACGATAAACAATTGGGCGGCTAATCGAACCCTCCTTCATTGTATCAATTGTAAAATAAACAATAGGATCAAGTTCTTTAATGGAAACTTTTAAACCGTTATCTTCATCCGTAAAAAATCCGCCAAATCCTTTTGACCTCTGATCATCAGAGAACTCTTTAGCTGCCTTCTCAAACTTGATACTGTCTTTTAATATTTTCCTACGAAGGCTGTCAAGAAAATGTTCCGCTCTTACAATATCATCCGCTGATGGTGTCGCCGAAATTAAAATATGCCGTGAATTATACTCATTGCCTCTCCTGTCCAGAAGTTGCATGATGTGAAAACCAAATGACGATTTAAAGGGCTGAGAGATCTCTCCTTTTTTTATCCTGAAAGCCATCGCTTCATATTCAGGAACCATTGCTCCACGACCAACATAATTCATTTCACCATAATTCTGCTGTGCCGATGGATCTTCTGAATATTTTTTTGCAAGCTCATTGAAGTTTTCACCGGACAGAATTCTTTCTCTTAGCTGGCTAAGCTTCAGTTTAGTTTCAGCCTCTTGAGATGGACTTACTTTTGCTACCCGAACGATCTGCCCAACTTCTACATCGGCAGAATAAAATGGAAGACTGTCTGAGGGAATTCTATTGAAAAAACGTTTCACCTCCGCAGGCGTTACATCAACATTAGCGGTCACCTTATCACGCATTCTATTGCCCAGCATCTGTTCACGAACCTGATCACGTAATTCAAGCTGAAACTGGTCCAGCGTTTTACCTAATGTTTTTTCTAATTGCTCTGGTGAATTTCCGTACGATTGAAGAATCATGTTCATCCGTTGACGTGTATTGTTGTCAACCTCAAGATCCGTGATCAGTACAGAGTCAATTTCTGCTTTGGCAACAAGCAGTTTATTGATCACAAGCTGATTGAATAATTGGCATTTTGCCTGCTCTGTATTAGTGCCCCCGTTAGACAGATAATTCTGAAAAGTGCCTTCCAGCTCTGATCTCAGAATGATATAATTATCAACCTTTCCAATGATTTTATCCACGACAAAGCCTTTTGATTCCTGACAGAATCCGCCTTGCCATACCACTATCAGTAGTAGGCTACTGATTAAAAATTTCAAAATTCTTCTGTTTAACTGCATTTTCATACACTTCATCCTCCAAAGCCCTTGCAAGTTCTACTTTTCTTTTATTTAAGAGAATATTTCGAATGTCTTCTTTCACGAATTCTAACGGTGAAACGTTATCCGAAATTTTATAATCATCGATTTTCAGGAAATACATAAAGTCCGCATCACTTGTTTCATAAAAAGGATTTGTCTTCAAAAACTGGATCTTATTTGGAATTTCAGCCATCGGGGAATTAACCACCAGCTTATCAAACGCAATCCAGGCACTATCGCTTAAATGATACGCTACTGAAAAGCTTAAACAATAAGATTTCAAATCATCCTGATCTTTTTCCTTTTTAGAGAAGATCATTTCCCTCACCTTGTTTGTACGCGGAGCAGTCTTTGGTACTTTCATATACGTACCCCGAACGATATTTTGTTTTAAAATAAAATTATCGAAATGGGCTCTGTAATATTCGTCTACATCTTTTTCAGAGATGCTGTCGTTAAGATGCTGCTGAATGTAAAAGTTCTGGTATTCGTAACCGATAAGACTGTAACGATAATCAAGCACTTTACGCTCAACTTCGGCCTCATTAATATCGATACGTTTCATTGCCTCTTCAATAAGAAGTTGTTTCCTTACCCAGCTTGTAACGTATGCTGTAGCCCTTGCAATACTATCATCTGCTGTTGAGTTTTGATCTACAATACCAACAAGCTCATCCTGGAATAAATACTTATCGTTGACCCTGGCAACAGGCTGCCTTGTTGATGCAGTTATTTGCTCCTGTTTTTTCATACGAATTAAATCACAACCAGATAACAGCGCTGTAAAGGCTATGATTATAAATGCGAGACTATGCAGAAATTTAATTTTCACTTTTTAGTTAGCTCACTTACAACGAATTTTTTACCCTTATTATTGATCTTAACCGGATATCTTCTCCTTAATTCTTCCAGCCATTTCTTTTCAAGACTGTCCTGGCGATCCCCTACAACTTGCGCCCTCGATTCTTCCATGGTTTTAATTCCCGGAGGAACCAGATTGTCAATCTCCACCAAATAATAATTCCCATCCGATTCCGCATCGTGCAATCCAATCGACCAGGCAGCTTTGTCTACGGCCTTATTGTCTCCACGTGCATAATTTCTAAAAGGCGTAATTGACTTGAACTTCTTTAGATCATCCTTCTTCAAAGAGTCTCCGTTACTGATTTTAATTTTTATTTCTTCAAGAAAATTTTTGTCAGTGGTTGTAAACACCCTGCCGTGAACTCTGTCACCGGCAGTATATTTGGATCTATTTTCATTGTAGAATTTACGCATCGCCAATGTATCTTCCGAACCCCTGTTCCAAACTTCTTTTTCCATTATCGTAAACAAGAGTATTCCTTCTTTGTATTCAGTCAAAAGATTTCTAAAATCAGCATTCTTAGCCAGTAATTTTTCATCCTCAATTTCATTAAGCTGCTCGGATAGAAAAGAATTGTATAACTCCATCATGTAAAAAGTTGGTTCCGAAACTGTTAGGCTTGAATTTTTTCTTATGTAATTGATGAATGAGCCTGCTGTGTAATCTTTGTTCTGAAGTCTGAAAAGAATTTTAGTTTTAAAAGACTCTTCACCTTTATATTGCCATTTGCCTTGCTGCAAAGACGTATCGGCGCTTGCTTTAAAAACATTTTTTACATCCGGGTATTCAATCAATCCATATTGTTTTTTCCTTTCTTGTTCACGTTTCTTATCGGCAATCTGTAAACGCTCATCCCGGCTTACTTTTTTCTTTAAAACACTTTCAACTTCTGAATAGGGTGGAATAGGAATTTTTCTTTCAAGTCTTACAATATGCCAGCCGTATGCAGATTAAAACGGATCGGAATAATCGCCGGAGTTTTTTAAAGAAAAAGCGACTTTCTCGAATTCAGGAATTCCCGCTAATGCACCAACACCAACGGGTCTTAATTTGCCACCAGTGTCTTTTGTAGCAGCATCCTCAGAGTACTCGCTTACCAACTCTTCCCATTTCCTGCCTGCGCGAACCTGATCATAGATTTCAAGAATTTTATTCTTTACTTTTTTATCGTCGGAAGTTCCTGTTCTTAAAATAATATGGGAAACTTCCACTTCGCCCCGTGCTTGTCTGCGATCAAAAACTTTTATCAGGTGATAACCGAAACGTGTGCGTACGGGTTGTGATACTTCTCCAACGTTGAGTGAGTACGCTGCCTGCTCAAAGGGGTAAACCATTTGGAGTGCAGTAAAATATCCAAGACTTCCTCCGTTTGTTTTTGCTGAAGGATCTTCTGAAATTTCTTTGGCAACTTTCTCAAAATCTTCACCTGAAGTGATCCGGTTTCTAACGGTCATGATCTTGTTAAATACAACAAGTGTATCGGCCGGAGTTGCATCAGGCTTTAATCCGATAAGAATATGCGATGCTTTTACTTCTTCTGTTAATCGCTGATATGCTTCACGCGTCAATCGGTCAAGTTCATCTTTCTCTGCAATGAAAGGTTTCTTAAGTTCTTCTTTGTACGTCTTGAATTCTTTTCTGAAGGCATCCGTTGTATCAAGGCCGTGCGATTTAGCCTCAGCTACTTTTAGTTTGAAATTGATAAAAAGATTAAGATACTCATCAATCTTCTTTTCAGTAAAATCTTCGGTGTTAAGATGATTTTTTTTATACAGGTAGATAAACTCATCTGTATAGGTAGGATTCTTTTTTACCGAAAAAAGAACCTGAGATTTTGTCTTTTTTTCAAAAGACTGCGCGGCAACCTGCTCAATCATTGCCAACAACACAATAAACAAGAGATTTCGCACCATTGATTTTTTAAAACGTGCAAAAATACGAGGTATGGGCCGATACCCAAAGAGAAGATTTAATCTATCTTTTTAATGAGTCGACAGACATTTTTACCATTTCGGTTGGTGTAAACGACTTCGTCCATGATAGACTTCACAAGACGGACACCCAATCCACCTTTTCTTTTTTCCTGAATAAGATTATCAATTTCAGGTTGATTAAAGTGATTGATATCAAACATCTCCCCATCATCCACTATTTCAAAAACTACTTTCCCTTTTTGAGGAACATCAATATGTATTTCAATACGATCATCAGGATTGCATTGATGCGAATGAATCATAAGATTGGAACACATCTCATCAAGCGCTAAAATAATTTCATTCAGTACTACATCAGACGCAACATGACCCCGCAACGACTTTCTTATAAAATCGCGCACGCCCTTGAGGTTCTCGAGGCTGCAGCCGGTGTTATACTGATAATTCATTTATTAATTTCTTTGCTTCTTGCTTGCTTGCACGGATATGAAGTAAATCTGCCAGTCCTAAAATTTGAAATGTATTGATGACCTTGTCCTTCATTCCAAATAAAACCATTTGAATATTTTTATCACGAAACTCTTCTATATATGACATAAACACACCCAGACCTGCAGAAGATATATATTCCAACGCCCCACAATCCACAAGAATTTTTGTGGAGCCTTCTCCTACACTTTTTGCGATGGCTAGATCGAGTTCAATGGACGAGCTGGCATCAATTTCTCCAACAACCGCCAGGATGTCGGCTCCGTCTTCCTGTAACCGCTTGATGTGTACCATAAGTTTTAAACGTATTTGGTTTTTTTATGTTCTTTCTACTTAAACTTCACAATCATTGTTGTGTAATCATCGTCAATTTCTTCAGTTCCAGTGTACTCATACAATTTCTTAATGAGCTTTTCCTGCATTTCCCGAGGGGTTTCAGCGATAGATTCAACAATTGTTTTCTTCAAAAGCTGAAGCCCAAATTCCTCTCCTTTCGGGCTTTTGGCTTCTGTAATACCATCGGTGAAAAGAACCATTACATCATCAGTCGAGTACGGAATCGAATTAGTCTCAACGAAATTGCAATAGTCTTTTCCCTTGATCATGCCCAACGCAGTTCCCTTGTCCACGAGGTATTCAGCTTTTTGCTCGGCTGCCCTGTATATCAATACAGGACAATGCCCAGCTCTTGAATAATAAATTATCTTTTTACTCGAATCCACAACGAAATAGGTTGCTGAAATAAATGAGCCTCGCTCAAGGCAATATCTCAAGGCCTGGTTAGCACGTATCATAAAATCTTTTGGATCTGGTGCTAGCTGCGAAAGGCTATGGAAAATCCCTTTCATCTGCGACATGTGAAATGCTGCTGTAGTACCTTTTCCTGAAACATCTGCAATGATCAAACTTACCTGGTGATCATTAATGCGAAGTGTATCATAATAATCACCACCCACTTCATCCGCAGATTCAGAGAATGCAGAAATATCAAAATCATCTGCTTTTTCAAGTTTGTCAGGAAGCAAACTCTTTTGAACAGTCTTCGCTATTTTTAACTCTTCCTTATAACGTTCATTTTGAATTGCCTCTTTCAATAATCTGAAATTCTCAATCGAGATTCCCGCCTGGTTTGCGAAAGCTGATACGATCTGCATCATTTCTTTATTAAAACCTTCCGGCAATTCTTTCAGCAATGCAAGCGTCCCAATTTTTTCACCCTTCACTGAAACAGGAAAAGCCATCAGCGAACGGAAGCGAGTACCTTTTAATGAAGCCAGATGATCTGAAAGATTTTTTGTTTTATCACTACTTTGATCAAGAATTCCCTTTACATTTCGTCCGTTAAGGTGTCCCTGAATTTTTCTTGCATCACTTTCCGTGATTTGATATGTCTGTAATGCACTTTGCTGTTGGTTGTCATCTTTCATTTCAAGCCATGCCGCATCAGCAAATACTGAGCTTACCGAACTTTCCAATAAAATTCTATAAACGCTTTCTTCACTTTGTTCTGTTTGAACAGATTGGCTAATGCGTTGAAAGTTTACAACCTCCTCAAGCTTTTGCTCAAATACAGATGATGTTGGAAGATTGAAAAGTATTACCAGGAAAGAGAAAATGCTGTAAAGCATTACAAATGAAAAGAGATAAATATTAAACGCGTGACTTCCAAAGTCAAGGAATACCGTTGTGTCATCTGCATTAACGCTTCCTGTGAGTGTTTTTATCTGCCCGCTGATATCATCTGAAAATTTAGTTACTGTGTAGAAGAAGTAGCCGAGGTAGAAAAATGACAGAAGCAACAACAAAAGACTTGTCCATTTTTGTTTGAAGTTCAGGTAAGCCACCCACTTCATGTTTGCAGACAGGATAAGTGCAAGAAGACCTGTCAATATACTCATCGTGATAACGATCCATTCCTGAAGGAATACCTGAATATTGTCTGATAACAATACAATCAACAATGCAACTTCAAATACCAGCCATCCGCGAAGAAGCCATTTGGATTTTTGATAAAGGATCAATCTCTTCCAGCATGTTCCTGCGGCAACTAAAAAACTTAGCAGCAATCCAAGATTGACGAGATACTCTACGTCAATATAAAAAACATTAGATGCAAGTTTGGTGGATCCTAATAAGAAATCCAGCATTCGCAGAGAGAGAGAAAAAACCGTTGCCACGAGACCTGTTGCAAAAACCCTCCATAGCAAATCTGTGAAGTTTAAGGACTCATCGCGTTCTATTTTAAATTTGTAATAATAAAAAAGACAGATCACGTACAGATCCAGCATCACCCTTGGCAACCAAAGAGGAACATCTGGCGTAAGTACCTTCAAATCGCTGAACATTACCGTGACGTCAGAAAAAACCATCACCAGCCATGTAATGGCAGCGCCCATAAAAGCCAATCGTGTAAGTGCTTTGGTCTTCACTGAATTAATTAATCAATTCGTTCATTCGTTGATCGGTAGTTATAGCCAAAGACTTTAAAACGTCTAAGTTAACAATGAGTTTTCATTAACGAATAAATGAGTGAACGCTTCACCGAATTATTTTCTTGAGTAATTAGGGGCCTCTCGTGTAATCGCGATATCGTGAGGATGGCTCTCTGCAACGCCTGCGACAGTTATTTTGACAAACTTAGCCATCTTAAGCTTTTCCAGATTCTTTGCACCACAATATCCCATACCGGCTTTTAGTCCGCCAACCAATTGATACAACACTTCTGATACCAACCCTTTGAAAGGAACACGTCCCGAAATTCCTTCGGGCACAAGTTTCTTGATATCATCTTCAGCATCCTGGAAGTATCTGTCTTTTGATCCATCATCCATCGCTTCGATGGATCCCATCCCACGATATGATTTGAATTTTCTTCCTTCGTAAATGATCATCTCACCTGGTGCTTCATCCGTACCGGCAAGTAATGATCCAATCATAATTGTATCGGCACCGGCGGCAAGTGCTTTCACGATATCTCCTGAAAACCGAATTCCTCCATCCGCAATGATTTTAACATTAGAACCTTTTATTGCTTTTGCCGCTTCATACACAGCAGACAACTGAGGGAGCCCAACACCGGCAACAACTCGTGTTGTACAAATACTTCCTGGTCCAACACCTACTTTTATGGCATCTGCTCCGGCTTTCATTAATGCTTTCGCCGCTTCACCCGTAGCGATGTTGCCAACAATAAGATCTAATCCGGGATATTTCTTCTTTACTTGCTTGGTAGCATCAATGACTCCTTTTGAATGACCGTGCGCTGTATCGATGCTGATAACATCTACACCCGCAATTTTAAGTGCTTCAATGCGAGCAAGAATGTCATGAGTAACTCCCACTGCTGCACCAACTCTTAGCCTGCCGAATTTATCCTGACAAGCGAAAGGTTTATTTTTCTTTTTAAGAATGTCTTTGTAGGTAACTAATCCAGTAAGCTTTCCTTTTTTATTGATGATCGGAAGTTTTTCTATTTTATAATCTTGTAAAAGAATTTCCGCCTGCTCAAGTGTGATGCCTTCCGGCGCTGTGATAAGATTCTCTTTCGTCATGATATCTTCTATCGGGGTAGACATCTCTTTTTGAAACCGTAGATCACGATTGGTGATGATCCCCACAAGCTTTCCGTTTTCATCAATTACCGGTATTCCTCCTATTTTAAATTCGCGCATTATTTTTTCAGCATCACGCACGGTGGAGTTGACTCTTAGTGTCACTGGATCCAGTATAAGACCGCTCTGAGAACGCTTTACCTTGCGCACCTGGTCCGCCTGAGCTTCAATGCTCATATTCTTGTGAATAAATCCGATTCCTCCCTCCATGGCCATCCCAATGGCAAGCGCAGACTCAGTGACAGTATCCATCGCTGCCGACAGAATAGGAATATTCAGCTTGATATTCTTCGTTAAATACGTAGATGTACTTGCTTCGCGAGGAAGTATCTCACTGTAGGCTGGAACAAGGAGCACATCATCGTAGGTGAGTGCTTCAAATAGGAATTTGGCAGAATCTAAGGCCATAGCAAACAATTTTAGGATCTATTATTTGCCGGGTAAAACTAATCTTAATGAGGTTCATTCGCTAATGGGAATTCCAATCTTATTCACAAATCGGAAGCCAGAAGTCAAGAAAGTCAGAAAGCTGAGGGCTATATTTGAGGTATGAAGAGATCATTTTTTACAATCTGTTTTGTGTTTATTGCAGGCTCATTGTTAGCGCAAAATCAAACGGGTAAGGCATCGTTTTATGCTGATAAGTTTGAAGGTCACCCAACGGCGAGTGGAGAAAAATACAAACACAGCAAGCTCACAGCGGCACACAAGACCCTTCCATTCGGAACAAAAGTCAGGGTAACAAACACCACCAATAACCAATCTGTGGAAGTTGTAATAAATGATCGGGGGCCGTATGCCGAAGGAAGAATTATCGATTTATCTAAGTCAGCAGCTGAAAAACTCGGTTTTGTAAATAGCGGACTAGCAGAAGTTAAACTAGAGGTGATCGATGCCGGTGATGGTAAAAGCGGAATGGAAGTCAAGGCTATTGATCGCGTTACTGTTGAGGAAAAGGAATTTTATGATTTTGAGATCGAACGTTTACAGCCGAAAGGTTTTGGAGTGCAGATTGGAACATATCAAGAGTTGGTCAATCTAATGCGCCTTTCTGACAATCTTAAGAACTCGTATAAAAAGAAAGTTGTGATTCAAGTGAAGATTCTCAATGGTATAAAATATTACAGTATCATTCTCGGACAATTTTCAACACATGATAAGGCTGATAAATTTTTGGCGGAGATCAAGCCAAAGTATCCGGATGCGTTCATTGCTGATTTTAGTAAACTGAAGTAGAACTGGAAAGGCGAAAAGCTGAAAGAAAATCTTAACTTTTTAGACAATAATAACGTTAAGATTTTATTACGCTAGTTACCCCATAGACTTTGATTTAATTCCTCAAACTCTTTCAATCCAGTTGTATCCGTTATAGTTTTCCGGCAAATACATTTTTGTGGAAATTTTCGGCTACGCTGCTTCAATACTAATTGGTCTTATCCTTGGACTTCTCGGCGGCGGCGGCTCGATTCTATCCATTCCGATTCTTGTCTATTTGTTTCATATTGAACCTGTTCTTGCTTCAGCGTATTCATTATTTATTGTTGGTGTCACGAGTCTTGTGGGTGCAATCCCAAAGTATCGCCAGCATTTGGTGAATATGCGAACAGGTATATTATTTGGAATACCTTCTATCATCAGTATTTTTTGCACACGACACTGGATAGTCCCGTCTATTCCTGATATACTTTTTACGTCGGGCAATTTTGTTTTCACAAAGCGACTTTTGCTGTTAGGTATCTTTGCTGTGTTGATGGTACTGGCTGCGATTCCAATGATTCGCGGAAAGAAAAACCCAATCTCAACAAGTGAGAAGTTCAGAACTTTTCTTGTGATACTTGAAGGACTCATCATTGGATTTTTAACCGGACTAGTTGGGGCTGGTGGTGGATTTTTAATAATTCCTGCTTTAGTTTTTTTAACAGGACTTCCTTTTAAAACTGCAGTTGGCACTTCATTATTTATTATAAGCATCAATTCACTACTTGGCTTTGCTGGCGACTTATTGAATTATAAAATGGATTGGCTTTTTCTTTTATCCATCAGTGCACTTGCCATCATAGGGATTATTATCGGCACACGCCTTTCGACCCGAATCCCTGGCATTCAATTAAAGAAGGCCTTTGGATGGATCACCTTTACAATTGGGTGTTTTATTTTATATCGGGAAATTTTTTAATACACTAGTTTGTAATCCTATGGATCAGCGCGCCGAATTATTACAAGTTTATGGCGATCATTGATTGCAATGGTTCTGGGAATAATAATTCTTGCAAGCATTCCTGCCCCGATCAATGCCAAACCCACTACTAAAGTCTGAGAATCAAAGCGGTCTGTATTGACAGCATCAATCAAAATATACCCGGCACCTATAATCGGTAACACAACTTCATACTTGTACCTGAACACAAACCATACCTTCGTTTTTGCATCCACATAGATGTTTGAAACATCCTTTGGAGCAACCGAAAATGAGTTAAAAATAATCGCCGAATCACTGATTGCGACAATTTTTCCAGATATTTTTTTGCGGCTTCCCGTTGTTCGAAATGAAACGTCATCGCCTACATTATAAATCGCATGCCGATATTGATTTTTATTGAATAGTAAGTAGTTCTGTGAAAATGATGCGCTGCAAAAAAATAATATAACAAAAAATAGGCTAATGGTGGCAAGGATTCTGTTCTTATCAGTGAAAAAATGAATGGATTTTTTGACCATACTTCCTGATTGCAAAACTTCCAGACATTAAAGCCTCTTAAACTCCAAAAAAGTATTCTCAATTATGTCGCAGCAATCATGCAACTGCTCTTCGTTGATCACAAGCGGAGGTGCCAGCCTGATAATATTTCCGTGCGTTGGTTTTGCAAGCAGGCCATTATTCGCCAATGCCAAACATAAATTCCAGGCCGTCTCACTTTGTTCCGAATCATTGATAACAATTGCATTTAATAAACCTTTGCCACGTACCAGTTCTATCAGGCTGGTCTTTTTTAATAAAGCATTTATACGATCTCGGAAGATCTTACCGAGTCGCTCTGAATTCTCTGCAAGCTTCTCATCTTTCACAACTTGTAATGCTTCGATCACAACTGCAGCGGCCAGTGGATTTCCACCGAATGTAGAACCATGTTCTCCTGGTTTTAGCACCAGCATAATTTCGTCATCAGCAAGCACGCATGAAATCGGCAGAACACCTCCGCTCAATGCTTTTCCTAAAATGAGAAGATCGGCTCTTACATCTTCATGATCGGACGCAAGCATTTTTCCTGTACGTGCAATGCCCGTTTGAATTTCATCCATCATCAGCAGCACATTGTTCTTTTTACAAATAGTCTCTGCAGCCTTGAGGTAGCCATCCCGTGGAACATACACACCCGCTTCTCCCTGAATCGGTTCGATCCATAAAGCACATACATTTGGATTGCTCAAAGCTTTTTCAAGAGCTTCAATATTATCATATTCTACTATTTCAATTCCGGGCATGAATGGCCCAAAGCCATTACGGGACGATGGATCAGTTGATGCAGAAATAATCGTTGTTGTTCTTCCGTGAAAATTCTGCTCTACAGCAACAATGACAGCCTGATTTTCAGGAATACCCTTCTTCGTGTAACCCCATTTTCGCGCAAGCTTGATCGCCGTTTCATTTGCTTCTGCTCCGCTATTCATGTAAAGTACTTTCTGATAGCCAAATGTTTCGCAAATGTGTCTTTCCGCAAGCCCAAGCTTGTCATTATAAAAAGCGCGTGATGTAAGGGTAAGTTCTTTTGCCTGTTCTGTCAGTGCATGAATAATTCTTGGATGACAATGACCCTGATTAACGGCACTATACGCAGATAAAAAATCGTAATAGCGTTTGCCTTCAACATCCCAAAGAAAAACACCTTCGCCTTTACACAATACAACAGGCAATGGGTGATAATTATGTGCCCCATACTTTTCTTCCAGCTCAATTGCCTGCTGCGCCGATATAGTTGATACTTCCATTACCCAAAGATAACGAAGATATGGCAGAGTAATCAGAGTTTGCCTTCGAAGATAAACTTCTGAATACATAGGGCACATCAGGAAATAAAGGCCAAACGGGTTTTAAAAATGCAAAGAGAAGCATCTCCTTCATTTGTCTGGATTTCTATGTGTTCAAATGTGCTATGTGTTCAAATCTTTTCATCCGCCGTGTTTTCGTGCATCATCCCGCATTTTAAAGCTTTTCATTCAGGAAAATCCTCAACATATTTACGACTAATTACCTGCCATACACTACTCATGAAATATAAACGCCTCGTTCTTAAGCTCAGCGGAGAATCGCTAATGGGCAAATCAAAGACCACCAGTATTGATCACGAGGTCCTCGAACAGTATTCTAAAGAAATCTTACAGATAAAAGAACAAGGTATTGAACTGGCGATCGTAATTGGCGGAGGTAATATTTTCCGCGGTGGGCAGGCAGAGGCCCTGGGAATTGACCGCGTGCAAGGTGACTATATGGGAATGTTGGGGACTGTTATTAATGCTATGGCTCTTCAAAGTGCTCTTGAAAGACATGGCATGTATACACGACTTATGTCGGGTATTAAAATGGAACAGGTCTGCGAGCCATTTATTCGTCGCAGGGCCATTCGTCACCTTGAAAAAAACCGAATTGTTATTTTTGGAGCGGGTATTGGAAATCCGTATTTCACCACCGATTCAACAGCCAGCCTTCGAGCGATAGAAATTCAGGCAAATGTTGTTTTAAAAGGAACACGGGTTGACGGTGTCTACACAAAAGATCCAGAGAAATTTCCGGACGCTATACGCTACTCAAAACTTTCCTTTCAGGAAGCATACGAAAAGAATCTAAATATTATGGACATGACGGCGTTCACACTATGTATGGAAAATAAACTACCAATTATCGTATTTGACATGAATAAGGGTGGAAATTTATTGAAGGTAGTAATGGGTGAAGAAGCTGGGACATTAATAAGTTGACAATCGGCAGTCGACAAAATACCATCATATTTAGTAGATAGAATTTCAAAATCGAGATTACATGGAAGAGATAGAAATGTTTTTGGAAGATGCCCGCGAACAAATGAATAAAGTGGTCATTCACGTAAATCATGAGATTACAAAAATCAGAGCAGGAAAGGCTAATCCATCTATGCTTGATGGAATTATGGTTCCGTATTATGGCGCGACGAGTCCACTGAATCAAATCGCATCCATTACATCTCCGGATGCAAGAACTTTATTTATCAAACCCTGGGAAAAAAGTTCTATTCAGGAGATTGAAAAGGCAATCATGCAAGCGAATCTTGGTCTTACTCCACAAAATGACGGCCAACAAGTTTTTATCAGCATTCCAATGCTCACCGAAGAGCGCAGAAAACAGTTAGTAAAGCAGGTACATGGGGAATGTGAATTAGGAAAAGTTAGCATTCGCAGTGTAAGAAAAGAAACTAATGAGTCATTAAAGAAAATCAAGAACGCTCCTGAAGATGACGTAAAGAGTGCTGAAGAAAGTGTTCAAAAACTCACGGATGAATTTATTGCAAAGATCGATGCTGCCTCGAAGAAGAAGGAAGCTGAAATCATGACGGTGTAACTAATTTGTTGATTCGGTTATTCGTTGATGGAGTACATCGTGACATCATCTTAAAGAATTTACAATGTATCCGATATTATTCAAGGTAGGTTCTTATACACTATACTCGTACGGTTTTTGTATCGCTGTTGGCGCTGTACTAGGATTTATCTACATGGCGTGGCAAGGCCAAAAGCAATTTGGCCTTTCATTCGACAAGTGCAATACTCTTTTCTTATTAATAGTGGTTGGTGCAATCATCGGTGGAAAGATCTTTCTGATCTTTGAAAACTTCTCTTACTACACCTCCAACCCCTCCATGCTTCTTTCAGGAAGTGGATTCGTTTTTTACGGATCTCTTTTAACATGTATTCCACTTATGTTATGGTTTTTCAAAAGAAATAAAGTTCCCTTTTGGGCCATGCTTGACCTGATGGCAATTGTAACATGTATACTTCACGCATGCGGTCGGATCGGATGCTTCATGGCAGGGTGTTGCTACGGATTACCGACAGATAGTTTTTTCGGAGTGATATTCATCAATCCGGTATGTCAGGCAGAGCCATTGAATACTTCGTTGCATCCCACACAGCTATATGAAGCCGCCTACATTTTCACCCTATTGATTATTCTGGTCTTTCTTAAAAACAAAAGACAGTTTGAAGGTCAACTCTTTTTAGTGTATCTGGTTCTCTATGCAACTGGAAGGGCTGTAATTGAGCTATTTCGCGGCGATATCCAGCGAGGGTTTATTATCCAGGATTATCTCTCTAACTCTCAATTCATTTCACTACTCATTATTGCAGGAGCAACTTACTTCTATGTTAGACTCAGAAACACTAAATTAGATGCTTCTAAAAACACAGAACATGGAAAATGAAAGTTTCGGCCAACGGGCAAAACGAAAAACTAAAAGTTTTATCAAAAGAGCACTGATCGTTATCGTTGTAGTCGGCATACTGATTCTATCATTTCTTTATTTTGCTACTTACGATGACGGCGTGATGGCAGGTAAAGTTCTTCGTATTAGTAAAAAAGGAGTAATGTTTAAAACATACGAAGGCAAGTTAAATGTTGAAACATTTGGTTCACTCAAAGGGGCCAGCCCAATTGCAGAATCATATGACTTTTCGGTTGAGGGTCATCAGGATGCGGTAATTAAACTGCTGGAAGAAGTCGCTTTAAGCGGAGAACGCGTAAATCTTCATTATATAAAGCGCTATACTAAATTTCCATGGAGAGGCGAAACAAATACATTCGTAACTCAGGTCGAACGGCTTAAACAATAGGATCCATTTTCAGATTGAATTAATTCTCATTAATCTAAATCACTTCCGTGAAAGATTCCTCACTTATTGTTGTATACGGTTCATACGGTTATACTGGCAAACTTATTATTAATGAGTGTCTCAGCAAGAATCTTCAGGTTATCCTTGCAGGTAGAAATGAGAACCAACTCAAATTACAAAGTGAGCAATCAGGCTATCCTTATAAAGTTGTTGCAAGCGATGATCTCAATGGATTAAAAAAATTACTTGAACCCGCAGCGATCGTAATTCACTGTGGAGGACCATTTAAGCATACAGCAAAAACGATGAGCGATGCGTGTCTTGCAACAAAAACACATTACACAGACATTACAGGTGAGTACCAGGTTTTTGAATCGCTGTCAGAACTTGATCAGCAAGGAAAAGAAAAAGGTATCACAATAATGCCTGGTGTTGGATTTGATGTTGTTCCATCCGATTGCCTTGCACTCCATTTGAAAAACAGATTGTCATCGGCAACTCATTTGCAATTGGCATTTACTATGTCAAAGGGTGGACTCTCACGTGGGACGAAGAAAAGTATGACGGAAGGACTGGGTTATGGAAGTTATGTTCGTAAAAACGGTATGCTCACCTACATTCCTATGGGATCACGTTCAATGGAAATTGATTTTGGATCGTTCAAAACGCTTACCCTGTGTATTCCATGGGGAGATATCGCAACGGCCTGGAGAAGTACAGGCATTCCAAACATCGAAGTATATACCGGAGCAACTTCTCAAATGATAAATAATGCAAAACGAAGCAATTATTTTATGTGGCTGTTGCGAATGAATTGGATCAAGAAAATACTGCTTAATAAAATCGACAAGCAACCAGCGGGTCCAACGGAAGAAAAACTTAAGGGAGGAAAAAGTTACCTCTGGGGAAAAGTTTGGGATGAAAGCGGAAAAGAATGCACCAGCAGATTGGAAACTATTAGTGGTTATCTACTCACCGCTAAGACCGCCGTTTTAATTGCTCAGAAAATAATGAAAGGCGATTTTAAGACCGGGTATCAAACACCGGCGATGGCGTATGGTTCTGACTTAATTTTAGAGGTAGAAGGTAGTAAGAGAAAGGATTACTAAAGAAATGATTGAAGCGTCTCTTCGAAAAATTCATGGCTTAGCAATAAAATCCTTTTAGCTCTGTAAGATCATTCAATCGGAGCCTGAAACCAACAACTTATTCAACTCCTCTTTGTCCTTCATACTCACACCCGTTGAAACTGGAGTAGTCCTTTCAAGCGCTTTTGCTGTTTGTATTTCTTTGAAAGATGGAGAAATAGTTTTCGCCTGACGATAAATCACCCGTTCACTAAAAACCGTATCGATCCTTGTAACAAAGACGGTATCTTTTTTCACAACTGTTGATACCATTACTTTCTCTGCTTGCTTTACATACAATGGAAACAACGCAGCCAGTCCAAAGGAAAATATCATCAGCAATGCTGTTACATACGCAGGGGTCTTCCTGAATAACAAATCATACCATGAGGTGCTTGAAGATCGTTCCTTCATTTTTTTCTTGATAGAATCAAATGCATTTGGTTCCGGCAATAGTCCAGATTTCAATTCTCCTGAACGCAAAATTTCTTCAATCTTCTGAAGTGACGTAAACTCATCTTCTGAACCAAGTGCATTGATAACAAAGCTCTTGTCTTCAAATGACAACTCACTGAATACCAAACATTCCAGCAATTTTTCCAACTTCTCTTCGTCTTCTTTTTTCATAATAATTAATTTATCGCAGGATTATATGCCTGCAGTTGCAACACTAGCTTCTTTTTCAAATAAAATATTCTCGACTTGACGGTTCCTTCCGGACAATCCATAATAGATGCTATTTCAGAAAGTGACAAATCAAGTTCATACTTAAGAATAAATAAGTTTCTATCATTTTCATCTGCATGATTTAGAACATTTAAAAGTACAGATTGAAAGTTTTTATGATCCATGTCAGGTTGATATGAATCTGTCTCAATAATTGTCTTAGCCGATTGTCTCAGATTCTGCTTCCGGTATTCATTCTTGCACATGTTGAATGCAGCAGAATAAATCCATGTAGAAAATTTTCTGTCAGCATCAAACTGTTGCGGCTTCTCAATGATCTTCACAAATAAGTCGTGGAGAAAATCCTGAGCTTTCGCTTCATCTTTCCACAACATTCGGTAAAAATAACGGACTATCTTTTTGCTGTACCTGCTGTATATAACCGTGAGGGCACGCTCATCTCCGTTATGAACGCGCCGCATCAATTCCTCATCGGGGAATCCGGACATGCGATTACAAAACATTAAATCACTTTTGGATCACTTCCATAAATACCCTGAATCCAACACTGGCACTCGTTCCTTTATATTCACTTACACTTTGAATAGTTGATTCTTGCGGAGTTAAATTCCAGCTTCCGCCACATGCTTTGCCATCTTCATCAATCATTTCAGCAACATTTCCCACTACATCATATAGACCCATATCATTTGGAAAATATGCTCCAACGCTACTCATCATGCTAAATCCATCTCCACCAATGGAGCGGATCATACATGGCTTACAATCTTCAGGGATCTTAAAGTTTCCGAGCCAGCAATTCTTTGAATTTTGCGCTTTGTCCTTGTAATTATAGGATCTAAACCATGGGTACAGGATTGTGTTATCAACCTGAACAACCGTTTCGTCACCTTTAAAATATTCCGCAGAAGGAGTTTTTGGAATTAAAACTTTGACTTTGTTTTCATATAAGTCCCACGATTGAAAGTCATGATACCCAAGAGCTGCGATCTGCCATTCTTTCAACGTTGGAAGTCTAAACTTAACTTTCCTGAATTTCTTTTCAGGACTTGAGTTGTACTGCTCTGTCAGCCATTCACAATATGTAACGGCCCCCTCATGCGTTATATTCACAATCGGATAGTTCTTGTAATAGTAATTACTTCTTCCACGTGACTTCACCACTGGATTTATATATGTGTGATATCCTTTAAAGAACGCAAGAGACGTAGCATCGTATTGTCTTAAATCAATGTTACTTTTCTCCAGTAATTCAGGGTTGTGCTTTTTAAGATAATCCAGAAATAAATTGTATTCGCCATTAGTCACTTCCTCCTGGTATGCATACAGATTATCCTTTATAAGTTTGAAAGCTCCATCAAAATATTTGATATTAATATCGACCAAAACAATTGGGCCCAAACTATCATTTTCTCGATTCAAAAAATTATCGACCAACTCCATCTTCCCATTTTCAGTTGCAATTTTTGTAAAGAATTTCTCAAGTTGTTTTACTTTTGCGGTTTCACCAGATTTTGTATAATAATCATTCAGTAAAAGCATCGGCACAAGATAATTTGAGCTTAAAATTTTTCCGGCTGAAAATTCGCTTTCACCATTAAAGTCAACAAGAAGATAATCCAAAAGAAATCTTTTCTCCAGATTGTCCTTTATCACAGAAATATTATCAAGTCTTTCCTTACTTATTTGTGAAGCCAGTCCTACAACATAAAGCTGGTTATTGATCGATGAAATATTGTCTCGACCCATTGTCAATGCATAATAAAATTTCTTTCCAGGATTTTGTTCTGGTATCAGCGAACATAATAGTTTCTTCTGATCGTTGTCTCCATTCATTTTATCGGAAAAAAAATTTAATCCTGATTCCTTAAGCTTTGCTTCTCTGTAATATGCTGATGTGAGTAAATCAAGGTTAAGGATTTTAACGTCCTTTCTCACATTCATCACATCCTGAAGTATAAATAACGGTAACGTTGTATTATCACCTTCCACAAAAAGAATGGAATTATTTTCAACAGACATCAGGACATTATAGCTGTAGCGTAATAATGCTTGTGATACTTGTCCGCTTACAAGCAATTTTTTGCTGAACTTAAGGCGTTCCGCTGAACTTAAATTAAACTCTCCAAAAAGCACCATCGATCCATACGTACTCGCATTGTCGGGATGCATTGCATAGGCTTGTTTCAAAAAATCAAATGACTCCTTATTGAAGCCACCGTCCAGCGCCTGAATAATTTTTACTTCAAATGTGTTTGGAATAGCTTTGGATGCCTGAGATGCGATGTTATTCAAATCACGTTGCGAATATTGAGCGTATCGGGATGCTGAATAATAATTCAACCATGCAACTGCATCATAAGAGGCTTTCTCAACTTTTTCTTTCCAGCTTACAGACTGGCCTGCGTACCAGCTAATTGGCCGGATTTCTTTTGTTTTAGGAAGTATTGTCTCAGGAGTATCCGTTGCCATCACAGAGAAAGCAAATAGAAACAACGCAGCAATCAAGAAGTGTTTCATAAGTCAGGTTATTGATTTTGTACCTGTACACCCGAGAATGAATTCGGTTCACATTATCATCGATCTTTTATACATTAACCTTAATCACATTCTCTTTCTTATCAGTCAATCTTCCAAAGGGCTTCAGGTCATAACCCTTCTCAGCAACAAATTTTTCAAATTCAGCAGTCTTATCTTCATCAACAGAAATCAACAAACCTCCACTGGTCTGTGGATCAGCAAGGATAATTCGCTGTATGTCATTCAATGCACTGATCTTGCTGCCATAACTTTCCCAGTTGCGTTGTGTCCCTCCCGGCATAGATTTCTGATGAATGTATGTTTCGAGAAAATCAAACGTTGGAACTTTATTAAAATCAATTTCAGCAGAAAGATCACTTCCTTCACACACTTCACACAAATGCCCTAGTAAACCAAAACCAGTTACATCGGTCATTGCATTCACATATGGCAATTGAGCTACTTCTCCTCCAAGCGAATTTAATGTCAGCATCGTATCAACGGCTTTCTTCAAATGAGCTTCACTAACGATACCTCTCTTCTGTGCTGTTGTTATAATTCCAACCCCCAATGACTTTGTAAGATACAATGCAGAACCTTTTTTTGCAGAATCGTTTCGTTTAAGATTCCTTTTTTGTAATTGACCTGTCACCGCTAATCCGAATACCGGCTCAGGACAGTCAATACTATGACCGCCAGCCAATGGAATTCCAGCTTCAATGCAAATCGTGCGACTACCCTCCAATACTTTTTTTGCAACCTCAGCAGGAATTTTACTTATAGGCCATCCCAAAATTGCAATTGCCATAATCGGCTTTCCTCCCATTGCATACACGTCACTGATCGCATTAACCGAAGCAATAGCACCAAATGTAAACGGATCATCTACGATCGGCATAAAAAAATCTGTTGTACTCACAATACAAGTTCCGTTTCCAAGATCATACACTGCCGCATCATCTTTGGATTCATTTCCAACAAGCAATGAAGGAAACTTCGCTTTCGGCAAATCAGAGTGAAGCATGGCATCGAGAATTGCGGGAGAAATTTTGCAGCCGCAACCAGCGCCGTGTGAGTATTGGGTTAGTTTGATGTCAATCATAATAATTTCGAAATTGAAAGTAATGAAATCCCAGTTGATAATGTTCGCTACCTGTCACTAGAACTATTTTTTTTAAATTTTGATTACCCTTTGCTTACCGGTTATTACTTACTTTCAATTTTATCCTAAGTGGTTTATTAATTTCTTTACAAAAACTTGTTGTTGTTCACCATTCCATAAAACCTTATCCACGATTTTATCTTTCCTTCTATTCATACTTTCCAGATAAGTCTTATCGTAATACGTCAATAAAATATTCATTACCGAATGCATATCTCCTTCAAGTAATTTTTCTTTGGCTGCATTATAATGTTGCCCGCCCAGGCGCTTTATAATTTTCCCCATCATCAGTAAAAACTCATCACGATCAGCTGATCCATATTCATTTACTAATCGCTGAATGCGAACCTCTTTCGAAACATCCATTTGAACTAATTGACCCTTTCGCATTTGTTGCCTGAAGTCGTCAGGTAAAAAGATCTTTCCAATTGCAATCGATTCATCCTCAACCCAAATTCTCCTGGAAAGATCCAGCGCGAGAATTTCCTCAAACAATTCATTTTGAAATTGTTCAGTAGTCGGCTGCTTGCCCATCATTAAGCCACCAAATGCAGAACCTTTGTGATGTGCTAATGCTTCTAGATCCAGAATTTGCTCTCCTTGTATTTTCAACTCTCGCAATATTTCACTTTTGCCACTTCCTGTAAATCCTCCCAGCAACGTAATCTGAAGTTGTTTTTTAAACGATTCGAGAGCGAGAGTTCGATAGGCTTTATACCCATCCGTCAATGATTGCGATTTAATTTTTGCCATTGAAGCGAACTGGCAGAAATTATAGGAACGCATTCCTCCACGCCAGCAATGAACTAAGATTTCCTTTCCGTTTGAAACTTCTTCTGTTGTCTTAATGATATCCGCCAACCTCGGACCAACCAAACGAAACCCTTCACTGATTGCCTGCTGCTGACCTTGCTGCTTATATGACGTTCCTACAATTACCCTTTCCTCATTATTCAGCAATGGAATATTAAAAGCGCCACGAATATGACCCTCCGCAAATTCACTTTCCGATCGCACATCGATAACCGGATGTGATTCACGTAAGAATAGAAATTGTTGAATGGAGATTGACATGGCGAGTTCAACAAATCTACGTCAGGTTCATGCAAAGTGCACAATGGAACAGGCGATCTCAGAAATATATTTGATCTAAGTTTGCAGCTTTATGATTTGCTTAACGGACTTTGCGAGAACCTGTTAAAGTTTAATCATTAAAATTCACACCAATGGTGGATGCAATCCCGATCCGGAATCCGCTATCTGTATATTTCCCATTTTGGAACGCCGCCGCAAATTCCAATCTAAAAATCCTCAAAATGCCGTTCAGGCCATAACCAACTTCTGTATAATTATTTGATGTTGGAGTATATAAATAATTGATAAATACGTTTTCGGTAATTCCCAATAGCCGAACATACGCTATTCGGGTTATTGCCAATTTTCTAAAATGATAATGGACATTCGCCGTTAGATATTTACCCTTGGTACTATAGGTGTAATAATCCAGCAACCTGAAACTTCCTACCGGGTCAGTCGTTACGAAACCAGTTCTGTTGCCAAGAAAATGCTTGAAATCCATAAAGTACATCTTATCAGTATTTAAAAATGTTCCTCCCTTAATATCAAGGTCAAGCGTTCCGCGAATTCCAAATCGCAATTGATGTCGCACGCCCAATTCAATCTGGTCAAATCTCACGTTGCTTCCCAACGCGCTAAACCCACCACGATATTCCGCTTTAAAAATTGGAGAAGAATTATTCACACGAAACTTCCCACCATTACGAATTCTGAATTTCTGCCAAGGCCTTGCCTCCACACCGACTATTCCTGTAAAGGCATTGTGCGTATCAAAGTTCGTATTGAGGAGTTCAACATTTACAGGTGCATTTGGCGTATAGGATTTCTCTTTATAATCGATTATCGTATAATTAGTGACGTTAAATAATTCACTTCTTCTCGCCCATGTTAATTGACCATACACTGTAACGTATTCATTAAGTTGCTCGCGCCATTTAAGATCAATATAGTTACGCTCGTACAATTTCATAAAATTGTCTTCGAAAAAAAGCGTGCTGATATCGTTTATGATTGGATGAATGGGCTCATCACGATTGTATTGATGAATATATCTTCCGCCTTCAAGGGTCACTCTTCTTGTCTGAGAACGATAATCTGCACGTAATATTCCCGAAAGCACATGTCTGTCAAATGCATATCGACCAATTGGAGTAATCTCCAATCTCGAAACTTTCGGTCGCGCCTCAGGGTTCAATGAATCCCTTTTAACCCATCTCTTTGTGTAGCCGACGCGATACACCAGGTTAAAACCTTCCACGGTATTGAAGCCTCCAAGTGGAGTATGGATCCTGAAATCCTCTTTTTTTGAAAGTCGGTAGGTATCACCTAACAACAAATCCCACGGCTGAAATCCTTTGCTTTTGGATGGCTTTAATGAATCACCTTCCTCTCGTTTCTTTTGCTCTACTGAAATACTATCGGCTACTTTGTAACCACGCTCTTCTTGTTTTGTCAGCTTCGCTGGTCGCATGTCTGCCCAAAAGATTGAATCTTTTTTGTACGCCAATGAATCGACTTTAAAAGAGGTTTCTTCAATTATTTCCGGTGCTTTTTGCTCCTTTTGTTCCGCTTTCTCATACTCTTTTACCAATTGATTAAGTTCCTTGCGAGTGATGTCTTTTCCATTCTCAAGTCGCTTTTGAAGTTGTTGTCCTTTTTGACTGAATTTCTTCTCAACTACTTTTGCCTGCTCTTTTTCAATCACTTCATCGATCACGTGCATTTCCTGTGGTAAAGCAGGATTAAGAGTGATGGAATAATTTTTTACCGTTGCGAAATAATCCGCGACGAACTCAAAACCAAATATTTTTCCATTAATATGGAATTGTTGCGAAACAGGAAGCCATGCTTTGTCTTCAATGGGATTGTAAATGGATTTAACACTAACCTTAACTCCCATTTTTGTTGCATTCAGATCAGCGCTGTGAATCGCCCACCAATCTTCCACGATGTAAATTGTTCCATCGAACACGTTATCTCCTTTTGATCTCGGAATAACTTTTATTTTACTGATCTCATACGATCGATCTTTGAAAGATCCGAGGTATTCAAATTTATAATACGAAAAGGATTTCGGCGAAAGTGGAGAAACTGTTTCCGCAATCTCCGGTTCGTAAAGACTTCCAAAGACATACGCATTCGGAGAAGTATTACGTGTATTGCCATTGGTGTAGACGGCTATTACTTTTTCCTCAAACTTATGTGGCCGCGTATATTTTATCTCACTGACTGATTCGGAAATAAAAACCCTATCTTTTGTGATCCCTTCTTTTTCAAGAGCTCTTTTTGCTAGCCACGGATAATCCGTCAACTGACCTTTTCCTTTTATATAGACTGTTGCTTTATAACTATCTATTTGCTGGGTGTGATATTTTGCTTTGGCAATCGCCTTGCGCATAATTGTGTACGCAGGATCTTCACCATTTCCCATCACTAGTACAGTCTCAAGCTGCATTGCCTGAGTTTTTAAAGAGATGTTAATCTCAATGAAGGAATCAGAAATTTCTACAGACTTG
>Ga0123336_10000179_pt1 | contig 65068 bp, 108 predicted proteins | sample SSSSmetaG_FD_96466 | JGI IMG/M metagenome (GOLD analysis project Ga0123336, IMG submission 96466) | Glacier valley bacterial and archeal communities from Borup Fiord, Nunavut, Canada, to study Microbial Dark Matter (Phase II) - ​SSSS metaG | ecosystem: Environmental > Aquatic > Freshwater >...
ATTAAATTTACCAGAGTTTAGGGTATTGAAATCAGAGACTAATAATTATGATTATAGAATTACTGTAGAGGTGGCTAAAGAGCCTAACTTCTGTATACACTGCATGTATGATTCTGAAATACTAGGCAATAAGCCATTTACAAAGCATGGTATTAAGGATAGAGAGGTCTGGGATGTAGACATGCACTGTAAGCGTGTAAAACTAATAATCAAGCACAGAAGATACAAATGTCCTAGTTGTGGAGGCACTTTTTATGAATTACTTGATTCAATTCCTCCAAATGGCAAAATTACTACTAGGCTATATAAGAACATACAAAAGCAGGGATTGAAGTTTCCGTTTTCAGAGGTAGCAGATAGGTATGGGCTATCAAACATGACCGTAAGACGTGCTGTGGATGACTTTATAGTTGAACATGACAAAGGTAGGAAACTTATAGCACCAAAGATTATAGGTATTGATGAAGCACATTTAAATCAAGTTATGCGTGGTGTAATTACAGACATTGGTAATCGTAAACTGTTAGAAATACTTCCTGACAACTATAAAAAAAATATTAAGGCCTGTATTAAAAGTATGGAAGGCTATAAAAATATTGAGGTTGCTACAATGGATATGGCTACAGGATATCGGTACGCAATGAATGAACTTGTACCCAATGCATTATGCATTATAGACAAATATCACGTTGTACAGTGTGCCACAAAGGCTTTAACAAGGATTAGAGTAGACTATAAAAAGTCGCTACCAATTGAAGAACGTAGGCTATTTATGAATGACAAATATGTTTTGGAAAGCAACAAAGAAAACCTAAGTCCAAAGGATATTGACAAGCGTAACATGTGGTTTGCAAGACATACACCTTTAATGATTGCATATTGGCTAAAAGAAGGACTAAGAGACATATATCTTGCCAAAGACAGATATGAAGCATACCAAATATACTATACATGGGAATCAGCGATACCGAATGAACTAAGGGCTTTTAGAGAGGTTGCAGATACAATAAACAACTGTAAGCAGGAAGTATTTAATTATTTTCTAACAGAAACAAAGTATACAAATGCTTATACAGAAAGTATTAACAATCAAATTAAGAGGGTAGAAAAGGATGGTATTGGATATAGTTTCCCAATACTCAGAGCCAAATGTTTATATGGATCGCAAGAAAATGAGAAGCCTGATTTCGGTGAAAATAGTTTTTGGGATATAGATCTTGCTCCATGTAGCAGTAATCCAATTGCAAGATTTAGAAGGAAAATAAAACGTATAACCACATTTGTTAAGAAATTACTTGGTAGGAAACCTTAATAGGTTTTCTTACTAAAAACACACTGAATGTTAATTACCCAATTTATGATGGTTTAAGGTATTTATATCAATCAGAATTAGAAGAATTGCAATGTGTGCCAAAAGGATATACTGATATATTAACAAGAAATGAAGCAGCTGGGTTGCTGGGTGATGGTTGGAATGTAGACGTAGTAGCACATATTTTAAGCTTTATGAATTTAGGCTAGTTGCATAATACAAGAATAATTTGACTTAACTTAGAATCAAAGGGGGAAGTAAAATGAAAAACTTTAGCCAGCCAATCAAGGTGCTGAACATCAAAGAAATTGAAAATAAAACTATGGTGATGGTTGGCTTAGAAATTACAAAAGAAGAATTATTAAAATACTCAACCAACAAAGGAATATTCGGAAATATTGTGTTTGATGATGGTAGAAGGATTAATGCAGAGCAAAGGAAGAAACTTTATGCAACTATAAGAGATATAGCGGATTGGATGGGGGATGATCCGAACTACACAAAAGCGTTATTTAAGTACAATTTTTGTATGGAAAGTGATATAGAATACTTTAGTCTTAGCGATTGTTCACTAGAGGTGGCAAGAAGTTTTATAAACCATATTATTGAATTTGTAATATCAAATGGAATACCTCTAACAGATTTAGCACTCAACAGGACTACAGAGATAGATTCATACTTATTTTACTGCTTAAAGCATTCCAAGTGCAGCATATGCGGTCAAGAAGCTATTGCTTATACATTAGAGGATAAAAGCAAAATATCTCTTTGTTCTATGCACCATGATGTTGCAAAAGATAAAGGTTTGGAGTTCTTTAAAAATACTTATAAAGTCTATGGAATTGAATATCAAAAATTATAAGGGGGAATCAATATGGCTCATTGGTGCGATACATGGCCACATACTATAGTGGCTTCTGTAATACTGAAAGATAATAAAATTAAACTATGGAAAGTTGGAGAAAATCCTTTAAAAGATAAATATGATATTAAGGCTTTAGAAGCTATACATTCAGAATATTCATATCAAGAAAAAGAATTTGCGGTATATGACGATTGGGAACATGAAAAAGTATTCAATCAGTATTCAAAAGAATGGTTCAAGCAATGGGAGCTGCACGAAAATTACAAGGGAAGTAGCCCATTTGAAGAAGATGGTTTTGAAGGTTTAATCGGTGGTAGATACGAGATTATTAAAACTCTCAAAGTTGGGGATTAATTATTTTAAATATATTTCAACGTAGTGTTGCAATTTATCACATTACGTTGTATACTAATATTAGAAATTGGAAATGTAAGGGGGATATGGATGTATAAAGAGTATGAAAATGGAAATGTTGCAGTAATTGAAGATAATGCAAAAATAGACGTCAATACTTCCAAAGGACGCATTTATAAAAGGAAGGGTTTGTTGATACTTAAGAATGATAATGGAATTGACTACCATGTTTTAATTTCAGATTTAACGGAAAATGAAAAAGAAGAAATGTTTGATCTACTGGATGCAAATATCCATGAAAAGTTTGATACAAATAAGTACATGGCAGAAAGAATTGAGATATTAGAAAATAGAATTTCTGATTTAGAAGAAACAGTAGAAGAAGGTGCAGCGGTAGGCGAAATTGACGGTAGTGATTGCGAATTTGATTTTTACGAAGAATAAAAAAGTACCCTAATTAAAAGGTACTTCCTGGTTGACTAGCAGATAACTTTCAGCGGTAAATGCTAGTTGACCTCTATTATATCACAAATATATGGAGGTTGTAATATGAAAACTAAATCGGTACAAGTATATTTTGCACTGTGCAAGAAGCACGATATAAAGCCGACATTTAAGGGTTTAAAGTTATGGTCGAAGATCTGCAAATAAAAAGAGTTAGTTCATACTAGCTAAATAGTGTGAAAGGAGAAAATAATGAGTGAAAAAATGTATAACAAATTTACAGTTATTAAAAATGAAGATTTAGATAGATTAAGTGATGATGATAGTAATACTTTTCATTTTATAGTTGAAGAAATGGCAGAAGCAGACTTAGAAAAAGAATATTTAGTAGTTAATAGAGATGAACCTTATGCAAAGTTAGTAGAAAAACTAATACTTAGAGAGGGTTGTATAACAGAAAAAGGAGTTACTTGGCAGGAAGCATTTGAAGCAGGATTAAATGGTAAAAAAATAAAAGTATATGGTCAATATTTAACTTATCCTAAATTTGAAACTCTACATTTTGCCTTGAATTATTTGAGCATAAGACCAACTTATTATCAAGATATGTTAAAAAAAGAATGGTATATCGAACAAGACTAATTGCAACATCTGAGTATTATCACGTAACAAAAATTAAGGAGGGAATTATTGTGAAAAATAAATGGATGTTTAACTTAAATGGTAGTGAAATATGGATAGGTGACGAATTTGATACAAGAGAAGAAGCAATAAGTGCAGGCAAAGAGCAGGCAATTGAAGAACAAGAAGAAGCCTTTTGCAATGATAGTTTTAAAATAGGACAAATAAAAGAAGTTCCAGTAAGCGGTGTAGACGTAGACGATATTTTAATGAATGTATCTGAAAATACAACTAATGACGTTGGAGAAGTTGGAGAGGATTACCTTTGCGATGTGGATAAAGAACATAGTTCAGAATTAGAAGACAAACTTAATGAGGTTTTATTCGCTTGGATAAAAAAATATAAGTATGAACCTACATTTTTTCAAATTGATAATGAGGAAACAATAGAGTTAATTGAAACTATATCGTTTGATGATTAATTTGTAATACAAAAATAGCACGACACAACTAAAAAAGGGGGCCGCTCGCCTAGATAACATTCAGCACCCTCTTAAATCTCAACTAAGAGATATTTACATTATAACACAAACAAGGGGGATATAAAATGAATGACCTAGATCGTCACTTCGCTGCACTAATAGCATGTGCATGTAATCCAAACCTAACAAGAACAGAAGCACTAGAAAGAATGGGAGTAATGGAAAAACAAGTAATTAAGGATAGAAAAAATAGTAAATCAATCGGCATCGAAGAATTGCCAAGAATAACATATCTTTACGAAGTAGAACTCAAAAATATGACAGAAATCGCTGATATGTATAATTCTTCTCAAACTACAATATCACTTTTCTTGAGAAAGAACGGTGTTAAAACTAGGCATCAAGGCTATATATCTAGTAAGCTGGGGGTGGTGGTGTGAGCGAAGAAGACTACTTAGAAGACTACCCTCTAGTTACTGCAAAGGAAGAAAAAGAACTCTTAATAAAAGCACATGCAGGTGATAAAGAAGCGTTTGACTATTTAGTGGTAGCGAATACCAGACTAGTTAAAGAAATAAGCAAGAAATTTGAAGGTAATGGAATAGATAAAAAGGAATTAATCCAAGAGGGTGTTATAGGTCTTATAAAGGCTATCAGAAGGTTTGATGTAACTAAAGAGGTAAAACTATCCACCTACAGTTATATATGGATTCAGCAGCACATGGAAAGGGTAATACAGAACCATAGCAGAATGATACGCATACCCTGTTTTCAATTTCAAAAGAATTTTACACTAAGTGTAGCTAGAAAGAAATTAGAACAGAAACTAGGCAGAAAAGTTGAGGATGAAGAACTAGCAACATATACAGGTGAAACAGTAGAAGAAATAAAAAAATCTAATAGGAGCATGATTGATACTTTTAGCTACGATATACCATGCAAAGGGGGTGAGGATGATACAACTTCTGTGATAGAAATGATAGCTGATGAAGTAGCAATAGACATAGTATCTGAAATTACAACAAGCGAAATAATTAAAAATATAAAAAAGATATTAACGGAAGACGAATTTAGCATTTTCGAAAAAAAGTTAGGTATAAACGGAAAAGCAAGGTCTTGCAAAGAAATAGCAGCCGAACACGATATACCAGTTATAAGAGTATCTCGTATCTATAGAATATGTCTTGGCAAGTTAAAAAGAAATAAAAATATAAGAATGTATAAATAAGAAGGAGTTGTTTATTATTAATAAATGTGTAATAGTTGGTAGATTGGTTAAAGACCCTGACCTTAAATTTGCTCAAGGAACAGGTACTGCGGTAGCGACATTTACAGTTGCAGTTAACCGAAGATTTAAGCGAGAAGGTCAACCCGAAGCTGATTTTATACCTGTGGTTGTATTTGGTAAGGTAGCCGAAGCGTGTGCGAATTATACCGCTAAAGGAAAATTAATTAGTGTGAGTGGTGGAATACAGACTAGGAACTATGAAGCTAAAGATGGTACAAAGAGATACGTTACCGAAATCGTGAGTGATGAAGTTGACTTCTTAGAATGGGCAGATAGAGAAGGAGGGCAAAAATCTACTACTACAAAAGAAAATAAAGATATAGATGGTATTACTCCAATCGACGATTCTGAAATTCCATTTTAATAGAGTAAAGAGCGGTTTTATTTATCGCTCTTTACTCTATCATTTAAAAATTTATTTATTAAACTGCTTATAGTTCGCTTTTCCGTTTCAGCTATGAACTGGATTTTTTTCAATATTTCTTCGTCGATAGTAATAGTTATTTTAGCTTTCATATTATCACCTCTTATTTTATTATATCATATAAATTTGTCTTGCGATACAAGGAATTATATGGTAAAGTAAGATAAAGTAAGATAAATAATAAAAGGGGTGTTTAAATGGGTTATACAAACGGTATTAGATGGGATGACGATCTTATAAAAAGCGAGATAATGAGAATTGTAACTACGCTGGGAATTAATTATATGCCGAGCAGAATAGATATTGTTAGCGTTACAAATAACGATGCTCTTACTAATAAAATAGCTAAGTCAGGCGGATTTAATCATTGGGCAGAAAAATTGAAACTCGATTTAAAAATTAGCGATACAAGCTTAGGTCAAAATTATGAGTTGAAGGCCATTGAATTAATCGAGAGCAAAGGGTTTAAAGTTAAAAGAATGACTACTAAATATCCATTCGATTTGCTAGTGAATGATAATATAAGTATAGATGTTAAAGTTGCAAGACCTACTTATACATGCGGTAATAGATCACATATTTGTGCAACCGCTAAAAAATATGCTACTTGCGATTTATATATGATATTTACATTAACGGAGGATGGAGAGATAGAAAGAATGTTTTTAATTCCAGGTAACGACTTAAAAGTCGTGACAATTGGCATAGGGCATAAAAGCAAATACGATCAATACATTAATAGATGGGATTTAATAGAAAAGTACGATGCATTCTATAAACAACTAGGATAATTTAGGAGATTATCATAAATTTAATATTTATTTCAACATTTTGTGTAAATTAGTTACGAAGTGTGATATAATAAAAATATAAGATAAATAGAGGGGCTTAGGTTCCTCTATATTATACGAAGGGGGATAATAAAATGGTTAATAGTGGAATTGTAAGAAAGTTGGATAATTTGGGAAGAATTGTAATCCCAATGGAATTAAGAAAGGTTATGGGGTTAGAAGTAGGCACACCAGTGGAAATATACGTAGAGGGAGAAATAATCATGCTTAAGAAGTACCAACCTTCCTGTATATTCTGCGGTGAAGCATTTGGAGTAATCGACTACAAAGGTAAAAAGATATGTAAGAAATGTTTTACTGAAATTAAACAAAGTTAATTTTTTTTAAAGTGTATTTCAACGCAACGTTAAAGTTATACACAAAAGGTGGATAAGATGTGAATAAAGTATATATAGCTGGCAAGATAACAGGACTTAGCAATTATAAAGAAAAGTTTGCAGCAACAGAAAAGGAACTAACTGAAAAAGGCTATCTATGTATGAATCCAAGTATCTTAAACGAAGGTTTTGCATGGAGAGAATACATACATATCTGTTTAAGCATGATTGATGTATGTACTACAGTTTATGTCTTAGATAACTGGCAAGAGAGTGAAGGAGCAAAAACAGAATTACAGTATGCAATCAAGAAGGGTAAGAAAATAATTTATCAGTAGGGGATGAATGGATGAAAAGACTAGTCAATCAAGTTAATTTGTTAATGGAAGAAGAATTAATCAACGCAAATAGAAAATTCCCAAAGTTTAGAAGTACCCATGAGGGGTATGCAATTATAAAGGAAGAAGTCGAAGAAGCAGCAGACGAAATGGAAAGTATCGATTCATGGTTAGAGCAAGGTTGGAGATATATAAAAGCAAATCAAAACGCGATTGATGAAATAGTGGCTATGAAACAACACGCAATTAATTTAGCAGCAGAAAGCATTCAGGTGGCTGCGATGTGTCAGAAATTTATTGATAGTAAGTTATCAGAAGTGAACAAATAATGGATACTAACAAAAGAGTATTACCTCATGTCTGCTCAAATATAAAATGTAGAATATTGATATTACCACCATTTACAAAAAGTACACTTTGCGACAAATGCAGAAAAGAAAAAGATACTAAAATCAAGGGGGAATAATTATGGAATATATAAAAGAAATTAATATCAATGAAGCTATTATCCACGTACTAGACAATAATTCGGATGCACCTATATTAAATGAATATGCCTTAGACTTAAACGAGGAAATGTATAATATTCTGCTAAAACTTATTAAAAAATGTTTGAAGAATGAAAAACTAAGATATGCAACTTTTAGCAATGAAACAGTAGGGGCGGTAAGAAAACTATCTCAAGAGTATTTAAACGGTGAGAATAACCTACTAGAAGTATCTAAAGGTATGGCACAAGATTTATTCAGCTTAATGAGATATAAAGGCGATGTACCTTCCTGTGATTTTATAACGGTTTCATTTAGTACAGAGTTTGGGCCTGTACTTGGATTATTCAAAATGGATTACATTACAAACTATACTCATTCTATAGATATCATTGACGATAAAATGAGCGTTGATATAGTACCACAAACAGCATGTTTAAGTAGTGGCAGCCAAAAGGTTCAAAAATGTGCATTTATAAAGGTTTGCAGAAAAGAAAATACTTTTGATTTAATGGTTATTGATAGTGTAGGAATAAAAGATAAAGATGAAATAAAATACTTCACTAAAAACTTTTTAAAATGTGATCTGATTGATAATGAAAGAGATATGACAAAGAGATTTATAGCGGCTACTGAAAATTGGGCCTGCAATAATCTTAGAGAAGAAGCAGGACAACAAGAAAGATTCAGAAGTTTAATTAAAATACAACTCGAAGAAAAGGAAATTATCAATATTCCTGATTTATGTGATTCCATTTCCAGAGATGATGATACAAAGGATGATTTCATAGATTGCATGAAAAAATACGATGTTGCTAAAAACGTTTCTCTTGATAAAGAATACATCGAAAAGAAACTTAAAGATATTCGGATCAAGATTGACGGTGATATTGATTTACGCATCAGCAAAGAAGCGTATGAGGATAGAAGCAGATTCTCAATTCGAATGAATGGCGATGGCTCTATCAATATGATTATTAAAAATATTGATAGCTATAGCGAAAAGTAATGGATAAGAAAGTATATAAAATGGTAAGTGATAGGGCAGACGGAAAGTGCGAAGTATGTGGCAGATGGTGTGGTTCTAGTTTAGAACTGCATCATATTTTAAGAAGAAAAGTTGTTGCTACACCGGAAAATTGTATAATGCTATGCGGTAATGGGTGTCACAGGGGTAGCGAGGGAATCCATGGTAAAAATGGCCACACGCTAGACATAAAACTTAAATTAAAACTTCAAGAAACTTACTTCGATATGGGAATGACAGATGAAGAAGTAAGAACTTTAATGAATGGAAGATTATATTTAGAGGGGGAATAGAAGTGAACAGATACCAAAGAGTTATCGCACAGTTAGTTAAGGATGATAATAAAAAGGAATTAACTAAAGAGTTTATGCCTAGTTTTTTAGCTTGTAAAAGGATATAGAGAGAAGTCCTCAAAGATGATTCACTAGAACATATTATAAGTTTTAAAAATTACAATAAGAAATTAGAAGTCTAGGAGGCTGAAAATGTTAGAAATATTATTTATAATTGTATTTTTAATAAGTTTTATAGCTTGGATTAAATATATGGATAAAAATATTACGGAAACTATGAAACTTAGCATTGAAATAGAAAATGCTTCTAATAAATTAAATTGCGTTAATAAAGAAATGGAAAGGACAATATGTGCAATTGATAGCGAGGTGAAAAATAATGCCACAGAATAGTGGGAAAATATTCGAAGGTGATTTTTCTAATTCTATTCCTGAAAACTACTTCAAATATAAATTAAAAGATAGTCCTGGAGCGTGGGGTCAAACTGAAAATAGTAAAGTCCGCTTCACTAGTTCGAATATCTGTGATTTTGTAATTCACAACGGCAAATGGTTATTCTTACTTGAACTTAAAAGTCATAAAGGTGCAAGCCTACCAATTACACCTAAAGTAAATGAAAAGGGCAAGATAACGCACTATGGAGCGATAAAAGCCAATCAATTAGAAGGTTTGATGAAGGAATATTATAAATGGAATGTTGAAGCCGGTTTTCTTATAAACCTTTCTGAAAAGTTCAAAACTTATTTTGTAGAAGTTATAAACGTTAAAAATGCTATAGACGAAGGAAAGAAATCACTAGGACTTGAGTGGCTAGAACGAAATGGAACATTAATACCACAATCTACGAAAAAACGTGGTACGCATCAAATTTATGATTTATCAATGCTGATGAAAGAGGTGGTTTAAATGATAAGCAAAAATACTATATCAAAAGTGGCTAGAACCATAGCCACACTAGAAATTGAAAAGCAATGTAATCTAATAGAAAAGTTAGCCAAGGAAGAATTTCAAGGCCAGTTAAAGAAATTAGATATAAAAATAGAAAATAGTTTAAGGATTGCATTTAAGGGTCAACGAATTTCTGATGCTAGAGCAACTATTATACTGGATATATTTTGTAAAGAGTTAAGAAGTACAAGCAAATAAGCTAAAATGAGCCAAGCTAGGGGGATAGCAACAGATGGAAAATGAAACACAATGTAAAATGGGAAGACCAGCAAAAGTTAATAGTGAAATGAAAAAGGAAATAAACAAACTTTATGATAAAAAAGTGCCTGTTGCTACTATAGCAGCACAATTTAGTATATCAAATATGAGCGTATACAATTCTCTAACAGGACAATGTAAGAAGGGCAGACCGGTAAAAATTAACGATAAGATGAAAAAAGAGATAAATAAACTATATGACAAAGGCAATTCTGCTGCTAGTATATCAGTTCAATTCAATATATCTAAAATAAGCGTTTATAAGTGCTTATTAAATACACGTAGGTCAGGTAGACCAGACAAAGTTGATAAAAAAATGCAACTAGAATTTAGAAGGATGTATGAGGATGAAAGAAGTATGAGATACATCGCTGATAAATTTGGAATAAGCAGACAAACAGTGAGCAGCTATTTATGTGAGGAATAATAAATTAACGGAGGAATATAAAATGGTTCACATAGAAGTTTTTCCTTTTAAAAACAATAAAGAGAAATTTCAACTCATGAAGAAATTAGATAGATCACAAAAGTGTAACATAGAGATTTTTGAAAATTACATAGTTGTGGAGGTTAGTCAGTACTCAAGAGCATAAGGGGGAATTTATTATAAATAATTTTATAAGATTAGCAGCAGAATTAAGGCTTGTGAGGTCACTGGAGGTAAATTTCGAAAAGGCTGAACAATTACTCGAAAAGATGGGCGAAGTGGCTATAGGAGAGCGTCAAGAAGTAGCAACGACACTATGAGGGCATTAATAGTATTAGCAATGGGAATTGTATTAGGTTTTTGGCTAGGGCTTATATTTATAAAAGAAACACCGGTTTTTATTTATATAGAGAAAGGTGATGCAGATGGAGAATATTACAACAAGTGAAGAAGAATATATCAAGAACAAAGATTGGAAGGGTTTGGCTGAACTTTCTGCTAAACAGTTAAAAGCTAAAAGAAAAGAAAAGAAGAAAATAAGCAAAAGGAAAATGAATACCTAGGGTACTTTTGTGATAGTTTTGGACCATGTAAGAGAAGAACTAGGCCAGTTAAAAATAGGGGGATATAGATGAAAATTTGGATTGAAGAAAGAGCAAAAGAGGTAGCAAAGTATGTAATCCTGAACAAATGCACAATTAGAGCAGCAGCTAAACAATTTGGAGTATGTAAAAGCACAATACACAAAGATATAACGGAAAGATTAGTTACCGCAAGTCCTCAACTAGCTAAAGAAGCTGAATTAATCTTAGCGATGAATAAAGCCACACGTTCTAGCCATGGTGGAGAAGCTACAAGGTTAAAATATAAAAGACTTAGGGGGTTAGAACATGAGATTGCTAATGCTTATAAAGAAACTATTTAAGAAAGATACCAGGCTCCATATTGTTAACGTAAAAGTGTGGGATAAGATATGAGAAAAGGTGAGATTAAATATCTCTTGCAGAATAAAAAATACATCATAGCGGAAATTAAAGACTTGCAATTACAGATTGATGATTTAAATGGATCAGAAAGCGTAAGCATAAGCGGAGTATCTTATGAGGAAAGAATTAAATCTAGCAGTATAAGCAACGCAACAGAGAAGCAGGCTATCGAAAACTTACTAAAGGTACAAACACTAGAGTTAGAAAAGAAGTCGTTAGAAACGTCTATTAAGAGGATAGATAACGGTATGGATGCACTGGAAGAAAGAGAAAGAGAAATTTTAATAATGAAGTACGTTGAACATAATAAATTTACCTATACCAGTAGAAAAATGAATACTAATGAAGAAAGTTGCAAGACGATTGCTAGAAGGGCAATTGATAAAATGAGTTTGATTATTAAAAACTAGCTACATCATTTTAAAAAAGTACGTCTTATCGATGGGAGGAATTATCATGGCTTTAAAGATTGTTAAACATGAACTAAACGAAAGAAGTGTGTGGCAAGATAGTAAAACACTAAAGGCTATATGCAATCATGTAAATGGGTTTGGTGAAGCAGATTATAAACACATAAGTGACGGAATAATAAAGATTTTAAAAGGTGAAAAACTAATTGAATAATGTCGCACTTCAAATATATTGCGAAGGAGGAGGTAACACATGATAGAAATTTATGCCTGCACATTACTAACGAATATCTTCCTGTCTATACTAACTACCAGCTATGGAGAGAACAACACGAATGATATTATAGATAAGTTATGTTATTTCCAGGAAACGATAGGGTGTAATGATAAGGTGCCAAGTCCTATGTCATTTTATATAGTATGTCCTATTTTAAATATAATAACTGCAATGACTTTAGCTTTTATCCTGTTTAGTAAATATGAAAGTTTTATAAGGGTTGTAGAGTGGATGGATGATTGAAATGAAAGAGGTTAGAAATAGCCTTTTTCTTTTATAAAAATATATTTAAGAAATGAGGTTGTCCAACGGTTACGAAGTGTTGAAAACGAAATAAAAGTGTGATATACTAAATTTAATAGAATAAAAAAAATTCTCCAACTCTTACACTTAGTTTACAAGACTAAGAATGTAAGCCAATTTCCATTAAGTACCGCATACTTAAGAGAAACGTTAGAAGAATTTATATTAAGTTAATTATAACTCAATGTGAATGAAACTTCAACCCTTTTCTAAGTGTAAATGCTTGGGAGAGGGTTTTTATATTTTTCATATTGAGAGTAGATATAAAACAACTACTATAAAAAGCGTTGGGGTGTGGGCTAGCCAATACAAAGAATAGCTTAGGATATAATAGTTTCTACCGTTACTAGAATACCCTTGAAGCGAGTTCTTTTGATCGCTATATAAATTAACTGGGTGGTTGTAGTTCATGCCTTAAATGGCGAGGGAATCAAGGTAGTAAATGGGTGAACAGTTTATGTTGTAACTTTGATTATAATGGTAGCACTAAAGCGAAACTTGACGTTAAACTAAGTGATTGCGTTTTATCCTAAAATTCTAGGGTAAAATCACGTCTTCTCACCTCTCTATTTCCTAAGTATTATAAGTTCAAGAGATTAATAGAAAATAAATGTGTTATGTTATCTAAATGCTATTGTAATGATAGCACATAAAGAATATAATGTAAATAAGGAAGTGATTAAATGCCTAATATATTAATAAGAAATTTGACAGAAGCCAATAAAAAAGCCTTGGCAATAATGGCAAAGCACAATAAGAGGTCTTTTAACAATGAAGTGCTGGTTGCTATAGATAAATATTTAGAGGATGATAAAAATTGTTCAATAATAAAGGAAAAATAAATTTAGGGGGGATAATAATAATGACATACCATGAGTATTTAGATAGTGATGATTGGAAAATGTTAAGACAAATAGTAATCGATAGCCAAGAAGGCCAGTGCGCTCAATGTGGAAGGGATATAACACAAGTACATCACATCACTTATCCTAAGACGTGGGCAGAGGATAGTCCAGATAATTTAATAGGGTTGTGTGGGTTGTGTCATATGAAAGAATCTAATATCGACAAACAATCCAAAACGGTTAAATTTGCGAGTGTTTGGGATTATGTTATGGTTGAACGTGCAAAAGGCAGAATAACAAAACCTAAGAATACAGAACAATGCAAATATGAAGAAAAAAGTATTTGCGATAAGAAAAATTTTCAATGCGAATTTTATCATGGCCTTACTCATATTGAAGAAACTGACTATGTTATTTGCAGTTGTCATAATGATACCGAAGACGAAGAAGAATATTAATGAAACTTTCAATGATGTAATAGTACTATGTAAGACTTGTCACGCTAGATTTCACAACAAAAAATAAATAGTTTGAAATAAACCCAAGGGGGATAAACAATGAAATATGAGCAACAAGAAATAATGAAAGTAATAGAGTTTCCTGGCAATAGGCAATTTGAGGACAGTAAAAGAAGTGAAAAGCTAAAAGTAGCAATTGCTATGCTAGAATATTGCTACAATGAAAATACTGACTTTAGTATTGTTGTAGACAATAAGGCCGCACTGGGATTATTTGAAGGGAAAGACGAAAATTTGATAAAAGACTATCTAATAATAACAACTAGTCGTAAAAGCAAAGAACATTTTAAAATAGATAGTAGCAATAGCAGCATGTATGAGATAACAGGGAATGAGTTTGATTAAATAAATTCAAGGGGGTCACTTATATGAGTATTAAAAGTTTAGATTCAAATATATTAGCACTAGAAAAGAAGTATGAAAAATTAGATAGCAGACTTCAATATGTAGTGGGAGAAATTGAAGACTTAGAAAGCGAACAATCTGACATAGAGTATGAAATGGGAGAGATAGAAATAGAAATAGAAAACAATAAAAAAATAATGCTAGGTGCCAGGATTGAAACTTTAAATATTGAAACAGATGATGTATTTACAAATGACTTTATGAAAGCTTCTTACTTTACCGCTAAGTACAATGAAACTAGACCAGCATTGCAGACAGTTCACATTATAGATAATGAATTGTGGGCCTTAGATGGGTATAGAGCCATTATAATTACTAATAATGATATTCCGGTAGAACTTAGAAATAGCTTCATCAAATGGGATGTAAGAGAAAAGTTTGAAAATAACACATTGCATGAAGAAATGAATTTCATAGATATAAGAACGGTGATGCCTAAAAAGGAAAAAGCTAAGTATGTAATAGAAAATGTTACATCAGAAAACTTCAATGAAACTTTCATGGTAGAAGATATAAAAAATGCAAGTATTCCTGGTGCTGCTACAATGAAATATGAAGATTTCTTGTATGGAATTAATAGAGAGTTTTTAAATGATGCCTTAACTGTATTGAAAAATCAGACATTTACAGTGTATTTTGAAGGTGAAGTATTGCCTATATTGTTTAAAAGTGAAAATATAGAGATATTACTATTGCCGATTAGAATTTAAAAGGGGAGATATAAGGATGAAAAGAAATATAGAAGATGATATAAAATTAATAGAAATTGCTAAAATTGATGCTACAGTACAAACAGAAGATATTGCAGAGTATTATCTATTAAAATTTGCGGAGTGCAAGGAGATGTTAAAAAGAACAGTTTCCGCTTTGGATGATATTGCCGAAGAATGCAACCACGGAGTATATGATGATTTAATTAAAAAGGTAAGGGAATATTTATAAATAATTTTAGCAGAAGGAGGATATAGGATGCAATTAATATTAAGTTGTGCTTGTTGCGGTTCAACAGATTTTAATAAAAAAGCACTCAACATTATAAACATAGAGAATACAAGCTATTTATTGCATGAAAATTACAAAGATACAAAATTAGTATGCAGCGAATGTGGGTTAGAGGATTATGTTGAGAATTTAGTAATAACATTTAGATAGTCGAACTGGATTAAAAGACTTTATCGAATAAGACTTAAAGGGAGGTTGCTAAAATGAATAGAGAAATAAAGTTCAGAGGTTGGTGTATACCTAGGGAAGAAATGCTAGACATTCAAAAGATGAGTTTTAAATTTAAAAAAGTAATGCCAAATGGTTGGAATATGGCTTGGGATGATACTAATTTTGAAATCATGCAATATACAGGCTTAACGGATAATAATGGTGTCGATATATTTGAGGGCGACATTATAGAGGGAGGTTATTTAAATCCCTTAGATGGTGGATTTACAAGCAAGAAATATATCATAGAGTATGATGTTGAAAAGGGCGGATATATGGGACACATAATAGGATATAGACCGTATGGCGACACATGGATACAGTTTATAGATGGTATAATTATAGGCAACATTTATGAGAACAAAGACCTTTTAAAATAATTTTAGTAGAGGGAGCATATAGGAATGAAATATAAAGAACACTGAAAGGAGAATATTAAATGGCATATGGGATATGTATTTTTATAGGGTTCCTCCTGGGAACTGTTTATGGTAGTTTCAGCATTTGGTATCTAAAGGTAAGAGTTAGGAAGTGAGCAACATAATGCAAGACAGTACGAAGGAAGGAGGGAAAATCAATGCAGGTTTTAGGGTTTGTAATAATATGTTGTACAATAACCATATCAGCAATGCTTTTCAATATAAATAATTCGATTCGAGAATTAACTAAAAAGATTTAACAATATTGTACTTCAAGAATAATACGCAACAAACTAAAATTTGGAGGGTTAGAATGGATATGAATAATGAGAAGGGAGTGGCTGAAATGAATGAATACAAAAACAAAGCATTTAGAAATAGTTATGTAATTAATAGAAGTGAGTTTGATGAAGTGATGTTAACTGATCCAATGACGGATTATATAAATAATTCAAAACAAAGATATATAGACGAAAGAGAAAGAATGATTAAAGAAGTTGCAACACAAGGCTATGAGTATCTGTTACTTAAAAATAATACAGTAACAGAGGATGGAACTACAACTATAAGAACTAAATATCAAGGTATGAATAATTTAAGCGGTGTTGCTATTAAAGTATTTGAAAATCAAGGGTTCCAAGTATATGAGTTAGGTAAGGTTAAAGAATATTTGAAAGACCAGGAGATATTAAATGAATAAAAGGCTTAAAAAGAAAATGCTTAAAAAGGAATGTGAAATAAGTGAAATTGATTTATTACATTGTGAAGAATGTGGAGCTTTACTCGATCCTAAAGACGAATATGGTAAAAGATACGGAACGTGCGATTCTACTTGCTATATGCACCTAGTAGGAATGTCATGGTCAGATTTTATGTAAATAATTTCAGCAGAGGGAGTATAACAAAATTAAGGAGGAATTATTATGAAATTAAAAGACTTAAAACCAATATTAAATTCTGAAAGAGCAATTATATATACGGGTTGCCAATCAATCGTAGCATTCGCACAAAACAGTTTAGGAGCGTATGAAAGAGAGGGCGAGGGTGTTGAATTGGATATGTTTGATACTTTCGGAGAATTTGAAATAGAACAATTATACAGTGATGATTCGCAAACATTAAACATTGAATTGATATCTTCAAATAAAGAAACAGAAGATATTGAGCCAGTTGAGTGCCAAGAATGTGGCAAAACAGTTAATGAGTTGATTAAAGATACAAATTTATGTATTAAATGTTATGAAGAAGATATTGAATTATTAAACGTTAGCAATGAAAACAATTTCAATATAAGTATTATGTATAGAAAAAAATGGAAAGATGCAGAAAAAGAAAATAAGGGATTAAAAGAAGAATTATTAAAATTGCAAATTAATTAGTGTCGCAATATCAAATATAATCCGCAATAAACTAAATCCACAATTAGAAACATTAAAAGACGAATTAAGGGTTGAAAAAGAAACTAAAGAAATGCAAGTATCTTCTCTTATGAAAGCATTTAGAGAATTACAAGCTAAAGATAAATTACACATAAAACTAATAATAGAACTTGTTAATGTAGTAGAGAAGGATTTAATACCCAGCTTGAAACTATTATATTGTACTGGAAGTGAAATGCACACTATAGAAGAAACCGACGAAATGCTAAGTACGCACGATAGGATGATATAATTAATCAAAGGGAATATGGAGGTGGATGATATTGAGTGATATAGAAATACTAACATCTAATATGTTTATAAGCATAGATGAATTAATAGATATTCCAGCAGCTAAATTAAAAGAAATAATAAATAAAGAATTAAGTTTTAAAATAGCTGATGTATTGATGAAAGAAATAGATAACCTGCCAGTTGTATATAGCAAAGAAACTGATTCAAACAGTGGTGGAGAGGTTCATAGGCTAAGACTTAATATTATATCTAATGAAGAATTAAAGCGATTAAGGACTATTGAGAGAGATTACAATGATATGATGAGTAGTAGTTTAAATAAAGATAAGATAAAAACTATATATTGTCGGAATTGCGGTAAAGAATATCAGGTAACGAGTAATGAATTGAATTTTAAATGTTCATGTAATAATAAAGATAACTTTAGGTTGTAGTATAATGAAACTATTTTAACATCTTTTAAAACTATATTTACACGCAACGTTGAAATATGTATGCTATAATTTAAATATATAAGTACGTCCCCCTTGGATTATTTATATAAAAGCACTAACTATGATTGGGTTAGTGCTTTTTTAACGTTTAAAAGAGGTGATAATGTGGAAGTTGCATATAAAGAGATAGATATAAGCACAGAAGTAAAGGAAGATAAGGAACTGGAAGAATTGGAAAGGCAAATGCAAGAGAGATCCGAAATAGATGCTGGAAAATGTAGAAGTAAAATGAGGTGAAGGGTATGGAAAGACCAAGGTGTCCTAGATGCGGAAGTGAATTGCAAGACGGAAGTCATTGCATGGTGTGTGGATGGTGTTTAGATTGAGCTGGATGAAATAGGATAAGTTTATCCTATAAATAAATTAGAGCATTTAGCGTAAAAGGGGTGTAGATTATAAATCATTGTAGGCCATTTAAATACAGGAGAAGAACAAAAGAAATTAAGATAGCGAGATTGATTTTAGTAGTTTGGGTAGTAATGTTTGTTATTTATTATATGTAGGGGGCGAATATGAATCCAGTTAATATGGCTATAAGAGAACTAGAAGATATGAAGATAGCAGCTGAATGTCAAATTTGTTGTATGTGTTGTGAAAAGTATAAGATGGTTAAAGATCAGAATAAATTCTGTAAAGTAAGAAAAGCCAGGGGCAGAATGGTACAAAGGGAAGTAAGAGCCTATCACAAGGAATTAACAACCTCGTCACAAGCCACGTAAGGCAAGGTTAATGTGTGGGTGGTGTGATTGTACCTAGAGAATATAGATAGAATATAACAAGGAGTGATTATATGGCAGAAGCTAATGTAGAAGCAAAGAAAGATTATAAGGCTGGAATGCCATATAAGGATATAGCAATTAAGTATGGTGTTTCTATTAATACAGTTAAGTCCTGGAAGCAAAGGTATGCGTGGGAAAGATTTAAAAAAAAGGTATGCAAAAAAAAGTATGCAGCAAAGCCAAGGATTACAGATGATAAGATAGAAGAAGTAAAAGCAATGTTAAGTGTTGGAAATTCCAAAAGAGAAATTGCTAGGGTTGTAGGCATATCCCCTAACAGCGTTTGTAACATAGCAACAGGCAATAAAGACGAGTTAGAACAATACAGGACAGAGAAGAAACAGGAGTTCATTACAGGAGCGTGGGCCACCATAAATAATGCACTAGAATGCGGTAATCAAAAGATTGTATTAGCTTCTAAATCAGCAGCGGCTTTAAATGAAAACATAGAGAAGTTAATAGAAGCACTTGAGGATAGTGAAACAGATGCAAGAGTTATAGCAGATGTAACAAAGACTTTAGCTAAGAGCATGGATATACCTCTAAGGGATATAGCTTCTTATATAGGTACTGTCTATGATAAAGTTGCTTTAGCTTCTGGTCAATCTACTAAGAATATTAATGCTAACATAACAACAGATGCACCCAAGGGAATTTCTGAAATGTCTACAGAGGAGTTAATGTCACAATTAGAGTTGTTAGAAAATGAACAGTAAAGAAATAAAAATAGAATTACTGAAAAGAGAGTTAGCCAAGAAAAATTATTATTCTTACGTTTCATATACTCATAGAAATTTCATAGACACCAAGCATGGCAAATTTATGTGTGATACGTTAAACAAAGCAATAGAAAAGAAAAAACGTATGATGGCCGGAGAGATAGAACTAGCTAATCAATATATTGCAATAAGTATGCCGCCAAGACATGGAAAAAGTATGCAGATAACTGAAACTTTACCTAGCTATTATCTAGGACAGTTTCCGAGAGATAGAATCATAGAATGTAGCTATAACAGTACATTCGCTCAAAAGTTTGGAAGAAAAAACAAGCAGAAAGTAATAGAAGTGGGTGCACACCTTTTTAATGTTAAATTGAGTGCAGACAGTGCATCGGCTACGGATTGGAATTTAGACAATAATGTAGGTGGAATGATAAGTAGAGGTATACTTGCTGGTGTTACCGGTGAGGGTGCAGACCTTATGATTATAGACGATCCTGTTAAGAATCGTGAAGAAGCTAATTCGCAAGTTTACAGAGATAAGCTATGGGATGAATGGGTAGATACTTTATCTACTAGATTACATCCAGCAGCTATTGTTATTATAATTTTAACTCGCTGGCATGAGGATGATTTAATAGGTAGGCTACTTAGTGCAGAATATGGAGAGCCTTTACCATGGGAAGTGATTAATCTTAGTTTAGAAGCTGAAACAAATGATGTAATGGAAAGAAAACTAGGCGAACCGCTATGGCCTGAAAGATATGGATATAAATTTATTGAGGAAAGGAAAAGATACCCTCAATCGTTTAATAGTTTATATCAGGGCAGACCTACTGCAATGGAAGGTAATATGCTGAAAAGAGCATGGTGGAAATACTATGATGTTCTCCCAGACAAATTTGACGAGATGCTTCAGTCGTGGGATTTAACATTTAAAGATTCGGATGGTAGCGATTTTGTCGTTGGTCAAGTGTGGGGTAGAATAAAAACAGATAAATACCTAATAGATCAGGTAAGAGGAAGAATGAATTTTACCACTACATTAGCAGCTATTACTGCATTATCTAAAAAATGGCCTTTAGCTCATGTTAAGTTAATAGAAGATAAAGCCAACGGTAGTGCAGTTATAGACGTGCTAAGACATAAGTTAGGTGGTATTATAGCGATTACACCTAAGGAAAGCAAGATAGCTAGAGCAAGTGCAATATCAAGTGATATAGAGGGTGGTTATGTATATCTTCCTCAATTTGCTTCATTTACTCCAGAGTTTATAGAAGAATGTGCTAGTTTTCCTAGTGGTGCGCATGATGATATGGTCGACACTATGACGATGGCATTAAATAGGATTATATTCCATACTACACCAAGAGAACCAGAAGAACTTCCAAAGGGATTACCACAGGACCTAATAGACGATTTAATGAACGATCCGAAAGCTATGGCTCATTACTTGGCTAGGAACAGAATATAGTGTCCGTTTAGAGTATAATCTACTCAATAAGCCGAGAAAGTAAGAATACTTATCCATTTAGGATTATATTTCTAATTAACGAACATTATTTTTTATATTCTATATCTAAACGAACACTTTAAGAATATAATATAAGCAAGGGGTGATAACATGAACTTTGCTTATATAAGAGTAAGTAGTTTTGAACAAAATGAAAATAGACAAATTGAAGCCATGAAGGATTTAAACATTGAAAAGTATTTTACTGAAAAGGTTAGCGGTAAAGATATAAACAGACCGCAACTGCAATTATTATTGGAATTTGCTAGAGAGGGTGACACTGTATATATTAAAGACTTTAGCAGATTAGCAAGAAGTACAAAAGATTTATTAAACTTAATAGAACATTTCGATAATAAGAAAGTAAAACTTATAAGTTTGAAGGAAAGTTTAGACACTAGTACATCGACCGGCAAATTAATGACTACCGTTATGGCTGCTATATATGAATTTGAAAGAACTAATATTTTAGAAAGACAGAAGGAAGGGATAGTTATTGCAAAGAGAGAAGGAAAATATAAAGGAAGAAAAGAGATAGTATTTCCTGATACTTGGAAACTTACCTATGATAGATGGAAACGTAGAGAAATAACAGGAACATCAGCAATGAAAGAGTTGGATTTAAAAAGAACTACATTTTACAAATTAGTAAAACAACAAGCAGAATTAGAGAAGGGATAAACCCTTTCTCTTTTTTAATGCCTAAAACACAAGGTACAATCATAAGGGGAACGTATAAACAATCTCTCCTAGGGCAAATGGTGAGGTTACATAAGCAACAAAAATAGATTAAATTCTATGTACTTAATTTAAGGTGGTGATGTATTGTTTGAAAAAACGCTTGATAAATTAAAAACTAAAAAGATTGAAGCCAAAGTGAAGCAAGAAAAAGATTCTATACTTATGAATTGGAAAGAGAAACTAAATGAAGCCATGACTTCTCATTCTTCTTTCAGAGATAACTCAAACAACTGGGATAGACAATACCACGATGAAGATGCTGGAAAAGATACAACTATCTATATGTCTAATAAAAGTAAGGCCGAAGAAGAATTAGATAGTAATGTAAATATTACAATGCAATTAATCGAAGGTAGTATAGATATTACAGTACCAAAGCCGGCGGTTAGTGCAATAGAAAGCGCAGACGGTATGGAAAATCGTAAAATGATTGAAGGAATCCTTACATATATGAGTGAGGGTGCAGGACTTCAAAGAATTGTTTCAGAAAATGAGCGAATAACTAAGAAGAATGGCTTTTCTGTAATGAAAATTATGTTTGATCCGGATTACAATGGCAGAACTTATAAAGGTAGAATAGAAACTACCAATCCACACCCTGTTAATTTTGTACCTCAACCAGGAATAGGACATGTAGAAGATATGGATTATTGCTTTCAAATTGATAACAAGACAATAGATTATGTGTGCCGAACTTATGGCGAAGAATTTAGAAAAGATTTAGAGTTAGAAAGTGCAGAATATATAGGCCTTGAAGATTTTGGAGAAGAACAAAAACAGAAAACTGACAATATGGTATCTGTTATAGAGTGTTGGTATCGTGATGAAGATGGCGAGATAGGTTTAATTACTTGGGCAGACGATACTATCTTAAGAGATTTACCTAAGTTCTATTATCCTAGGGATAAAAATGGAGAGATAGAAGATGCTGAAATGGTTGATATAGAGGTTCCACGAGAGCAACCTATACAATTAGACCAACAAGGCAATGAAGTGCTTACAATGCAACCACAAGAGCCACAATCTATCACCGTAGAAGTAGAAAGAAAAGTACCCAAAAGATTTCCTTTTGTACTGTGGTATAACATCCCTAAAGAAAAGAGTGTGTATGGAATAAGCGATTGCCAAATAATTAAAAGGCAGCAAGAATCTATAAAAAGAATGATTACCAAAGAAGAAAGAAAACAGAACAAAGGTACTACTAAGATATTTACTCGTAAAGGTGCCGGATTAGTTGGAAAACTTAAAGATGCAGAATCACAAATAATAGAAACAGACGATCCAACCGGAGATGTTAGAGTAGTAGATATTAAAACACCATCAAACGGTATTTATGAGTTATATGGATTACAATTACAAGCTGCTAAAGATTTAGTAGGAGTAACAGAAGCTAGCCAAGGTAGATCAGATACTTCTAACATGAGTGGCAAAGCACTAGAAACTCTTTCAGCTAATACCGCAGCTAGATTAAGTATTAAGACGAATGAAAAATATATGGCTTTCAGGGAGTTATATTCGCTCATGTATGAGTTTATAATTGCTTACTATGATGATAAAGTTCCTTTTAGAGTGGAAGGAGCAGCCGAAGTTGAATATGGTTACTTTGATAAATCTAAACTCTTAAAACAAGATATAGCGGGCGAGTATTATTATCCTGAATTTGATATTTACATCAATGCTGACGCTGGAATGGCTAAAGATAAAAACTTCATGATACAAATAGCTGATAAAGCAATGGCAACAGGCGCAGCAGACGCAATAGACTACTGGACTATTATGGACAGTATCAATATGCCTAATGCTTCATTTATCTTAGAGAGAGCAAGGGAAAGACTTAAAATGCAACAACAAGCAGAGCAAGAAGCTAAAGACATAGCCACACAAGATAGAGAAATAGCACAACAGGATAAAGCTACTTCAAAGCAAGATATAGAAGGTCAAGCAAACGCAGTAATAAAAGAGAATGAAGGATTAAAAAAGCAACTTAGTAAGAATGCACCGGAGGAAAATCCACAACCGCAAGAGGATGATATATCGAGTATTATTGCAGAGTTAGATCCAGAAGAACAAAAAATGTTCTTCGAGAGTAGTGATGAAGAAAAGCAAGCAATGTTAGCAGAAATGCAAGGGGGTAATTAATAATGAATATACCTTCTATAATAAGAGTAGGTAGTATGGATTACAAAGTCATTCTAACCGATGAAATATTAGTAGTTGATTGCCATACTTGCAAGGGAATGATTGAATACGAAAAGCATGAGATTAAAATAAAAGAAGATATTCAAGATAAACAAGGTATGGAAGTCACATTATTGCATGAAATTATGCACGCTATAGTGAGAGAAAGAAATTTCGAGTATGAAAAAAATAGCGATGAAGGTATCACAGAAGAAATAGCATGTGGATTGCATCAATTAATAAGAGATAATCCATTGCTATTCAAGGAGGAAGTATGAAAGAACGATTAATAAGCCAAATAAAAATACTAGAAGAAGTTCAGGATAAAGCCAAAGAAGTTCAAAACTTAGAACTAGTTGGAGAACTTTCAAAAACGATCCTTTTGTATCTGCACTTACTTAAAGAGTTTTATTAGAGAGGTGATTAAATGAAAGCAATTGTAAATGAGTACAGAAAGAGCAAAGTAATTAAGCCTACAGTTGAAATTAGAAACTCATATGGCAATAGGGGCGATGATGAAGAAATATTAACAAAGTCTGTACCGAGGGCGGTAAAGATAAATGCAATAAATAAATATCTCCTTACAGGTCCAGTATTTACACCTAGTACACCTAAGGTAGCACCAACTGTAAAGCAAAACACACAATTAGCTACACTTATACCTAAAGCTAAAACAAAAGCCAAGGCAACAAACCTAAAGCCAGCAAAAGGGGTTACTTCTGTATTCGGAAAGTTAAATCCTAAAAAAGATAGGTCAATTTAAAAGCATAGGCGCAGTAAGAGTTAACTGTAATAAGTGAACACTACTTTTAGTCAAGAGTGTAGGTTCTGCCTTAAAATGCTTAACACGTTTCATCAATAGATATTTATTAGAAGAAAGGAAGTGATATACATGGCTGAAAAAGAAGGTAGAGGTAAGCAACAAAGTACAGATACTCGTCAGGTTAGCGGTACTCCAATTGGAAACACAAAGAGTACGTCAGTATGGCTTGAAGGTAATGACTTAAGAGCAGGTAAAAAAGGCAAATAGAATCTACTTAATTGTAGGTTCTTTTTTAATGCCTATTAAAACAGGTCGTTTGAAACGTCTTGTTTTATGACACGTAGCAAAGACTATGTACCCAAAGCAATAATATAGCGCATTCGATAGCGGAAATATGTCGCATCATTAAGATGTGTAGGAGAAAATATGAAAATTATAGAAACTATCCCAAACTTAAAAATGAATCTTCAATTATTTGCTGAAAAAGGTGAAGAAGTGGCAGCCGCCGAGCCACAAGCAGATAAAGAAGAATTTGTATATGATGAAAACTTCTTCACAGGTGCTAAGGATGAAGAAACACCAGACTTCTTAAATGAGGATGAAGAAACAGAAACAGAAGAAGAAACAGAGGAAGAAACGGAAACAATTCCTGATAAAGAGGAAGAAGTACCGGAGGATGTAAAACAATCTAAAGAAGCAAATAGCGCATTTGCAGACCTTAGAAGACAGAAAAAAGAACACGAGAAGGAAATGAAAGCACTTGACGAGTTTGCAAGGGGTCAAGGAGCAACAGACATGAAAGACTATATGTCTAAGATGTCTGAACAAGTTGAAGCTAATACAAAAGCAGAGTTAGAGGAAAAAGGCTATGACCTTGAGTTACTTGAAAAGGCATGGAAACTTACTAATAAACCTGCGGAGAAAGAAGTAGATGTTGAAGCGGTTAAGGCTGCGGAAGATAGCAAACTGTTTGCTGATTACGATGCGTTACAAGTTAAATACCCAGAGTTCGTAACTAAGCCAGAAGACATAGACCAAGAAGTGTGGGATAAATACGATAAAGGCTATGATCTTATAGATGCGTTCAAACTTGTAAATGCGGATAAACTCAATCAAGTATCTACTAAAAAAGCAAAAGAAATAGCTAGACAGGAAACTTTGAATAAAATTAATTCCAAGAAGCATTTGAAAACAGAGAAAGAATCTGCAAGTGCTGGGAATGATGTATTCGTAGATAAAGAAACTCTAGCAATTTATAAGTCAATGGGAATAACAGAAAAACAAGCTATCAAGTTCCAAAAACAGTTTTTAAAATAAAGGGAGGTAATTAAATGTTTGATTTTCATAGTGCTATATACACTCCAAATATGAATACAGAAGATGCAATTTTAATGAAGGATGCAGAAGCAGGGGTTAGCGGTGAACTTGTTATGTTGGTGGCTGGTAGACTTACAAAAGCTACTCCACTTGTAACACCTTATGCGATTTTAAATGCAGATACCGCAGCTGGAGCCAATGTTAAAACTGAATATCTTAAGATTAGAAAAGACAATAGATATAAATGCGATGTTACAGGAATAGGAACACCTACAATTGGTGTTGCTACCGCTGCAATATCTGCGGATGGTTTAAGTATAGATGCAGCTAATTTAACAACTGGAAAAGTTGAAATAGTTGGTTATGATGCAGTTAATAAAAAAGCAATCGTAGTATTCGCATAGTTTCAAACCAAAGTTCTTTATAATGAAGGACTTTTTTTAATACTCAAAAATAAAAAATAGGAGTTGGTAAATTTGATAATTAAAGCTACTGCTGGAAAAATAGATTTAGCTATTGGAAGATTCGAAGGACCATTAATGGCATATATGCTCAAGGAAGAAGCGGATAACGCTCAAAATTCTCTTTTAAAGGAGTTTTATACTGTTAAAGATTCTAAGCATTACAGTGAGAGCATAGGAGGAATGACAGGCATCGGAGAATTTGAAATGACAGATGCAGAAGTACCTTTTGAAGGCATGGAAGAAGGTTACACTAAGACTTTCGTACCAGAAGTATTTAAGAAAGGTATTTCAATCAAGAGAGAAACAATAGATGATGCGCAATTAATTGATATGCAAAATCAAGCTGGAAACTTAATGGATTCAGCTAACAGAACTAAAGAAAGATTCGTTCACCTTCCTTTCAATAAATGTACAGAAGATAGTTATACTACTACAAATGGTAAAACTTATTCACTACTTGGAGCAGATGGCAAGTGCCTTGTTAATGCTTCGCATCCATCAAAAACTAAAAAAGGTAAGATTCAATCAAATGCTACAGTATTACCATTAACTGCGGAAAATCTTACTTTAGTAGAAAATATGTTCAAGAACTTTGTTACTGATTCAGGTATCAAGGGTAATTTCAAAATGGACACCCTTATAATTCCTTTTGAGTTAAGAGATGTGGCATGGGAAATCTTAGGCACACCAAACGGACTTGCTTCACCAAATGGAACAACTAATACTAAGTTTGGTAAGTATAAGTTAATAATTTCTGACTACATGGATTCACCTAAAACGTGGTTTGGTGTAGATTCAAAATCCATGAAGAAAAACCTATTCTTCATTAACAGAACACCACTAGAAACTAAGAGTTGGGTGGATTTAAATACAGACAACTGGAATATTCGTGGTTATATGAGATTCAGTAACGGTTTTAATGATTGGAGATGGATTATAGGTAATATCGTACCTAACTAACAACTATGCAGGGCTTAACGGTCCTGCATTTTTTTTAATTAAATTTGATTAAAAGGAGGATATAATATGATTTTAGTTGGCAAAATGGCAGTAACTATGGATGAACAAACGGAAAATGTAAATAGTGACATTAACCCTACAATGATAATTACTACAGATGCAGAGTGCGAAATAAGTATAAATGATAACTTACACTATCAAACATATCAAGCAGGCGAATTAATACCTTTACAGGACCATAAAGGCATTATAGGCAAATTATACTATAAAACACTAAGCGGAACTGCAATAATTCGCTATTGGGTGTATTAATGGATATAAGATTGATGGCTATTGTATTAAATAATAAAAAAGTTCCTAAGGTTCGTAGGATTAAAATAGGAACTAAAAAAATAGGAGAATTTAAAATAGGTGAGGTGGTTGATAATGTATAACAAGACCGCATGGACCGACGGAATAACTTTGGCTAGTGCAGCAAATATGAATAAAATAGAAGGACAATTAGAAAGTAATGCTTCTGCTATAGAGAGTAATGCTTCGTCATTGGCAAATAATGTGCAACAACTTGAAGATAAAACCACACCTTATTTTAATAATGGAAAATTAAATCTACCTAGTACATTTCCGAAAGTTCCGTTTGATATTTTTAAAAATAAATATAATGAATTTTATAGCAATGCAACACCGAATAACCAGTTTGATTGGAGTGATTCAACTAACATTTATATAAGCAGTACGGGTAGTGGAAATGGGTTGGCATATAATACACCAATGTCGTTATCAGCTTTTAGAGTTGCATTTAATTTGGGAACTTATGGAACGCAGAAAAAATTTATATTGAATTTATTAGATTATATTTACTATTTAAATTCTAGTGGCTCAAACAGTATTATTATTGATTTTGATGCAGATATATTATTCAGACCAATGAATGCAAGTAAATTTACATGGATTGGTAGATTTAAAAACTCACTTTTAAACTCATATACTAGTGCTTGGGTTGCTGATAGTGGAGTATATAAAACAACCCAAACATCTAGCCATGATGTATTAGATGTAGTTAATTTGACAAAATTAGAAGAATTTAAAATGCCTAAACTTTATACAAAAGTATTGACTTTAGCAGAGTGCCAAGCAACAAAGGGAACGTTTTTCAGAACTGGGTATGATGTTTTTTGCAATAAATTTGATAATCACGATATAAATGAAATAGTATTAGTCATTAGTAGTACAGTAATTACTGAAAATCAAGCATTTCCAAGGGTAACAATGTATGAAAATGTAGGTTTTGTTGCTTCTACATTTACAAACGCTACAGGAAATAACATTAATGCTTCTTTTTATTATTTTGGTTGCAAGTGGCATAGAGCATGGGAAAATGGTTTATATAAAGTAGGAGTTTATAAAGTTTATTCATTTGATTGTATTGTAAGTCATCCTACTTTAGATTGTTTCAATTATCATACTACAGATAAAACTAGTTTGGCAGTAGAAGTAAATTGTATAGGCTTTGGGGCTGGAAAATATAAGTTGCAAACAGGTCAACCTAATTATTCCAATAATGGTAGTACCTCACACGATGGCATGAATATGCTAAGAGTTGGATGTAGATATTACGAGTGCGAAGGCCCGATTGTGGCAGATGTTAATAATGTTTATTCTATATCTATCGGTTGCGAAGCTAGTGGAATTTTAGATAGTAGCATAGGTAGAATGGATGCTTATTATTTTGACACTGAATCAAGCGTGAGTCCCGAAGTGCCTAAATATGTTATTGAGTGTAAAGGATATGGAAAAAATGTTGTAAACGGTGTAGAAGGAACGGATTTAACTTATGTTGTAAACTTTAATGGAGTTGAAAGCTTTGTAGGCAATATAAAGGGGAGGAGTGATATAACATGGTAAAAATATCAGAAACAAACAATATAACCAATTATGAAAAAAATAAATTAAAAAAAGAAGATGATTTTTTATTAGTAGGAAAATCTGATAAATCATTAAATGTAGTTTCAAAAGGCGAATTAATTTCTATCAAAGAATTAGCGACAGCTACCCGAACAGGCACAGGAGTAGGAAGAATTGAAATCCCTACTATGGATGGTATTCCTTTTGTTATACAATATGGAAATTCAACAGTTGCTATGGATTCTACTTTAGAAGTTGTGTTTACAGTCCCTTTTGCGAATGGTTGTTTTCAAATACAAGGAACTCTAAAAGACCCAACAGATGGAGCATCAACTATTAAAACTTTGTCGGGAGATAAAACTAAGTTTTCAATTAAAAGAATAGGTGGCACTGTAAACGATGTTGTACAGTGGATAGCTATAGGTTTTTAGTTAGTGTCATCATAGGAAAATATGGCGCAGTAACTACCATTTAAAACTTATACAAATATACAACAAATATACATCGAAAATAAATAACAATAGGACTTTAATTAGTCCTTTTTTATTTGAAAGGAGTTGAAAGAATGACATTACAAGAGATACTAAATTTAGCTTATTACAAATGTGACGAAGACCCAGCGGACCAGGATGAACAGATGCAAAGTGTATTCAAAGCTGCAATCAATCAAGCTATGAACCTCATTGCAATAACCTTAGACAAAAAAGTCAAAAGTGCTTCATTAACTTATTCATCAAAAATAACACTTCCTACTGATTATTATAGTTTTGTAGATGCTACTCATTCTACATATGGGAGAATGGCAAAAACAGATTTCGAAATCATAGGAGATACTTTCTTTCCGAGGGTTTCAGAAATCACAACAGGCACATTTACATTACTTTATATACCTATACCAACTTTCATAACAACAGAAACTACAGACATAGGTGTTAATGATATGTACGCAGTTGCTCTAGCTACTTATGCAAGTTATAGTTATTTCTTATCACAAAAGAATATAGAGGTTTCTAGTATGCTCTTAAATGAGTTCAACATGATACTGGGTAGGGAGGTTAAGACTAATGAAACTTAAAGAAATATATAAGTTAGCACTTAATCGTGTCAATGCTAAAGAAGGAGATAAGCAAATAGAATCAGTTATTATGGCTGGAATTAATTCAGCTATAAAACTTATTGCAACTCAAAGTAAAAAATCCAAAATTTTAGAATTAACTGTAGTTCAAAATATACCTACTATATTACCAGCGGATTTTATAGGGCTTTCAATGCTATTAACTTCTGATGGTATGAAGCTTTCGGTAAATGATTTTACGCTTGAAAGTGATTTTATTTTAGTTAATGATAGTGATTTAGTTGGTGATCTTACAATGATCTATAATTATATTCCTGTAGATATGATATTAGCTACAGACAAGGAGAATGAGCCTAGTGTAAAGGCTATTTTTCATAGTGTATTGGCTACTTATGGAGCATATCAGTATCAAGTATTAGTAAATAACTTCAATGCTGCAACAACGCTCTTAAATGAGTTTAATTCTATAGTAGGGATAGAGAAAAAAGAGGTGACTAAATAGTGGCCGATTATACTAAAAGTACTTTAGGAGGCCTTCAAGGAATGTCGAAAACTATTCAAGGACAAGACGGTTTATCTGCTTATGAAATATGGATCGACTTAGGTAATAATGGTACAGAATCGGAATTTATAGCTAGCTTAAAGGGTGCTCCGGGGGAATACGCAGCACAAGGGTTACAGGGCATCCAAGGAATGCAAGGCATCCAAGGTGAGAAAGGCGATAAAGGTGACACCGGGCTTAAAGGTATTGACGGTTCTATTGGTACAGATGGAGTTAAAGGTGACAAGGGCGATAAAGGCGACCAAGGAATATCAGCACATCAATCATGGTTGAATCTAGGAAACGCAGGAACAGAATCGGATTTTATTGCAAGTACTAAGGGTATTCAAGGAATTAAAGGAGATACTGGCACAAAGGGGGATACTGGCGACCAAGGAATACAGGGAATACAAGGTATCACAGGAATTAACGGAACTAACGGAACTAGCACTATTCCAATAATTGTAGTCACCCAATCTGCATATGATGCTTTGCCAGCAACTAAATTAACAAATAATACTCTTTATATAGTAGGTGCTTAATATGAATTTTAACGGTTTGAAATCAGTAAAGGCTATCTATAATGGACTAGATGTTATATGTATAGTAAATGGGGCGGATGTAAGTACAGGTGCAGTAACGGAAGTTACAGAGGTTACGTTTGACGATAGAGATAGTAACCTTACTTATGTTGGCTCGGGGTGGTTAGCGGCAACAAGTGCTTCATTTTTTAATAGCACTTATAAATATGCAAATTCTTCTGGAAGTTCAGTTAAGTTTAATTTTACAGGAACAAGTTTTAAATTTATAACTTCTACGTCAACTAGCGGTTATTCTGATAGTGTAAATGTAAAAATAGATGGAATAAGTCACATCATTTCATTAAGCACCAGTGCTGCTAATCAAAAGATCGTATACAGTGACCTAGCTTTGGAAGATAAAGAACATTACGTAGAAATCATTACATTGAAGTCACTTTATCTTATAATAGATGCTTTCAAAGTGAGAGGTATCCTAAAGCCTTATGTCAATTTGTTTGTTCCGGCCGAAGGTATTGATGGTGTTTTCGATGATAGAAACGCAAATATTACTTATTTAGGAACATGGGTGGAGGGCAATTCTCAACCTCTATATATTAATAATACATTCAAATATACAGTTTCCTTAAATAGTTCATTACAATTTAATTTTACAGGAACTAAATTCGAGTTTGTAACCGCTACTTCAACAAGTAGTTTTTCCACAAACGTCAATGTAAAAATAGATGGAATAGATCATATAATTTCATTGATAGGTATATCTGCGCAACAACAAATTGTATATAGCGATTTAGCCTTAATTGACAAAGAACATTATATAGAAATAATAAACCTAGAAGCTAAAACACTTATGGTTGATGCCTTTAACGTAAAAGGACTTTTAAAACCATACAAAGCTACAGTATAAGGAGGTAACAAATGAATTTCAAAGATATCCAAACTATTATAAACGGAAAATTAAAATTCAAAGGAAATGAAAGAAGTGAAATGGCACTTGTGAAAAGTGTTATCAATCAAGCCTATGTAAATTTTGCACAGAAGGATTGTATTATAACAGAAAAAGAATACTTGCTACCAACGGTTACATTGGATTTACCTACAGATTTTCTAGTTTATCATTCTTTATATGTAACTGTTTCAGTGGAGGATTTAACAATTTTAGATACACCGGAAACACCGCTTACATTAACTATGTTTAAAATACCTAGACATTACTTAGAAGTTAAAGCTAATAAGATAATCATAAGAGAAGATTTACTTTTAGGTTTATATGTTAGAAGTATTAATTTAGTATATGGAAGTAAACCGGCAGACTTAGTATTAGACGGTGATGTACCTTTGATACAGGCAATATACCACCAAGGGTTAATGTATTATGCTTTATTCGTTATAACAGATGACACGAAGTATTATGACCTGTATATGAGTATCTATAATTCAATTCCAACAGACAATTATGTCGCAGATTATACGGATATAATTGACGTTCTCTAGGAGGTTTCAAAATGGGAGAGGGTAAAATAACACTGGCTTTTGACGGTGGTATTAATCAAAGTGCCGATAGCCAATATTTAAAGTTGAATGAAGCAACAGAATCACAAAATTGCAGTTTAGACAAAGGAAATTTAAGTTTATGTTATGGCAATTCAGTTCATAGTCTTGCTGGTGGATGTAACGCTACACATTCATTACTGCCTATATATGATGCAAATGGTGATGCTATAGTAACCATTATGAGTTTCCCTAAAGCAGATTATGTATGTTATCAATCGCAAAGTGATAATGTAACAATTTATGCAAATGAAACAGATAATATTTGGGTAAGTCAGTACAGTGCAGGCTTAAGACTTCTTAAAAAAGATGGTTTAAGTTCTGTAGCTGGTGGGGCGAATGTCGCTCCAAAAGGTTCTTGTATTGAATTATACAAAGAAAGATTGTGGATATGCGGTGGAGAATTGAAAAATGAAGTATGGTTTTCTGCTCCTTATGATGCGGATGATTATACAATGCCTATAATAGAGGGCGAAGCTAATAAACATGGTGGATTTATAGATATTCCTTCATGGGATGGTGGTAAAATTGTTGGGATTAAAGGTTTATTTGATGATATTGTAGTTTTTAAGACAAACAACATATTTAGAATATATGGGAGTGATCCAAGCAACTTTACAGTTGCTCAAATAGCAGATAATATCCAAGGCGAAATAGGAAATAGGACAATTAAAAGCCATAGCACAAGCATAATATTCACCGCAGCTGATGGAATTTATACATTTGATGGTGTTACTATTAATCTAATATCACAAAGAGTACAGGATGTATTTAAGAATCTTCCTAAAGATGCTATTAAAAATGCAATTGCTATCCTGTATAGAAATAAATACATATTAGCTATTGCCGGTGTAGGTTCAACTACAAATAATGTTATTGTTGAGTACGATTTAATCAATGATAATTTTATGATAAAGAAGGGTTTTACTGTAGTAGATTTTATTATCAGTGATGGTAAATTGTTATTTCTTACAGAGAATGAAAATGTCTTTTCGTATGCAGATAAAAGCGTTACTACTTTCAATTCTGCTAGTATTAGTAGTTATTGGAAAACAGGAGATTTTACATTTAATGAACTTGATAAAAAGAAAAGTATTCAAGCACTACATTTTGTGGCTAAAGGAACAGGGTCCATAGTTATTAGTGTAATTTCTGAAAAGAAAGTCAAAACAAAAACTGTAGTGCTGACAAGTGAATTTCTACCTTATAAAATTAAATTGAAGAATAAGGGCAAATTAATAAGTTTCAAGTTTGAAAATGTAAGCGGATCTGATTTTACCATCAAACAACCAGAAGTAATATATTCAATTTAGAAGGTGCAAAATGATTAGAGTTATTTTAAAAAGAATTACAGATATGTCACCACAAGGTATTAAAATGATAAATGATAACTTCGATTGCATATATAAATTAATGCACGAATTAAAAAGCGACAAAACTAAAATAATTAAGAATAAAATAATTAATACTGTACCGCAAAGTTTTAAGGCTATAAATGATAACTTTGATTATATAGGTGAAATGCTAACTTTTGAAAATGGTAAGAAAAGTATTATAAATTCAGAAGCGCAAAGCATTAAAATGTTAAATGATAATTTTAGTCTTTTATATACACCGTTAGAAGTTATTATTTCTGTAGGACCTAAAATTGTACCTGTATTAGAAATAACACCGGATTTAGTTGGATTATTAAGGCCTATTCAAAGCGTGTCACCAACAGACACGTTTGGTTACACTACAATTAACTTCCCGGTTGACAACTATGTTTACTTTGATAGAAACGATACTGTAAATGTATTTATAAAGCTAGAAAACCTAAACGGTAAATGCTACTGTAGATATGGTTATACAGAGCAGGCTGGGTCTACATTTCCTAAAGCTGATACTGTTGGTGTCGTGATTATAAAAGATGAATATTATGTTGAGGTATTGCCTGTAAATGATAAACTCATATACCTTTCCATATACTCGAACTTAAGGCTTACAGGATATGAAGAAGAAGATTTGAGTTGTATAATATTGAGTATAACAAACAATACAGATAGGATTCTTTATTTTGATATAAAAAATGATGATGATACATTTTCAAGAGTAAGCAAAGTTAATGTTACCGGTATAGTTCACCAGGGTATAAATGTGGCTTCAACTCCTACTACTATAGAACTTACAAATGCTATACCTTACGTTGGAGATTCGGAACGAGATTGCAACTGTTCTACTTATTGGAAACCATCACTTAAGGATTATGGAACCGCTGCATTGATTCGGTATTCAGGAGTAACTGAATTGAGAATTAAAATTCCGATGACGGTTGATGGTTATAATTATTATAAATATCAACAAACATTACCATTAACTTTTGCTAGCGATTCAACAGTTTGCAGAATATATAAAGATTCTATATATTACATTAAAAACGGAATAACTAAGCGTAATATTTCAAGCGGTGCTGAAACTTCTATAGTGAGTTCTGCTTATGGTGTAGATGATTTTGTCGTTTATAAAGATAAAATATTTTATATAGAAAGATATTACAATGCAGTATATAACTACGATTACAAAATAAAAGTGTACGATATATTGCTCAAAACTACATCTATAGAATTTTGCTTGAAGTTGGTATGTTTTGCGCTTAGTGGTGGATTTATCTATGCTATGAAGGATGATACTAGCGGAAATAGGCTCCTGTATAGATATACTCAAAGCGGAACAGAAGAAACTTTGGTTTCTACTTTAGGGCTTAGTAATGGAATGGGTAAGGAAATGGCCATCATAAATGGAATTTTATATTTTTGCAGATACACCGATGCTGCTAGTGTTTATTGGCGGCCTGGTGCTAGATATGATACACTCCGTCAAATAAATTTAGCGACATCAATCGAAAGTGCAACAAATACAAGTACGCAACTTAATATGTGTGGAGGTATTATTATACGAAACAACAACTGGTATTTTACAGATTGTTCTAGTGGTGTTTTATGTGGAAAGACAAATTTAACTACTGGAAATACTCTCTATACAAACAAAAATAGCAATAACAAAATTTATAATGTAATACCTTTTTCTAATCATATTCATGTAGCCACACAGACAGATAGTATTAATAGAATTAACACAGTAATAGATTCGTGGGTTAGAGATGATACGTTCTTGATCTAAAATATATTTATGGAATATAAGACTTTATAAGTCTTTTTTAATTTAAAGGAGGTTTTTTAATGGCAATTAATTATGCTCAAAGAATAAACCAATATGGTACTGCTGCTGCGAATGAAATAAATCCACAATACAATTCAAAGGTGCAAATACTTAAGAATACGCTAGCACAAAATAAACTAGCATTACAACAACAGAAAACCGGTGTCAACAGTAACTATGACACACAAGTTAGCGACCAAAATTTATCTAATAATAGCAATAAATCTAATTATAGTGACATACTTACAAGTAGAGGGATAGGGAGAAGTTCGATAGCCGCAACAGGTCTTGCGGAAATGGATCAGGTCAATAATAGATATGTAGATAGAATTAATTCCGGAAGAACGGATGCACTCGGAAACATAGATGCAAACATCACTTTAGACAATAATAATTACAATAATACAGTTGCAACCATGGCTAGTGATAAAATAGCAACTATAAACAGTAGGGCCAACGAAATGGCAACTGAAAATGATGCTATAAACTATAGAAATTCTAGGGATGCAATAAGTGATGCAAGGTACAATTCAGAGCAGGCCACAAGTAATTCCAGGTATGCAGATAGCAGAGCCGATTCAATCAATGAAGCAATAGCAAAACAAAACGCTAAGATGGCACCACAGAACGCTATTGATGCTTATGACAGTTTAGGAAGTTTGTCAGATAAACAAGACTATTTAGAGAAATTTAAAGAAGCAATAATAACAGAAGCCGGTCAAAGCACTTACGATAAACTTAAAGCAGATTGGTCGAAAGCCTATGCAGCTAACGTAAAGAAAACACCAGATGCTTATTCTTCATGGAATATGCAAAACTTAAAATAAAGGAGAGATACTATGAGCAAAAATCCTTTCTTAGATAGAGCAAATAGCATAAGGTCAAATGCCACAAATAATCCTTCTTATAAATCGTATAATACAACTTCTACACCTACTCAAAAATTGCCGATGCTGGGGGAAACCTCGGCATCTATTTCAAGGCAACATTCAGAAGTAGACGATTTTAGAAAACAAGAAGAAGCTAAGAGGTTAGAACAAGAAAGACTTAAAAAGCAACAACTAGAGTTAGACAACTTCAAGAAACAGGAATTAGCTAAGAAGGATAGTTTAGCTTCTGCACCTAGTAAATTCTTAAAAACTAATTCTACAACAGGTAAAACAGAAATAGCCACATCACAATATACAACACCTGTAAAGGCACCTACTAAACTTCCTACTTTAAGCGTTGCAAATACAAAGATTCCTGTTGAGGGTCCTATTGATAAATATTTAGCACCGGAATTTAGTCCTATGGAAACAAAAAGTAAAGCATGGATAAGCGATTCAGAGTTAGAAAAAAATAGAGAGGCTGCTAAAGCATCAAGAGCCGAAGGGAATAAAGGCTCTTCTAATCCTGCACTAGCTTCGAACTATGACAATAACAAAACTTCTTTCGCTGATATTAAAAAAATGAATGATGCAATTAGCAAAGAAACTGATCCTATTAAGAAAGCTACCTTGAGATTAACTCAAAACTTGGGATATATTATGTCTACACCTGATAAGCTTAATTCTACAGGCAGAGCATTGCAAACCGCTAGGAACATACAAGAAACTAGGCCAGAAGGAGAAGTTCAGAAAGATACTGGAAATGTTGTTACTAATTTTATAGCAGACTTAGCCGGTTCAATAATTGGATATAGTGTATTGGGTGGTTCAGGTTTTAATATGGGCGGTGCTAGTGGTGCTATAGAAGGAACCATTGCAAAGACAACAGGAAAAACCGCCGGTAATTATGCAGTTAATAAGGTAGTAAACAAAGCTATTGAATACGGAATTAAAGGTGTGGGTAGTGGTACAGAACTTGCAGGTCTTTCAGGAGTTCAATCATCCCTCGCAGGTACAAATACTAAGCAGACGGTTGAAGCTATGGGAAAAGGCTTTGTAACAGGTGCTATATGGGGTGTAGGTGGCAAAGCACTAGGAGAAGCCGGAACTTACGTTAAAACAGAACTTCCTAAGAAAATGCTAACTAAAAAAGGATATACCGAAGTTGTACCGGATAGTGGATATTGGGTTAAGTATAGTCGAAATGCTACTAATAATACTTCCTTAAGCCAAACTAAAGGGCAAGTTGAAAGTACATTCATGGAAAACTCTAATTTTATGGATGCAAGCGGAAATAAGATACCTAAATGGCAAATACAATTAAAAGATTTACTTGAGAAAGCTAAGAATAGGGATGAAGTAGCAAATATAGTTGACCGTTATCAGCAAGGAATTAAAGAAATGCCTAAACTTAATTCTAGTAACCCTATTAATAGTACCGCAGAAACTTCTGTAAGTGGATTTAAAGCACAAGAACCTATTCAAGCACCTGTTAGTAATCCTATGTTTGATATTGCTAAAACTGTTTCAATAAAAGGTATGGGAGATTTAGAAGTAGTTAGTAAAAAAGATGGTAAAATTTCTTTAAAGGATGAAGACGGTGGAATAATCCATATGTCCGAAGAAGACTTAAACCAACTTACAAAAGAAGGTAGTTTTAATCAGCAAGAGCAAGATTCTAAAATGTATGAAGATGTTATTACTACATTGCAGAATATCCCTCAATCAGACCCACAAATGGAAGCTATCAAGCAACAAGTTATTCAAAAGAATAGAGAAAAGGCTCAAAGTTTAGCAACAGTTAATCAGCAAGCCACAAATACAAGCACAGTAGAGCCTACACAAGCTACTAATATAGAAGGTAATGTAATTGCACCAACACAAGAAACTATTCAATCTACAGAGGATATGCAAGCCACAGAACAAATTGCTGACGTTAGCCAAACGATAGATAATTCAGTAGTAAAGGATAACTTGACAACTGATAATTCAAATAGTGATATTTCCAACAGTGATGAAATAAAATCAGTTAAAGTTAATTCTATAGGAGTTGACCCTCAAAGATTTCAATTCAAAGCAGATATGGACCTACAAAATGGTACCGGACAAAAATTGTCTGGTGCGGAAACGTTCGATAAACTCAAGGCTAACACCATTACCGTATGGCAAGATAACCAAGGTAAAAACTGGGTAGTCAATGGACACCATAGAGTTGAACTTGCGAATAGAACAGGTACCGAAAACATAAATGCTATTTTACTTAAAGAAAGCGAAGGATATTCTGATAAACAAGCTAGAGAAATCGGAGCATTGCAAAATATTTCAGAGGGGATGGGAACCGCTAAAGATGCTGCACAAGTATTTAGAGAAGGAAATTACACTATAGATGAATTAAGGGAAGAAGGCTTATCTCTTAAGGACAAATTTATAGAACAGGGTTATAACATAGCACAGTTAAATGATAGGTTATATCATAATGTAGTGAATGAAAACCTCAACTATGAAAAGGCTTCAATGATAGGTAAAGAGTTTCCTAACAACTCCAAGGAAAATGACAGTAATCAAAATGCAGTAATGGACTATATTCAAACTAACAATCCTAATAAATCTGAATTAAGTGAAGCTATTTACATGATTAAATCCGCACAAAATGGTATGATTGATGATATACAAGAAAACCAGCAAATGTCTTTAGATGGACTAGGAAATAATAATGTAATGGGTAATAACTTCGCTAGTAAAATGAAACTTATTTCAGAACTTAAACACAATTTAACTTCTGACAAAAATGTATTCAATAAAGCTATAAAGAAAAGTGATGTGTTGAGTGAAAATGGTAATGTCTTGAATACAGATGCAAATGCTAAAAGAAAAGAATTACTTGATAATGTATTAAAAGTTATCGACCAGGGCAAGGGAATGAAAGGCGATCCAATTAATGAAATTTTAAATGCTTATGCTTCAAGGATAGGTTTTGAAGGATTAAATATTAAAACCGCAGTTAAAAACGCAACAAATGAAATAATAGACTATATCAGTAATAATAATATAGTTGAAAAAATAAATAATCCAGTAGATAGCGAACAAATAAGTATGTTTGGAGGTAATGAAAATGCCAATGTCGAACAGGGAAACAATCAGACTAGCATTAAAATTGAAGGAAATAAGCAAGAAGGAACAGGAAAGACTACAGAAGTTGCAGCAGGAACAACCACAAAAGAAGTAGAATCTAAAAAAGAAACTACGCCTACGGAAACTACACCCAATAAAGCCACCACAGAAGCCACCACACCATCAAAACAATTAGAGAATACAAATACACCAACAGAAACTAAAGTTGCTATAGATAAGGCTAAAGTGGTTAAAAAGCAATTGTCTGTACTTAAAAAAGAAGTTGTAAAAACTGAACCTACTTCACAAACCGTTGAATATAATAGTAGTGATACTAATATCAAGGGCGAGGATATGAAAAAGCCTAGTTATATTTACAGAGGTGTTCCAAACGAAATAGCTGAAAGTATTAAAAAGGGTGGCAAAATATATAATCCTAATAGTCCTGGTGGATGGGCATACTTCACTACACTAGAAAACACGGTTAAAGACTATGGTGGTAAAATTGTAAGAATTGATGTTAACAAAATTGATACCGATTTATTGACGCATGATTATTATAAGGCTATGCAAACTACAGACCTATTAGAATCTATTGCACATGGCGAAAAGTCCTATGAGAAAAATCCTCAATCTTATATAAAAGAGATAATTGACGGTAAAAAAGTAGAACTTAAGAAACTAGACGAACCAACCTTAGGATTATCTAAAGAAGAATATGCTTCAAAAATGAAAGAAGTATATAATTTCAATATAAAACCATTTATCAAAAGCGTTGAAAGCGGTGAATTAGCTTCGTCAGAAAGAGTTGACGGTTTAATAATTGATGTTATACCTAAGAACCTTATAGAAATAATTGATAATGATTTAAGGTCAAAAGAAAATAAAAAAGCAGAGGATAAATCCCTTTTTACAGACAATGCTAAAACAGATGGAAACAAAGGAACAAGAGTGGGAAATGGAGAGGTAAAGAAAGAACTTCCTGTATTAAAGAAAAAAACTCCAAAAACTGAAAATAAATCACTTAGCACAAACGAAAGATTAAAGTCTATGGGTTTTTCAGAAGCTATTATAAAAGACTTTGATAAATTGTTATTTGAAGCACAAAAAATAAGCAATACAAGCGGAAATGATTTAACATTGAAGGATATATCAGCAGTTCAATATCCACAAGCTAGAATTAACATGGTTAGAGAAACAATAAATAAATTAAAAGAAGTTAAAAATTCAAAAGGTGTTATTAATATCATTAAAAAGAATTGGTTAGTTGATGAACCATCATTTATAGATTTAAAAACCGCAAATAAATTAATAGAATTATTACCAGAAATGAGCAAAGACAAAATATTTATGGATAGTCTTTCTACCGCTAGAAGAATCGCGAAAGCAGGGTACGAAGATGCCAACTCATTAAAATTAGTACTTGTAAAAGCATACGGTCCTGAAATGTTGCACAATGAAAAACCATTAGCAACACTTGAAACTAAGGTGGAAACTCCAAAAACTTCTACACCTACTAGATATTATTTAACTCAAAGACCTCCATCAATAGGAACACATCCAAGAGGTACAACAGATGTAGTAGCTTTTGATAAAAAGCAATATGTAGATGCTATAGGTAAAGAAGCATGGGGATATATTGAGTATGATAAGCCATTAAGTGATGGTCAAGTTAGTAACTATGAATTAACTAAAAATGAGCCTAAAAGTGAAACTAAAAAAGAATTGCCTATGTTAAAAAAAGAAACACCCAAAGAAATAATAACTGAAACAAAAGAATATAAACAGTTAGAACCTTCTCATGACAGGATTGCGAAATGGATTGACAATATCGAATCAAATAAATCAGAAGCGTCAAAAGGAATAAGAGAAATTTCTGATTATATAAGCGGTAAAGGGAAAATTCAAGATTTAGCGGTAGGGTTTTGGAGATTAAACAACTATATAGCCAAAACAGAAGTTAATAAATTCTCTATTGATGGACCATTAGCTAGGATTAAGGAATTTCTTAAAAAGAATAAAATTGAAGTGGATGATTTGACAGGTGATACTTATGATAGTAGATTAGCTGCAAATATTGTATATAGTGATATTCCAGAAGGTGATCCTTATGATGGAGTTGCTAAAATAACCGAAATGGTAAAACCGATCATACTTCAAAATGGTGCAGTTATACAATCCGGAGAAGTTAATATAGGTGCAAAAACCGAAACACCAGTGAAAAAAGAAAGCCAAGATAGTATAAATACAAAGTTAGAAAACTTCTTTGGTGGTAGTCGTGTAAAAATTACAAATTCAACCTTAGAAGAAAGACTTGCAAAATTTAAAATATTACAACAGGAAACAATAGACAGAGCAAGAGGTGCAGAAGCCAAAGAACTAGCGAAACAAGAATGGCAGCCTGACATTGATAAAACACTTAAATTAATAGAAGAACAAAATAAAGCTAAAAAAGTTGAACTTCCTACATTAAAAGTCAAAGAACCTTATGAACTAACCAAAGAGGAATACAAGGCACAATCTTTTAAAAATGGATTAACTGAACTAGGATGGAACAACATAGTTGAACGTCAACATAGAAATAGCATAGCTAGTGCGATTATAGAAGGAAAGAAAGTTTCTGATAGTGTTAAAAATTCTTATCCTGATATGGATGAATTGGTAGCAACAAAAACTAAACAACTTCAAGAAGCAAAAGAAGCGGTAAAGAAAAACGCAGAGGGTTACGCTAAAAATGCTGAAATTGCTAAAGATATTGAGGATGCCAAGTTAAAAGTTATAGAAGAAAATAAAATAGAAGCTGCTGCTAAACAAAAAGAAGATTTAGATAGGTATGAAGAAAGTGTTGCTAATCGTTATAAGAAGACTAAGAAAGAATATGTAGGTACTCATAGAGGTAAAGCAAAAGAACTTCTCGAATATGAGCATGAAGAAGCGGTTAAATTAGCCTTAAAAGAAGGAAAAACAGTTTCAAAGGAAGTATTAAAGGATTATCCAGGGTTAATGTCAAAAACTAAAGACCTTGCAACATTGAAACCTAGTAGTGGATTACCTGAAAGATCTAGTTTTGAAAAGAGTTTTGGAATCGACTTCGTACTTAGCGAAACGAATATGAAAGAATTTGATAAAAGTTCCGAGGAAACGGAATCCCTTATGGCGACCGAAATTGGAAGGGTAGTATCTAAAAAACTAGGAACTACAGATATAGAAGCTATAGTAAAACATTTTGAAAAAGAATACAAATTATTTAAAACTACGTTGACATTTGATTTACCTATAGGTAGGAATAAACCATTAGGTAAAGCAACTTATAATCCGCTAACTAAAAAATCACTTGTAAGAGTTGCAAAACCAAATCCTAAAAATATTGAAAAAACAATTGGATATGTAATGCACGAACTTGAGCATTTAAAAGATCTAGTCTATGGCTATAATCCTAGAACCTTTAGACAAAATTCTAAAACAACTGTTTATATGGGCAGGTCAGTAGGACAAATTAGTAAGGACTTAGCAAACGGACACCATAGGGATTACAGTTGGTTTGAATATGATTACCTACGCAAAAATAGTATTATAGAAGCACTTGCTAATGGTGAAAAATTATCTGATGATATTATGAATGAATACCCTGAACTTAAACCTGTTAAAAACTTAGAAAGTTATAAGGGCAAGAAAGGCTGGGAAAAACCTGTTAGCGTTATGGCTGCGAATCTAGGAGATACTGGTGGTTCACTAGAGAATGTTAAGAAGTCACATAGGATATTAGTTGAAAAAGCAATCGCCAACGGTGAAAATATTCCGCTGGAAGTATTAGCGGATTATCCGGATTTAGTACCTAAAAAACCACTCGCAATACTAGGCGATAAGCCTAAAGCAAAAGCTAAACCTAAAGTTAAACCAAGTGAAGTTAAAATAGATATCGCAGAACAAGATAAACAGATTGAAAAAATAACCAAGAAGATGGATGATAAAAAAGTAACTTATGAAATATTTAAGAATGAAGATGGAATTGTCCATATTAAAGGTAAATCTCCTGCTGGAAAACCTTTAAATATCACAGTATTTGCAGATGGTAGTAGTACAACAGGCATTAGTGGCAAAGATGGTAAACTTGTTGAAAGCGATAAAAAAGCAAGTGTCAATACAGAAGAAGTTCCTTCCCATTTTCAAGGTACTCCAACAGGTATAGGTATAGTTGCTCCTGGATTCAAGCAAAGGTCAAATACCACCTACAAAGGCTTTGAGTTTGAAGAAGCAACACTAGAAGAAAGATACAAAGCTAGCCATGGAGTTCCTAAAAAAACTTGGATAGAAAAGCAAAAGGAAAATATAAGAGAAGTTATCAATATGTCCACTAGAACATTTAGAAATGTGCCACCTACAGAAAAAAATTCAGAGTTTATAAAAGAAATGGTTCAATATCCTAAACTTAAAAATTTAAGTTCTGACGAAACAATAAGAATACTTGACGATATAACTTATGATTTAAGCAAAGATACTTTCAATGTATTCAGCAGAAAGGTTTTACTTGACGATTTAAGTGAAGAAGTTATCAAGGGTAATTTGTTACCAGGAGGGTTTACACCGGAAAGTGTAGCAAAAGAGTTGGTTAGAATACAACCTTACATTATACATGAAGTTGAAGCTGCGCTAGCCAAACGTGAAAAGCATTGGGATGCAATTAAAACTGATTACATTAAAGGTATGGCCGAGATAGGTATTGATGTATCGGATAAATTCAATCGTAAAAACTATTTCAGGCATCAAGTATTAGAATATATGCAAGCTAAAAATATCCTAGGAGAAGGAAACAAAATGAAAACTCCTACAAACAGAGGGTTCTCAAAGGAAAGAAAAGGAACTGAAATGGATATTAACACAGATTATTTGCAGGCTGAATATGAAGTTATGGGTCAAATGATACATGACAAGCAAGTGGCTCAAATGATAGGTAGAATTAAAGGTAAATATGATGTTTCAGAAGAATTAAAGGTAGAAGCTAAAAAATTAAGAGAAGAAGCCAAAGCAAAAGGCGAAGAATTGAAAATTACATGGCAGGATATGTTACCAGAAGGTTATTCGCTATGGCAGCCAAGAGAAGGAAATGCGTTCCATTTTGCTGATAGTTTACCTGATAAAATGGTTCAAGAGTTGCAAAGTGGATTAGCTACAGAAATTTCAGTTAAAGTTGAGGACCTTAAAAAAGTTATGGCACTGGGTGGAAAATATAAAGAATATGCAATTCCTAGTGAAATTGCTGATAAATTAAACGAACTCTATAAAACTACTGAAAAGAATGTACTTTCAAAGGCTTCTAAAAAGATACTAGGCGGATGGAAACAGTGGGTGCTTACTATTAATCCATTAGGAGTAATTAAGTACAATATTAGAAATGCAGCAGGTGACATAGATGCCAGTATGTTAGAACCAGGAGTGTTAAAGTTTTCCGCTCAATCTGCTAGAGAAGTGTATTCTGCTATGAAAAGCGGAGTGTATACCGTCGGTTTGAAAGAGTTTAGAGATTTAGGAGGTTTTGAAGATTTAACAATAGCACAAGAAATAGGTGACGTAAATAAAACAGGGCCTTTTGATAGATTTAAAGAAAAGAAAGGATTACCTAATTTGTTCAAGGCCTATACAGGAGTTACATCAAATGTTACCAACTATAGAGAAAGTATATTGAGATATGCAGCGTTTATGTATTATAAAAAAGCATTAGCACAAGGAAAAATCAAATATGGCACTTCTAATCCAGCACTAGTTAAAGGGTTAACCTCTAATACGGATAAAGCCTACAAGTTATCTAAAGACTTACTAGGTGCCTACGATGAAATTTCAGAAACAGGGCAAGTATTGAGAGATCACTGGATACCTTTCTTCTCTTGGATAGAAGTAAACTTTAAAAGGTATACACAAGCATTTAAGAACGCTGCTAGTTCAGATATAGCAAAAGAACAATTAAGCAGCAAAGGCAAAAATACAAACACTTTCAATACGGTTGCACAGGTTGGCAAGAATTTAGGTTCTACTACAAATAAAGCATTGTTAGTTACCACTATGCTAGCTTTATGGAACGCTACAATGCACAGTGAGGATGAAGATTCATTGCCTACAAGTGCAAGAGAAACACCACACATTATACTAGGTAGTGATGATGAAGGTAGAGTGGTTTATTTTAATAGGTTAGGTTCGTTTAGTGATTATCTCGATTGGTTTAGTTTGGATAATATTCAACTAGATATTAAAGATATTGAGAAGGGCAGAAAAACCATTAAAGACCAACTTATAGGCATGGCAAAAGCACCAGTTAACAAATTTGCTAACAGTATCACACCGTTTGTAAAAGTTCCGGCAGAATTAATTTCCGGTAAAAAACTTTACCCAGATGTATTTAATACTTCTACAATTAGAAATAAGGCTCAATATTTAGCACAAAGTGCTAGTGTAGGTGTAGAATACAATAGAATTGTTGGTTTGCCTATGCTTGGAGGTATTCAAGACGATATGTCCAATGCGATAGTTTATAAGTCAGATCCAAAAGCAGCAGCTTATAATAATACTTTAGATGTTAAACGTAAATTTGAAGCAACTAAAGGCAAAGAACCAACTTCAACTTATGCTACTACTCCAAAATCAAACGCTCTTTACTACTATAAATTAGCATTAAAATACAAGGATGAAAAATCTGCTAGCAAATGGGTAAAGAAATACGCTGAATTAGGTGGAACAGTAAAAGGCTTGGAAGCTAGTTTAGAGTTCCTTAATCCACTTAAAGGGTATGAGCCTACAGAATATGAAAAACTTCATCCAACTTACAAAAACGTATATGCTAAAGTTCAAGAAAAAGAATCACTTTACAATGAGTTTATGAGTAGTTTAGATGTTAAAGAGAAAGAACAACTCAATTTAGCTATAGACTATTACAATGATTTGGTAAATGCTTCTGACAGTAATCAACTACAAAATGCAATAGACAGGTACGGAATTTCAAAATAAAATTCTAGGGGGATATATTTATGAAATCTTTAAAACAGTTTATAATTCCGGTTATATTTATAGTAGCAATGAGTTTAATTTTTAAACTTAGCAATATGGGTGATGGATTAGGGAAATTTAGTACATATTTTATAATTGCACTTATTCCTACTCTTATTATTCAATTAAATAATATAAAAAAATCTAAAGAAGTTGTGACACCAGCATGGTTTTTAGGGATGTTAGTAGCCTATACTTTTATAACTTTAACATTTTCCGGTGTGGTGTTGGTATTATTAACAAGTATATAAAAAATAAAGAACCTTAATTGGTTCTTTTTTTATGTAATAAATTTCAACACTATGTTAAAATAAGGTTATAGGGTTAAATGATATTAAGAAAGGAGTGATTAAAATAAAAAATGCAAAGCCGATAGCACACCGAACTTTGCATTTAAAATCCCTCTATTCGAGGTAATACTAATATACCTCACTTTCAAATTAATGGCAATAGGAGGCGAGTAGAATATGAGCGAACCATGTTTAATGACGGAAACAATTAATTATTTAAAAGAAAAGATAGCCGATTTAGAAAGCAACAATAAAGAATATTCCAAAGATATGGCAGTTTTAAAGGAATCACACATAGAAACAAAACTTTACGTCAAACAAATATTTGACAGTTTAGCAGCATTAACCGCAACTTTAAATGCAATAACAGATAAACCTAACAAGCGTTGGGAGCAATTAATCTCTACGATAATAACCGTAGGAATAACCGCCGGACTAACGTATTTATTTACAAGATAAAGGGGTGAGGATATGAGGGGAATTGATATTTCAGGGCATCAAATTAATTTAGATTTCAGTAAAGTCAAGACGGATGTAGTTATTATCAAAGCCACAGAAGGGTGTTCGTACAAAAATCCTTTACTCAAATTACAGTATGCTAAAGCAAAGTCTATAGGGTGTCACGTAGGCTTCTATCATTTTCTTAGGACTAATAACCCTACCGAAGAAGCAAAGTTCTTCCTAGAAGCTATCAAGGGGTTAGAAAGTGATTGTAAATACATCATAGATTGCGAAACTGAACCTAGTGGAGCAAATGAAAGAGTAAGGCAATTTGCTTACTACTTAAAATCACAGGGCAAAGAGCCGGCACTGTACAGTGGACTTAGCTTTTACAATGACTATTTATCCAAAACAGATTTACCGCTATGGATAGCTGCTTACTGCAAAACTAGACCTTCAATAAAATCTATAGGGTGGCAGTATTCTGATAGCTTAACTATAGGCGGGCAGAGGGTAGACCACAATGTATTTGATACAGGTATTCTGTTACAGAAAGGAGTTGATAAAATGGCAAAGGTTGATAGCAAGGTTCTTCTATTACAGAAAGTAGCAAATAGAGTAGGTATTAGAGGTGCAGACGACAAACCTCTTGTAGAAGATGGCTTGAATGGTAAAAATACCGAAGCTGCTAGAATCAAACTCATAGCTTACATAGCCGGTGTAACTAAATAGAAAGGAAGTGATCTATCCTATCTAATCTAAGAAAGGAGGTACATTATTAATGAAAAAATTGCAATCCTTATTAGAAGTTAAGAAGCTAATAGCTTTAATATTTACTGTAGTATTTGCTATATTAAGTTTAAAAGGTAGCGTAAATGCCGAACAATTTATAATCGTGTTCTCCGTTATCGTGTCCTTCTACTTTGGGCAAAGTTCTGCAAGAGCATCTATACAAGAGAATAAATAACAAAAATAGCCTATGGGAGTAAAATCCTGTAGGCTATTTTTATTTACTATGATATATTAGTTCCAAGGGGTGATGTACATGAATAAAGATACATTTCAATCATTAACACTAGAGCAACAACTTAGTTACGTAAACAAGCAACTAGCCACAAACAGTATGAGGACCATATCAGCATCGTTAGGAATACACAAAAATACAATTCCGTCACTATTTAAAAAGAACGGTTATGGCCTAGACTTCGAATCTAAAACTTATGTTAAAAATACAATTGTCAATGATAGTGTGGCCATAGATACAAATGTTTCTGAAACTAAAATTGTACCCAGTAATAGAAACATTGTTATCAATAAGAATGAAAATAAAATAACTCCTAGAAGAATATCTTATTATTTGAAACCTAATACTATTGAGAAAATAGAAGAACTTTCAAAGAAAAGCAATAAGGGTATAAGCGAATTTCTTCAAAATCTATTTGATACTATATTAGACGATATCGAAATAAAATAATTATACTGGCTTGCTGCGGCAGGCTTTTTTATTTAATACGGAATTTCATTGCTTTCATCAAGTTCAACTAATACTTTATAACCTTCGAACTGTTTAGTATCATATTCAGCCATTAATTTCTCCAGTACTGCATCATTAACAAACTTCTCTATGTCCTCATATCCATCATTAACAGGGTTTACTACCTCTAAAGATATTTTCAAAACTACATTTTTCATTTATATTTCTCCTTTTAAATTATTAATTGTCGAAAAAATCTAAATCATTTTCCATGGGTGGCAACTCTACTTCACTATAATTTTCTTTAATTCTAACTGCTTTACCTCCGCCAAGTTCTTTGTATTTTTCATAACTTTTAATGCAATTATTATTTTTAGCTTTTAAGAATAACTTTTCTAAACTTCCACAATCATAATTTATTTTAGACATTTACATCCTCCTTTCACATTAATAATTATCATTACTATATTTTACTATTATATCTTTAGCTTCTTCGGTATTAACTTTGGGCAATTTTTCACCGGAAAGTTTCAAATATATCTCTTGTAGCATTTCTAATGGGCAATTAGTAAGTATTCGTTTATCTACTTTATAAGATTTTTTCATTGCTGCTCCTTTCAAATTTATGAGGTTAATATAGTATATGAAAATATATTCAAAATGTTACACAAAATTATGCACATTTAATTAAAAATGTGTTATAATAAAAATATAAGAATAAAACACAAGGGGGTAAATTATGGCGAATCGTGCAAATTTCAGTGTTGACAGTAAAGTCTTAGAAGATTTTAGAAAAGTATGTAAAGAAAACTATATTAATCAGTCAGCTATAGTAACTGCAATGATGAAAGAAGTTATTGAAAAATATAGGAAGGAGGACAAAAAGTAACCACCACTATTAGGAATAAACAATCATATAAAGGAGGATAATCGTGAGTAAGCTAGAAATAGCCAATAACAATATTCAGGACTTAATAAAAATCATAATTGATATGAAGAAAGTTGATGAAAAGAGTTTTTCTTGCAGATATGGTGAAGTAGAAGTAGAAACACATTATAAGAAGCTGGCAGAGGTTATGAATAAAAAATATGTAGTAAGTTAAGGAGGATATATGAAATTAGATATTAAAACTATAAAAATAAATATGATAGTGAATTTTGTTAGGGATTATCTTACAATAAGAGAAATTTCAAGCGTTAGTGTAATCTATGATAGTAAGAAGTTATATATTTCAATGTCAAACGGTATGTGTGGTTCAGATATGGAAATTAATGTTGGTTCGATATTGCTCGATACTGATATTGAAAATTCTATGCACGATTTAATTGCAAAAATAGAAACCCATTTATCTAAACATTTTTAGTATTAAGAAAAAAACATTTTCACATTTCGTTGAAAGGTTGTATAATGAAAGATACCAAGATACAAAAAAAGAAAAAATACCAGATGTGGTTATCTGGTAAAGTGGGTTATATAGTTTATGTGCTTTCAAAACTAATTAAATATATTATACCATAAATAAAGCGAAAGTACACAAATTATTTAACCTAATTACAATTAATTAGGGGGCAGAAAAAATGGATAAAAATATTATTAGGGTTAGTAAAGATTCTGAAAATCCTTATGTAATGATGAACAAACTATTTTTAAGTGAAACGAAGTTGAGTTGGAAAGCTAAAGGGGTGCTATCATATTTATTAAGTAAGCCTGACGATTGGAAGGTTATCATTGAAAGTTTAATAAAACAGAGTACAGATGGTGAATGTTCCACTAGGTCAGCATTAAAAGAACTTAAAGAGTTCAATTATCTACAAAGATACCCAGTATTTATTGATAAAGTTATAGACCACTGGGAAAGTGTAGTTTATGAAATGCCTAATCAAAAACAGAAAATAAAGTCTATATTTATGCTAGAAAATGGCGAAGAACTCGTTAATTTTGTAGATAATCATGCTCAAAGTGAGGAAACATCACTACTTGGTGGAAACCTAGATGTAGGAAACCTAGATGTAGGAAACCTAGATGTAGGAAATCAAAGGCTACTAATAAATGATTTGACTAATAAAGAATTAACTAATAAAGATAATACTAATATAATTATACCCTTTTCAGAAATAATTGATTATCTCAACTTAAAAGCAGAAACTAAGTTTAGATCATCCAGTAAAGCAACTAGAGATTTAATAACTGCAAGATTTAACGAAGCTAATCCGCCTTATACATTGGATGATTTTAAAACTGTAATAGATAACAAAGTAGCTGAATGGAATTGCGAGCCATTGCCTAACCATGAGGATATGAGGATATATTTAAGACCGCAGACACTATTTTCTAATAAGTTTGAGGGATATTTAAATCAAAAGGTAAAAAGAGTAACTAAAGTTGTACCCATAAACTACAACAAAGGTAAAAATCAATTTGTAGAAAACTGTCCTGCTAGAGATTATGATTTTAAAGACTTAGAAGAAAAATTACTTAGCGGTAAGGTAGAAGAAGAAGAAATGAAAGTCGGAATAAATATGGCGGACTACTTATAATGAATTATCAATGGTACGCAACCCCACAACAGTACGACCTAGCTTTAAGTAATGGTATATCTAACTCCATACTCAATAACCGAATCCATGAGTATGGGTGGTCTATAGATAGAGCCTGCAATGAACCACTTCACCGCCAAGGTATGAAAAATATCATTAACGATGAAATACGTCAAACCTTAAAAGATAACAATATATCACTAAAAACTTATAGGGCAAGGGTGCTGCGATTAGGGTGGAGCGTTGAAAGGGCAATGAACACAACTACAATGAATAAAATAGAATCTATAAATTTAGCAATAGACAAAAGGAGAAGAATTTCAAAAAAAGAATATGGCATAGCTGAAAAAAATGGAATCAAGAAGACAACACTTCAATGCAGAGTTAAAAGAGGTTGGAGCGTAGAAAAAGCAATTAGCACTAAAACTATGACTAATACAGAGAGAGCGAAGTGTGGTTATTTCCATAAAGAAATGAAATTATTCTTTTCTCAAGTTTAAAAAGGGGGTATAAAATGCAATTATATATAAAAACTAGGTATAAAGGGTTTAAAGAAATAAAATATGAAACTATAAAATTAGTCGATGCCATAAATTTTCTTGAATCGGATAAATTTAAAAAGTGGTTAGAAATAAATAAAGACAAACAAGCAAAGATTAATCCTTCACTTACAAATATGCAGACCTATGAAATATTTTACAATGCCACAGTAACGAAATATAAAGATGGTGGCGAATTTATGGGAAGTTTACCCTTTAAAAACTTTAAAAAAATATGGGGTAGACAAATAAAGTTTATAGATGCTTGTTAAAACATTGAATACAAGCTATAACAAGCGACAGACAACTAAAAACTAATTAAAGGTATATTTGCTATAAAGGAAAATAGAGTGCCTTAAATCAAACGTAGGAGGTATTAAATGTTAACGAGAGAAAATGGTAAACTAAGATTAAAAAATTATACACTAGAAGTTATCCTGGATGATCTGTTTGAGCAATGCAAAAATGAGGATGAAACAAAATGGTTATTTTATCAGCTAAAACAACAACTAGCTAAAACTTTAAAAGAAAAGATGGAAGAATTAGATAATGAGTTAGGTGAAATAATAGTAGAAAAAGTATGCAAAAACTGTGAGCATTTAACCAGCTGGGGCAAAGAGGGCTATTATTGCAAAGTTGATGAAAATGGAACAGAAACCATTAACGATATTATTCATACTACTTGCACTTATTTTGATAAAAGAACAAATGATTATTTTAAAGTATAAATATATTTTCAACATAGTGTTGCATTAAATAACATTACGTTGTATACTGTTAAATATAGTAATAAATATGAGGGGGAAAATATGAATAGTGAAATAAAATTTAGAGGTTGGAATAGTTGGCTTCGAGAGGATGAAACACCTTATAATACAATGGTAAAATTTTCATTATTTGATACTTGTGCAATAGAAGATTTATCAACCAGTGCTGAAATTATGCAATATATAGGACTTGATGATAAAAACAAAACTGAAATTTATGTAGGTGACTTTGTAAAAGCATTGAATAGAAATTATGATTGTGAAGATGATAGAGAAAAATACTTTCAAACATTCCAAGTAACTTTTTTAAATGGTTGCTATATGTTTGGAAATTGGAACGCACATGAGTTTTTTAATAAATTTATTCACAAAGAGGTTGTGGGGAATATCTATGAATAGTTTCTTCAATCTAACTAAATTTCAAAAAATAGAATTTCTTAGCCGGCTTATTGAAAGTATTGACGAGCCAGGGGATGAATTGATAGATTTATATATTAAGGTTGTCGATAATAAGGATATAACAGAAAAGGATCTGAAAGTTATAGAAAATTCAAATATGGGGATCGGATAGATGGTTGCGTATTATGAGAATAATGCGAATCAAAGGAGGAAAGTTATGAAAATTAAATGTGATACTTGTGCTTGTAAAGTCTTATCAGATGAAACAAGTGTCGGTTTAGGATTTATACCTATTTGCAACGAAGGGCATTGGGGTGGAGAGTGCGAGGATATTGGAGAGGGCTATTGTACTTACAGAGATAAGTGTCCCAATTATAAAGAAAAGCAGTAATACGTAATTCAAAAAAATAGGAACATGATAATATGACGAATTAATTGAAAGGAGAATGAAGATGATAGGATTAATGACATTACAACCAACTTGTGAGATTGTTGGTAAAAAATCAGAATATAAAACCAAAGAGGATTTTGTTGAAGCAGTTAAGGAAGAGGAATGTAAAGATGCGTCAATAGAAGATGTTGGCGAGGGTTATATGCGATATTATCCAAAAGGAACAGAAGATAGTCAAGGTGAGTTTGGAAAAGGTAAAGGTGTATATATTTCTGTTGATAAACTTACAAATGGTGCGTTTAAAGTTTGGGTAGTTTAAGACGCAATGCAAAAATAATATGTAACACCATAAACCTCATTCGTGGGGTTTATTTTTATATAAATTGAAATAAAATGGAACATATATGTATAGAACTGCATAAAATAAAGTAAGCAATATAAAAGGTGGAATATGAATAAAAATATTAGAGTAAGTATATCTTTTGCAAATAATGAAAAGGATTATAAAGTGTACTTGTATCTGCAAACTAAAAGAGATAAATCAAATTACATTAAATCGCTAATTGAGGTCGAAATGAAAAAAGAAGGCCACGAAGTACCTTCTTAAAAAGTAAATATTTTATAACAACTATAAATTATATAAGCTGATGAACTTGCTACTATTGAACCACTGACAACCATTCCTACTACACCTACTATAAACATTTAAATCACCTCTTATTATAGTATTGGCCTAAATAAATATTTCTATACAATAAAAAAGGAGAAATTTATGGAAATTTTAACAATGGGAACTAATTTGCTATATCTAGCTTGTGCTGGAATATTAGCAGATGCAGGAATAATAGCTTATAAGAGTTTTACGAAGGTTTCAAAAACAGGAAGTGCGTACAAGGGCAAGCCTAAAGAAATTGAGAATTACTTAGGAACTACAGGGGCAAGGTTATCTATGAATGTACAGTTAAGTGAAAATGCTATGTATGAGCATGTAATAGTGTTTGGAAAGACAGGCTCAAAGAAAACAACTACACAGTATTTACCTAATTTACTTAGCAATGATTTTCCTAAAAGTAGCCTAATAATTTTTGATATGAAAGGAGAAATATTTGAAGCTACAAGCAATTACCAACAGAATACATGTGGTCGAAAGGTAGTTGTATATTCTCCGCTAAGACCTGAAATAAGTATAGGAATTAATCCTCTAGCAATATGCGAAGATATAACTCAAATTAGAAAACTTGCAATGGTTCTTATAGCAAATGCGGATAAATCATTTTCAGAATCAAGTTCCGGTGGTGCCGAGTGGAAGAATATGACAATGAGCCTTATGTGTGCTGCGTTAGCTTACTGTAAGCATAAGGGTGGAGAGCAATGCAATATTACCTCTGCATTAGATTTAGTTGTTAATCACACGAATAACGAGTTAGAAATGCTATTCAGAAACAGTACAACGGAAGTAATGGATCAGTGGAATATATTTAAAACTTGTTTAAATGCTACCGGTGGAATTTCTTCTAGTATTAAAATCACGTTAGCTTCTGCATTGCAAATATTTTTAGATTATAAAATAGCTGCGACAAGTTCAAAGGATGAATTTAGACCAGAAATGTTAAGGAAAACACCTATAGCTTTATATGTAATATATCCGGAAACTTCTAGCGATTATATTGCACCGTTAATGGCCACTATATTTAGTCAATTAATAGATTACAATTTAGAATACTTTGACAAGAATCCTAAATCATTACCAATATTTAATTTTCTCGATGAGTATTGTAATGCCGGTTACCTCCCAGCTTTCAACCACACAATCACCGCTGCTAGGTCAAGGAAATTTAGTTTCAATATTTGTATACATGATGTGCGCCAACTATTTAGATTATATGGTCAAGACTTAACTTATACAATTTTAAATAATGCTTCTTGCAAAGTTGTACTACCTGGTATATCTGAACCAACTACATTAGATTTTATATCTACAATAGCTGGAGAATCGGAAATTAGTATACAAAACGAAAGCACCACAGGAGAGAAAACTACAGTTAATACTAGTAAGCAGAAAAAAAGATTATATACCAGTAATGAAGTTAGATGTTTGGATGATGATACTTGTTTAATTATAATAAACAATAAACAAGCGGTGCCTGATAAGCTAAATATCTATCATAAACATAAGATTTATAATGATAGGGTAGTTAAACAATATCTATAAAAATGTAAACAAGTGGAGCGTTTACAATAGGGTTAGTATGTAAACTTATCTTTTAAACCCTTCATTTACCTCATTTGATTTTTATTAGAAATAAACCTGTTTTTGACCAATTTTTAAGGGGGAAATTTTTGTTGGAAATGTTGGCAATACTTGGCTACAGTGCTATTGGATTTGGGTTAGGTGGAATTACTTTCCGAAATCATAAAAAAAAGGAAATTTCACGAGAATTTAATAAATTTAAAGTGGAAAGTGAAAACGAAATCGACCAGAAGGACAGATCCAAAAACAATTACATGATTAAAACACAGGAAACCATAAAAGATAATACAGAACTAAAAAAGCAAAATAACCGTTCCTTAAGAAATATAGAATTACTTCAAGAACAACTAGCTATGGCCTTGCAAAAGATTGAATATTTAACTAGTGGCGAAATAAAAAAAACAGAAGAAAAAGTTGTTAAAAAGGAAGTTAAAAAGGAAGTTAAAGCTAAGAGCAATGCAAAAGGAGCGACAAAGTGATAATTAGTGCCGATAACAAAGAATATAATTATACTGACGTAAAAGATGCTACATTTAGAAGTTCCGGAAATCCTAAACAATACGTAATCCTACGCATAGGCAGAAAGATGTATACCTTAACTACGGTAGAAGCCTTTGAGTTTCATATGGAACGTAAGAGCCAAGTAGAAAATGCAGATAGAACAAAGAGTTATGAAAACAGGATAATAATTGGGGATGCAAATATATATGAAAATATGAACCAGCATATTAGAGATTGTTGGATAAGAAAAGATTCTTTAATTTGCCGAGATGTGGTATTAACTGCATCGCCTAGTTTCTTTCATGGCCTGTCAAAAAAAGACTTTGAAAAATGGATTGATTTGAATAGGGGGTGGTTAATCAAAACATATGAAAGCAACTGTATATATGCAGTTCTTCATATGGATTGAGCAATTTATGAAACATCGCCACATTTGCACGCATTAATTTCACCAGTATATATTAACAAGAAAGGCAACAGGGTAATGTCTAATAAGCATTACTTCGGCAGTAGAGAGCAATTATCAGAACTACAGACTAATTATGCCAACGAGATGCAAAGTGTCTTTAAATCGCTATCAAGAGGGTTAATTGGTAGCAAGACAAAAAATATTTCTATTAAAAAATACTATCAATTATGCGCTGCGAAGTTGAATGAAAAAGATATGGAAAGCGTAATGGCAAAGGCTAAAAATAATGAATTAACTGAAATTAAACTTAATTATACTAAAAAGACTTTAAATCATTATAAGGACCGCCAAGATAAAACTGAAAAAGAAATGATAAGTCTACAAGAGCAAAATATCCAGCTATACCAGAATTTAAAAGAAATGAAACAAGAAAATGCTCTTTATAAAGAAGGCGTTAAAAGTTTAGCAAAATATTATGAGGTTTCAGAAGATAGAATTATAGATATTATCAATTATTCCCATAAGAATAATAAGGAGTTAGAAAATGAAAGAGAATTATAAAATCTATGTAAATAAAAATCTAAAGTCTAAAGATAAATATTTTATGTTGAGAGGCAAAGAGGGGAATTGCATAGAGAGTGAAAAGTCACTACCAGTTGAATATAAAATAGTGGGTGAATTTATAAAAGTGCGTGGAAGAATAGAATTAAACAATTACAAAATGGAGGTTAGAGGTGAAAGAGAAAATAATTTATAAAAGCAATACAGGGTTGCTATTTGAAAAAGCATATCACCAAGCTATATTAGAGGGCCTTAAGAATGAGGAAGAAATACAATGGGAAGATATGCGCCATGGTTATCAATTAAAAGCTATAGCAGAAAGAGAAGAAGGATTAGAAAGGTAATGGACTTAGCTTTAAGATTGGAGGAACTTTACCATAAAATAATGCTGAACGAATGTAAAACGGAAGAAGCTATACAATGGGAGAACGCTAGAAATGAAGTTATGACACAAAGTATAAAGGAAACAATAGATTATTATGCTAAGTTTTATTATGTGGACCCTGAACTCGAGAGATAAAGTTAAAATGCAACTACATTAATTTGCAGTTGCGTTTTATATGTAATTATGCAATTTTGATTTTCTTAGGTTCTCTAGGTATAGACACTCTCTTACCATCTATTTCAACGTACAGAATATCTTTGTTAATTTCCTTTTCCATAATATGCCCCCTTTACAATGATTAACTATATTATAACACTATAAAGAGGGTAAGTTTAAAGCAAAAACCACATAAAAAATGGTTATTTCGACAATTAATTAACTTTGTCAAAGTCGAAACCTAGTTTTTTAAGTCTTAATATTAAATCTGTAACGTCTTTAACGGACATTTCTGTTAAATCACTATCTTTATTAATACCGATTTTAACAGTATGTGGCTTATCGTCTTTATCAAATATAGTAGTCTGAATAACTCTAGCGTTTTTAACATCGGTCAATCCTATTAAAAAATCGCTGCTAACATCAAAGAACTCGGAAAGTTTAGAAAGTATAAAGAAGTTTGGTATCCTGGTGGCTCTCTCATAATTTCCTAATGAACCATATGTCGCTCCGATATTGTATTTATCTCTTAGTACCTTAGCCAACTGTTCCAGCGTATAGCCATTGTCTTCTCTCAATCGCTTCAATCTACCGGCAAATATCTTTCTTTGCTCCATGTCTGTTTCAACAATTCTGTTGTTTTCCATTTATATAACCTCCTCATTTTATTACTTAGTGAATAATATATACATATTCTAGCAAAGTTAAATAAAAATTATGTTATCTCTATATTAACATTATAAACGAAACAGATAAAAAATATACTGTTTTTCAACAAATACAGTAAACATAACAGTACGTTCTCGTTTTGTTCGCTTATAAATAATAAACTTTAACATTTTGAATAAAATTACCAAATGCTTCTTGACTTCAACAATTCGTTGCTATATAATTCAACTATAAAGATAATTTAGCAACAAAGGAAGTGAATGGAATATGGTAAGAATGGAATTAAAGCTGGCTAGAATAAGAAAAGGCTTATCCCAAAATGAAGTCGCAAAGCACTTGAAGAAGGGTGGTGCAGGATATAGCTTGATTGAATTAGGCAAGCGTAATTTGAAACTAGAGGATGCGAAAATCCTCAAAGACTTATTAGAAATAGAAATTTCAGATATGTAATGGAGGGGGATGTATTTAATAATTACAAAGATGTTGAAATTGAGAAAGAAAAACTTTTATCTTCTATAAGAAATAAAGAAATTGAATTTGATGCGTTTCACAGAAGGTTGATGTTTTTAGAAAGTGAGAAAATAAGAATCGAGGGGGAATTATTAAATGATTATGCAACTAGGTAAAGAGTATCAAATAGTAACAAATAGCAATGAATTTGCAGCACAAAGATTTATAACCACTACTACAACAGTTGAAAACAAAACAGTAACAAATACATCTTGGAAAACAATTGGCTTCTACCCACAGATTAACCAGGCTTTAAGGTGTGTAAGTAAAAATATCCTTCTAATGAATGATGATTTAGATGTGATTATAAATAAACTTAATCTGCTAGATATTAGAATAGAAGAAATTCATAGTCTATTAGAAAATACTTGTGTGAAAGATTTGGTTAAAGTCATAGAAGCTTCTGATCAAGTTGAGGAAGAATTTGAGGAAAGCGAGGAAGATTATTAATGAATGAGAAATTGTATCAGAAAATGTATTTAGTTATGTGCGATACAGAAGCAATAGAAAAAAACATGGTAATAGGTAGCGGTAAAAATTCTTATAAAGCAGTAAGTGAAGCAGCTATGTTGAATTTAGTTAAACCTCTATTAAAGAAACATAAATTAATCGTATTTCCGGTTGAAGGTGACATTAAAGATAATGTTATGACTTGGCAGAAAACTGGCTATGACGGAATAACTAAAACAGACCTAAGGGCAATAACGGAATTAAAGGTATTTTATAAAATAGTAGATGTTGAAAGCGGAGAAAGTGAAATGTTAGTTGGTTTTGGAAATGGAGCAGATCCACAAGACAAAGGTGCTGGGAAAGCTTCAACTTATAGTTTTAAGAATATGTTATCAAAAACATTCATGTTATTCAGTGGGGAAGATACAGATAACACTCATAGCGATGATATAAACGGAGATACACCACAAGGCAATGGAAATACACCTAATAATAATGAAGTCGTAGTGACCACGCAAATACTTATAGACATGGCAACCAGCAAGGGGGTTACAGAAGCACAACTTTGTAAGAAATATAATACCAAAGAAGTTAAGTTCATTAAAAAGGAAGATAAAAAAACAGAGTACGAACTTTTAAAAAATGGCGAGCAATTACCAACTTCTATAGATAAAATGAAAATTGAATCTATCAAAGTATTAGCAGAAAGAAAAGGTGTAAAAGAAGCTGCGGTGTGTGCTGCATTTAAAATCACAAAGTTTGAACAAATGGGATTTGAAATGTGGAGAAAAGCTACAGAGAAACTAGAACTTAAACCAGATCATAAGAAACCAGAAGAAAAGGACCCATTAAAAAGTTTTTAATAAAATAAGAGGGGGATATAAAAATGTCAGTAAATCAAGACAAATTAGGATTGTATAAAAGATTAAAACTTGAAAAGGTTAAAAAGGAATTAGAAGAAATTCAAAGTAATGGTAAAGAAAGTATTTTATTGATAGCTGAAAGGCTGGAAAAGGAATTAATAGACCAGGGGTATAAAGTAGGTATAAGTATTGATATATGGCATCACGAAAACCAACGCGTAGAAGTGCAGGTAGAAAATGAAAGAATAGGGGGTGTTATTAATGTTAGAATTAACAGTTAATCAGCAACCAGCAATTATAGATACAAATTTTGAAGCGGTAAAGGAAAATCTTACTGCTTCAATTCAAAAGTATAAAAATTTAGTTGTAACCGAAGAAGGATTAAAAGAAGCAAAAGCAGACCAATTATTATTATCTAAATTGGAAACAAAGATTGACACATACAGAAAAACAGTTAAACAAGAAATCGAAAAGCCTATAAAGGATTTTGAAAGCAAGTGTAAAATATTAACCGGACTTGTTAGCGAAGCAAGAATACCACTTAAAGCTGGTATTGAGGTATTTGACGAAGCGGAAAGAGAGAAAAAGAAATTGATAGCAGCAGAACATATAAAAACAGTTGTTGTAGACCTCCTGCTGAACGAAAAGTATTCTGCCAAACTAACGGTACTTGATAGTTATGGTAATGTGTCACTAAGCATCAAGAAGCTTAAAGAGGATATAGAAAAAAGAGGTTATTCATTGAAACAGGAACAACAACAAGAAGCCGATAACCTACAGATAATAAAAGACACAATAGAAAATGTTAATAAAACCATAGATGCAAAAATAGATATTGAAGATTTCAGACAATTAATAAAAAGTGAAAGTATGCCGGTAGTTCTTCAAAATATCAATGCCAGGGTGGGAAGAATTAAAGCTAACGAATTAAAGGCCATAGCAGATAAAGCAGCAGCGGCAGAAAAAGAAGTATTAGAAAGAATAGCGAAAGCAGAAAGAGAAGCGGCTGAAAAAGTAAGAATCGAGGAAAGAAATATAAGGATAGCAAAAGAAGAAGTAGAATATGCTGAAAAGATGAAATTGAAAGCTATAGATGAAGCTAAAATTTCCGAAAAGCACAAAGAGGAACTTAGATTAAAAGTTATAGAGGATGCCGAAAGAATTGAAAGTGAAAAAGTTATATCTACTACAATAAAGGAAGAAACTTCTGCTCCGGTAGAAGAAAAAATGTACTTCATAAATATGAGAGTAGAAGGAAATGCAGAAAAAATTCAAGCACTTAGTAAATTTCTAAAAGAAAATAATTATAACTATGAAGCTATTAGCAAAGGGCTATTGTAAAGAGCGGTTGCAAGATTTGAAAAAAGTACAAAGGGAGAAATATATGAAAAAGAAAGAAATTATAGATTGCCCTCATTGCAATGAATGGGATAAAGAATTAAGAAAATGTAACAGAATAGGTAAGTGTGGCATTAACAAAGGTAAAGAAAGTATTTGTTGGATGGAAAGTTCAGAGGGCGAGTATTAAGACATCATCTGATTAAAGTGTGCAACAAAAATATTAAAAAATAAATAGGAAACTTGCAAGTATAAGTGTGGCCACACTCCTGACGAGGAGTAAATATTAATGAATATATTAAGTTTGTTTGATGGGATGAGTTGTGGGCAGGTAGTATTACAAAAGTTAGGAGCAGAGGTAGAACAGTATTTTGCTAGTGAAATAAAAGAAGAGGGTATAAAAGTAACGCAGCATAATTTCTCCAATACTGTACAACTAGGGGACATTACAAAACTAACAACTGATATGCTACCTAAAATAGATTTGTTAATAGGTGGAAGTCCATGTCAAGATTTAAGTATAGCTATGAAAGATAGAACAGGCCTTGCTGGTATAAAATCAAAATTATTCTTTGAATATATGAGAGTTTTAAAAGAAGTTAATCCTAAATACTTTTTATTGGAAAATGTAGGCAGCATGAGGGAATCAGACAAAGATATTATAAGTGGATTAGTTGGTGTTCAGCCAATAATGATAGATGCTCAACTAGTATCGGCACAGAAGAGAAAAAGATATTACTGGACTAATATACCTGGAGTAACACAACCATCCGACAAAGGCATTAAATTAAATGATATTTTAATGGATGGATATAGCGAGAAAGAAAAAGCGAATTGTTTAGTTGAAAGTGGATCAAGACCTTTAACTACTCCATTAAAAATGATGCACAGACACATGACCACAGGAATGACCACTTTGATATTTTGGTCTAAACGACATTATAAAGAATGTATGAGCCATTATAAGGCTTGGTTTAAAGGATTAAGTGCAAAGCAAATAGATTCAGCTGTGTTTTATATGAAAATAGATTTAGAAATTTATGGGGTATTTAACAATGAGAGTTGTTTAGTATAAATACTATAAAAATAATAGAGTACGCTTTGGATAACATTCAGGGTGGGTTAAAATAAATAAAATAATTTATTAAAAAATAAAATCGGAGTAATTCTAGATAAAATGTACGGCCGTACCTCCAGACGTGGAGGGATTATTAATGAAAATATTAGTAGCATGTGAGGAAAGCCAAGCAGTAACAATAGAACTTAGGAAATTAGGTCATGAAGCATATTCGTGTGACATTGTAGAATGTAGCGGTGGTCACCCAGAGTGGCACTTAATGCAGGATGTAGTACCTTTACTAAAACAAAAATGGGATATGATAATTGCATTTCCGCCATGTACCCACTTATGTGTGAGTGGTGCGAGACATTTTGAAGCAAAGATAGCAGATGGCAGACAACAACAAGGTATAGACTTCTTCATGTTATTCGCAAATGCTGATTGTGACAAGATAGTAATTGAAAATCCCATAGGAATAATGAGCAGCAAATGGAGAAAACCAAATCAAATTATACAACCTTGGGAATATGGTGATAAATTTCAAAAGTCTACTTGTTTATGGATAAAGGGATTACCTAATTTAGTACCTACAGATATAGTTGAAAAAGGTGAGTTTATATATTTTACAAGTAAAAAAGGTGTAGAGAAAAAACAACCTAAATGGTATTTTGATGCTTTAAAAACTGCAAAGACACCTGATGAAAGAGCAAGACTAAGAAGTAAAACATTTCAGGGAATAGCAAAGGCTATGGCAGACCAATGGACTAAGTAGACAATTATATAAATAAACTTGAAGTCATCCTGGAAAATCCCTCAATATGTGTTATGTATACTATATACACATATTAGGGAGGAATTTTAATGAATCAATTAAATTTACCAGAGTTTAGGGTATTGAAATCAGAGACTAATAATTATGATTATAGAATTACTGTAGAGGTGGCTAAAGAGCCTAACTTTTGTATACATTGTATGCATGACACCGACAGAAATTGTTGATAAAGGTGAATTTATAGAATGGGTTTCTAAAAAAGGAGTAAAAAAACGTGAAACAAAATGGTTATATGATGCACTAAAATTGTCTCCAATAGAAAGAGCAAAGGCAAGAAGTAAGACATTCTCAGGAATTGCAAAAGCTATGGCTACCCAGTGGACAAGCAATGAATAAAATAGATTTAGAAATTAAAGAGTTATTGGAAGAAAAAAAGAAAAACAAAATTACATTTGAAGTATTCGATAGGCGATTACAATATTTAGAAACACAGAAAGAAAAACAACAAGATTATATTAACGAGTTATGGGACCAGGAAAGAGAAAATCAAATAAGTATGTCAAGAGGGGGATTATAAATGGAAAATAGATTATATGTAATAAGTGAAGTTGAAGCTGATGAAATGATTACTAACATAAAAGAGTTACAAGCAGATAAAGAACGGTTCTCAAATATAGCTAGAGGGAAAATTGAAATAGTACAAGCAGATTTATTAAAGAGAGTTGAAAAGATTGATAATGAAGTTCAATTTGTAAAGGATCAGTTA
>Ga0123336_10000180_pt1 | contig 64913 bp, 65 predicted proteins | sample SSSSmetaG_FD_96466 | JGI IMG/M metagenome (GOLD analysis project Ga0123336, IMG submission 96466) | Glacier valley bacterial and archeal communities from Borup Fiord, Nunavut, Canada, to study Microbial Dark Matter (Phase II) - ​SSSS metaG | ecosystem: Environmental > Aquatic > Freshwater > Ice...
CACTTGTGCCAGCGCTAGTAAAGGCATAGGCAGTTCCATTGCCATACGCTATCCCACCTGCAGTTGGAAGGGCTGTAGCATTTGTTCCGCCATTGGCAATAGGAAGGATGCCAGAAACGCCCGCTGAAAGTACCAGACTTCCCCAAGAAAGACTGCCGCTGCCATTATTTGTTAAGTAGGTATTTGTAGAGCCTTGTGTTGAGGGAAAAGAATAGGTGACGCCATTGAGACCAGTAATGTTTCCAAACTCAGCATTTCCTCTCACTCGTAAATCCTGGAAAGTTCCCATGCCACCAATATTAAGACCAGAACTATCGAGTGTATTAAAGTACCCAGCTCCGAACCTACTATTAGCCAGACCAATCGAGCCGCTTTTTCCTGTCCCAAAAGTAGGATACAGATTACCCTGGTCATCAACGGTTAAACTGCCGTCACCAATATTTTTAATAATTGGGTAAATAATCTTTAAAGGCTGAACAGTGTCGTGAGCTGAGGGAACAGCAACTGGACTTTGAAGAGGAAGCTGAGGACTGGGAGATGTGAGCAAAGTTCCTGTTTGTGGAAGTTGAGTTTGGGTAGCTTTGGTCTGATGAATGGAAACACGTTGAGGTTTAACTGCGGGAAAGAAAAATCGATATAAAAGAATTGAGACGACAAGAGCAAATACACACAGTATCACCAATCCTAGTTTTCTGATCAGATGAAGCATAGTGTGATACTGTGAAAGTGATAATTATTTAGCTTTTTTCCAGACTAATTAAGCGTACTATAGATTTGCTGAGATTACTACATTTCAGAGGAGTTCACGCGTATCTTTGGAAACCAAAAAAAGAAAAAAATTGTAAAGTTATCAAGTAGACAGAAAAGTATGAAAATTCCTGATAGATGTGAAAATTATCCTCAAAAGTTGAACCAAATAAGTGAGTGGGTGATTAGATGCGGCGGTGAACTTGTAAAGTCGAGTGATTGGGCTGTAGACTGAATTAGTGCTGAATAACTCAGCTTATGGGGTGCAACTATGTCGGCTATTCTTATTATCGGTGAAGCATACGCTGAAACACAATATTTTGTTGAAAATATTGTTACAGAAAACCAATTTGCTCTGGCGTCAGATTCAATATCTGTTTATGGCAGTAAAACGGTGAATGCTGCACGAATTTTTTCGAGATTAGGAAATGAAGTTAATTTTTACGCTCACGTGGGCGATGATTTAGATGGTAACAATGTGATCACTTCATTAAAAAACTGGGGAATTACCCCTTTGATAAATAGAATAAAAACAAATAAAACAGGGAAGATTGTCGTTATTACCAGTGATCATGCAAAAAGTGCAATCACCCTTTTTAGAGGTGCAAATTCAACAGTTAGCAAACAACATATTGCAGAATTGGAAACTATAGTTTCCAAGGTAAATGGTGTTTACTCTGCCACGAACTTGCCTTTAGAAAGTCTTTATCTATTGGCTGCAATATGTCACGGTTTGGGAAAACCATTATTTTTGGATGTTCCTAACCAGCATGCACAGCTTGATCTAAAGAAATTCGCGCTAGTGGATTTTTTTTGCTCCGAATAGGCAAGAAGCTGGTTTGCTTTTCCAACGAACAATTGCGAATGTTGAAGACGCCAAGTCAGCCGCAAAAGAGCTAAAGAAAATTCTAAAAGGCACAGTTATTATTACGTTAGATAAAGAAGGCTGCGTAGTCTACGAAAAAGATGCTAAAGAACCTCGACACATTGTGACCAAGCCAGAAGAAAGTGTAGACGAAACAGCAGTGGGAGATATTTTTAGGTCAGTTTTTTTTGATTATTTCTTAAAATCTCATTCAATTGATAAAGCTCTTGAAAGAGCGCTGTATATTGCATCAAGGTCAACGAAGATCAAAGGTGTCGACTTGACCCTTACAATAACTCAATTGGATTAAATAGCAATCAATTTATGTGGAGATGGGGGGTAATGAACCCCCGTCCGCAACGGCATCGCTAATATCACCTACAGACATAGAGCGCTCTTGTTTTCGCCTGAAAGGAAGAGAACACGAGCCACTTCAGGTAGACGATATCGAAGGCTTACGTCTTACCGATATCAGAGTAAGACAGTCACACTGACTGAGTTGTCACCCATACCTCACCATCAGTGGGAATGAAAGTATGAATGTCGGTTAAGCAGCTAACGTTAAGTAAGCTGGTTGAACTGATGCAAATGAGCTCACACTTGCTCCGACTTTCGTCAGAGTGGTGTAGGCTGCACTTGCAATTTTATCTGCTGTTTTGGCAGTTAATTGTTGATCATTGTTTGGCTCTGTTGATCAAAGAGCGTCTGCAGATATTAATGAGCGCATCACGTCAAAGCAATACATCCCCGTGTGGCCATTATCATACCATTTCTCACTCAAAAGTGAGGCACTATCTTCCATGAGCAACTACCAAGCCATGAACTTCTTGGACACCGTGCTCAAGAAGTTGGGCAGCACAAGCCTCAAGTGTCCGGCCGGTGGTGTAAACGTCATCAATCAGCAGAATTTTAGCTGGGAATTTTTTTATTGGGACGCACTCAAAGTACGTTTGTTGGACGTTAGTTAAACGATCGCGCAGATCGATCAAACTGGCTTGGTTTATTTTGCTAGAGGTTGGTTTTTTGAGCAGCTCAACATAAGAAAGCTGAGCCTGAAAGCAGAAAGATCTGGCGATCCGCTCAGCCTGATTAAAACCGCGGAGGCGTCGTTTTTCTGCGGTGATCGGGACGCTAGTAACGACATCAACATCTGGATAGTTGGTATGAAAGTAGAGTAACTCGCCGAGCCAGTCGGCAATCCCTTTAATATACTGATACTTCATTGTTTTGATGACTTCAGAAATGGGTGGAGTAAAAGAAAAAGCAATCATAATACTTTTGAGATTGGTGGGTGCAGGAAGAGCTGGAGGAGCAAACGCAAACTCGCACAACAACTGACAGCGAGGGCAGAGGTACCAGCCAATACCTCTACAGTGGCAACAAAAGCGAGGATAGATAATTTCTTGGAGAAGTGTGCCCAGTTTTTTTACCATCAAAAGAGTATCGGTCCCCAACCTTACATCAACTGTAGAATGGTATACTATCGCTCTGTATGGCCGCTTAGCTCAGCTGGTTAGAGTGTTCGATTCACATTCGAAAGGTCGGGGGTTCGAGTCCCTCAGCGGCCACCCTCATCTCCAACTTTCCACCCAAACTCTGCCATCACTTGTTGAAACTCTTGACTACTATTTGTCTTATAGATTGCCTGCCTGATTTGACTGGCATTAGGAATGTCGTGAACATACCAACCGAGGTGCTTTCGCATAGGTAAAAAGTTGTATTTTGCTTCACGACTGTATGTGTGTTCAAAAAGTTGAGCGTGCTCATATGCCAGAGTAAACAAAGTGTTCGTATCGGGAGTTTCTGTTGTTGGGTAGAAAACAAATGGATTCCCCATCGTGGCTCGACCAATGAGTACCCCGTGGACTCCGTAAGTTTTTATCTTTTCTTGGGCATCTTCATATGACTTAATATCACCATTTCCTAATAGGAGAGTGGAAGTTTGTTTGGCTAAGCCTGCTGCTTGGCTAATTAACTCCCAGTTCGCACTCCCACCATACTGTTGTTTTAAAGTTCGTCCGTGCAAGGTAATGGCTGAAACACTTGTTTCCAATAAAGTAGGAATCCAGTCTTCGATAACTGGCTGATCATAGCCCACCCGAGTTTTAACAGATAATGGGATATCACGTTTATTTTGAGCAGCTTCAGATAATCCCTGAGAACGGCGTTCTACTTCTTGGGCGATGTTCTCGGTAATGTCGGGACAGTCGCGTGCGGTGGCGCCACCTTGCCACTGCTCAATACCAAGAAAGGTGGCTTGAATAATCTCGACAGCAAGCCCTGGAGTTTTAATTAATGCAGCTCCAGCTCCGGAATGAGCTACATTTTTAGCAGGACAGCCCATATTAATATCAATCCCATCAAAACCAAGCTGACAGAGAATAATGGCAGTTTGACGAAAAAAATCTGGAGTTGTGCCGTAAATTTGACCGATGATTGGTCGTTGCAATTCGTCATAGAGAAAGTCACGAAGAAGCTGTGTCGCTCCATGACACACACCTTCGACGCTAGTAAACTCGGTGTATATAATCGCAGGTTTGCCGTATTTTTTAATGATCTGTCTACACGGATGATCAGTGACGCCATCCATCGGAGATAGGCCAATGATCGGCTGGGTGAGTGTTTGCCAAAAGTTCATAGACTGCAAGTCCAAGCGCTTGATTATATCAGTTTTGGTTTGGAGCAGGTTGGTCTTTCAATCAGTCTAAGTTTGTATTGAGCAGATCAAATGCTGATGGGTAAAATGATCGGCGATACAGCTTGAGTATTTGACTGACTGCGCCCGCGTACTGCGAATGCTGCTGTGCCGGAGCATGATCAGCGATCTCTGCCAAATAATCTAGATAAAACATCACAATCGAATGGCGAATCAGTCTTAATCGATACAGTTTCCGCAGCAGTTGACGAAATAGTGCCCAAGATGATGGAGTTTGTTGGACGGTGTGATCTTTCTTTTCATAGTGTACCGCGATGGTTTCACCCTCTGGACCAACAGTACCACTTTTATCTTGAGTTTCAACATTTCCAGCCTTGTCATAGCTAAAAATCTTGAGTTGATATGGTTTTGATTCTGATTGCGAGAGATGAACCTGGTAATCACCAGTAGCTGGTTTCGCAAACATTAGTACTCTTATATGAGGACTTTGCGCGCCATTCTCCTCTGTGGGATCTGTAATATACTCACTGACTTCTTGGACTGGAATATCTTGACCAGCATTATTCTGCAAAGTGAAAGTTGCGCCGGCTGGGACGGAGAATGCTAAGTAACCTAAGTCAGTATAACTCGGAGTAAAACGACGAACGCTAATGATGGGTTCATGATGTTGGGAGAGTAAACTAAACTGATAGGCAGGATCTTTAATTGTCAGCTCACCAGTTTTATTGTTTTTGCCATCAACAACGAAGAAGTGGCCGGGAATACCCAAGATGGAGGGTCGATTCAGCTCTAAATCTTGTTGAGCAAAAGCAATGTTCTGCTCACTTCTTCCCGCGTAGCCAGTAAACTCTAATTTAGGTGTGTTGTACTTGGCATTAATCAATCTAGTCAGGCGTGTGACGGCTAACCAATTAATAACGCCACCAAAGTAACCGTCTGGTTGGGTTTTTAACCAAGCGTTTAAAGTAGAAGGAGTGATTAATTCACCAGTCGGAAGATAGTTAATATTATAAAAGCGCAAGATCATTGCCATTGAAGTCATCGCACACCCCCAACGTTGAATAGTCGGGCGATCTGACCACTCAGTGGCATGGTCATACTCCTCATTTTTCCAGAGCGGATCAGTTTGTTTGAATAATGGCATTTTAAGTGAAAGCAAATCGGCGGATGTGAGTTCAGCGCTGACTTCGACATCATCAAAAATAGTAACAGATCGTGAAACAGCACCCACATTTCCTCTCAATGCAAATGTTTTTGGTGCAGCAGCCGTAAAAAATGGCGCGTGATCAGTAACATCCATCAAGACTTGGTTGCCGATGGCAACGCGATAGTGCTCTTGTTGAAAAACGTCAATTGTTAATGGGTAGATTTAGTTTGGCTGAAATGAGAAGTTATTCAGACTTCCTGCCAGCGGATAAGCGACGCCATTGATTACTTTTTGTAGTTCCATGCTATGACCATAAAACTTGATGTCATACCAGTTGTTGGGATCTTGCCATAAAAAAGGAACTGACCGGTCCATATCAACAGACTCAGGGAAAATTATTTTGAGTGTCAGAGTATAGTGAGGAACATCACGCAAATTTAACGAACTTGGAACAAAGTCGGTCACACAGGGGTTTCCCTCAATCTCAATTTTTAACTGTTGGTGCTCATTCAACCATCGAGCGGGCGAGGTGTTGTTCATGCATGGTAAGTTATGGTTTGGCCACTGTTCATTCCGGGCTACTCGCCAGATATTTCCCGCAAGTTGAGTAAAATCATCTTGAAAAAGCAGCACCTGTTTAGCGTGGGCAGGCTGTGCCGTGAATAGAAAACAGCCGCCTAAGAACAAAAATCCTATGGCTATGCGCCAGGTATAGCGTAAATAACCTCGGTTGGTATTCTTTTGATCTTTCATGTATTCTCCTTTTCAACTGATCACAGCAGTCTAGTTGGGCAGTCTTACAAGGAGCTTGCATGCACGTCGTGTTCCTAGTACGTCGATATCATCCGCATCTTGGTGGAGTTGAGCGGCATCTTGAAGGTCTGATTCGGACGGTTTTACAACTTGATGGAGAAACTCAGATTTCGGTCATTACTGAACAGTATCACCTTGAGCTGCCGCTGCTGGAAAAACACGCGCAAGTTTCGATATACAGAGTTCCGCTTTTCCCGCATCCTGACCAGCCCAACTTGAAATCAAGTATCTCAGCTGGAATGAGATCACTCCTGCCAATTTTGGAGAGTGCTGATGTGATTCACGTCCATGATGTTTTTTTCTGGTTACTGCCACTTTTACCATGGTTACTCAACTCAAAAATATTTATTACTTTTCATGGATATGAAGTGCCTGGCCCTCCTTCATTGAAACAACGTTGGTGGCATCAACTGGCAGAGATGTGCAGCGACGGAAATATGTGTATTGGAGCATTCCATCAAAAATGGTATGGAGTTGATCCAACAGTAGTTTCGTACGGAGCAGTGGATCAAGTCAGTGACCACACCCGCTCAGTCAAGTCAGCTGTGCTTGAGTCGCACGAACGAAGATTTCTTTTTGTTGGTCGACTTGAAGAAGATACTGGAATCTGGGCATATCTCCAGGCATTCGCAGAAATCCGACGCACCGCTCACCTCACTACCATCTCAATTGATGTGGTGGGAGATGGAGAGTTACGAGCTCAGTTAGAACAGTTTGTTCAAGATGAACAATTGCCTGTCAGATTTTTAGGGAAACAGAAAGTAAACTCAGCCACCTATATCGGGTACACGGCCAGTCTTGTCTCCGGCTACTTGAGTATGCTTGAATCTCTTGCAGCTGGGGTACCGGTAATTGCAACGTACATGACTTTACTGAAGTTCGACTACTTGCGAGATAGCCCTTTTTACGCGTTTATTACTTTAGCGCAGCCTGGAAAAGCTCTTCAAACTGCACTCTGTACAGATCATCAACTTACTCCAGAAGCAGTAAGTTGGGCGAGACAGCAGACATGGCAAAAGTTGGCTGACCAGTACCTTCAGCTTTGGCGAAAGCCTCAATCGTGAGTGAAAAAAAAGACATTACTCAGCTGACATTTATTTGTCAAACATTTGGCCTGGGCGGTGCCGAGACGGTAAATACAGACTTGCTTCTAGCAGCTATTCATCTGGAGCATATCCAAGTTCATGCGTACACAACCTATAAGCCATTTGCAGTTGAGCTTAAAAAAGTCGCGATTTCTACCACTATTTTACCGATTGAAATTGACATTATTGGAGATTGGAAAGGCCTACTTAAAGCAGCCATCTTGTGGCCTTGGGCAGTGCTGCAGTATCTGTGGATAGTCTGGTGTTCACGCCATACGGATCTGATCTTGATGTCGGGTTTTTTTGAAAAAATAGTAGTGACGCCAATTGCCAAACTTCTGGGCGTCCCGGTAGTCTGGATTGAGTTTGCACCCATGAATCAACTCTTAGAAAAATTCGCTGGCTTGCCCGGAATTCTGTATCGGGCAGTGCTTCAGTTGCCCCAACAGATTATTGTGCCAACGCCACATACTCAGCGTTATTTTTTGAAGTACTTTGCTTATGCTCAGGATCGGTTAATCGTTTTACCGTGTGCTCGGTACAATCTGAAACCTGAGCTTTATCAAAACACAGCTGTTAATGAAGAACCTACTGTCGTTTGTGTCTCGCGGATGGAGCCGGGGAAAGGTCAAGATATTTTGGTAGAAGCATTTGCTCAGGTTGTAAAAAAGTTTCCTTTGGCAAAGTTACTTTTTGTGGGTGAGGGTGGATTTACACAGCTCGTCAAGCAAAAAGTGAGCGAGAGAAAATTGGACAAAAATATTCAGTTTCTTGGTCGAGTGAAAGACGCTTTGGCAGTCATGGCGACTGGAACAGTGTGTGTCTTTCCGTCAGTTTGGCAGTTAGAAGGATTTGGAATGGTCACTATAGAAGCAATGGCTTTAGCAAAACCAATCGTCGCCTTTAATATCGGGCCTTCACCAGAAATTTTAGAGGATGGAGTGACTGGACTTTTAGCAAGACCAGGTGATAGTTGTGATTTAGCTGCTAAAATTATAATGTTGTTGGAAGACCAAAAGCTCCGCCAAAAGCTGGGAAAACGGGCACAACAAATCTATAAAAAACGTTATGCCTTCGAATCCATTATTAAAGCTTATATTCAAGTTTTTAGACAGGCCAGCCAGACTGATCATGCCTAAACCCCAGGTAACTGTCATCATCACTGTCCGCAATGAAGAAGCGACAATGGACAGTGTATTGAACGCACTTTTGACTCAGACACGACCTCCAGCTGAGGTCGTTATTATTGATTCAGCTTCTACGGATCGAACGGTTGAGATCATTCAGCATTTTGGACAAATCCATCCTCACTTACCAATGATCGTAGAGAGTTTTCGCTGCAATCGGAGTACTGGTCGAAATCGGGCGATTGAGCTAGCTCATCATCAGCTGATTGCAATTACTGATGCTGGATGTTTACCACGTCCTGAGTGGTTGGCTGAGCTGGTGAATCATTATGATGCCAAAACTCGGCCAGTAGTGGCTGGCTACGCAGTCGGTTGTGCAAACTCGCCTTTTCAACAGGCACTACTCCCGTATTTTTTGGTCATGCCAGACCGCGTCACTGCGGCGACTTACTTACCGGCTACTCGGTCAATGCTGATTGATAAAACCAGGTGGGAGAAAGTGGGTAAATTCAATGAGTCGTTGAATACGAGTGAGGATTATGTTTTTGCCAAGATGTTACTGCGCTACCAAATTCCGATTGTATTTGCTCCAAAAGCTGAAGTGGAGTGGCAACCCCCGACTTCACTCAACTCAATTGCTCAAACCTTCTTTTCTTTCGCGGCAGCTGATATTCAAGGTGGAGTGTGGCGACCAAAAGTTATTGGGCTGTTCGGTAGGTATGGAGCCGCTGGAGTTATGAGCGCCATCCTTTTTGTAGTTGGCGGCTGGCCATTTACCTTGATGTTCATCGGCATAAGTGGACTGGCGTATGCACTGTGGGCAATCAGCAAAAATAAACGATATGCACCCCAAGGCTGGTTTTACTTACCGCTGCTCCAGCTTGTGGCAGACTGCTGTGTGATGAGTGGCACAATCTGGGCGGTAATCCAGAAACTTACTCAGCCTGATCAACGTAAGTAACTTTTTTTCCTTCAAACGTAGTGACCTGATATTCTTTGTGGTCGTCGCTGTGCATCCACATGACTGGAACTTTGCCATCACCGCCAGGGAGATCAAGAACGTACTCAGGCATGCATACGCCTGAGACATTCCCGCGCAGTGAGTGAAATAATGTTTTGCCCTCTTCAATTGAGATTCGAAAGTGATGTGAGCCGACAACTTGATCGAGGTGATGCAAGTAGTATGGTTTCACGCCTAAAAGTACCAAGGAGCGGAATAAATCAGCAAGAGTTTTATGATCAGTATTAACACCTTTAAGCAATACTGTTTGGGAAAGTAGTAAACACCCCGCCGCAATAAGCTTTTCAACAAGGTGTTTGAACTGAGTAGTTACTTCTCGAGGATGATTAATGTGAATCACAATAATGACTCGTTTTTTCCATTGGGTGTGTAATTCTTGAAGCTGGCCGATCCACTCATCGCTGACTGCTGCTGGATCGATGGCGGGAACTCGACTGTGAAATCGCCAAGTTGTGACATGAGTCAGCTGGGTTAAATGCTGAGTAAGTGACTGCACAAATCCCACTGGAAATGTAAACGGATCCCCACCTGAAAAAATGAGCTCCCGCACTTCAGGATGTTGCGCAAGATATTCTTGGATATGTTGAAATTGAACTGGCCTGACTTTGCCTACCACTTCGCGTCGGAAACAAAATCGGCAGTGAACCAGGCAGTACGAAGTCAGTAGTAACAAGCATCTATCAGGATACCGATGGATCAAACCAGGCACTACTTCTCGAGCATGATCTCCAATCGGATCAGTAAGTTCATATGGCCGAACCTCAGCTTCACGGATGTCTGGTATAACCATTAATCGCAGTGGGTCTGTCGGGTCTTGCCAATCAATCAGCTCAGCGTAGAACTCAGGGATACGCAGCGGAAAACCATGTTCAAAAAGTGCCTGAGCAGGTAAGTGGGCCGTCTCCCAGCTCAACCCTTTTTTGTGGAGGTATGTTTGAAGTTCGGCGGCTGAACGGATACTTGGACGAGTTAAATCTTGTGAAGACTGCACGGGCGGATTATAGCGCAACTAACTGTTAAAGCTTTTAACATCACACTGCCCATTTTGAATATCCATGAGCTCACCTGGGAGAGTGAAGTCGAGCAGATCATTTTGTGTAAACTCGCCAGTTAACAAAAGGTGTTTAATGCTGGCCACGACTGCGCCGTGCGTACAGATCATTAACGTCAGTGGTTGTTGCGGAGCTGAAGATTGGCCAGCAAGCTGATCAGCTTCAGCCAAAATATTTTTTAAAGCTGCTGCAGTGCGTTGTGCAAATGCGGCAAACTCTTCTTGATGCACTTCACCTAAATACTCACTCAATCGAGAATCAAAGCGGAAAAACTTGCCTGCTTCTCGAGTAATGATCTCGACGGTTTGCCGGCAACGTAAAACTGGTGAAGCAAAATGAATACGCGATTTAATTGGTTTAAGATACTGTGCCATCCGCTCAATTGCTGGAATGCCTTCTGGTAAAAGCTCGGCAGTCAAGATCTGATCGCCATATCCGCTAGTGCTGTGAGTGGCTAAACCATGACGGAAAATAATTACTCGATGTGGAGTCGTATATGTATTTAAAGACATAATTGATAGACCTTGGCAATCTGTTCAGCTACTGTTCCCCAGTCCAGATTGAGCACTTTCTCTTTAAGTTCCTCACTAATTTGGGCATGAGTTTTAGGATGAGTAAGTAAGTATCTCATCTGAGAGGCCAGCAGCAGCGGGTTATTGACTGAAGTGAGCAAAGCTCGTTTACGCTCATCAATGAGTCCAGAGATACCAGCCACATTGGTAGTAATGACTGGCACTCCACACGTCATCGCCTCTAATGCCGCCATCCCAAATGACTCATAGTGAGATGGCATGACTAAGATATCAGCAGCATTGTAATAATAAGCAAGTTCATGCTGCGGTTTTTGTCCGACAAAATGAACAATTTCAGGAATTCTCAAGACTTGGCGCACTTGATCAAGTTTTTGCAGCTCGGCAGACCAGAGTGAAACTGGCTGAGAAACATCGCCGCCAACAATGTACAGCTTAATTGGTAGCTCAGGTTCATCTCGACTCAAAATCTTAATCGCATACATCAGCATGTCGATTCCTTTGAGCGGCTCAATCCGGCCCACAAACATCACAATTTTTTCTTCCATAGATGCGCCGACGAATTGACGAGCTTCCGCTTTATCAATTGGATGAAAAACAGTCGTATCTACACCTGGGGGAATAACAACAATCTTCTCTGGATTTGCTTCATAAAGATACTCTAAATAACTCGCATCACTTTCACTCGGCGCAATGATCTTGGCTGAGTGTTTCACCATTTCGAGCTCGGCGTCGATCCGGAGATGATCTTCTCTTTCCAAATCACCTCGAGCAACTAAGTTTTTCATTAATGCCAAGGTGTGAAAAGTTGAGATCATTGGTAGAGATTTCCCATGATGACCAAGGCGGTGTTGCAGCTGTTGGCCGGCAATTCCTGACATATAGTAATGGCAGTGCATAATGTCGTAGGAGAGAGCATTGGTTTGGCAAAACTGGGTGACGTTAGCGATGAACTCAGGAATGAACTCGACAAGTAACTTTTTAGCTAAGTTTTTTTGAGGACCTGCCGGAATGTGCAGTAAACGGAAACCTTTAGAAACCTCAACGATAGCTGGATTTGTAGGATCCTGACATCGAGTAAAAACGTCAACACTATGTCCAAGGCGAGCAAGTTGTTTGGCTAACTCAAGAACATAGACGTTCATTCCACCTGTTTCCTTTCCTTCTTCAGAGGCAAGCGGACAGGTATGGTAAGAAATCATGCAGATATGAAGTGGTGGCATAAATGGTAGAGGTTGATTATACTCTGAAACGGAGACAGAATGGGAAAAACTTACGCCCTTATTACGGGTGCTTCAAGCGGTATTGGCTATGAACTAGCCAAAATTTTTGCTCAAAATCAGATTAACTTGATTTTGGTTGCTCGGCAACGCCCAGCGCTCACTCAACTTGCTGACCAACTGACTGCTCAATTTCAGATTACGGTAGTTGTGTTAGCCAAAGACTTATCAGTCGTAAGTGAAGTTAAAGCTTTAGTAAATGAAGTTCGGCAGCTGCACTTAAATATCGAGTATCTTGTCAACTCAGCTGGTTTTGGTGACTACGGACCGATCACGACAACTGACTGGAATAAAGAGTTGATGATGATGAACTTGAACATGATTGCTTTAACTTACTTGACTAAAGAATATGCCCAAGAGATGGTCAAACTTGGCCGGGGAAAGATTCTCAATTTAGGCTCAACAGCTGCTTTTTTGCCTGGACCTTTTATGGCTATCTACTATGCTAGCAAAGCTTACGTTTTAAGATTGAGCTTAGCAGTAGCAGAAGAATTGAAAGGCACCGGAGTGAGCGTGACTACGCTTTGTCCCGGTCCGACTGCATCAAAGTTTCAATTCACTGCGCAGCTCGAGAATTCTAAGATATTTAATCATCAAAAGCTGCCGACTGCTGCTGAAGTTGCTGAGTTTGGTTACCGGGCAATGATGGCGGGAAAAACGTATGCTATTCATGGCTGGAAAAATAAAACTATTGTCTGGTTACTCCGAGTGATCCCGATAGCATTTCAACTCAGATTAGTCAGGCACATGCAAGAACCAACTTAAAAAGTTAAGCCTCGGCACAGTTATAAGTTGTGATTTGTGAATAGTATTTATGTACTCACATTTTAGCCAGACGTTTGCTATTCTGAGCACTCATGTTCCCAAACACGTCCTCACCGGCTGAATCATTACCACAACTCCAGCTGACCAAAGCGCTGTGGTACGAACACCACCGTCGCGACTTGCTCGCTGGAAAAAATTACGTGGCACTGCGAAAAACATATCGTGTGCAAAAAGAACTCCTTTCTGCAGAGTTTAATGGGAAATATTGGGACCAACAGTTTGCGCAACCATCAACTGAACAACCGATCGAAGAATGGCGTTATGCTCAAGTAGTAAAGTTTCTGGTTGATGGCAAAAATGTACTTAATATCGGCGTCGGCGGTGGTAGGCTCGAAGAAATTTTGGCTGGCCGGTTACCAAAACTAAAGTATACCGGCACAGATATTACCCGGAAAGCACTTCGCCAGCTCCAAAAAACTTATCCTCAATGGAAGTTTCAATATGCGGAGCTGAAACAGCTGCCTTTTGCGGCTGAGACTTTTGAGCAAGTCCTGTTCTTGCAGGTGTTAGAACATATTTCGGCAGCTGAAACATTTAGCGTGCTTGCCGAACTTGTCAGAGTGCTGAAGAAAAATGGTCAAGCAATTATGAGTGTGCCGCTAGTGGAAAAACTTACTGCTTCTTCTACACAGAGAGATCAGTTCCAACGGTTATACTCAACTGCACTTTTTCGTTTTGAACTTGAAGAAGCTGGCCTGGAAGTGGTCAAGCTGGCCACAGCAGCAGCTTTTGCGAAACATTTTAAAATTAAGCATCTGCTGAACAGTCTTTTTCACTTTCGTTCTCCCAATTGTGCAGTTGCTGTATGCCGTAAAAAGTCTGGACTGCAGAAATAACTAGAGTTAGAATTAAACATATGTTCTGGCAAAAAAAATCAAGCTCTCTAGCACATGTATTAAAAGCGAAATTTATCATTAATGGAATGCACTGTGTAAGTTGTAGCTTGAATGTGGATGGAGCATTGGAAGATACGAAGGGCATACGTTCTGCAGTGACGAGTTATGCCAAAGGCGAGACGCTTGTCCAGTATGATCCAGATACAGTTGTGCTGCTTCAGATTCAAAAAATAATTGAAAAACTTGGTTATACAGTAGTGAGTGTGACTCCGGCACCGTAACTTTTACGGTGTCCGAAGGGGAGAGAGTGTGATAGGGTAAATGGCATGATCTCACGTTGGGTTTCTTTTGGCTTACTCCTGAGTTGTGTGCTGCTTTTTAGCGGTCTGGGCATAATTCTGATCGATCCTTTGCACTTTCATCTTAAACACCGTCAAACACAAAGAGCAGTTGATACTGAGACGATCGCTACTTCAGTAGTTGAGTATGCTCAGCGCACTGGATCAATTCCTAGTTTCTCAGCTCAACTTCAACAACTTGGCACCTTGGATCAAGGTTGTCAGCTGCACATGCAATACTGTGAAGTAACTGAAGATAAGTGTAATAACGCTAATTTTCTAATGGGCAAAGATGTTAGTTTACCGAGTGATCTCCAAATTGGAAGTTACTATAAAACAGGGTACGCTGCTCGTTATAATGCCGCTGATGAAACTGTAACCATCACTGCTTGTGGCGCCGAAACAAAAGAGATTTCGTCAACACGTTCTCTTCATGGTTTGTTAAAACAAGAGCTCAAACATGCCCAAAAATAAAATGCTTGCACAACTTCTCCCTTGGGTATGGGTCGCCATTCTTGGTCTAGGACTGTGCGTTCGATTCTGGAGAATTGAGTATCTACCTTCTCCTACAGACGCTGATGAGTTGGCATATATCTGGGCAGGACAGTCGTTGCTAGGCTTCGGAACCCCAATTTCGTGGTCAAGTTTTGCTCATAAGGATACACAGTGGCATTGGCAGGCCATGTCCTCAACTGTGGTTTCTCAACAAGAAACTCCAGTTGCTCAGTTTATTCGACCTTGGTTTGATCATAATTTTGTGTTGCCCTTACTCATGGGAAGTTGGTCAAAAGTATTGGGTTATGGTTTCCCAAGTGTGCCACCAGCACTTTTATACCGACTGCCATTTTTAGTTATCGCAGGTGTGAACTTGGCTTTAATTTTTGCTATTTCGAGAAGAGTATTTGGATATTGGGCAGGCCTCTTCTCTTTAGTATTGGCGAGTTTCAGTCCAACGTTGATGTTTGCGCAGCGGATGGTGGTGTCGGAGAACTTGATGAGCACGTTTATCTTACTCACGATCTATCTTTTTATCGCGCGTCGTCCGCTCTGGGCCCTAATTTTAGCTACAGGAATGGCTGGGCTGGTAAAGTTACCTGGATTATCGATTGCGCCAGTCATCGTAGTAGCTTTATTAAGTGAGAAAAAATATCAAGCCGCGGCGATATATGCGAGTGGAGTAGCTGGTTTTACTGGCGCTGGTTACCTTATCTATGGGATGAGTATTGATCTGCCTGCTTTTTTGGCAGCGATGAAGGATCAGTCTTCAAGATTGTTGGGTTGGGCAAACCCCGCATTTATCCTGTCGCAGCCAGGCTTTCATACTAAAGCGGTCTTAGACATGAGTTACTATCTGTTCTTACTTTTTGGCTCACTCATTTTTTTCATTCCGAGTCGTCGTGAAACAAAAGTTTTGGCTGGGGCAGCCTTGGCCACTTGGCTGACCATTTGGGGAACAAGTGCCGAGCAGGACATGCTCGGATGGTACAAAATTCCCTTGTTCTGCGTCTTGGCAGTTTGTAGTGGCAGTGTCATCGAGTTTGTCAGAAAACAGATGAGTAATGAAAAAGAAAGTATGGCCAGTGTGATTTTGGCTGGACTACTTTTTATGACGGTTGCCAATAATCTTGCTTTAGTTCGTTATCCTACCCAGCCGTTACCAGAGACACAGGTCTTGAGAATAGTAGTGGGGAGCATTTTACTGTTGGTGTTGGGAGGTATTTTCTTCAAGGTGCCCAAAAAAATTATCACGAGTGCGATCGGCCTGGCACTAGTTATGTATGCTGCCCAAGCCGTCTGGATCAGTGATCAATACTTCGCGGCCGCATGTAAAGATCGAACCTGCATCACTCCTACCGTCACATTCAGTCAATCGATAAAGTCACTTCTCAAGCGCGGCAAGTAACGCTGCTCAACGTCTGTCAACAAAAACACCCCGCTGTTGCGAGGTGTTTCATTTAATTCATAGTCTAAATTAGTGAGCTCGACCGGTCATCACTCGTGACCAAGGTCCATTGTCCTGTTGAACTTGGAACTTGTACCGCCAGCCAGGTTGAAGACCGCCGATAGTAACTCCACTATCATCGCAACCGGTGGAAGTTGCGTACTTCCAGCCAGAGTGATTTGCTTCTGAGTAGCGAACTTGACAAGTGCCACCACGGATTGGCCAACTTAACCTAACTTGACCATCATTTATCATCATCACAGTTGTTGAAGGAATCCAAATAACGCGACCACTACGGTAGCGATATTGTGCGATTTGAGCAGCTTCTAAAACATCAACATGTTGAGTCTGCTTTCCAGATGAGCTACTTGATGTCTCAGCAGTTGCAGAACAGTTTTGACCGGCAACGCAGTTAAGTGTAGTACTGGTAGAGGTTGAAGTATTCAGCTCTTGAGTTTGATTAACTGTCAAAGCAAGTACTGATCCTGCACTGACCACACTTGCGGTTACTATTGTTAGGCCAAATAAAGATACTTGAGAAAGAAGTTTCATAACACTGACTCCTTATTTATACTGTGGAGTTTATATCACAATAACAGTGATTTTGCAAACTATGGGATCCTTACAGCAGATCAAGAGATTTCCACAATACTCGACTAGCTAAACTTCGATAGGGGCTCCAGAGTGTCGCCAGTTCTAAGAACTGTGCTGGTTGAGTGGTCAAAGGAAGATGATAACTGAGCATCATGGCGCGTTTGAGCCCGTAGTCACCAACAGAAAAGATATCTGGGCGAGCTAATGTGAAAAGTAAAAACATCTCGGCTGTCCAGCGGCCAACACCTTTAATCTGAGTTAAAACTGTAATGACTTCTTCATCACTGAGCGTGGAGAGTTTCTCAGGACTAAATCCTACTTCCTGCCAAGCTCGAGCTGTATTTTTGAGGTAAGAAATTTTGGCATATGACAAGCCAGCTGCCCGTAACAGTTCATCCGGCGTGTTAAGCACAGACTCTGGAGTTAAGTGATGGCCAAGGGTGATCTTGACCCGCTCAACAATTATGGGCGCTACTTTTTCGGAAAGTTGCTGGCCGACAATGCTGCGGCAGAGGTTCCAAAAATAATCTTGAGGTAAAGCAGGCTGAATGTCGAGCAGTTCGCCAAAATGATCGGTCACTTGTTGGTGAAGGTGGTCCAAAATCGGATCAGTAAAGTATGGTGACATATTATTTTGGCAAAAAAGAGAACTCATCAGCGTAGGTTTTATGGACGCAGACAATATTTTGAAATCCAAAAAGTTCGTGAGTTAATGGCCGATAATTTTGCAGTGAAACCAAGCCATGGGGCAGTAACCGATAAAAGTTATACTCAGGAAGTAGCTCAAGAAAATCGCGAAAAAAACTATGACTAAGGACATTCATCTCGTTAAACTCAAACTGAATCAGTTTAATCTGCTCAGCCGCGAGAGTTTTTTTCGCCCCCTGTAGAACTTGAAGCTCATGACCTTCGGTATCGATTTTTAACAGATCGATGTTTTTCAAAGCATATTTCTTGACTAGCGCATCAACAGTTTGCACCTTGACCCGGAAGCCTTGGGCCTTTTGACCGTGGAGCTGTTCAATCACCTTTTTATCTAGAGATGCGAGTGTTGAGGTAAGTTGAGTGTGTTTCAACTCAGCGTCATTGGCAAAGTCCCAGAGTGAAAGGTTGCCAACGGTATCACTCAGCGCAACGTTTAAAAGAATAAGTTGTTGTGTTTTAACCACCTTTTTATAGATTTGTTGTAACCGAATGAATGTCTGAGGGTGTGGTTCACAAGCAATAATCTTGGCTTTTAGAAAAACGTTAGCACCGTACACATCTAAATTTGCTCCAACATCCAAAATTGTCTGAACACTATTTATCCTGAGAAGTTGCTGTTGAAACCAATCTTCACCAGTTGTCCACGGACCTTCTGCGTTCAGAAGTCCTAAGCCGCGGAGTGAGAGTTTGTAGAGATGAAGATTAAGGTGATAAAGCTGTGGTCGAGCAAAAATGAAGCGATAGCAACGGACCAGTAAATCACGCATACAATGTTAACAATTTTAACATGTCTGGCAGCAAGTTTATTGATGAGTCACTGAGTTAAGGGTGGCGTGAAGAGTATCCAGATCAAAAGGTTTAGAAAGAAACTCGTCAACAGCAATGGTTTGGGCAATAAACTTAGCAGTCGGATGAGCCGACATGAGCACAATTGGCGTTCGAGTTCCTTTTTGTGCTCGGCGAATTTTTTTGGCCACCTTAACCCCATCTGTACCAGAAAGGAGGAGATCAAGAAAAATAACTAATGGATGTTCACGCTGAATGATCTGGACGGCCTCATCTGGATTAGAAACGCCAATTGACTCATAGCCCCAGAGAGAAAGCGCCGCGGTTAATGCATCAATTACGCCTTCATCGTCATCAATGATGACTATTTTTTGCATCATCAGCCTTTCTCATCTTTGGTATGAATCGGTAAGCTTACATAAAAGGTTGAGCCACTACCCGGCTTACTTTCTACCCACATCATACCCTGATGCTGGTCAATAATACTTTTGGCAATAAACAAGCCCATCCCTAGACCTGGAAAAGTTTTATCTTTTTCATCGAAAGCTCGGTAAAAACGTTGAAAGATTTGAGTATGATGTTCTGTCGAGATTCCAATCCCAAAATCTGTGACTGACACAATCAGTTGGCCATATTTTTTTTCTAATCGTAAAATAACTTTATCAGCTTGGGGTGAGTACTTGACCGCATTAGTGATGAGATTAATAAACACCTGCTCTAAACGATTCCGATCAGCCGAGATCAAAGAATTGCTAGCATGTTCAAGAATAATATGATGTTTCATACTTTGCTGAAGTGAAGAGATGATTTCTTCTAAGAGTGACTGAAGAGAAAAGGTGGTCATTTCAAGCTGAAACTTGCCTGTTTGAATCCTAGTCAGATCAAGTAAATCATAAACTGTAGTAGTGAGTCGATCGATTTGTTTTTCAAGTTGCTGAACATACTTTTTTGAAGTACTTTCGGTTGTGATTGAAGAAGTTTGTGCCAACACTTGGGTGAGCAATTTTAAACTGGTGAGTGGGGTTTTAAGTTCATGACTTGCCATCGCCAGGAAATCATCTTTCCGTTGCTCAATCTTCATCTGCTCTGAAATATCCATTGTTACTCCACGGAGTCCAACTACTTTTCCACTGTGATCAAGAATCGGTGTAGAGTGTGTCTCCGCCCAAATAACTTTTTTATCCTTTGTGATCCATCTGAAGCGAATGACTCCACTTTGACCAGTTTGATAAAGCAATTTCGAGTGTTCAGCAACCCGATCACGATCATCTGGATGAATCACCGTGTACCAAAACTCTGGCACAGAAGTCCATTTACTCATAGGATATCCCAGCAGTTCTTTAATATAAGAGCTGATAAATGTCATTCCCTGTGTAGAATCTTCTGCCGACGAGATAACCTCCCAGACAACTGAAGGCACATTAGCCAACAAGTCTTGGAGGCGTTTCCGTTCTTTTCTTATCTGGGAATACAGAACAGCATTTTCCAAACAGAGTGACGTTCTGGAGGCCAGCTGTTTCGCCATTTCCAGATCATCAGAATCATATCTTTTCCTGGATTCAGCAATAGCGAGCGTAATTGTTCCTCTTACTTTTTGTTGAATTGTAATTGGGACAATAATGATGGACTTCAAACCAAGCTCTTTAGCAAACTTAACTTTTTCTTTATCTTGAGATAACTTGTCGAGCATCTTGTCTGTCAGAAGCGGAATAAATAAAGGTTCTCCGGAACGTAACACCCGCGCCGTTCCCTCGTTACTTTCTAGAGACGTCGGGAACTTTTTCTGAAACTTTCTGGCAAGCGAAACCTTTGCAGGATTTTTATGGACAATCTTTAAGTTTTCCAGCTGGCCTGACTCATTAATCATCTCAATTACACACCAGTCTGAAATATAAGTAGTTGCAAGTGAACAAGTTTCCGCAATTGTTTGATTAAAACTTAATGAAGAAATCAGAATTCTACTGATGGCTGCTTTAAAGTGCAGTGACTCTTCTTCCTTTTTTCTTTTTGAAATATCGTAGCTTCCTCCGACTAAGTGAGTCATCTTTCCTTCGGCATTGTAAAAAAATTTTCCTTTTCCTTTGATCCACTTGATGTTTCCATCTTGATCAAAAATTCTAAACTCTGCTTCAAAGGGAAGATGCTGCTCAGAGAGCGTTTTTATAAGCTCAGTAATTTTGATGAGATCTTCAGGATGGCTAACACTTGCCCAGTCCTTTAAAGTACCAGTTAAAGTCTTCCCTTGAAGACAAAGTACATTAATTTCTTCTGGAGAAAGCCAGAGCTTATCTTCTACAATATTCCAGTCAAACAGACCAATTCCGCTTGCTTCTTGGGCCATTTCCAGCTTGTTCCTATACTGTTCAATTTCTTCTTCAACGTGTTTTTGTTGTGTAACTTCTTGAACAATAATGCCAACATATGTTTTTTGTTCAGATAGGTTTAAAGGATAGAAAGAGACAAGATAAGAACGAAGTGTATTTAAGAAATTTGATCGAGATCCAGTGATCGGGACATTGATAATTGACTCACCAGCTAATGCGCGTTGAAAAAAAGGTTTGACCTCTTTCCATCTTTTTTGCCCAATAATTTTAAAAACTGGTTGAGAAAGTGTTTCATCGACAGATGAACCCCTCATTATTTGAGCAAGCATCGCATTCAACTTATAAAGTTTGAACTCAGCGTCGACAATAGCAACTCCAAAAGGAGCTTTAGACATCAGATTATCCATCAATGAGGCTTCATCTAACATGTGACTACTTCCGTTTTTATTTAAATAAACACCTGCGTAGATTATACGCAGGTGTTTACACGTGGGAGATACTTATCTTAAGCTCGAGAAGAAGAGAGCATTCTTCCGACAGCAATTAAAATAACAGCTCCAATCGTTGCCACAGCAAGGCTGTAGACGTTGAAACCGTTGACGCCACTCATGCCCAAAAGATTGAACACGAAGCCGCCAATAATTGCCCCTACGACTCCAAGGACAATGTCCATAATTGCACCTTGAGAAGCGTTAGTCTTCATAATAACTGAAGCTAACCAACCAGCGATAAGTCCTAGAACGATCCAGACAATGAATGACATGTTGGCTCCTTTATTAATACTTTATATAGAATATTCAGGTCAGCAGTGAAAAAGAGCAAGTTTAGGTAAGAATATCGTAAGAAGAAAGCTGAAAGTTACAAAGCTGAAGTAGAATCAAATTTATGAAAGATAACAACGAAGTTATTTTAGTTCAAAAACAACGCCTCCGCGATATTAGGCATACATTAAAAAATCATTTGAGTGTGATTTTAGCCTTTAATCAGCTTATTCAGGTTGAAATTGAAAAAAATCACATTGTTACAGATCAACTCAAAGAGTATGCGCAAAAAGTTGAACAACGAGCCAAGAAAATGGTAAGCGAAATAGATGATCAGCTTAATGAACAGCTCGCAAACTAATTATTTGTCTACTTCAGTTGTTTCAGTTTTTTTCTCACGCAACATGTAACCGAACCCGCGGGCAGAGTGGATGAGTGGGTGTGGGAAGCCTTTATCCAGTTTTTTTCTCAAGTACCCAACGTAGACATCAACAACTCGAGTTTGAATATCTGGTGTAAATGCCCAGACATTACTCAAAATCATCTCTCTAGTTAAGACACGATTTTGATTAATTGCAAAGTAATGGAGCAGCGAGTACTCAGTCTGGGTAAGTGGAATTTGTCTGCCTCCGCGAAAGACTTCCATAGTATCTGTATTAATGCTTAAATCACCAATTTTAATTGTGCTATGTAAATCAGGTTGCCTTAACTTGGCTTGAATGCGTGCTAAAAGCTCATCACTATCAAAAGGTTTTGTAACATAGTCATCAGCACCCATTGAGAAACCAGAAATAATATCTCTTTTTTCATCTTTAGCAGTGACCATAATCACTGGAAGTTTTGGGAAAAGTTTTTTGATCTCTTCACACACGACTTCGCCCGTAATATCAGGCAAAGTAAAGTCAAGTAAGACGAGGGAAGGATGAACTTCTTCTACAAGTTGCAGTGCTTGACTTCCAGTACTCGCAGGAAAAACAGTATAACGCTTTCCACTCAGCAGTTGCTGCAAATAAGTTAATAAGTCTTTGTCATCTTCAACAATGACGATGGTGGGGATTACGCTCATACATGTACTATCGTAACTTTTTAAGAAAAATCAAGTTTTTCTAGATCTTTCTTACAATACTATTTCACAATTCTTTCACAGCTATCAGAGAAAACAATGAGGATTATCTCAATTCTCCAGATACAAAATATATAAAATTAAAGAAAGCTAGTCATGACAGAACCATTTGATCCAGAACAGGTCCAAAAGTTAAAGGAACTGTCTGAAAGAAATACGATCCTTATTTATCGCACACAAAGTGTTTTCCCTTTTCGTATTTTTCCCTGCTCTGTATCGCTGAACAGGAATAAAGTGACTGTCCAAGATTACAGCTTTTTTCAAGCAAAAGAAGTTCAAACAGTGCTCATTAAAGACATTGTCAGTGTGACAACTGACGAGACAATGATGCTTTCAACACTTACTTTACTAGATAAAGCGCCTAGTGCATCAGGAATTACTGCTACCCACCTTCGTAAGGAAGAAGCTCGAAAAATGAGGCGCCTTATTGAAGGATTAATGATTGTTGATCGAGAAGGCGTAGATATTACTCATATCGAAAATTCTCAACTTTTAAACTACCTCGAATCATTGGGAATGACCCAGTCTTAGTCTCTGCCAGCATGCTTGCGTGCTTCTTATAACTTTCATATATAAAAAAATAATACTATTTCTACAACAATAAAGTTGAAACGTAAGGAGGTGAAAGTATATGACAAATAGTAATCGTGGATTTGCATCCATGGATGAAGATCGCCAACGCGAGATCGCTAGCCAAGGTGGTCGTGCTTCACATGAAAAAGGTACAGCTCATGAGTTCGACTCAAAAGAAGCAAGTGAAGCTGGACGCAAAGGTGGAGAAGTAAGAGGAAAAAACAGTGAGAGTAAAAAGGATAGTAAAAAAAGTAAGTAATAAGTAAACAGGTTAAAAAACCCCTTATCTCACTCTTTACACAGAGACAGTACCAACTGCCTCTGTGTTGATTATAGGCAAAAGAGCAGAAAGTCCAGCACTTGCACTTATGGTTAACTTTCTCTCACTAGACAAAATTTTTCCTATAATTTCATATGCCCATCTCATTGCCGCATGTAATCTTTTTCTTTCTTTTTTTCCTACAGAAAGCGTAATGTGAAATGTTCCGCGAGTGTCAGTGTGCCAATCCCATTCTGTAAGCCCAACATAAAAACAAGAATCCTGATGATATTGAGCATAAGGAAAAGATCTACTTAAGTGATCAATAACGAGATGTTCAAAAAGATGACCTATCTCAGTATCTACAACTTCATGCTCAAAACTAAGATTTAAATTGTTATGGCAAGTTGTCTGTAACACTGCAGGTGCGTCTTTTTTTAAAATAATAAGTGTTTGAGATAAGTTCCCTGTTCGCAGGTATGGTGACAGCATACTCATCAATAATGTGGTCGATTTTTCTGTTTGGTGGATGTTTAAAGTGAAAAACTTATCAGAAAAGAGTTGCTGAGTAAAGCTAAAGTCTACATTCATATAAATAAGAAACTTATCACATCAGCCCCTTATAATCTAGACCAAATTTACAGATCTCTTACAAATCTTTTATTAATATCCGCGGTGAGGCAGGTAGTATACTGCGTATATGGAATACTTCTCGCTCTCACAGCCTCCAGTGGTTGTTTTTTCCCACTTAAGATGGGAATTTGTCACTCAACGTCCCCAACATTTGATGAAACGTTTTTCAAAGCATGCTCAAGTCTTATTTGTTGAAGAGTCAATACCTAGTGATCGAAAATCACCAGCTCATATTTTCTCACCAAGTAAAAATATTACGGTCATGCAACCAATAGTCTCATCAGATAAATATACTATTCAAGTTGGAAAACTAATACGTAATTTCATGAAACAAAACAAGTGGGATACTCCAAGACTGTGGTTTTACTCAGCAATGTTTGTTGACATGCTTTATCAGGTTCCACATACCCAAGTTATTTATGATTGTATGGATGAACTCTCAGCGTTCTTGGGTGCTCCAGAGTCATTAGTAATGAATGAACGTTTACTGCTGTCAAAAGCTGATACAGTGTTTACTGGTGGTAAATCTTTATATGAATCAAAACGAAGACTCCATGATCATGTGCACTGTTTTCCAAGCTCTGTAGATAAACACCACTTTGAAAAAGCGTTAGTCTCTAAAAAAACAAGCTCACCAAAAGATATTGAGCGTATTCCAGGAAAAAAAGTTGGGTTTTACGGTGTGATAGACGAGCGTATTGATCTCAATTTACTTCAAGAATTAGCTGTGCTTAATCCTGACATTTCTTTTATTATGATCGGACCTGTAGTTAAGATTGCTGTTAATAGTCTGCCAAATCAAAAAAATATTTTTTACTTAGGCGGAAAATCCTATGATCAACTGCCTCAGTACCTTAAAGAGTTTGACATTGCAATGATGCCTTTTGCTTTAAACAACTCAACTAAATTCATTAGTCCTACAAAAACTTTAGAGTTTATGGCCGCAAAAAAGCCAATTATTTCAACGCCAATTACTGATGTGGCGAAAATTTATCCACAGGAAGTTACGATTGCTGAAAATAGTCTGGAATTTTCTAAAGCAATTAGAGCATATCTGGCCGAGTCAGTTGCCGCAAAAAAAACACGTGAGCATCGACAAACAATTGTAATTGATCAGACTTCTTGGGATGCTACTGCTAAAGAAATGGAAAGTATTATGACCAAAACTGAACTTGCTAAAGCTGCAACAAAGAGTGAACGAGTAGAACAACCGGTCTTTCAATACTCAGTCTAAAAACTGATACATATCAAAAATAATTTTCAGTAAGGGATCTATGAACACAACAGATATTCTGATGGTAGGGGCTGGAATTTCTGGAGCTGTGTTAGCAGAAAGATATGCGAACAAAGGCAAAAAAGTCCTAGTCATTGAAAAAAGAGATCACATTGCTGGCAACTGTTATGACTACTATAACGAAGACGGGATCTTAGTTTCAAAATACGGAGCCCATCTTTTTCATACTAACTATGAAGAAGTTTGGAACTACCTACAACAGTTTTCTGAGTGGTATCCATACGAACATAAAGTGCTTGCAAAAGTAGATGGCCAACTCGTCCCTATCCCAGTCAATATCACTACAGTAAACAAGATTTTTGGCTTAAATATTCACAACGAAGTAGAGATGCGCCAGTGGCTAGACAAAAATCAAGTAAAAAATGATCAGCCAAAAAATGGCGAAGAAGCAGCATTAGCTCGTGTTGGCAAAGTGTTATATGAAAAAATGTTTAAAAATTACACCAAAAAACAGTGGGACAAGTATCCAAATGAACTTGATGCCTCTGTTTTAAATAGAATTCCTGTCCGAGATAACTTTGACGATCGCTATTTTAGCGATCTTCACCAAGCTTTGCCCAAAGGTGGATATACACAGATGTTTGAAAAAATTCTGGGCCACCCAAACATTGAGGTTAGGCTGAACACAGATTACTTTGATATTTTAGATCAGCTTCATGGGTTAGAGAAAATTTTTTACACAGGGCCAATTGATCGTTTTTTTGATTTTAAATTTCAAGTTGAGCGAAAACTTGAATATCGTTCAATTAACTTTGTTCATGAGACTTTAGATCAAGAGTTTTATCAAGAGAACTCGGTAGTGAACTACCCAAATGAGCATGAATTTACGCGCATTGTTGAGTACAAGCACATTACCGGCCAGAAAAATGCTAAGACAACTATTGTTAAGGAATACACCACCGATAATGGAGAACCCTACTATCCAGTTCCTAATCCAGCAAATCAAGAAATTTATGACCAGTATCGCAAAGAAGCTGAAAAATTAACGAACGTTTATTTCGTCGGGAGATTAGCAAACTATAAATATTTTAATATGGATGAAGCATTTAAAAATGCACTAGAACTTTTCAAACGTCTTGAGAGATAGTTATGTCTAGTCATCCTAAATTTTCTTCTTTTATGATGGGTGGATTTGAGTGCACCTATGCAAAAGTTGAACAGAACAAAAGATTAGACCTTTTGGTAAGTACGCGTCATGATCAAAAGTGCAGAGAAGATTATCAGCTCCTCAAAGAGCTCGGTATCTGGACAGTCAGAGAGGGTTTAGCTTGGTCTCAGATTGATCAAAACGGAAAATATGACTTCTCTAAGTTTGAAGAGATGATGAGAATTGGACAAGAAGAAAAAATTCAACAACTTTGGGACTTAAATCACTTTGATTATCCAGATGATCTAGATCCATTTAGTAAAGAGTTTATCGAGCGTTTCCGAACCTATGCGGTTGAAGCTGTCAAAACGCTTCGTCACTATTCAGATCAAACTCTTTATCTTTGTCCAATCAACGAGATCTCATTTTTTGCTTTTATTGCGGGGGACGTTGGAGCCTGGGCGCCTTACCAAAAAGACAGAGGCCTTGAACTCAAGAAACAACTGGTATTAGCTTCAATCGCAGCCATGGATGCAGTGTGGGACCAAGATAGCAATGTCCGTTTTCTTCAGGTTGATCCTATTTTTTCGCGAGTTCCTCAAAAACCTATTACCCGTCAGAAACGAAAAGTAGGGCACGAGTTTGCGGAAAGTAAATTTCAAGCATGGGACATGCTCTCTGGTAAAATTTTTCCTGAACTGGGCGGACACCCAAAGTATTTAGACATCCTCGGGTGCAATTATTATTACTATAACCAAGAGTGGATTACTGCAGTTGATGCAGAGGGGAAATCAACATACAAGACCATTCCCTTATATTCAAAACACCGAATTATGGTGGGAACGATGTTAAAAGAAGTGTATTTAAGGTACAAAAGACCACTCTTGATCAGTGAGACAGGTGGCTGGGGTGAGCTACGACCGAAGTGGTGGAAAAAACTATTTAAAGAGATAGATAAAGTGCGAAAAAGACTTCCAATTTATGGAGTATGCATCTATCCAATTGTTGATCGCGCTGACTGGAGTGAAGGACATTTAACTAACTCTGGTCTTTGGGATTATGCATCTGGTGATGAGTTGTGCCAGAGAGTGCCCCATCACCCAACAATCGATTTAATTCAAAAATATATTAAAAAAGAGCAGTCACTTCAACCGGTAGAGCTGCAATTTCACCAACTCTAAATTGAGAATTGTGATTGAATTGCAGTCAAGTTTTCTTTTGTGGTATGGTATCAATATCTATGACCTATACAAATGAAGATTTAATTCATCACTTTGCCCCATCTCGAAGACCAGTTCCATCAACTCAACAGCAACCTCCAACTAAAGCAGCGAACAATGTCAGTCCGGCTGTAGTGGCGGCTATTGTTGGCATCATGTTACTTATTCCAGTTGGATTATTTGGGTTGAAATGGTGGAAAAGTAGGTCGGCATCTTCAAAGATTGTTGTGCAGACCTCTCCTACACCTACGCCTGAATCAAGTCCAACTGTCGCCAGTCCTTCTCCAGTTATAAACCCTTCTCCTGTTGTTGAGCCTTCAGTAAGGCCAAGCCTTAAACCAATAATCAAACCTCTTTTAAGTCCCCTTCCGTCTGGAAGTCCAACTGCGACCGGAAATACAGATCTGAGTGTGGATGACATTACTTTTGAGGATGCTCAGTCTGGGGCTGCGGTAAGTTCACCATTTTATGCTGGGCAGAGAGTAACTTTTCGTGCCAAACTCAGAAATAATGGCAAGTCAGATACTGCACCTTTTGCAAGTAGTTGGACGATCAATGGTTCAACAGTCTGTTCAAACTCCTCAGGAAAAGTTAAGGCTGAGTCACAAGCAACTTATGACGACGTGAACAGCTTGACCTGTACGAGTTGGTTAAAGCAAGGCGACAATACTGTTATTTATAGTGTAGATACCGCCAACTCTCTGAAAGAGTCAAATACAAATAATAATACTGCTAATAAAATATTGACGGCACAAAGTACTAGAACTGATCTTGAAGCAAGTAATATCCAGTTTTATCAACAAGGAACTACAAACGCAGTCAGCTCTCCAGGACCAGGCCAAAAATTGACGGCGCGGGCAACATTTAAAAATAGTGGTCAAGAAAAACAGAATAATTTTTCGCTTCGTTGGCTTTACAACAATACTGAAGTAAAGAAAATTCAAGTCAATTCATGGCTAAATCCGGGTTCAACTGCAGAAGAAGCAACTGGATATGACTTCACTGCTGCGACTGGTTCCGCAACAGTTCGTTTTGAGTTGAATAGTGAAAATGTTTTTCCAGAAATAAACACTGGCAACAATGGCTTTACTAAATCACTTGCTTTGTGAAACAAGACAGAGTCCGGAAGAAGCAACTTAATCTAGAAGTTCTGAGAGTTATCGCCAGTATTGGTGTTGTCGCGATTCATGTGTCTACTCAAGTTGTGATTCAAGGCCTACCAATTTCAGTGAGCTCTTGGCTAGGTGGAGTGGTTCTCAACATAGCTTTTCACTGGGCAGTACCAATTTTTTTGATGATTAGCGGTTATCTTTTTCTTGAAGAAAAAGAAGTAGTTTCTCAACCATTTGACCGGTACAGTTTTGAATTTTGGAAAAAAAGAGTACAGCGAGTCCTTCCACCGTTAATTTTCTGGATACTATTTTACGCAGTGGGATACCATTTTTTTCGCCATGATCCACTCACGCTAGACTTTGTTATAAAAAGAATTTTATTTGATCAACCATACGAACATCTCTATTTTCTTTTTTTGCTGCTTTTTCTCGCCATGGTTACTCCATTCTTGCAAAAAGTGGGTTGGCAATTATATCCGGGGCAGAAAGGCACATTATATTTTTTTCTGGCCTGCCTGTGTTTTATTTTCCCTCCTACACGACTCGTGTTTCTTTTTTGGATTCCGTATGCCGCCTATTTTTTTCTGGGACCAGTAGTTCCACTTTGCATACACAAACTGAACCTGAAAGTTTTATGGCTGGTTCTACTGTGGCTGGTCGTATCTGGAATAACAGTTTTCTCTGTAGTAAAAAGCAATTTTAGTCTTGATGGAGTGGCTGATCCCTTTGCGCAACTGAGTTATTTTTCTCCATATCTGATAATGATGTCATGTCTTACTTTTGGAATCGCTACCCATCCAAATATTAAACAGAAGCTCGAAAAATTAAGCCTAAAGCAAAAGAGTTATTTTATGCAGCTCAGTGAAGCAAGCCTCGGAATTTATTTGATTCACGTTTCTTTTATCGTGCTACTGATGAGTCAAAAATATGTGATGAACATCTACTTTAGATATGGCGGAGTGGCTACTGTAGTGGGAACAGTTGCCGTCTACGGCCTGTCTTTTTTACTGGTTCATGCTTTTAAAAAAATTACTTCATCTTTTTGGAAAGGGTTACTACAAAAAACATTATTAAGGCGACCACGACAATTGCTCCACCTGATGCAAGGTTTAAATAATACGAACTGAACAATCCTAACAAGACTGAGATAAGACTGATGATAATTGCAGAAAAAATAGTTTTCTGGAAACTGAGTCGCAACTGCATTGCTGTTACTACTGGAATAACCATTAAGGCTCCAATTAAGAGTACCCCAACGACTCGCATGGCTAAACTGACAGTCAAGGCAGTTAAGATCATTAGTCCAATGTTCAGTAGTGAGGTGGGGATGCCACTTACCAGTGCGGCCTCTTCGTCAAAAGCGATATAAATTAGTTCTTTGTACATTAATCCTACCGCAGCAATGACAATTAGCCCAAGTGTGCCAATCACCCACAGATCTGTGCTATTGACCGTGGTAATACTGCCGAATAAATAAGAAAAAAGATCAACATTGAATCCTTTGCCTAGTCCAATCAATACAATTGACACAGCTAATCCACCAGATAAGAACATTGCTAGGGCAACTTCCCCAGAAACTCCTCGTTCAGTGCGGAGCTTTTCAATAACAATGGCGGTGATCACTGAAACAATAATAGCGGTATAAATCGGATAAATTCCCAGCAACAGTCCCAGTGCAATTCCAGCGAGTGAGACGTGAGCTAAACTATCTGCCATCAAGGAGTATTTTTTAGCAACTAGAAATGTCCCGATGAGCGGAGCCACAATCCCAATGATTCCTCCTGCTAAAAAAGCTCTGACCATGAAGCTGTATTGAAAAATATCTAACATACGTTAATGTCCATGAATAACATACTTTCGATTTTTTCCATACGTTTGTTCAAGTATTTTTTCTTGAACAAATTCTTTTGGATTACCATGGTAGATCAGGTTCTTATTCAAACAGAGTACTGAGTTCACTTCATTCATGACAACATCGATATCGTGCGAAACGATGATGATTGTCAGGCCTCTTTTTTTATTTAGCTCTGCTAATAATGTGTAAAAAACTTCTTGTGACTGAGTATCAATTCCAACAGTCGGTTCGTCGAGGATGAGTAACTTTGGGTTTCCAGCTAACGCTTTAGCAATAAATGCACGTTGTTGTTGTCCGCCTGACAGATCAGTAATTAAACGCTGGCGGTACTCATTTAAGTTAACGGCGTGTAATGCTTCAGTAACTGCCTGATAGTCTTGGCCATTAAGCTGATGAAAAAGATGTCTCCGGTCAACACGGCCGAGTGAAACGACTTCTTCAACAGTGATCGGAAAACGAGTTTCTAGTTGGGTCATTTTTTGGGGGATGTATCCTAGCTGGGTGTACTGACCGACCTGAACTGATTTACCGAGTATCTTAACTGAGCCGTGTTGTGGCTTCAGTAGCCCTAATACAATTTTCAAAAGTGTAGTTTTTCCACTGCCATTTGGCCCGATTAGCCCAATAAATTCACCACTTTGAATATCAAAACTCACATCCTCTAGAACAACTTGTTCCTGATAAGAGAATGAGACGTGCTCAACCTGAATGAGTGGTGTCATCATTATTTACACCCTAATGCTGTCCGAAGAGCTGTCAAGTTCTCTTTTTGGACAGAAATATAATTCTTGCCTTGGGCGATCTCGTTGGAAGAGAGGCCTTCAAGAGGATTAAACGAAAGTGTTTGGGCTCCGGTTTCATGAGCAATAGTTTCAGCCAACTTTGGACTGATCAAGCTCTCAAAGAAGATATACCTCACATGATTTTTTTTGACAAACTGCGCAACTTCAACCATTTTCTGGGGCGATGGTTCTTCATCTGGAGAAAGGCCAGAAAGTGAGGCAACAGTCAGCTGATATCTTCGGGCTAAATATTGAAAAGCGTTATGTGAAGTGACAATGTCGCGAACTTGACAGTCAGCTAAACCTTCACGAAAAGAAGTATCTAAGTCAGCCAGCTGTTTCTGGTAGTTGATCGCATTCTGCTCGTAATACGCAGCGTTGGCTGGATCAGCAGCAAGATAGCCATTTTTAATGTTTTCGACTTGTTTACTAGCTAACACCGGGTCCATCCACACATGTGGATCAGGGGCTGAGTTTGTTGTTTGCGAATCTTCTTCAGAACTATGGAGGAGGTCGATATTTTTACTGGCCTCAACTTTCACCTGGTTTTTCTGAGGTTCAGAAGTTACTTTATCAAGCCAGTGCTCAAGCCCAGCTCCGTTATAAATGAACAGCTTTGATTTTTGCAGAGTGACTAGATCTTGGGGTGAAGGTTCAAAATCGTGAGGCTCAGCACCTGCCGGAGTAAGGTTGTGAACAGTGACTTTTTGTTGGCCAATCTGTTGAGCAAAGTCAGCAAGAGGGTAAAAAGAGGTAGTTACTTCCAAAAGTGAAGCAGCGGGAGCCTGAAGAACCGGCAAGTGAGTTTGAGTGCGAAGAAAAAAAGCCAGCAGGTTAACCACGATGATGGCAGGAACAATGAGCAGAATTTTTTTATTCATAAGAAGAAAGTTTTTTAATAATTCAGTAAAAGATATTGTCGCGTAGTTTGAAGAAAATTGCAACAGGGTTGCAATAATCAACCTTTGACTAAGATGATTTTTTGTTTACGGCTAAATTTTTTGATGGCTCCCTCCCGTTGAAGGGCAGTTGAGCGATCACCACATTTTTCAAGGTAGACCAGCTTCACTGGTAAACGCGCCCGTGTGTACTTAGCGCCAGTCCCAGCGTTGTGTTGAGCGACTCTGCGAGAAACATCGACTGATGCTCCAGTATAAAAAGTTCCGTCAGCACACTCTACGATGTAAACAAACCAGCTGAGAGTGTTGAGTTGTTTCAGCATTGACGAAGTTTTAAATTATGGTGGAAATTACTTCTCTAAATCTAGCACTTGATCAATCCGAATTTGAGCAACAAAATCCGCAACGTGTGAAACTAAAATCATCGCGCCTTGATAGTCGTTAAGCGCAGCAGCAATGATCGGAAGATGACGAAAGTTAATATGGTTAGTCGGTTCATCGAGTATCAATAAGCCTGGTTTTTGAAGAACTAAGCGAGCCAGTGAAAGTAAGCCTTTTTGTCCTTCAGACAGATTGCCGACTTCAGTGCGCATTAAATCTTTAGTGATTAAAAAACCTGAGGCAACGGCGCGCATATTCTCATCAGTGAAATTCCCGTCGGAGTGTTGAAGAGCTCGAGAAAGTGATTGTTGAACAGTATCATCATAGTTCAGGGTTGAAAAATCTTGACGGTAGTAGCCAATCCTGACGCCTGGAGTGAGACTGGTTCCGGCTGCTTGGCCAGTCGCTAACGCCTCGATTAAAGTAGTTTTGCCAATCCCATTAGGACCAATGATCTGGAGGTGGATGCCTTTGCCGATCAGGATATTCGCTGGTTTAGTCACCAGTTGGTGATCTTGAATAATCGTGTAAGCAGAAATGGTCAGTGTCAGGTCTGCAAGATGTTGGGCGGGAATTGTAAATGGTCGAATAGTTCTGTCTTCTTTGCGAACGTCAACCTTTTCACTTTCGTACTCATCGATTTTCTCCCACATTTTTTTGGCTACATTCCGCATCTTGCCACCTTTATGCGCAAAAAAGTTAGCTTTATCTTTGTTCTCTTGAATCTCTTTGGCCAACCGAGCATTCTGTCGATTTTCTTTTTCAATACGGGCAGAGATTTCTGCAATGACGTCATAGTAGTCACCAGCATACTGTTCAACTTTTTTGGTAAAGTTATCTAGATACAGCACACCTTGAGTAAACGCGTTCAAAAATTCGGTATCGTGAGAAATAACGATGCAGCTTTTCTTATAGTTCATCAAAAATTCAGTCAAGTGATAAATACCCATGTAATCGAGATTGTTAGTTGGCTCGTCAAGAAGCAGCAGATCAGGGTTTTGAATTAAGGCCGCGGCTAAAAGTAGCCTGGCCTGTTGTCCGCCTGAGAATGAACCGATGACTTTGTCATAGGAACTTTCTAAATTGACGACTTGTAGTGCAGCGCTAATTTTCCGCTTGAGTTGATGAGGTTCGGTTTCAAGATATTGGCCAAAGTACTCGAGAAGGGTGAGCGTTTTAGCTGATGGTTCAATGACTTGATGCGCCGTTGCTACTGTCAAGCCAGTCCCAACAGAAACTACGCCTGAAGTAGGTGTGATTTTTTTGGTAATCAGCTTAAAAATAGTAGTTTTGCCAGCTCCATTTTGACCCATTAACGCAATCTTCATGCCCTCGCGGACGGAAAAATTGGCTTCTTCAATAATTTTTTTATCAAAGCCAAAAGTGAAAGATACGTTATCAAAAGTAATGATCGTGTTTGTTGATGCCATAAATAACCTGTCCGGCATTATAACTCAAATAGGCTAAGGGAGTACCTATCAGCCGACTAAGTGTAGAGTGCTACAAAGATTGGCTTACTTCAGCTATTTCTTCGCCATTGGTAACAAAAACTTCATCTCCTTTTTTTACTTGCAGAATCGATGTTCCAGTTGCGCTGCCAAAGGCAGGTAGGATCAGGTAGTTTTGAGCTAAATAAAAACACGGAAATTGAGTTTGAGCTCCGGAATGATCATAAAGTTGTACAGCTGGGTGAATGTGACCAGCAACGACAAACTCATTTCCAATAAGATCTGGCAGCTGGTGAATGAGTCGTAACGGAGCTAAAAAGAAAGAATCTGGAGAAACTTTGAGCAAGCTCTGCTCATAAATATAGCGAGGTAAAATATCATGATTACCAAGGATAAGATGAAAAGTAACTTGCTGATGGTGAGAAAAAAATTGGTCGAGCATTTTCCACTCGTCATTTAAGGTACTGTGGAATAAGTCTCCCAAAAAGAAACACGTTTTAATATTTCTTTCTTTTAACAGTCGTTCAAGGCGGTAAAGATCAGGCTTAACTGTCTGAGGCAGATATTGACCAAATCGTTGAAAATGTGTTGATTTCCCAATGTGTAAGTCTGCTAAACAGAGCGCAGCTTGTGCTGGATACCACAAACATTTCTCTGGTAAAAAAATGATCTCTGCGCCAGCAATACGTCGTTTGATAAAGTTAGGCATGACTGTTTAATTTTACCTTCAACGCTGCAATTTTTGTCTTGAAGTCCTCACTGCTCAGCTGATCACGAAATTTTTCTACATAGAGTGGGAAAGCAAACGGAGTCAGTTGTGATGGAGATCTAAAGATGACTGGCTGCTTTAACAGCTCGTTACAGAGCTGACTCAATTTCTTCCTCTCTAACTGCAGCTCTAGAACCTCATCAAAGGCTTGGTGAAGAAGTAAGTTATCACTTTCAAACTTTTGCAACACGTCGAAAAGTACCGAAGTTGACGAGTAAAGATGTTTGATTGAGCCCTTTGTTTTCGAGATTTGAGGTGAAACAAGGCCACTAATTTGAGCAATAGATCGAAATCGGCGCTTCGCCATCTCGGTCATGTTGGCACTTTCGATTAAATCAGTTTCTAGCTGGTGAAGGCTGAGAAGATTGTTGATTAAATCCTGAGTTAATAAATACTTGATAGTTGAAGCCAGCTGAAAGCCATAGTCATTCGCTGAGATGTAAAAGGAAGTAGGTTGTATTTTTGATAAGCGATAAGCAATAAGTGCAGCCAGACTCTCGTGTAGCGTCTTGCCGGCTAAAGGATAAAAAAAGTAGTGATGGCTGCCGCGGATAGTCATATGTTCAATGACTAACTGATGGCCGGGCAGGTGAGAAAGTTGAGATTGAAGTGTGATGAGTGGCGAAAGAACACGACTGACTGGTGGCTGTTCAAATTGGGGATAGTGATCAAGAACAGTTTTAATTTGATCCGAAAGTAGAGTGGAGAAGCTCATCGTACTTCCCTGCCAACGCGGGACATGGCCAGTTTTTTTATGCCCAAGTTTTACGTACGCAGTAGTATCGTGTAAACGAATAAAAGTTAAAAACTTGCCAGCAAACAAAAATGAGTCACCAGGACTGAGCTTAGAAATAAAATGTTCTTCAATATTGCCGACTTGTTTCCCTTTTAAAAACTTAAGCTGAAGACTAGCATTCTCAGTAATTGTGCCAATATGCATCCGATGCTGACGAGCAATATATGGCGTCGTCATATAATAACGACCGTTGTTTGCCAAAGCTATTTTATGATATTGGGCATAGCCATAAAGTGTGTGGCCACCTTTTTCAAGAAAATTAAGAGTATTTTTCCACTCGTCTTCAGTCAGCGAGTGATAAGCAACAGTTTTTCTGACCTCAGCTAAAATTTCCTCAGCTTGAAAACCATCACCAGCAGCAAGTGTTAAAAGATACTGCATCAGTACATCAATTGGTTTACTCATCAACTCACGAGTCTCAATTTTTTGATTTTGTAAAGAAAGTTGGAGTGCTAAGTAATCAATCAGCTCAAGTGAGTTTGTCGGCACAAAGTATGCCATACTTGTTTTTTGAGGTGAGTGATTTGATCTGCCTGAACGTTGAAGAAAGCGGCCAATTGCCTTGGGGCTGCCAATTTGAAAAACTGCTTCCACAGATGGAAAATCAACTCCTAAATCAAGGCTCGATGTACAGACGACGGCGCGAAGCTTCTCTTGTCGTAACGCATCCTCAATCCAACTGCGTTCAGCTTTATCAATTGAGCCATGATGCACCGCACTTGTCCCGATCAACTCTGGATCTTTTTCTAGTAACCTTTGATACCATAACTCAGCTTGCGAACGGGTGTTCGTAAAAATTAAACTTGTTTTATACAGTCTTATTTTTTCAACTACTTGTGACACCATTGTTGACCCAAGATGACCAGCCCAAGGAAAACGTTCTGCTTCAGCTGGTAACAAAACATCAAGACTTAATTTTTTTTGAAAAGAAGACTGGACACATTGCCAAGGTTGATCAGGGATTAGTACTTTTCCAGCTTGATCTAAGTTACCTATAGTGGCGGAAATCCCCCAAGTTCTCATCTTTGGTGAGAGCGCGCGAAGCCGAGAAAGTGCAAGTTCTACTTGAATACCTCGTTTTGACCCAAGCAGCTCATGCCACTCGTCAACGACTACGGCTGAAAGGTGTTGAAAAAAACGCCCATATTCTGGTGAAGTAAGTAAAACGTGCACACTTTCGGGAGTAGTAATCAGTATTGAAGGCATTTGAAGCTTCTGTTTCTGTTTTTGATGAGAAGAAGTATCACCCGTTCGTCGGCCAACCGTGATTGGTAACTGAAGAGCGGTAATTACTGACTGCATGGCTTGTTCAAGATCTTTAGCGAGTGCTTTAAGTGGAGTAATCCACAGGAGTTCAAGCTGTTCACCATTTTCTGTATTGGGCTGCTCTGCTTTTTCAGCTAAGTAAGGAAGCAGTAAAGCAAAAGTTTTGCCACTTCCGGTAGGAGCGTTGAGTAGTCCATGTTTACCTTCCCAAAAAAGCTGCCAAGTACGTTCTTGAAAATCAAAGGGTTGTAACTTTTTTTGTTTAAAATAGGAGGAGAGATAGCTCAGTTTATTCATGTACTTTGGGAAGTGAAATTGCGATCTGATATAAACTTTTTAGCATCTCCAGAGTGTCTGCTTCGGCAGCTTTCTTGTCATCACGAATCCGTAAAATACGAGGGAACCGAACAGCAAACTTTGCTTTATGACGTTGAGAAGGAACGATATTTTCAAATGCGATCTCAAATACCATAGTTGGTTCAACTGTCCTGACCGGTCCAAACTTCTCAACAGTGTGACTGCGAATAAAAGCATCAACCTGGGCGATCTCTTTATCAGTTAAGCCAGAATATGCTTTAGCAAAGGGGACGATCTTGCCTTCTTCATTCCATAATCCAAACGTATAGTCTGTAAAAAGATCGGCGCGTCGCCCATGACCTTTTTGGGCATAAAGCAGAACGGCATCTAGAGTGTAGGGCACAACCTTCCATTTCCACCAATCTCCGCGGCGTCGACCAACTCCATACATTGAACTGAGTCGCTTGATCATCACGCCTTCAGCACTTTGGTGACGTGCAGTTTCTTTGAGTGTTTCAAGTTGAGTAGAATTATCGATCTCCAAAGTAGGGGAAATTCTAAAGTTCGGCGGAGTGTTTGTAGTGATCACTTGCTCAAGTATCTGTCGGCGCTCTGCTAAAGAAAGCTGGCGCAGATCGTGGCCGTCTTTTTCAAGACAGTCATATGCGATAAAGACAACAGGAACCTCAGCAAGTAGCGACCCAGAGAGACTGAGTCGACCAATCCGGCGTTGGAGCTGACCAAAAGAAAGCGGCTGGTTATCTTTATAGGCCAATATTTCTCCATCTAAAACAGTGCCGTTGGTAAGTGAAGCTGCCCCTTGAACCAACTCAGGATACCGGTTAGTAACCAGCTCTTCACCTCTTGTCCAGATAAAACTCTGATCATGTCTACGGATGATTTGCGCCCGGATACCATCCCATTTCCACTCGAACTGCCACTCTGCATGAGTAAGCTCGTGTGCAGCTTCTGGTTCAAGTGGGTAAGCAAGAAAAAATGGATATGGTTGGGATACAACGTTTTCACTGCCACCAAAAAGTTGGGCAAATGAAGTGGTGTGCGGGTCCCAGCTGCCCATCAGAGTATGAGCAATTTGATTAGGATCTTTTTCCAGCACTTCACTTAATGCTCGAATCATTAACTGTTGAGATACTCCGACTCTAAAGCCACTTGTCATCAACTTAGTAAATAAAAACCGTTGCTGCTGGTCAAGATTAAGCCAGGCAGTCGTCACAACAGCTTTTTTCTGCTTTTCAGTCAATGTAGCCAACTGTTCAATACTTACAATCCACTCTGAAAGTGAACCACTAAATTCTAAAGAAGGGTTAGGCAACACTAAGCTGATCGTTTCTGCTAAGTCACCAACGCTGTGATAGCACTCTTCAAATAGCCACGCAGGCAGCTCTGCTAACTCTGTTGCCCATTGTTTTAAAAGCGTGGAGTTGACAGGTCGCTTTGGTTGACGACCCGTAAACAAAGCAACTGCCCAGATTTTATCTTGTTCATCAGCTGTTTTAAAAAAGCTGACCAGTGCTTCAATCTTTTCGGTAGTTTTTGTAGTATTGTCGAGCTCAAAGAAGAGTTTGCTAAATAATGTCATCGGAGCCACCTCCAAGTTGCTCATCTTCAAGCTCGCCAGTATGTGAGTGTCCCAACGATACGGCTGAAATACCCATCTCTGTCAAATAACGAGCCAGCACATCGGTATATCCGTGTTTAACAATTACCTGTTGCGCACCTGTTTCTTGAATGGTTTGCAGTAAGCTTGGCCAGTCAGCGTGATCAGAGAGCGGGAAGCCGCGGTCTAATGTTTTACTTCGTCTACGGCCCCGGACTGTCATCCATCCTGAGACAACACCCGATGAGTATGGCTCAAACTTTTTCAACCAAGGCGTTCCATAGGCTGAAGGAGGAGCTAAGATGCAGGCTTTGTGGTATAGCTCGTTTTTGCCAGGTCCGACTACTTTTTGAGCATCTGGGAGTTGAAGACCAGCTTGACTCAGTACTTGATTCATGGCGAACACAGCTCCATGGCAAAAGATCGGCCCATACTCTGAATGAAGAAGGTGGAGAACCCGTTGAGCTTTACCAAGCGAGTAGGCAAAAATAACTGTCGCCTTGTTTTTCTGTTGATTACTTTGCCACCATGAGTTGAGCTGATCAGCAATCTGCAGCTGATCAGGCCAATGATAAATCGGCAGTGCAAACGTAGACTCTGTGACAAAAGTGTGACATGGAATTACTTCAAACGGAGTACTGATTCCGTCAATACTTCGTTTAAAATCTCCGGCTACCACCACCACTTCTTTCTGATACTCGATTCTGACTTGAGCCGAGCCTGGAATATGACCTGCGGGGTGAAGTGAAACGGTAACGCCATTGAAAAGTATATTTTGGCCATAACTTAACTCTGTAATTGAGACCTGTTCACCCAGCCGATGTCGCATCACCGCCGCGGTAATTGGGGTAGCAAAGTATGTTTTGGGACCAAAGTAGGCGTGGTCACTATGACCATGTGTGACGATGGTTCGCTCGATTGGGCCTTGACCGTCGATATAGAAATCACCAACTGGACAGTAAAATCCATACGGTGTCTGAGTAAGCAGTTCGGTTGAGAACATACTGGACTATTTTACTGGATGTTCAACAAAATACGCTCGACAGTATCGATCAGCTGGGTAAAAATTTTTTTAAAGTAGAGAACTTTTTTTCACTCAACTAAATAGTTTGTGATATAGTCCCGACTATCGAAAAACAAGAACACAGTCACCCGCTTTTTGATTCTAGATCTGAAAAAAACGAGCGAGCTCTCCCAACTTCAGAATTTCTTTTTCAACAGCTTATTTCTCATTTAACATCCTACAAGAAACTTGGCATTACTCTTGATGAAGAACGAAGTATTCATGATGGTTCAGTATTTGGGGCTGATATTCTTTTTATTACTAAAGTTGATGAAACTTTCCCCAATCCGCAAATTATTGTATTAAGTTGTGAACAAGTGCTTGTATTAAAAGTCACTGATCAAGGTGAGTTTAATACAAAATTACATGATCAAGCAGATATCATGGGAATTTGTATTCCCCGACCAAATGAGACGTTGGCTGAAACATATGTACGTGCAGAGCAAGTGCGTCAGGCAGTCTTAGCAGTCGTTGACCCTAGTCTAGTAGAACGACGGCGGCATCAAGATTTTGAACCGCTGATTGCGGTTGTCTCTCTTGAACAAATAGCGTTGTGGGGCGGAGCATCTTTAAAAAACATGAATCTTCTTCCAACTGCATATCGTGAACATGCAGTCAACCCAGTTGAAGTTGTTGAGATACTTACTGCCTGCCTTGAAAAATTAGGTTTTCAAGATGATTTTTTCTTTCGTGGCTATCGAGTAGAAGGGGGAGAAATAGAAATTTTTATTGTCGATAAACAGGGTAACCCTGCTCCGCTCGATATTTTAGGAGTCAAACACATTGCCAATGGCAAAAAACACACTACCACTGAATGGGTCGAACAGGTTATTGGTTTGAAGTGTTTTGAAGCCAGCATTCCAGATTCTCAGCGATTGAGTATTACTCGATCATTTATGCTGCTTTGGCGTTCGCGCAGCATCTCTCCAGAACAAGAAACCTCAAATGTCAAAATATTCGCAGCTACGCCAGAAATAGTCAAGATTTGGCTTGATCATCTTGCATGTGGGGAAAATCCAGTGCGTCTGTCTCAATCAGCTAAGACAGATACTCCGCCGTCTCCAGAATTAAAACACATTGGTTCAAGCGTTACATCTGTTACCTATAAAACTTACGAAAAGGGTAAACCGGGAATTGGTGCAAAACCATCTTGGATTGTGGTTGAGCACATTGATGGACACACAGAATGGGTAACTCTTGATTTTGGTTCTCAACGTGAAGATTATCTGTACAACAGCCAGTTTGGTCCTTCTATTGAACAGGGGATGGCGCCATTTCGAGAACTGTTGCCGACTGCAAAAGAAATTCCATCATTCTATAGTTTAACTTTGTTACTAAAGTCAGCAGCATCTTCTGGAGCAGCTTTTCTTTCTGATATTCAGAACAATGACGATCTTTTTGATTTATACATTCGCCTGACTTCTCTTGATTTCCAAGATATGGTCCGTCAACTTGACCCATCATTAATTAAAGATGAAGTTGAAGCTTTAGTAAAACAGTTAGAACTGCTCCGTCAAAGCCAACCAAAACTTGAGCAGGTAAGACAAATATGTGCTTTAATCTCGCATTTTCATGATGATCACACTGGCTTTTTTGCTCTGGTAGGAAGTCATATTCCACAAGCACTACTTGCTGAGTCTGCACCTTGGAGAGAAATTTTTTTCTATAAAGGTCCTTGGATGAAAGAAGTTTCGATTAGAAGACAACGAGCCACTCTCATCAACGAAAAAAGTGATCGCCACTATTCACCACCTCAACATGTGTTTGAACCTTATGAAACAAAGTTCATTGGCCGGAGGGTTTCAGTAACCGCATTGCCATGTGACCATAGCATTTATGGTGCTTCGATGTTTTTAATTAGTGTTTTTGATGATTTTGGTCTACCACTTCATAAAGTGCTCTATACAGGTGACTTTCGGTTTCGAGATACTGGGTTAACTGAGAAAAGTGTTGAAGTTTTAGAAACATTAGGGGGTGTCGACACTGTAATAACTGAAACAACCAATGTGAAACGTAATTCTCATGCTAAAACTTCACAAAGAGTAACAAAAGAAAAACTTCACGATACTTACGACTCACTTTTTAAACAAACGCAAGATAAAAATGTGATTATTTTACTTGACCCCAAGGATTTGGGATTATTGTCATTAATTCATGAACATGCGGCCACTTATGGTCGAGAAATTATTCATAGCATTAAGCATGCAGAAGTGATGGAGCTTTTTCGATCACATGATGCTGCAACACAGTTTCGTAAACAAACACCTCGACATCAGCGAACAACGGCAGACTTACTTAGAGTAAGTGAGCAGGATCATTGGCTTTGGCAAGAACCACTGCACCTTTTAGACTATCATCCACGACCTCAACTAGGACCTAATAATAAAGTATTTCTACCGCAAAAACAGTCACTGGGCCAACTTGAGAAATGGGTAGTATTTGAACATCCAGAGTTAACTGTTACCCGAGCAGATTTACCAAGTCAAAATAATTTTGTACTGCTACTGTCTCCAACCTCAACTTTAGAAGAACAGCTGGCTAATATTGCTGAGTACTTTGGAAAGACTACTGTTGTGCGGGCACATTACTTCACTTACCAAGAACACGATCGAGATATTGTACGGCGTGATGCGCAGTTTTGTCAGAAACTCGGCTGGCAATACTTTTCTGATCTTCAACTCAGAGGATACCAAATTGCTTCAAGTGAGACACCTCGCTTCAGAATGTCGGGGCACTCTACAGAAGCTGATTTTATAGGTTTTATGGAAAAACTTTTAGTAGTAAATCCAGATATGAAAATTATTCCCGTACATGGCCAAGCACGACAATATGTGGGCGAAGCTATTACACAAGCATTCGGCGATAAAGTCTCAGTCGTCACCAAGATGACAAAGAATGGGTTTAATGCAAGACTCTATTGAGCAAACCTAAATCCTAAGATTATTAAATAAACTCCCGTTTCTGCCCTTTTTGATGGAAACGAAACCGACGCAATGGTAGTCATGAACTTAGTAACTGACACAACAATTGATAAAGCAAAAAATCTGGAATCGGCATAGTAGGTAACTTTAATACTACAGAATCAACTGCACCATCACCATATGGGTCAACAGAAGTTCGTTTTTGTACTAACCTAGTTGTATAGGATATTCCTACGAGCGGGGACTTTCTTTGACTCTGCTTGGCTTAACAGATCTGAAAAATCAGGTTTTTTAAACGTACGCTCTTCATGCATATATCTTAACTATATTACCCAAAGTGACCTATGGTGGCGGAGGAGGAGGGATTCGAACCCTCGGTATCTTGCGACACGGCGGTTTAGTAAACCGCTGCACTCGACCACTATGCGACTCCTCCAGATAAAGCAGATTGTAATTGTACTACGATCACCAGTTAAAGGCTGTGGGCGAAAAACAAAAACCTTAACACTAAAGTGTGAAAAAGATAGATAACATACGAAAATTTTCCGAGCCGAGAAAAAGGAGTGGACCATTTTCGCAGCTGTGGTGAGATACTTTTGGCAACTGAAAATAAAAAGAACAGAACAAACGTTGAGTAAATAAGCACGGGAATTCGAGTGGTGCGCAGCACAATAATTGGGTCGATTCCATTGTGAAGCTGAGAAATACACTCGGCAACTAAGGAGATCCAAGTTATAAGTACCCCAGTTGTGACAAAAATGCCAAGCCAAAGATGTTTTTTTACCTTGGCCAAAACTCTGGGCAAGTGCATCCCGAGTATAAAGTAAAAAATCCAACTAAACCACCAAAAATACTGTTGCTGATCCGTGAGAAAATGCTGAGCAAAAAAAGGATGCTGTGTTGCTGTACCAAACTGGAAGTAGAGCCAGACTTGAAAAACTGCAGTGAGCAGCAGGCTGATCCATGGTAGTTTTTTGACAAAAAGAAAGATGACTGGAAAAAGAAAGTACATTTGAAAAATCATTGGCACGAAGTAAAGGTGATAATCAGCTTGACCAGTCAAAAGTTGAAGTGGAAATGATCGTGTTACACTCGCCGAGAGCCACTGAGGAATCAGCATAAACGTTACATAACATACAGCCGAAGCGAGTACATAAAGTGGCAGTAACTTTTTAATTTGTGACCACCAAAATCGCACCGCATCCAACTTTAAATATTGGTACTTCATCCAAAAGCCATATCCTGACATTGCTACAAAAAGTGGTACGCAGAAACGAAAAAGTTGATCGATAGCAACGGCGATGAGTTGAGTGTGCGGTGCCGTGTAAATTCCGTGGGGGAGTGACAATACGTGTAATGCAATCACTGCAGTAATTGCTATCCCTCGCAGGAACTCACTCACATAAGTGTCTTTGGCAGTTTTTATCGAATAGTTCATTTTTGGCACAAGTTCATATTTTGAGCTGATAGTCCGCATTTATGCAAGTAGTTGCTGTGTTTGAGATCACTATCTAAATGTGCTAAATTTAATCAGTACAAAGTGTAGAAAGACCTGTATGAAAAAAACAACTTTAACTAAAAGAGCGGTAAAATCCACAGTCCCAGTACTGAAAAAACCTCTGGATGTGGCAACCCCAACGACACCATTTAACTGGTTAGTCATTCACTTTGTAGGATTGTTTTTTGTGAACAGTATTATTCTGTATGCAGTCAACATGATTTTTCCACAGCTGCTTGTGTTAGGAACACACGTTATCTCACCATTGATGGCTTTAGTTTCAGGATCTGCACTTTTAAGTTTGCTTTTAGTGGCGGCGATGCCAATTACTGAAGCATTTCAAAAAGCACAAAAGTTCACTTTAACTACGATGCAGTGGACAGGACTTTACTTCATCCTCAACTTCATTGGTTTATGGTTGATCAGTCGTTTAGCTGAAGAAGTCGGTCTCGGCGTCTCATCATGGATGGTTGCAGCTGGACTTGCAGTTGTACTTGATTGTATTCAAGCTATTGTGATCAGCATGCTCATGAAAAAAATGAAGTAATGGGGAGCAATTACTGACAGTGAAGAAGTGGTTCTGCAATGAAAATTTTATCGTCATTGCAGTTCTTACTGCCACCATCGGTAACTTGAAATCTTAACTGGGCTGCACCCGTACTAGGGGGTATGACTTCTGCGCGATAGGTAGTAAAGGCTTGTCTAGTATCTTTTGGTTGAAGTCTAATGGTATTCATGACCACACCATTAATAGCTAGAGAGAAATCTACTCCATCTGAAGTAGTACGTTGCTCAATATCATTGACAGTAAATAAGTGATAACTGAGTTGACAGGTCTTTTTTAATGGAGGTACTGTTACGTCAAGAGTCGCCGGAACTAGACTACAGTTTGGATGAATAATGAATGTTTTATACAGCTTACGGTCAAAAAGAGTAGAGCCATCATATTTTTGTATATTTGCAGGTACTGCTTTAAACATGTAGTGATCGGGACTCATTAAAGTAAGATCTATAGTACCGTTTGAGTGTAGTCCTAAAAATTCTGCTGCGGAGACAGTCTGGCGAATCGAAAAATCGTGCACCATATACTTATCAAACTGTGTACCAACTTGATCAGCAATGTCTTGACGATTGCCGAAGTACATATAAGGAGTAAGCGTAAAGTGGACTGATGGCGCAGCCAGCATATGTGTCCCATAGATGAAATTTGTTTCAGGGTAATAAGCCAGGTTCATCTGTGTCTCAAGCAGATTACTTCTATTATATCCAGGTAAATAAACAATCGTTGTCTTTCCTGCTTTAGCATCCTTTTCTAACTGTTGAATAAAAGTCCAGTCATCTTGATAAAGTTTGGCATATTGAAAGTTTTCAACGCTCAGAACTAACATATTTACTCCAATGATCATTACTCCCAGACTGAGATGAAGTTTGAGTAAAACTGGTGATTTGGAAAGATATCTCAGGTATTCGCAAACAAAAATAGCTAAGCAGATTGAAAATGGATAAAATGTGCGCAAATCGTGGAAATAGTTGACTGGCATAATCAGTAGAGCTACAAGAGCACAGCCCAGCAAAAACGAGAAAAATAGTAGAAAAGGTTCCGGAAGTAAGTGATGAACTTTTTCAGTGTTGAGTATCCAGATGAAAAGTAGACTCAGTGCCACAAACAGCCCAACAACTATTCCCAGCTCAATAGGAATTTTTCCACCCAGTGCATCGGTCAATGAGTTGCGATACATGGTCAAGGCCACCTTACCAAAGAAGACGTTGAAGAGATCGTGAATAATATTTGAAATTCGAGCAGAGATATCGTGAAAAGCAATTAAAGTTGTTTTCTGAGAAGCAGTAAAAGTTCCACCTGCAATAAGTACGACTAACTTCAGCGCTCCGAGATATCCCACACTTACTGCACTGAGCGCGGCAGCAAGCAGAAGGTGCTGCTTACGCCATAAACAGCACAGAAAAAACAGAAATGGAAAAAAGATCGTCACTTCATAAAAGCTGATACTGAGTGCAAAAAGAGTAACAATAAGTACTGCATGTTTCAATTTCAACTGTGACTGATAATTCTGATAAACCAACACTGCACACAGAAAAAAACAGATCGCGTATACAACTTGACCTGCAAGTGCCCAAAAAAACGCTTCTGAAGTTATCGGGATTGAGATAAAAAATAAGCTCGTGAAAAAAGCGAGTGTTTTTGACCCATACTTGGAAAGAAGCTTATAGATCAGGAAGCCATTAAATATATGACAGAGCATTACAGCAACATTGATAAAAATATTATTTTGCGGTAAGTATAAAAGTCCAAAAAAATAGTTACCGATCATGCGTGAGAATCCCCAACTATAACTTTTTAGAAAACCCGTAAATGTGCTGTTATGAATAAATAATCGATAGTCATCAATATATCGATAATTAAAGTTGAAAAAAAGAAAGATCGCCAAGAAAACCAAGCCTAGGGTCCAAAAATAAATATGTTCAGCAGTGGTCTTTGAAAGTTTCGCTTGATACAAGATATCTTTTTATTGCTTCAATGCTAGAATAAATCTCAACTATGGCTAGTCTATCAGATTATCGCAATAAGAACGTATTGATCACCGGCGGATTAGGTTTTATTGGGAGCTCTCTCGCTTTAGTCTTAGCCAAACAGGGTGCGAATGTGGTGATTGCTGATTCGATGATTCCCGATTATGGTGGCAACCTCTTCAATATTCAGTCAATAAAGAAAAAAATTCACCTTAACTTCAGTGATATTACTGATATCAACTCTATGGAGTACCTGGTCCGCGAACAGGACTATATTTTTCACTTAGCTGGCCAAGTAAGTCATGTCCTCAGCTTAACTAACCCTTACCATGACATTAACTACAATATTACCGGGACGACGATTTTGCTTGAATCCTGTCGTAAGTACAATCCTAGCGTCAAAATTGTGTTCACTGGGACGCGCGGTCAGTATGGATCTTCAGCCAAACTCCCAGTCAGTGAATCAGAGAATCTTGATCCCAAGGGCATTTACGAGCTGACTAATCTCACTGCTGAAAAAATGTTTTCTATTTATTTTCGACAGCACGGCATTAAGTCTGTGTTGACACGCTTGACTAATATTTATGGACCTCGAGCGCAGATGAAAAGTAATAAATATGGGGTCATTAACTGGTTTATTCGACAAGTCATCGATGAAGAGAAGATCTCATTATATGGTGATGGATCGATTAAAAGAGACGTAGTATATGTTGATGACTGTATCGATGCACTGCTGCGTCTAGCACTGGAAGAAAAGTGTTTTGGAGAAATTTACAACATCGGCGATGATCGGCCTTGGACATTTAAACAGATCGTTGAAGAAATTATTGAAACGCACGGTTCAGGAAGTTACTCATTTACGCCATTTTCAGAAGAGCGCAAAAAACAAGAACCTGGAGATTTTTACTCTGACATTACTAAAATTACAGCTGCGATTGGCTGGCGGCCTCAGACATCATTTAAATCAGGAGTAAAAAAAACAATTGCCTACTATCAAAAGTATAAGCAACACTATTGGTAAATTTATGATAACGCTGCGCACTGCAACTCGGCCTTTTAGAGAAAACGATTGGGAAGCTGTTTATGACTGGGTTAAAGATCCTGCCATAAAAAATAACTTCCGTTTTACTCAACGTGAGCTCACGGCAAAAGACATGAAGCAGTATGTCCAACAGCAGTTAAGCAATGATGGCAGTCAGTACATTAACTTTGTTCTTTATGATCTTGCTGACCTTGACCAAAAATATATTGGGACCGTTAGCCTAAAAAAGATAGATCTCCAAGATCAAAACGCAGAGCTGGCGATCGTGATCAGTGATGCTGCTTATCGCGGTAAAGGATATGGTCAAGAAGCGCTTTACCTGATCTGTAAGTATGGCTTTAGCACGCTCAGCCTCCATAAAATTTACTTGACTTGTGTAGCTCATAACCAAAGTGCCATTAAAGCCTATCAGAATTTTGGGTTTGTCCATGAAGGACTCAGAAAAGAACAGATTTTCCAAAATGGCCAGTTCTATGATGAGGTGTTAATGGGAATACTTAAAATTTCATTTACAACAACATATTAGGGCCAGCTATGAATATCCCATTTAATGATTTTAAACGCGAATACCAGACAATAAAAACTGAAGTTGATGAAGCAGTCCATAGAGTGCTTGATAGTGGCTACTTCATCCTTGGTAAAGAAGGCGAAGCAGTGGAAAAAGAGCTTGCCGCGTATATTGGTGCTCAGTACTGTGTCGGGGTGGCAAACGGGACTGAAGCGATCACGATTGCGCTGATGTCTCAGGGGATTGGCCCAGGCGACGAAGTGATCACGACGAACATGAGCGCTTATCCGACTGTGACTGGGATTGAACAGACGGGAGCGACTGCAGTTTTAGTTGATATTAACCCTCAGACTGGATTGATCGATCCAGCTGAGGTAGAAAAGCACATTACTCAGAAAACCAAAGCATTACTCCCGGTTCATCTCTATGGCCAAGCAGCAGATTTAAAATCACTTCAAAAACTGGCCAAGCAGTATCAGCTGATTTTAGTTGAAGACTGTGCCCAAGCATTTGGAGCTGAGTATGAGGGAAAAAAAGTCGGTACATTTGGCACCGTCAGTGCATTTTCTTTTTATCCAACTAAAAACTTGGGTGCATATGGTGATGGTGGCGCCGTAATGACAAATGATCAGACCACTTATCAAAAGCTGCTGAGCCTGCGAAATTATGGCCAAAGTGTTCGTTATTATCATGACGGAAAAGGAATAAATAGCCGGCTTGATGAGTTGCAAGCAGCTATTCTAAGAGTCAAGCTTAAGCATCTTGACCAATATCTTACACGCCGACGTCAAATTGGTCAGTTCTATAATGAACAGCTAAAAAATTGTGAAGTCGTTTCTGAAGTCCCAGGAAATCGCCACACCTATCACTTGTATGTAGTCTTAGTTCAGGAGCGAGAAAAGTTGATAGAATACCTAAAAGAAAAAGGTATCGGCACGATCATTCATTATCCAGTTCCGATGAATAAACAACTGGCATTTGAAACTCAGAAATTAGAAGCATTTCCAAATACGAAAAAATTTACCGATCAAGTAGTAAGCATTCCTCTTTATCCTGAATTAAAACAAGAAGAGCTAGAGTATATTACTCAGACTATGAACTCATTTTTCAGTAACGTGTCATGAAAAAACTCAAGCAAAAAATTACATTTTCTATTGTCGTTCCAATTTACTTCAATGAAAAAAACCTCCCAGTCACGTATCCGCGATTAATTGCGTTAGAAAAATTGATTCCTGATATCGAGCTCGAACTAGTTTTTGTAGATGATGGTTCTGGCGACAACTCGTTGAATATCCTCAGGCAGATTCAAAAAAAAGACAAACGGGTCAAGGTTGTGAAGTTAACTAGAAACTTTGGTTCATTTAATGCCATATTAGCCGGATTAAGTCAAACTTCAGGTCAATGCGTAGGAATGATTTCCGCTGATCTCCAAGATCCACCAGAACTTTTTTCCACAATGATCGAGTCGTGGCGGAGTGGTAAGAAAACGGTAATGGCAATCCGCCAGGATCGTCATGATCCCTTTCTCAGCAAACTGTTCTCAGCCATATTTTATACATTACTCAAAAAATTTGCCTTGCCAGCAATGCCGATGGGTGGTTTTGATTTTGTATTGCTTGATCGGAAAGTGGTTGAGCAGCTAAAACAAATTAATGAGAAAAACACCTCACTTATGGGGTTGATTGCGTGGTTGGGTTTTGATCATCAAGAAATTTTCTATACCCGAGAAGAGCGGAAAATTGGTAAATCACGCTGGACATTTTCCAAGAAATTTAAGCTATTTATCGACATGTTTACCTCATTTTCTTTTTTCCCAATTCGCGTCATTTCAATGTTGGGTATCATAGTGGCGACAGCCAGCTTCTTATATGGATTTTTTATTATCTACCTGCGCGTTGTCCATGGCATTCAAGTTGAGGGTTGGGCGTCATTAGTGATCGTCGTTTTATTTTTGTCAGGATTTCAACTTATTTCATTGGGAATTATAGGTGAGTACCTCTGGCGAAATTTTGATGAATCGCGAAAAAGACCGCCATATATTATCGAAGAAATTATTTCAAACCAGGCTGCTGAGTAGCTTCTTTTTGGAGTTGTTGGTACAGTTTAAGGTAGCGCTGGTGTTTATCATTCGGTGAAAGTACAGATTCATTGACAAGTAATCTCCGAATGCGTTGCTGTTCTTTCTCTAAGAGGGATGGTTTCTGGCAGAACTGGTTGAGCAGCTGTACAACTCCTAATAAGTGATGAGGAAGCTGTGCAAATCCAAAGTTGGAAGAGGGCAGTGTATCTAAAATACCGATCCGGTTATAAATTAAAGGCAGCTCCTGTTTCCAGCACTCACGACTGAGTTTGGAGTAACTTTCGGGAAAAATTGACAGAATAAATCCCAGATCAATGTGGTTGGTTGCAAGCAAGCTGGGTAGCTCACTAGTGGTATAAAAACCAGTTGTTTTGACCTTCATAAAGGACTGGCATTTTTGTAATGACTTCTCATCACTGATACCACCAAAAATCCACCAAGTAATGGGGAGATGTTCAGCACGACACTGTTCAACGAGTTCAGCAAATACCTGGCTGCCTTTTTCAATGCTAAAGTTGCCCATAAATGCGATGTTCAATGGATGAAGATCAAGAAGTTTAGGCATAGGGTTCAATAATGATGGTATTTTTCTTCGTAAACAGTGATGGCCAAACATGTGTGTACTCATTCAGCGTGTACTGTGAATTGAAGATAAATTTGCTAACACCTGTGGTGAACAGATCGGTAACAATGTTGTGTCGTTTCACCCTGTACTCATCGACAGCTACTAGCGAGCCAAAAATACTGATTAAGGAGTCATAGCATTCATTCGTATTATGGTCTAGGTCGAGGTATTCTTTTACAGTTGAGTTAATAAGTTTTTCATACGGGCAGATATAGTAAAAATCGTGGAAGTTGAGCAGCACTTTTTTCCCTGCAGTTGCAAAGACATGAAGCCCGGCGATAGGTAATGCATAAATATGTTCAAGGTGAACCGTGTGAATATTCGGAAAGGCTTTGAGAATCCACTGCCAGAAAAAAGTAATCTCTTGATGTTCTAAATCTAAGAAACTGAATGGATGTTCAAAACAGTAGCTGAACTCATGAATAATTTTGGCATTCTTAATTACTTTTAAGTACAAACAGTTTTCTTTAATATTGTCATCACGATGTAGTACAAAAAAAAGTGGGGAATCGCCAATTTGCTTGAGCATACGTTTGACATCAACTTCAACGCCACCTACAACTTTAAATGGATTTTTATGAATAATAAACAGCACTGCTGGGTCTGAAAAAATTTCTGGTTTTTCTAATGCTAAAGAAAACATTTTCTGCATGTAAAACAAAGGATTCTGTTGAATAAAGCTGTGAACTTGAGCTTCATAAGTAGGATAACGATCACCAAGTAACTTCAAGTTATTTTTAATGTAGGCTTGCTTCTCTTCAGAAGTAAATGAAGTTGTTCCACGATGGTAAATAAAAGTTGAGTCGTCGACCAGATTGACGTATCCAGCTTGAAGCGCGCGTTGGCAAAAATCGTTTTCTTCGCCATACCCCATGCCGAATGTTTTGTCATCAAACCCACCAATTGCCTTGATGACTTCCCGGCGAATATACATACAGAATCCCACACCTGTTGGCACTTCAATATGTTGATGAGCTGCAAACTGTTCAACCAGCTGATCGTGCTCAGCTAAACTTAATTTTTCTGATAGTAGATTTGGTTTGACAAAGTCAGGAAGCGAAACAATCTCCCCATTGTTAGTCATTGGTGTAACAGTTGCTACATTTATGAGTGAGTAGGCAGTGGTCATCAGCTTGGCCAACCAATTGGCTACCACTTCAGTATCAGTATTTAAGATCACTACATCCTGAGTCGTAAGCTTAAATCCGGTATTAATATTTTTGACGAACCCTTGTCGTTGGCGATTACTATGAAGCGTAACTTGTGAATGACCTTTTAACTCGGCATAGTAGGAAATCAATATGGGGTCAGTACTGCGATCGTCAATTAAGTAAATATGGGTTGATAATGGAGAGTATTTCAAAATGCTTTCCACACAACGGCGGACTTCAGTCCCAGCATTGAACACCGGAATAATGATCTCAACTGGTCCAGTGACAGCAGCTGTTACTATTGGAGTTGTCTTTAACCTCAACGTAGATAAGTTAGTTACTTCGCTAGTGAACCCAGTCATCTCTTTGGTGCTGCTCAGCCGGCGCCACTTACTACTGAGTCTAATTTTAAGAAGTTGAAACCGTTGTCTCAATTTTTTAGCAATTGCAAACGGATGTTTAAAGATAAAGAATATTCGCCATAGCTTAGAATGGTGAATAACAAAAAGTTGATACTGTAAATCATTAATCTCGATTTTATTCTCAACTGTTTGATTAACGAGACTTTGCAAGCGTGCCTGAGTCGGTTCGCGCTGCTTTTCAATAATGTTACTCTGAAAATGAAAGACGAGTTTTTTTGTAGAGTCGGAACGGGCAGAAAGCATTTTTTTCATGGTGAAGTGAAGAAGATATGAGCTAAGGAGAAGTTTGGTTGTACTAAACACTCTTCGCCAAGCAAGAGCTGTCGTTGAGCAGCTGACTTTAGCATACCATGAGTTTGTCTATGAGCAATCGAAGTGGCGCAGTCTAGTGCTCTGGGTCAGGGATAAACTTCAATGCGGCTGAGTTCATGCAGTAGCGTTTTCCAGTAGGCTGAGGACCATCATTAAAAACGTGGCCAAGATGACTGCCACATTTGGAGTCAACAACTTCAGTGCGTTCAATACCTAAATCATGATCAATGTTGAGCTTGACGGCGTCTGAACTGATCGGAGCATAAAAACTGGGCCAGCCAGTGCCGGAATCATACTTTGTTTCTGAACGAAAAACTGGTGTGCCACAGTCGGCAGTAACGTAGGTACCTTTTTTGTCATTGTGGAGGAGCTCACCTGTAAATGCCGCCTCAGTTCCTTTTTCACGCAGCACCTTGTATTGAAGCGGCGTCAAAATTTTTTGCCAGTCTGCGTTAGTAATTTTGGTGGGATCTCCAGAAGAGACTGGGCGGAAATTTTCTGAAACGTGTAATGTCGGTTGCTGAGTGAGCTGCAGTCGCTGGGTAGCCGCAAGCGTAGCTGCCAACCCACCGATCAGAATAAGTACCCCGATGATAAGGTAGGGAAGTGGTAGTAGTTTCAAGTGCATAGATTGTTCTCCAGATTTTAATTATGGCGGAAGTGGTGGGATTCGAACCCACGAGACTCTTTCGAGTCACGGATTAGCAATCCGTTGCCATAGCCACTAGGCGACACTTCCTCTCGTTTCCATTAGTCTCGATCGAGATTGTAGCGCAAGCCAAGGTTTTTCTAAACCTGCAGTCTCTAGTTATGGGTGAGTGGGGAAGGTGAGCTGTTGCAAGGCGATATGATCGATCTTTTCATCTGGAGTCATCACTGCGTCAAAGAAAAATGGCGGCTGATGATTTGCCAAAATAGGAAAAATTACTTTCAAATCATCGACCATCTCAAAGCCAGTGTTGAGTGCGTCATCTTTGTGGAGCCAGAGTAGCTCTCCTTCGACATTGGTTGTTCCTTGAGGAATCTGTTTGCTGTCCACATCAATGCGGAAAAAACCAACTACCCAATCTTGTTGGTAACCACCTTCAATCCGGCCAAGACCTGCAAAAGTAATCTGTTCCGGAGTAATAACATAGCCAGTTTCTTCAAATGTCTCGCGGATGACCGCATCAAGATAGTTTTCTCCAGCCTCAAGCTTACCGCCGATGCCGTTTAAGCGACCCGCATCGACTTTGGTATGGGCACCTCGATGAATAAACAAGAACTCCTCCCCGACGCAAAGAAAGTTGGTGACTGAGCAAAAAGTAAGGCGAGGTGTTGGCATAAAAGTGATCCTTTTGGGACTAGGTCTAGTGTATAGTACGGAGCTAATGCTGAAAAGAAAAGCGTTACTTCTCGAAATTTTAGCCGCCATGATGATTGTTGGGCTGGCTCTTTTTCTCCGCCTTTATCGTCTCGATGCCTCTCCACGAGGAGCATTAATTGATGAGGCTCACTTTGGTTACATTGCCCAATCACTTTTAAAAACTGGTCGGGATGAACATGGGTTGAGCTGGCCGTTAGTTTTCAAAGGCTTTGGTGATCAAAAGTTGCCGGGTTATGCGTACTTTCTCTTGCCATTTGTAGCGGTCTTTAATTTGTCAGTGTTTTCAATTCGTGTACCCTCAGCCTTAATTGGAGTGGCGAGTGTCATAGCAATGATGTTTTTAGCCAAAAAATCCAGGTTTGAACCTCGCGATGTGTTGCTGGCTGGTTTAATTATGGCAGTCAGTCCCTGGTCATTTTTCTTGAGCCGATTTGGCTTTGAGTCAAACTTAGCGGTTTTCTTTTGGATACTAGGACTGATCGGTATCGTACATATTACTCAACGGCTAAGCCTAAAGAAAAGCTGGTGGATAGTCCCGATAGCAACAGGAGTGGCGCTGGCGCTGACTTGGTACTGCTACATTGCATATCGGCCAATTACAGTCATCTTGCTGTTGGGATTAACTTTCTTTGTAGCAGCACAGAGACGTCCTCAACTGCGCAGCATTGGCTTAGTGTGGGTAAGTTTCCTGATCGCAGTCCTGCCACTGTTTCACCCAGCTGTCCGCGCAGCCAACTCTGCCCGGTTGCAACAAGTTGGCATTTTCAGTGATGAGCATCAAGTGGTGATGATTGATGAGTCACGAACGTTTTGCGCCCAGCATCTTCCACTTAAAGTGTGTAGTGTAGTCTGGAATAAAGGTACTTATGCAATCGGGACAGTGACTTCGCGATTCTTCCATACCTACTCACCAGAATTTTTGGCCACCTATGGCGAAGCCAATGAGCGGTTCCTGACGGTTCAGGGATTTGGCCAGTTTGTTGTCGTGTTGTATCCATTTTTTATTCTTGGGCTTATCTGGTTATTTACTAAAATCAATTCTTGGACAGTAACAGAGGGGGTAATCGCAACTGGTCTATTAATTACACCATTGCCATCAATCTTGGCAGGTGAGCCGCAAAAAGTCAGAATCTCGGCACTCTTGCCATGTGTAGTTTTAACGATGCTGCTCGGTGTTAAGCAAGGTGTGGAAATCTGGAACTCATTACAGTGGTCGCAGTTTTGGAAGAAGTGGATTGGCTATGCGGTCGTCGCTGGTATTTCACTGTTTTTCTTGACCGCTTCAGCATCTTACTTTATCAACTATTACACTGTTCACACTGTCAAAAATGATTATCAGTACGAGTCATACCTGCGCGATCTGTTCCCCTACTTGCAGCAGAACTTTCCTGAGTCACTCATCTACGTCAAACCATTTTTTTCTGATCCGACCATGTTCTATGCTTTCTATACCAACATGAGTCCGCAGCAGTACCAACGTCAGGCAGTGCTCGGGCCAAAAGAAACATCAGGTTTCCAGCACACGATTGCTATCGATAAGATGAAAGTCTGGGACAGTGGGTTTACCAGTGCGGCTTGTGACGCGGTGCTCAAACATAAGCCCAGTGTTTATGTGACGAACGAGCAGGCGCCACACGGGGTGCTGCCAAAAGAGATTAAATCTGAAAATGGCGCACTTACGTATGCTTTTGTCTATGATGCCTTACGCTCCGGCAAACTCAATGTTCAAGAATGTAACGACTTGACCCCAGCCCAGCGTGATGCAGTCACTAAAGAACTTAAAACTACCGTAACTGTTCATTCTGGATTTTGACATATACCGCATACCAATCGCCACTGATTTCTTGTTGAGCTTGCTGAAGAGTTTCTTTATTGTCGCAGACTTGCTTGTGGAGGTAGTTTTCGACGACATCTTTTTGGTGAAAACCTGGCTGTGGCTCAGCTGGTTCTGGCCAGAGATTTTTAATATCGTTGGTCCCTCCCAGTTCAAGTGAAATAAAGTGGTCAACTTCATACGCTCCTGCTGGTTCTGGATACCCAAGCCCATACTCTGCAAAGACAGCTTTTTTAGTCGCAATGGAGACATTACGAACTGTAGCACTATAGCCAGTTACACAGATTTGGTCTTTGACCACATCTGGAAAAACTGTACCTGGAGTCAAGTGTGAGTCAGGATAAAGTCGAGCATGACCCAGTTTTTCTGTAGCAGCAGTCGTGCCACTTGAGACGGAAGGCGTTTGAAGTTGAAGTGAAAAGTGGGGCAGATTGGGCAAGTGCAGTGCCACTTTTTTGTCAAAGAAAAATGCGGCTGCGATAAGTGCTAGAGCAAAGAGGACAAAAAAGAGTGCGTACTTCAACTTCATCAACACCTTAATTTGTTATGGCGGAAGCGGAGGGATTTGAACCCTCGTGCCCTTGCGAGCCCAAGGTTTTCGAGACCTGGCCGTTTAACCACTCCGGCACGCTTCCAGTGGATGAATTATATGCGCTTTAAGTGTAGAAGCTAGACTTGAGAAACTTTTGCACGGTAAGTTACTTTACATCAGTCGGCTCAATTTGCGGCCAAACATAGGAAGAGATATGAAATTCTTTTTCAGTACCCATAGTATTAAAATGTCCTGCAAGAAAAAATGAAAGTGTTCCTACACATTTGTCTAAATACTCATCTGTAGAGTAATCTTTTGTATGTATAATTTTTGGTTTAGGTAGACCTTTAGCATATTTTCCTGTTTCCGGATACCATAAATTTTGACCAGCAAAAACAATTTTATCTAAACTAAGTTCATCTAGGTGTCGAGCAAGATCTGCATACGTTGCTGTTTTTTCTGATGGTGCAGGACTAGCACTCATCGTAGTGTAAAAAACAATAATACCCTTATATCCGAGCTGTCTAATTATTTTTATAGTAAATGCTTGTTGCGACGTTTCTTCAGCTAGTATGATTGCAGGCAGCTCAGTTCTCGCTAAGAGTTTACTCATTTTTACTAAGTAGGATTCGAGGTTAGTAGCTTTACCTTGGGGATAAATAGCGTTTCTAAAAAGATCTGAATTTGTTATATTTTGCCATTTTTCTGAGGTTGTTAAGTCACTAGAAAGATCTTTGCTGAAGAGATAAGGATCAATGCGGAAGGCAGTAAGAAAATAAAATGGGTGAACAAGAAGTAGCGCTTTTCCTCCGGATTGATGTTGAAAAATATGACGAATATTTACTTTATCCCGATCAGAAAGATGAAATAAATCAAAGTCTTGCGTTGCAGAGGCAGCTTCATTCTGCACGCTAGTTTCATAGCTTTCTAAAAAAATACTCATTACATTCTAATTATTGTTATTACTATTATTGATATTGTGAGAAAAATTTGTGCACCCACCAGGAATCGAACCTGGATCCAAGGTTCCGCAAACCTTTATTCTATCCATTAAACTATGGGTGCATGGGGTCTAAACCAAGCTTGAATTGTATCACGCCTCTGTATCAAGGGGAATCTTTTCTTGCAGCCACTGTGAGACTTTATCAAAGGTAGTTAAAGGTGGACGTTCATATAATAATACTGAGGACATGATCTCGACAACTTCTTGTTCATCTTGATCGCCAAGTAGCAGAGTCAGTTGGTTAGGGAAACGAGTGAGCTCGACGTGAATAATACGTTGCTCCAGTTTAGTCTCACTCCAGAAACGACCCATATTTTCCCAATTGTAGAGAGTATTGTCATTACGAATTCCATACGTTGTCAATTGGTTGAGAACTAGCTCAGGTGGAACAAATGAAAGGACATAAGCCATAAATGCGACGGCAATAACAACTGCAATTGGCAGAAACTGTCCAGAAAAGAAAAGAATCAAACTGATCAACAGAACAATTGTGGCAATGGTCATGTAGTATCGACGATGACGTTTTTTGAATGGTCTACTTGGGGCTTTCCATTCTAAAACGAGCTGCTCTGGTTGTGGCCCAGTGGGGGAGGTAGTGTATTGAGGTTGTTGTGCTGAAGTAAACTGCTGTTGAGTGTTTTCCTCTGGAAAAACTGTTTGTGAGTGGGCGTCAGTCATGTGTTTTAGTGTATCATGAATCGAAGTGAAGTATGAAGCTGGCCCAAGTTCTCGAGATAGAAAAGTGCTGCTAATGATACAATACAACAGCTTTTTGGAAGGGTCGCATAGTGGTTTAGTGCACTAGTCTTGAAAACTAGCGTCCGAAAGGACCGAGGGTTCGAATCCCTCCCCTTCCGCAATAACATGCCAATATTTTTTACTCAAACTACTCAACTTAAAGAACTCATCTCTAGTTTTAAAGTGCCACTGCTGGTGATTGCTGGGATTATTTCTTCTTTACTACTTCTTCGGCTAGGTCGAGCTTCACTTTCGACAGGAGTTTTATTTGTGGTGATAGTGGTAGGCAGTTTTGATTTACTTCGCGATACCGTGACAGCCCTGTTACAACGGAGATTTGCTTTGGATTACATCGCACTTTTAGCAATTACAGTAGGATTATTAACGGGCCAATATCTAGTGGCAGCAGTGATTGTCCTGATGCTTTCTGGTGGAAACACGCTTGAAGAGTACGGGATGTCACAAGCCAAAAGATCGTTGACTGCTTTAGTAGATCGGATTCCAAATCAAGTTTTACTATGGAGTCGTGGACAGCTCGGAAAAAGTGTCCATATTGATACGGTTGAAGTTGGTCAACAGATTGCGGTGCGCAAAGGGGAAGTGATTCCTTTAGATGGCACACTCATCTCTGATCATGCCCAAGTTGACGAGTCTTCCTTAACCGGTGAGCCATATTTTGATGACAAAATTGCAGGTGATCGAGTCAGAAGTGGCACTATTAATCAAGGTGACGTGATGGCGATCAAAGTTTCTACGTTGGGAAAAGATTCTACCTATCGCAAAATTGTGGAGATGGTTCAACAAGCACAACTTGAAAAAGCTCCGTTAATCCGTTTGGCTGATCGGTACAGTGTGATCTTTACTTTAGTGACATTAGGGTTAGCAAGCTTAGCGTTCGTTGTTTCTGGTGGCAGCATGATTCGAGTCTTGTCAGTATTAGTAATTGCTACGCCTTGTCCTTTAATTTTGGCAACTCCGATTGCCCTAATGGGAGGCATAAACGCCGCCGCCAAAAAACGCATTATCATGAAACGATTAGCAAGTTTAGAAGTCCTTTCTCGAGTCGATACCATAATTTTTGATAAAACTGGGACGCTTACACTAGGGAAACCAGAGTTAACCACCATCAATATCTTGAATAAAAAATACTCAGTCCAGGACGTACTTTCGATCGCTGAGGCAATTGAACGACACTCACTTCATCCTTTAGCTAAGGCCGTAGTTGAGCGTGCGCAGCAGGAAAAAGTCCCTATACTTATGGCCAGTATTGTCCAAGAAAAAATCGGCTCTGGCATTAGCGGAAAAGTAAATAATGTCCAGTATACTTTGGCAAAATTAAACGGAGCTGAAGGAATGGCCATCCAGCTGTTACAGGAACAGCAGCAGATTGCCGTGTTCACTTTTGAAGATAAGCTAAAAGAATCATCTAAACAAATTCTAAGTACCCTACATAAACATAAACTTCGACTAGAACTTTTTACTGGCGACAAGCAAAAAGCGGCTGAAGATATTGTGAAAAAACTTGGGGAGCAGATCTCGATTCATGCGGAGATGTCTCCAGAAGGCAAAAAAGAAGGCATTGCCAAGCTTAAGGCGCAGCATCACGTCATCGCAATGGTGGGAGATGGAATTAATGATGCGCCAGCACTGGCCTTGGCAGATGTGGGAATGGTGTTCAGTAATCACGAGCAGACCGCAGCTTCGGAAGCTGCTGACGTAGTGTTTTTAAATGGCAATATTTCTGCAGTGACTGATGCAATTTCTATTAGCCAGCGAACAGTGCACATTGCACTCCAAAGTATCGTGTTTGGAATTGGACTCAGTGTGATTGGGATGACTTTTGCAGCGTTTGGGTTTATTCCGGCTGTGGTGGGTGCTTTTATTCAAGAAGGTATTGATGTTGCGGTAATCCTTAATGCGATTCGGGCAAGCCGTTCCACTTAGTCTTCTGATACCTACAAAAAATGGGAGCAGTTGCTCCCATTTTTTTGTGTCAGTTGCATTTTTTACGTGCTCAAACTATCAACGCGGGCGGCACCGCTTTCATTCATAATATCTTCGACTTCTGCTTGGTTCTGGTTGGCATCTGATACGACGACAACAATTCCACCATCACGAACATAGTTCTCATACTCCATCGCATGTTCTTTTGGCAAACCAAGTCCGACTAAACCTCCTACTAATCCACCAGCTGCAGCGCCAGTAATTGCTCCAGTTGCTGTTGAGGCTGCTGCCCCAGTTAAGCCAAGTGCAGCGGCAATTGGACCACCAATTAACAAACCTCCAACTCCTGGAAGAGCGATAGCACCAATACCTATCAGCAACCCAGCAATTGCCCCAATTGCGCCACCAGTGGTTGCTCCTGATACTGCACCAGTTGCAACACTTGTGCCGGTATCTTTAGCGATACTTTTTGCGTCATCAGCAGAACGCATGATAACTGAGATTTCTGAATTTGAAATCCCACTTGCCTCGAGTTCGTTAATAGCACTCTCTGCATCTGACCTATCTTTAAACACACCTAGTGTAACGTCTTTCATCACACTCCTTTCATTATTTAAAATTTAAACATAGTATCTGCAGATGAGGTTTGAGAATTATGTGAGCGTAGTTACAACCTAGTAAGAAATAAATTAATTTAGCTCACAAGAATTGCACATAATGCTTCGAAAATTTTGACCATCGCCAAAGTATCACGAGCACAGTACTGCAAAAGATTGTCTAAAACTATTTTTTTCTCCTTTAGAGTTAAGGTGTGCTGTTGGGTATTCCACCAGGCAATCATCGCAACTTCACCGTGATGAATTGCCAAGTCTGCGTAACTGAGATCAGGGACAAGTACCGGAAGAACTTTTTTAATTGACCAACTTCCCCGAAATCTACGGTCAATGTAATGACCACGACAGAAAATATTCGCTAAGTCATAGAGACGCTCATTGAGCTGTTGAAAGAAAGGAGCGAACTGTTCATAGCGAGTGGCCATTTGACGGTTGCACATACCTTCAAACTGTTTATTCCAGACAATCACTGACCCATGGTCAGGCAGATGGGCCTGAAGATGTTGTGCAACGCGTAGAGCAGGATCAACACTTGAGTTATCTGCAACAAACTCAACATGCTTGAGCTCGCCATTAGGTTGGGAAAGAAGATGTAATGAGTACTGAAAAACCATCTGAGCATGAGGCTGATAACCATCATAAAGAGGAACCGCAGCGTTGTAAGATTCGTAGTCTAGGAAACAGAGTGGGTACTGAAGCTGGCTAAGCTCTGCCTCGATCGCTGGCCGATCAATATAAGGCATTCCGGTCAAAATGGTTGTTATTTGTCGGCGTTGAACGTCTGAGAGTGAAAAGGTCTTTGGAATGTCTTGAACCTGAATCGCCCCTAGAGTTCTTAATTGAATTCTTTTCTCGCGATTAATTGTGACAAGATCATAAATTGAGAACTCAGGTAAATGTGGAAAGCAGAGCTGTGGACATGGGCAACTGTCGGGGTGAGTACAGGGTTCAAGAGATGTTGGAGCTTCAAGCTCAGCAACTTGGACCATCTGTTGACGAAGAATTTCTACTCTAGGCTTTAAAGCAGCAACCTGTGGGGTAGCGTCATGAACACTGAAGAGTTGAGTGAGATCGAGTGGCCCGTGCCGGACATATTCCTTATTTAACGTTACGATGTAAGAGCTTGTGAGTTGAAGAGCTTGCTCAACAATAAGAGTTTGATAAGTAAGGTCATAGCGATTTTTTTCTTTAATTGAGCTGCTGCTTTTAACTTCGAAAAGATGATGCTCTCCAGTTGCAAGGTCAAAAGAAACGGCGTCAGCTCTACATCTAAACTGCTGATCTTTAAACTTTGGTTGCCATTTAAGTGTCTGGCCGAATCCCTGAGTACTTAATGCTAACGAAATATGAGCCAGTTCTTCAACAGAATTTGCTTGTTCAAGAATGTGGAGGAGATGCGCAGAACTTTTTGCTTTCTTTGCTTGATGATGCTTCGTTGCCCAGAAATGTAAGGGAGACTCGAGAAAGAGCAGAAAATCTGATTTTGAGAAGGTAAGAAGGCGACGGCGAGATTTTTTCGTAGAGTAGATTATACCGCTTGAGCTATAAGGCTAGCCAAAGTATTGGTCATAACTTCGTTGGCGTGTTCTATACTAAAAGCCTATATGCCATCATCCTCAAGTAGCCCGCTCAAGCTAGGAAATAAAATTCGCCAAGCACGCACCGACCGAGGGATGCGTCAGGCTGATCTAGCAAAGCTGATTGGCTTATCAGTACAATCAATCTCCGCATTCGAAAGTGGGAAAATTATTCCCGGCCTACAACACCTCGAGAAAATTGCATATCATACGCATAGACCAGTCCACTTTTTTTCTGGCCAAAAAGTTGCCGAAGCCATGGCTCGGATTGATCAGCTCGTTACTGAGCTGACTGAGTTGAAACAGATTTTAGGTCAAGTGGTTGAGCATGAATAAAACCAAGTTGATGATGTTGTTTTAATGAATAATGTTGGTGGGCCGCGACGATCACGTGGTCAAGTACTTCTACGCCGAGTAACTTTCCGCCCTGACCAATCTGCTGAGTAAACTGAAGGTCGGCGGTTGAAGGAGCAGGGTTGCCACTCGGGTGATTATGTACCAAGATTAAGTAGCTAATTGGGTGCTGTTTGATGACCGAAAAGATATCTTTAGGAGAGATGACTGATTGATTAACACTACCAATGGCTACAGTTTCTTTCATGATCAACTGTAGTCTTATATCCAGGTAAAGACAGACGAGATGTTCGCGCTGGGCAGTGCGTAAATCACTTACCTGATCAAGAACTTTATCTAACTCATCTATAACTGTGAAACCTGGTGGCCGGTTTCGTTCAACAAACTCTTTCATTGCAATCAACTGACACGCTCGGGCAAAGCCAATCCCATCAAGATGTTGAAGTCTTTCTAACGATAACTTTGGGTTCCTTAACTCAGAGACCACCAACTCGGCCAAGCGTTCAACTGGAGTTTTAGCAGTTCCAGTTCCGATCACTAACGCCATCAACTCACTACTTGTTAAAGCATGTACTCCAAATTGAGCAAGTTTTTCTCGAGGGCCTTCTGGTTGTTTCATCACCAAGTGAGTGTACAAATAAACTGTAGGAAAAACTGTACAGTTAGCCAATAGTTTCAATAGAGTAAGATACAAAAAAGGTAACTATGCAGTGGGGAGCAACCGTTAGTCATCGATATCTAGATCAGCTGGGACTTGATCTAAAAACATCTTTTGTTGAAATATTGGGCTGGAAGTTAGATCTACTGCGTCTCTGTGTCTACTGGGATGAGTCAAATCCTAGTCCAGACCAGCTAGAACTCGGCCAGCTGCTCCAGATGCTAGATTTTTGCGAAGCTCAAGGACAACATGTGATTGTCACAATAGGCATGAAAGCTCCGCGGTGGCCAGAATTTTACTTTCCCACCTGGGTTACTCCTCATCCTCAAGATAAACAAACGCAGCACCAGCTCCTTTATTTTCTTGAAAAACTTATTTCCCAACTCCAACATTTTTCATGTATCTCAGGCTGGCAAGTTGAGAACGAGCCGCTTGATCCAAGTTGTCCAGCAAACTTCACAGTTCCCTTGGAATTTTTAGAAGCAGAATGCAGTCTTATTCAAAACAGTGACCAGCGACCACTGCTGCTGACGGCTTGGGGAAATGAGCTGCGTCAACGAAAACTACTGCCAATTTTAGAAACCCTTGCTCCCAGAGTTGGAATTGATCTGTATGAACATCAATATCAAGACACATTTCTAATTGGACCACGATATGTGGGGCCCAAAGACGGGATAGCCGGTTTAAAAGAGTATCTTTCTCAACAGGCGGCCGAAGTGTGGGTGACTGAGCTCCAGGCCGAACCTTGGGAAAAAGATGAAGCAGGATACCGATCAGCTGCGCCTTTAAGCATGAATGCCCAAATTTTGCAGCAGCATATCCAGCATGCGGCCCAGCTGCCGGTGGATATGATGTTGTTTTGGGGAGTGGAGTATTGGCTCTGGAAAGCTCAGCAAGGTGAAAGATCACTTATTGAAGTTGCCACTTCGGCTCAGCAGTTCCAAAGCTGACTCTTTCATTCTTTTCCTCAATCTGTGTATGATGAATAAGTAAATTCAAAGCAACGTCAAATACTGTTGCGCGTGCTTGAAGTAAAGAGTATAAATTTACTATTCGTAACAATTGGGAAATTCTGCTATGCAGCTGCCAACCTCAGATCGCTTTCAAAAAATTAAGATTCAATACGCTCTTGCAGCGGTTGCGTTGGTGGTGTTGGTGGTGGGTGGGATGGTGGGGTTTGTGTTGTTTAGTCGCAATACAGAGTTGAGACAGCAGGCCAGTGTCGAAGGGGTGTACTTATGTGCGAGTGGCAGTGGCTGTGCGGGAGTTGCTCCGGGTGGTGCCTGTACGGGTGGC
>Ga0123336_10000188_pt1 | contig 63839 bp, 61 predicted proteins | sample SSSSmetaG_FD_96466 | JGI IMG/M metagenome (GOLD analysis project Ga0123336, IMG submission 96466) | Glacier valley bacterial and archeal communities from Borup Fiord, Nunavut, Canada, to study Microbial Dark Matter (Phase II) - ​SSSS metaG | ecosystem: Environmental > Aquatic > Freshwater > Ice...
AGACGAACAAGTCATAAAACAAACATTTGAAAGGATGGATCTGATGAAAGCTGTGATTATGGCAGGTGGAGAAGGGTCAAGATTAAGACCATTGACCTGTAATCGGCCAAAGCCTATGGTACCAATTGTCAACAAGCCTGTAATGGAACATATTATAGAACTATTAAAAAAGTATGGTATTAGAGATATTGCAGTTACGCTTCAGTATATGCCCGAAATAATAAAAGACTATTTTAGTGATGGAAGTGAATTTGGAGTAAATTTAAAGTATTTCACAGAGGATGTACCCTTGGGAACTGCTGGAAGCGTGAAGAATTGTGAAGAATTTTTGGATGAGACCTTTATAGTTATTAGTGGAGATGCATTAACAGATATAAACTTGGATAAGGCAATAGAATTCCACAAAAAAAATAGTGCTATGGTGACACTTGTTCTGAAAAAAGTAGAAAGTCCAATTGAATATGGTGTAGTAGTTACAGATCAGCTTGGTAGGATAACTCGCTTCCTAGAAAAACCGAGCTGGGGAGAAGTGTTCAGTGATACAGTTAATACAGGGATTTATGTCTTAGCTCCTGAGGTTTTGAGCTATATAAAAAAAAATCAACGGTATGATTTTAGTAAGGATTTGTTTCCCATTCTTCTAAATCAAAACAAGCCAATGTTTGGTTTTGTTACAGATGATTATTGGTGTGATATCGGTGATTTGGAAGCTTATGTTGGTGTACAAAATGATATTTTGGATAAAAAAGTTAATATAAAAATCGATGCGAGAGAAATAAGGCAGGGAGTATGGGTAGCAGATGGTGCAGTAATTTCAAAGGAAGCATTAATTAAACCACCAGTGCTAATAGGTAAAAACTCAGTTATTAAAAGTGGTAGCACTATTGGAAGCTATTGTATAATTGGGGAAGCGAGTCGTATTGATGAAGGCAGCTCTGTGAAAAAAAGCATTTTATCAAAAGGATGTATTCTTAAAAGTAATACTCAGTTAAGAGGGTGTGTACTTTGCAATAAAGTGCAGTTTCAGGAGAAAGCTTCAGCCTTTGAAGGCTCTGTGGTAGGTGATAATTGCATAGTTGGGAAGAATTCTGTAATAAAACCTGGAATAAAAATATGGCCTAATAAAAATATTGATTCAGGAACAGATATAAACTCAAACTTAGTATGGGGTTCAAAATACTCTAAAAATTTGTTTGGAAACAGAGGTATTCTTGGTGAAATAAATATGGATATAACTCCGGAATTTGCATCAAAGTTAGGGGTTACTTATGGCGCTATTTGCGAAAGAAATTCCAAAATAGGGGTATGCTGCGATGATGGAGATGCCTTAAGAATGCTTAAGAAATCGTTAGTATCAGGTTTAATGTCTGCTGGAATTGAAGTTTATGATATAGGAACTTCTCTACTACCTGTTACTAGATCTGCTATTCGATTTTATAATTTGGACGGTGGAATTCACATCTCCGCTTATGGTAAAGATAAAGACATGCTTGTAATAGATGTCTTAAACAAACTTGGGAGTAATATCGAAAGAGGTGAGGAGCGAAAAATTGAAAACTCTTTTATTAGAGAGGATTTTATTCGCTGCTGCGTTAATGAAATTAAGCCAATAGTAACTATTCCTGAACATAGTGTGTTCTATATTCAAACAATTTTAAATAGTGTATTGGCAAAAGAGCATAATTTTAAAATTGCATTGATAACAAAATCCATTTATTTACAAAATCTAGTTGAGAGAATCTTAAGTGAGCTTAATTGTGAATTTGTATTTATTAATTCAAACATAGATGGAATTCATAAAAAAAAGGAGAGTATTTTCTCAGATATTAAAACACTTACCAATGGTGTAAAACAAGGTGGTTTTGATATTGGGGTTTATTTTGAAAACTCTTATGAGAAGATGATGTTGGTAGATACAAAGGGAAGAGTGATAACAGACGATTTGTATATGGCCCTTATATCATTAATTCATCTGAAAACTACAAAAGGTAACACGGTTGTTGTTCCACTAAATACTAGTGATGTGATTGAAAAAATAGCGGTACAGAATGATGGGAGTGTTGTTAGAACAAAAACCTCAACTAAAGAACTTATGAATAAAATGCTATGTGAAGAATTTCAAGATAGTATGACTGATTTCTTCACAATGAATTTCGATGCAATTGCGGGATTAGTGAAAATAGTAGACTATATGGCTGTCAATGACTTAAAACTTAGTGAAATAGTTGATATGATACCTGATTTTCATATTTTAAAGAAAGAGGTAAAATGCCCTTGGTCTGCCAAAGGAAAGGTAATAAGAGCAATAATTGAGGAAAATGATAGTGCCAATATAGAGACTACAGAAGGAGTAAAGGTTTTCGCAGATAAAGGTTGGGTATTAGTACTGCCAGATGCTGAAAAACCAATTTGTAAGGTAATAGGCGAGGGGTACTCTCAAGAATTTGCTAATGAGTTGACTGATTTATATGTAGATAAGGTTAAAGCAATTAGTCAAAATAATGTTAGTAGTAGCTAATATAAATATCAAAAACCCTATTACATTTGATATGTTCCCTTTATAGAACCAGTCTTATTACTTAAATTGGCTACTATAAAGGGAGCATCGTCGATTTTTTAGGGTTTTATTAATTTGTAAAAATCAATAGAATTAGCTATAATTTGATTATGGGTGGAAAAGTAATATTCACCCGGTATATTGTTAAATTTGGAGTTGGTAAATTTGAAGAGATTCAGAATAGTACTTTCAATTGTACTTGGGTTTGCACTTTTTCTTGGGACAGCTTTAGTTGAAGACGTACCTGTCCATGCGGCGACTCAAAGTACAGCTACATATGTTGCTTTAGGTGATTCTATAACTACTGGCTATGGATTGGTAAACTTTAATGAGAATGATATTAAAAATAAGTCAAGTGAGTTAAATTTTGTTAATAAACTTAGTAAAAAACTGGGGAAAAAAGCTGTAAATTTGGGTGTTGAGGGAATTGACTCTACGCTGTTTTTAGAGTCGATTATCAGACCTAAGACTTACGAGCAAAAAGCAGCAGTAGCTCAAATGAAGAATGCAAGTGTTATAACTATTTCAATAGGTGGCAATAATGTGTTTTTTCCATTGCTTAATGAGTTACATCAAAGACTTGGAAAAGGGAAGAGCATATTTACCGCAAGTGCACAAGAAATTCAAGCAGCAGCATTTGGGTTGATTATTGATACGAACGCACTAAACAAATTGCAAAAGGATTTAATAGGTGGTGCAGCAACATTTAATGGAGATTTAAAGCTAAAAAAAGCTGGAGACTTTGCAAATATTATTGGTACTATAAAAAAGTTAAATCCAAAGTCACAAATTATAGTACAAACGATTTATAATCCATATAATTTGCCCTTTACTAAATTTTTTGATACTGCTATAAAGTCGATGAATGCGAAGATAATTAAAGACTCAGCAAATGGTAAGAATTATAAGGTGGCTGATGTTTATTTAGCCTTTTCAAAGGCTAAAGCTGGAACAGTACTAGTAAACGCTGATTCTGGAAAAACATTTGATCCACACCCAACAGTAAAGGGACATGAAGTTATTTATACTCTTGTTGCTTCAGCTGCACAAAACAATACCTTGCCTTATAATGTTAAAGCAACAATAACCAAAGGTAAGCTGATTACCAAAGTTACTGAAGGAGAACTACTTTTAACAATATCACCAACCAAAGGCTACAAGGTACCAAAAAGTATTTCAATAACAATTGGAAAAGGTGCTAGCACAACCTTGAATTTAAACAAAGGTCAAGCATCATTACCGATAGCTGATGTAGGCGCTGATATTGTAGTTGCTGCAGTGTGTAGCAAGTAATTTATATGAAAACGATTAGGTAAATAGAGAGTAACAAGCAAGAAGGGAATTTATCACAAACTTGTATCCCGCTTTTTTGATATAGTATGAGTTATTGTATAATTTGCTCAATAAGAATAAATTATAACTATAACACTCAAAGTTTATAGAAGATAAACTACTTGATAATGTTTAGTCTGCAAAGTTTACATGTTGTTGTGGTACAATCTAGCATAACAATAATTTAGTGATGTTTTTAATTTAGAAATTTCAATAGGAGAGGGAACACAAATGAGAGTATTTTTTGCAATAGAGTTTGAAGAAGAGCTAAAGGAGTATTTGTTTAACATACAGAAAGATATTAGGCAGCATTGTATGGCTGGCAATTTCACTTTAAAGGAGAATTTTCATCTAACCTTAAGGTTTATTGGAGAGCAGAGTGAGAGCCAGACTAAGCAACTTATAACAGCACTAAAAGAGACAGCTGCCAATATGTCGGGATTTGAATTGAAGCTAAATCAAGTGGGAAAATTCGATAAAGGAAATAGAAAAATAATATGGGTTGGACTCAAAAAAAGTCAAGAACTTGACAATCTGTATAGTCAACTAGAAAGCGCCCTTGAGAAACAAGAATACAGGAAAGAAGATAGAGGCTTTAGTCCCCATGTTACTTTGGCTAGAGAAGTTAAATTAGATAGCTTTGAAGTAATTGCAAACAAAATAGCAGTAGATAATTTAGCTATCAAGGTAAAATCTATTTCACTAATGGAAAGTAAGCGTATTGGCAACAAACTGTGCTATGTACCAATAGCTAGAGAAGAATTTTGAATGTGATATAGGTTATAACTTGACTATGTAAAGAAAAAAGAGTCTGTCTAAAGGGAGGTTAGCCTTCTAAGGACAGATTTTTTTAGTTGAAGGTTATACTCCAAAGGAACTAGTTCCTCCGAAAGCATATCTTTTTTTACGTGAACATTTGAAGTATTATTAACAATTGTACAATTGTATTAAGCTACTGTAGATGGTAAAATATAATTCTGTAAGAATATTTTTCTATGAATAATAAAGAAATCACCAAAGAAATTACTAAAGAAATTGCAAAAGATTAAAAGTGGAGGATTTATGACTAAAAAGATTATTATAAAAGTAATATGTTTGCTTGTTGCCCTTGTTTTTATGACTTCAAGCGTTTTCGCAGCAAGTAATGTAACACTAAAAATTGATGGGAATCAGGTAAATGATTCAGTTAAAGTGATAGATGGAAAGCAGTACATATCAGTTGATAGCTTAGCTAAAAATTTAGAAAACATAACGGTAAATAAAGGTAGTAATTCTATTGAAATAAATACTGAAACCAACAAGGTATCAAAGGTTATTTCAAAGGTTAGCCCTTCTGTTGTTGGTATTATTGGAAAGTTAAAAGAAAGTAGCTATGATTACGATGAGTCAACAGACAATTTGATTTTTGGGACAGGTGTCATCTATAAAAGTAATGGTTACATAATTACAAATGCACATGTTGTTAAGGATATGGATAGTATAGTAGTTGTACTATCAAATAGCAAAGCTTATAAAGCCAGGCTTAAGGCGATAGATGAGAGTTTGGACTTAGCAGTAATAAAAATTGATAAGGGTGGATTACAGCCAGCAACCTTCGGTGATATTTCAAGTGTGGCTGTTGGACAAGATGTTGTAGCCATCGGTACACCATTATCCTTTAACTTAAGAAATTCTGCCACAAAAGGTATTGTTAGTGGGATGAATAGATCTGCAGATGGAGAATACAGATTTATTCAGTCTGATGCAGCAATTAATGGTGGAAATAGCGGTGGACCCTTGGTAAATATGAAGGGTCAAGTTATAGGCATAAATTCTGTAAAGCTAGTTGGATATGGGGTAGAAGGCCTTAACTTTTCAATTCCAGTAGATACAGTAAAGTATGCTATTAGTCATTTCGAAAAGTTCGGTAGAATTAAAAGACCTTACTTGGGAATCGTTTTTGCTGATAGCATAACCTCTCAATACGGCTTACCAAGCAAGAGTGCAGGATTGACTGTTAAAGACATATATGAAGGTTCACCTGCTGAAGAGTATGATATTGTGCTCGATGACAAGTTGGTTTCAATTAATAGGACAAAGGTTAATTCAATTATAGACTATAATGAAGAAATGAAAAAATATTTACCAGGCGATAAGGCAACCTTTACTATACTTCGTGATAAAAAACAGTTTAACATTGATATTATATTTGGTGAAAAGCAAAAGTAATTCCTAGATGTAAAACACACAATAAATTAAAATAAGGAAGTGTCATTGTGAATAAAAGAAAATTGACTATAAGTATATTAATAATAATATCTATTATAATAACCTGCTTTATCAATACATATGCAGCGGATACTGATAAATTAACAATAGAACTAAAGGTAGGAAGTAACGTTGGCAAGATAAATGGTATTTCATCAAAAGTTGAAAAGCCATATGTGTCAAACAAAACAATTATGGTACCACTATCCTGGTTTACAAATGCAATTGGTGCTGAGCTAAATCAGAAAGCAGACAAGAAGATAGAAATAATATATGGAGATATGAATGCTGAAGTTAAAATTGGGAGCATAAGCTATACAGCTAATTCAGCAACTTTCAAGAGTACGGTAGCACCAGTAGTTAAAAATGGTAGTACTATGGTTCCACTGGAGTTCTTATCAAAAAACTTTCCTATAACTGTTAAGAGTGATATAAAAAAAGGCAACATCAAAATTGTTTTAGAAGACGATGGCGCATTAAGTGATTTATCCTTTTTAACTGGAGGAATAAGCAGTGCAAAGCTTGGAAATAGTTATTATGGCTGGAGCATAAATGTTCCAACTGGTTCTAGAATCGTATCAAATAGCTTTAAGTCAGACACAATTGGTATAACCAACGAAAGCAGAAGTTTATATTTTGAAATAAGTGTAGAGAGTAAGAAGGATAGAACTTTGTCCGAGTTGTATAATGACGTATTGTACAGTAGTAGTATGCGAGAGTCAAAATTAGATTTAAAGGCTTCAATTCCTTATTTCCAATATACTAGATTAAGTGAATATGAAGAGTCTTTGCGTGTTAAAGTATTTGAAAAAGGTGAATATTTTTATTATGTAACAATAAACAGCTATGACAGCTCTGTAACTCCTGAAAAATTAATATCAGATAAATATTTTGATAATATTGTAAGCTCTTTTGATTTAAATTATAAAGGAAACGTTAGAGGAGTTGAGGACATTTCAAAGATTAAGGATGGTCAAGTAAGTTTTTATAACTATGTTAGTTTAAATTCTGAAACTAAATATTTACCATGGTTAATGAAAATACCGGTTAAATGGAATCAAATATTAGCAAATAGCGATCCTTTAACTACAAAGCTAGGTATTGATAGCCAACACAGTATGCAAATAACGATGAATACTCTTGATGAAAATGGGTCTTTAGAACAATATGTTGAGGATATCAAGAATAAGTATGACAAATATTTTGACCCTAAAAAGTATTCCTTCATTAGCTCTGACATAGAAACTGTTGCAAATACTGAGGCACAGACCCTTAAATTCAGTATAAAAGAGGCTGATAAAGTCTATATTATTGATGAACTTTATTTTGATAAGGATGGTTTTGTTTATGAAATTTCAATAAAACTCCCTGAAAATGAATATGAGAAATCAAAAGCTGAGTTTATTGATACCCTTAATAAAATGACATTTTACACCATTGATGAATCAAAATATCAAAAGGATCTAGAAAAATATAAAAGCAAAAATCTAGAAGCCCGAGTATCTCAGCAGGATGAGGATTTTGACTATTTAAACAAAACCTATAACTGGAGTGCAAAGATTCCGGGATATTGGACAAAATCAGGTTCGGATGATAATGCAATAACCTTTAAGAATTCAAATACAAACGCAAATGTAATGATATATGCTTTAGAAAATACTTCTTTATTAAAAACACTTACTGATGAAGAGAAGTTTGGAATCATGCGTCTTCTCAAGAGTACGTATGGAGCTACACCTACCAAGAATATTGTAAATGAAAAGGGTTTACAGGTGAGAACCTATACATATAAAGTAGAAAACCAAGAATTAGATTTATTTGCAAATGTGATTTGTTATTGCTTTGAGTCAGACAAGTATTCGTACTGCTATGTAAGCTTTGTTCCTGACTTGACAGCCACAGAAGAATCGGCTAAAGAGGTCGATGCTATATGGAAATCGTTTAAATTAACACAGTGAAAGCTTTTAAGCTGAGACTATACAGCTCAATTAGTTTAATAGAAGGGAGAGCATTAGTAATGCCAAGCCTTCCGCTAAAACTTAGAAGTGGAATATTGAAATTTTGAAGGTGAAGAATGAGAGATAAGATACAACCATTGGCATATAGAATGTCACCAAGGACAATTGAAGAATTTGTCGGGCAGAGTCATATCATTGGCAAGGACAAAATGCTATATCGGATGATTAAAGCAGATAGAATTACTTCAATCATTCTTTATGGCCCACCGGGTACAGGGAAAACCTCTCTTGCAAGGATAGTTGCCAATACTACTGAGTCTAGCTTTGAGAAACTAAACGCAGTAACTTCAGGTGTTGCAGATATAAAGAGAATAGCAGCTGATACCAAAAATCCAATGCTAAATCCAAAAGGGAGAACGGTACTTTTTATAGACGAGATTCATCGTTTTAATAAGTCACAGCAGGACGCACTTCTACCTTGTGTAGAGGATGGATCAATTGTTTTGATAGGTGCCACTACTGAAAATCCCTTCTTTGAGGTAAATAAAGCATTAATATCAAGGTCTACTGTTTTCATGCTGAAGCCTCTAGAAAATAGTGATATCAAGCAGCTTCTCATTAGCGCAATTGAAGATAAAGAAAGAGGTTTAGGAACATATAATATAAATATTTCTGACGATGCACTCGATTATTTATGCGAGGTTTGTTCTGGGGATGCCAGAACTGCACTTAATTCTATTGAATTAGCTGTACTAACATCAGAGCTGGGCGAGAATGGGCTTATAGATATTAACCTCCATACCATTGAGGAATGTGTTCAGAAAAAAGCCATTCGTTTTGATAAGAATGGAGAAGAGCATTATGATAACATAAGTGCCTTTATAAAATCAATGAGGGGCAGCAATCCTGATGCCGCAGTGTTTTACTTGGCACGAGCCTTATATGCAGGTGAAGATGTAGAGTTTTTGGCAAGAAGAATCATCATTTGTGCCTCTGAGGACGTGGGCATGGCAAATCCAACTGCACTACAAGTTGCTGTTGCGGCTGCTCAGGCTGCCAAAATGATTGGAATGCCTGAGGCTAGAATAATACTAGCTCATGCAACAGTCACTGTAGCTTGCAGTCCGAAATCAAATTCTGCATACATGGCAATTAATAAGGCCTTGTCTGATGTTGAAGCAAAGAACACTGGAAGCGTTCCAATGCATTTGAGAAATGCAGCAGCTAAAGGCATGGAGAAGCTTGGGTATGGAAAAGGTTATAAATACGCACATGATTATGAAAATAACCTTGTAAAACAAGATTTCCTACCAGATGAAATGCAAGGAACATTGTATTATAATCCAACTGCAAATGGATATGAGGCTAAAATTAAGGATTGGCTAGAGAAATGGAGAGAAACTTGATTTAAAGTTTTAATTAAAAATTAAATTATAAATAGTTGTCGCAATAAGCGACTCGTGGAGGCTAAAAATATGATGAGAAGAATTATGGCATGGATTTTGTTGGCTGGTTTTGTTCTTTTGTTACTGAATATAATTATGTTTCAGTACTATTTGGAAGTAAGTATATTAGTTTATTTGATTATCGCAATATGGTTTATTTTCACAAACAAGCCATTACCTAGCCGTAAAAAGAAAAAGTCAGCTAAAAATACTACAGAGGAAGCAATTGAAGAATTATCTGAAGAAGATATTCAAGAATCTTCAAAAGAACCTAATGAGGAATCTTAAAAGGAACTACTAAAGAGTATTCAAAAACTCTGAATAAAAATAAATAGAATAATTATTGTACCTCTGCAAATAATATCCCATTATGGATATTTTGGAGATAGAGGTGACAAATATGATAGTTGCGGTTCAATCAAATCTCTTCAGCATTTCTGAGGGACTTAAGGAAAAGGGTTACACGGTTGTTGATTTATACACATATACTAAACCAATAGATGCAGTCATTTATGAAGGTGGAAGATTTGATTTTTCAACTATAACTGAAGAGAATACAAGTTCGAATATGAGCACCAACAGTAGATCTAGCTATGGTGTATTTATATTATGCTCAAATGGCAAGAGTATTGATGAAATTGATTATATGCTGAAGACAAGATGCTATAGTTCCTTTATTTGATGAATTAACCTTCAAAACAAGTTATTATGGATACTTGCATTAAGATTGCTAATATGTTAACATCAAATTAAATCATAGTAAATTAATTGGAATTAAGGTGATTAACATGAAAGTATCCACGAAAGGCAGATATGGACTTAGAGCTATTGTAGATTTGGCAGTGAATGACAAAGAAGGACAAGTGTCTTTGAAAAGTGTAGCAGAAAGGCAAGGACTTTCTGAGAACTATCTTGAGCAACTGTTTGCTTCTTTAAAAAAATCTGGAATAGTTAAAAGCGTTAGGGGTGCGCAAGGTGGTTACATGCTTTCTAAACCCGCTGAAAAGATAACGGTTGGAGATGTATTAAGATCACTTGAGGGCACACTTTGTCCAGTAGATTGTATTGATTTGGAAATGCCTACTAGCTGTGATAGAGCAGATGCATGTGTAACTGCTCCTGTTTGGGCTAAGTTGCGAGATAAGATTAACGAAGTAGTTGATTCATTCACTATTGCAGATCTTGTCAATGACTTTGAAAATAAAACTAAAAATGATTATATTTATTACATATAATCTGTTTTTATTACATTTCAAAGGGGTATATTATTAAAGGAATTCTAAAAAAGGGAGAGTTTGTTATGGGAGATAGAATTATTTACTTAGATCATGCTGCAACCACATATGTTAAGCCAGAAGTATTCGACGCTATGAAACCATATTTTTGTGAACATTTTGGTAATGCGTCTTCAATATATAGCATGGGTCGTGAAAGTAAAAAGGCAGTTGAAGAAGCTAGAGAGCAAGTAGCAAAAGCTCTAGGTGCTGAGCCAAGAGAGATATATTTTACGGGATCTGGAAGCGAAGCTGACAATTGGGCTCTAAAGGGTATTGCAGCTGCAAATAAGAAATAGGGTAATCATATAATTACATCAGCAATTGAGCATCCTGCAGTTCTCAATTCGTGCAAATATCTCGAAGGAGAGGGTTTTGAAGTCACATATCTACCTGTAGATAGTGATGGACTTGTATCTTTGGAACAAGTGAAAAATGCAATTAAAGAAAATACTATTCTTATTAGCATAATGTTTGCAAATAATGAGATTGGTACTATACAGCCAATACAAGAAATCGGCGCTATTGCAAGAGAAAAAGGTATTTTATTCCATACCGATGCTGTTCAGGCAGTTGGCAATATACCAATTGATGTAGAGAAAATGAACATTGACTTATTGTCATTGGCAGGCCATAAATTTTACGGACCCAAAGGAATGGGTGCTCTATATATTCGAAAAGGTGTTAAAATTTCTTCTCTTATTCTTGGTGGACAGCAGGAAAGAGGAAAAAGGGCTAGCACTGAGAATATTCCAGGAATAATTGGCTTGGGAAAAGCTATTGAATTGGCAACAAAAAATATTGATGAATATAATAAAAAATTATTAAACCTAAGAGAGAAGACAATAGAAGGACTTATGGCAAAGGTACCATTTATCAGACTTAATGGACACCGTAGTAATAGACTTCCTGGTAATGTAAATATTTCGTTTCAGTTTATTGAGGGAGAATCACTTTTACTTATGCTCGATATGAAGGGTGTTTGTGGTTCAAGTGGATCGGCTTGTTCTTCAGGCTCGTTAGATCCATCACATGTGCTTATGGCTATTGGACTTCCACATGAAATAGCGCATGGTTCTTTGAGATTGACCTTTGGTGATGACAATACAGAAGAAGATGTGGCTTATATACTTGAGGAAATTCCTAAGATTGTTACAAAACTTAGAGATATGTCACCTCTTTATGAGGTAGTTAAAAATAACAAATAGTAAATAGCAATAAGAATTAGTAAATAAACTAGACAAGCAAACCATATAGATTATTTAAATTATAATGTAGAAATGAGGTATATATATGTATAGTGAGAAGGTTATGGACCATTTTTCAAATCCAAGAAATGTTGGAGAAATAGAAGATGCAAATGGCGTAGGTCAGGTTGGAAACGCTAAATGCGGTGATATAATGAAAATGTACTTAAAGATTGAGGATAATATAATAGTCGATGCCAAATTTAAGACCTTTGGTTGTGGGGCTGCTGTTGCAACAAGTAGCATGGCTACTGAACTTGTGAGGGGAAAGACCGTTGAAGAAGCTATGAAGATAACAAATAACGCTGTTGCTGAGGCACTTGATGGTTTGCCACCAGCTAAAATGCATTGCTCAAACCTTGCGCAGGAAGCAATCGCTGCAGCACTTGAGGATTATAGAAGAAAAAGTGGCTTAGCTCCAGATGAATCTGTTGACTGTAATGGCTGTTGTGACAGTTGTAACCACAGTCACGGACGTGAGGAAGACTTCGAAGACTAGGAATGTTAGCGGCGGCAGTAGACATTGGATTAACAGTGTTAGGAAAAATGTAATGGGAGATAGTTAATGAGTTTAAAAAAAGTAATGCTTGGTATGAGCGGCGGCGTAGATAGTTCTGTAGCTGCCGCCATTTTATTGCAGCAAGGTTATGAGGTTATAGGCGTAACACTTCAGATTTGGCAAGATATGGACGAAGAGACGAAGAAATCTGAGGGAGGCTGCTGCTCATTATCTGCGGTAGACGACGCCAGAAGAGTAGCAAATAAACTTGGGATACCATATTATGTGCTGAATTTTAAGGATATATTCAATAAAACTGTTATTGAATATTTTAAAGAAGAATATTTCAAAGGACGTACACCAAACCCATGTATTGCCTGCAATAGGCATGTTAAGTGGCAGGCTATGCTGGATAAGGCTGTTTCGATGGGAATAGACTATATAGCTACAGGTCATTATGCAAAAGTTATGTATGATGCTGTGTCTAATAGGCATATCCTGAAAAAATCTGTTACTGACAAGAAAGATCAGACTTACGCTCTGTACAACTTGACACAGGAGCAGTTAAGCAGAACGCTCCTTCCTGTTGGCGATTACCCAAAAGATAAAATAAGGGAAATGGCAAAAGAAATGGGCTTATCTGTGGCATCAAAACCAGATAGTCAGGAGATATGCTTTATTAATGACAATGACTATGGAAGGTTTTTGAGTGAAAACAGTGACAAAAAGATAGTACCTGGAAAATTTGTCGATACCAGTGGAAATGTTCTAGGTGACCATAAAGGTATTGTCCACTATACTGTAGGACAACGGAAAGGTCTTGGAATGACCTTCGGTAAGCCTATGTTCGTAGTCGCACTAGATGTTAAGAACAATAGAGTTGTATTGGGCGATGACAGTGACGTGTTTTCTAACAGTCTAGTGGCCTCAGACCTAAACTTTATTTCAATAGAGAAACCTGTTGATGGCATGCGAGTAGGGGCAAAAATACGGTATTCAGCAAAGGAATCGCCAGCAACAATACATGTGCTGGATAATGATAAAATTAAAGTAACGTTCGATGTGCCCCAAAGGGCAATCACACCAGGCCAGGCAGTTGTTTTTTATGACGGTGATGCTGTGGTTGGTGGGGGAACAATAGATTGATCGAGTAAAGAATTATGGTAAATTAGCTACACTAGATTGAGAATTGATTATAAGGGAATAACAAAAGCTGAATTTATTATAAGAGTTATAAGTCATTTAAAAACTTATAGCTCTTATTTTTTTATAATTTTTAAGGTGTAGTTTTCTAAAGATAACCTCATCTAGGTGTTATGCTTTCTAGTTGCTTAGAACATGAGGATTACAACTATGGTAGCAAGTGTTTGGTTTAAGGTTGCCCCTTTATACAATAATATGGTAGAATAATAAAAAATAATCTTAAATGTTAATTAGTAACAGAAAGGGGTAATGATGATTAATTTTGAAACACCTTTTATGCCGGGCGAAGTGGGCTACAATGGGGATAGATTAAAAGTACTTAACAATCATTTTCTTAAAATGATGAAAGCAAATGAACTTCAAGCTGCAAACTATTGTTTTTCTAGAGATGGGAAAGTATTCGCAAATACAGCGATAGGTAAGCTTTCGTATAAAGAAAGTGAAGACAGTCTTTTACAACCAGACACCATTCAATCTATAGCTTCTATTACCAAATTATTCTGTACTGTAGCAATCTTTCAACTTGTTGAGGATGGAAAAATGCGTCTTAATCAAACTGTTGGTGAGTTTATTGATGAATTCAAAGCTCCGCCGTTTGATAAGATAAATGTTGCACATCTTCTCACACACACTTCTGGAATGGTTGCTGATGGTGGATGCTTTGAAAATAAATACTTTAAATCACCATGGGACTATATAGAAAATATGAAAGGTGATAATTGGATTGAAGCTGCTTTAACATCTGGAATGAGGAAAAAGCCTGGAGAGGAATGGGCATATTGCAGTTTTGGTTTTGTAATTTTAGGGGAAATCGTATCTCGAGTTAGTGGAGTGTTCGCAAACGATTACATAATGGAGAATATTGTTAAACCTTGCGAGATGAACGACACTTGTTTTGAGCTTTCTATAGAGCAAGCGAAAAGACATAGTATTCGTGATGAACGCATGGAAAAACGTATGAAGGCTATTATCGCTGGTGAGAAAGAAGATACAGACATTTGGACTAAAATACCTTCCACAGCGGGTGGACTTCACTCAACGGCACCTGATTTATGCAAATTTGGTACTATGCTGCTTCATAACGGTACATACAACGGTAAACGAATTTTGGGTAGAAAAGCTGTTGAAAAAATGACTACAGTATATACAACTCCAGACATTAAGGATTATTGTTGGAATGCAGGTGGGGTTCATCGCCAATATGGATTAGGTCCTGATATGGGAAATGACTTAGCTTCTTTGTTTGGCAAAGATACATTTCACCATGAAGGTGCAGGTGCTTGTCGCCTAGTCATTGATCCAGTTGAAAAGCTAGTAGCAGCATTGTTTGTACCTTTTGTTAATGGCAATTGGGTTTCACACGCAATTAATAATTCCACTGCAATAATATGGTCAGGATTAGAATAATGAATTACATAAAACATAAATTAGAGGTTATAAAAGCTGTTTCACTGGTAACTTACAAGGAATGGAGTGCCTACCGTACGCATTCTATGGTCTCCATTTTTGTAGGCCCGGTCTATTTTATTGTGCAATATTTTATTTGGACAGCAGTTTATTCTGGACGCTCAGAACTTAATGGCATGCAACTGTCTCAAATGATAACCTATTTCGGAGTTACTGCTTTAATAGGCTATTTAACGATGGATTTTGCTGATTGGAATCTGCAGATGTTAGTTAGAACAGGAAAGTTTTTAACCTTCGCGCTCCGGCCTATTCACCATAGATTTTTTGCACTATCTCAAAAAATAGGACATCGAATTTTAGGCTTTTTCTTTGAATTTCTACCTTGCTTAGCAATTTTTATTTTTGTATTTAAAGTAAATATGATGCCAGTAAGCTTTGGGTTGACAATTCTTTCAATTGCACTTGCTTTCTTAATGAACTTTTATTTAAATTACATCATTGGGTTGACAGCTTTTTGGCTTGTTCAATCAAGCAGTATTCGAAGAGTTTTCCAACTCCTTCTAAGCATTTTTTCTGGAGGGTTAATTCCACTCGTGTTTTTCCCTTTACCTTTGCAAAAATTATTGTTTTTTTTACCCTTCCAATATGTATCCTATGTACCTGCCATGGTTTTTACAGGACAATATAAGCTGGCAAATTTGACTATGACTATTCCACAAATTGTTGGAGTACAAACTATTGCGGTAGTAGTAACTGCTTTACTTAGTGAAGTTGTATATAGAGCATCAATGAAAAGATTTACGGGGGTGGGAGCGTAGTATGATAAATAAATATTTACAAATTTATAAAGAGTGCATAAAAGTTTCCTTTGCCACAGCTTCTACCTATCGTGTTAATTTCCTTTTGAGTAACTTTATTTTACTTGTAAGCAATATACTTTTTCCGTTGGTAACAGTGATGATTTACGGATCAGGGGCAAGCTTTCCTAACTGGTCATTTTACGAAGTGTTGCTAATTCAAGCTATTTTTACAATGTCGGCAGGGTTAGCACAAATACTGTTTAATGGGGTTTTGTGGGCCACAATGCGCTATGTTATTGATGGAAGCCTTGAAATTGTTTTAATAAAGCCAGTAGATAGTCTTTTCTATTTAATTGCTTCTACTATTTCACTTGAGAGTTTGGGCTTACTACTTGGCGGAGGAATAATGTTTATTCTTGCAATAGTTAATGTAGGCGCGATTACCTTGCTTATGTGGTTACAGTTTATAGTTCTTTTTTTGTCTGGACTTTTAGTCATGATGGGGACTTCACTTATAATGGCTGCAACCTCCTTCAAATGGGTTGGAAATTCAAGGATTCCTGAAATTTTTGATAGTATAAATACCTTTGGTAAATATCCTCAAAGCATATTTAATAAAGCTACTTCCAGTTTCACCGCATTTGTAATTCCTGTTGCAATGGTGGGATATTTCCCTGCAGCAGCACTTTTAGGTAAAGTAAACCTATCAATGTATGTAGCAATAATACCATGTATTCTATTCACTATGATAGGAATTCTACTATACAAACACATGATACATTTATATGAAGGAGTGGGGGGATAAGCTGATTTTATGGATACAATTACAGTTAAAAATCTAACAAAAACCTACGAAACTTATAAGCGTGGGAGTGGCTTTACTGAAACTGTAAAAAGTTTTTTCCATCGTGAGAAAGTTACGGTTAATGCGGTAAACAATGTTTCCTTCAATGTTGGTGAGGGAGAAATTGTAGGTATTCTTGGACCTAATGGAGCAGGTAAATCTACAACAATAAAAATGCTGACAGGTACGTTATATCCTAGTAGCGGTGAAATTTCTGTAATGGGCTATACGCCACACAAGGACAGAACTGCTTATGTCAATAATATTGGTGCTGTTTTTGGACAAAAATCGCAACTTGTTTGGGATATTCCACCAATAGATAGCTTTAATATGAATAAAGTTATTTACTCTATATCTGATAAAGATTTTAAACAAACACTTGATAAACTTACTGAACTGTTTGATTTGAAGGACATAGTTGGAAAACCCACAAGAGTCCTTTCTTTAGGTGAGCGAATGAAGTGCGAATTCATAATGGCAATGCTACACAAACCCAAAATTGTGTTTCTTGATGAGCCTACGATTGGTCTTGATGTCATTGCAAAGCAGCGCATTAGGGAATTTATTAAGGAAATGAACGCGCTTGGAACGACGTTTATCCTTACAACCCATGACCTTGAAGATGTTGAGCAGCTCGCGCAAAAGGTAATAATAATTAACCATGGGCAAAAGGTTTTTGACGATACATTACAAAATCTACAGCTTAATTTAGGTGCAAAGAAAATTGTTCATTTAGTACTCACAAGTCCTATTTATGATAATAAAATTGATGGTGTAAAAGTTATAGAAAAGAAATCTGACTTTGAGTACACTTTGGAGGTAGATCTCGAAAACAAATCAATTAGTACCTTTATACAGAGTTTGACGGAAATGTGTGAGTTTTCAGATATATCTATAAAGGAACTGCCTATGGAAAAAATCATAACTCAGATCTATGAAAGTAGAGTATAGGTGCTGGTAAAGGGGAAATATGTAAATTTCAAATTAATAACATGTGGTAACAATGATTAGTCTTGGAATGAAGGAGGCGTTTCTCACCATTTGTATTAGATACTGATATAAGAAATAACTTAGCTGATGTTATTTTGTACAGTATAGCTGTTATTTTTAAAAAAAACTATATGTAATTCCAAGATTGGGAACCTTTTAATATAAATGAATATATTCCTAACATATATTACTGAGAAAAGTAAACATTAATAATGATTTTGTTTCTAAAAAGAGGAGGGGATTCTTTTGCGCGAGGGACTAATTCCTGCCGTTTTAGGTACAGCAGTCACGGCAACAGGTTTGGCGATGCGAGGTTATGACATGAAAAAACGTGGCATGAATAAGCGCGATACAACAGTTGCAATTGGTGCTGGTGTATTGGGATTCGGATTAGCACATGTAGTACTGGGTTCCATTGACTTGATTCAGAAATAAATATCATTTAGGGGTGCTGATTTTAGCACCCCAATACATATTAGCTACAACTTTTCAAATACCGGGTTTCTTCCTTCATAATGTACCACATGCTTAAAACCAACTTTTTTCAAGTAATCAGTAGCTTCTGTAAAACTATGACCTATATGCTCTGTAAAATGAGAATCAGATCCGATAGTTATAATTTTACCACCTAACTCAAAGTATCTATCAAAAACGTCATAACCTGGTATAGGAGAGTGCAAATCTGACCTTATTCCAGAGGTGTTTAGCTCTATTCCCTTACCTTTTTGAATTGTAGCCTTTAATATTTGGTCCAAAAGGTCACTATAGTCTTTGTATCTCATTTGTTTATCCTCAAAATCACCATATCTGGCAGCATATCCAATATGGCCTATGATATCAAAATTATCATATGAATTAATAGAACATAAGATTTCCTGCAAATATCTCTCATAGGCTTGATGCTTGGTTTTGCCAACATAGAATGCTCTTGTATAGGGATCTAAAAGATCAATTACATGAACGGAATTAATAACAAAGTCAAACGGGTATTCACTTAATGTTTCATTTATTTTACTCAGTACATGCGGCTGAAAGCCCATCTCTACACCTATACGAATATCGAGCTTATATTTCCATTCATTTTGAAGGCTTTTAAAAAATTCAAAGTATTGATCTAAGTCTATTAAAAAATCATTATCAAAATCCGGGTAATCATAATCTACATGATCAGTAAAAACTAAACCCTTTAATCCCATTTCAATAGCTTTTTGGCATGCATTAGCTGCCTCCATTTGTGAATCGCCTGAAAATTTTGAATGAATATGGTTATCATGCATTGTAACTTTCTCCTTTCAAAAGTATAATTATAGTAAAATTAAATATCCTAATAGATATTAATTAAAACTAAAACAACACCCACAACATTACGTTAGTGATGATTAAAAATAATTACTATTATTTTTAATACGGGTTAGTGTTACTTTATATTATCAACTTTTTAATATTAAGTCAAAAGAGAGGAATAAAAAATGAGTGAAGAAAAGACACAGGCAGAGATGCTTAAAGAGAAGCTATCATATGAGGTCAAGAATGCTTGGGAGCAAAGTAGCGAAGAGCAGATAAGCAAGGCGTTTGACTTATGTGAAAACTATAAGGAATATTTAGATAAAGGAAAAACAGAGAGAGAGTTTTCTGCCTTAGTTGAAAAAGAATTAATAAAAGCGGGCTATGAAGATTTACAATACTTGTTTAAAAAAGGCAAAAAGTTGAATAAAGGTGCGAAGGTTTACTACATAAACAAGCACAAGGCAGTTGCCTTTGCTGTTCTTGGAGAAAAGCCTCTAGTGGAAGGAATAAACATGGTGGGAGCTCATATTGACTCTCCTAGACTTGATATTAAGCAAAATCCGTTGTATGAGGATTCTGGCTTGGTCCTGCTAAAAACACATTACTATGGCGGTATAAAGAAATATCAATGGGTTACAATCCCATATTCACTTCATGGAGTTGTAGTTAAGGCAAATGGAACAATTATTGACGTTTGCATTGGTGAGGATGACAATGATCCAATATTCACAATAACAGATTTACTTCCACATCTAGCTCAAGACCAGATGCAGAAGAAGGCAACAGAGGCTGTAACTGGTGAAGGTTTAAATATTTTATTGGGTTCCAGACCATATAATGATAAAAAAGTTAAAGATAAGATTAAATTAAATATATTAAAGATTCTAAATGATAAATATGGCATGGTTGAAGAAGATTTTCTATCAGCTGAGCTGGAAGCAGTTCCGAATTTTAAGGCGCGAGATATAGGACTTGATAGGAGTATGATTGGGGCCTATGGACAGGATGACCGGGTATGTTCCTTTACCTGTGTAAAAGCAATGTTAGCTACTAAATCAGTTGAGAAGACAGCACTTTGTATCCTAACCGACAAAGAAGAAATTGGCAGCATGGGAAATACTGGGGCTCAGTCAAACTTCTTAAAGAGTTTTATTTCTAAAATAATATATTTGACAAGTGAAAACTACTCAGATGTTTTATTAAATCAGTGCTTAGAGAATTCTAACATGCTATCAGCTGATGTAAATCCAGGAGTTGATCCAAGCTATCCAGAGGTTAATGAAAAAATGAATGCTTCATATATGGGGAATGGTGTTGTAGTACAAAAATACACTGGCTCAAAGGGAAAATATGATGCGAGTGATGCAAATGCTGAATATATGGGCAAGATAAGAAGACTATTTAATGAAAAAGGAATTGTATGGCATACCGCTGAGTTAGGAAAGGTTGATCAAGGCGGTGGTGGAACTATTGCTCAGCATGTCGCAAACCTGGGTGTTGAGGTTCTTGATTGCGGAGTGCCTATCCTATCCATGCATTCTCCAATTGAAATAACTAGCAAAATTGATATTTACATGTGCTACATGGCAATGAAAGTATTTTTGGAGAGTAAGTAGAAAGATATTATTGAATTAGGTAATGAAGGTGATTTGAACAGTTAATTGAAAACTACACCTTAGAATAAGTTGTACATTTGATTGAGATTAGAAATGAGTATATACAGGTAGTTTTGAGTTAAATTAGAAATGAGTATAATACAGGTAGTTTTGAGTGAGATTAGAAATGAGAATAATATAGCTAGATTTGAGTAAGTTTAGGAGAGAAGCCATGATAAGATTTGGACCGTCAGGAAATTCAGATAGCTTTTATGAACAAGGCTACAAAACTTCGTCACAGATGCCTGCATGGCTTGCTTCTATAGGCTTAAATGCATATGAGTACTCATGTACTAAGGGCGTAAATATTGGTGAAAAAACAGCTACAGAGATTGGTGACGAGGCGAAGAAAAATAACGTTTTTGTAAGCATTCACGCTCCTTATTATATAAATATGGCCAGTGAAGAAATAGAAAAAAGAGAAAATTCAAAAAAATATATCTTAGATACACTTAAGGTGGCAAGATGGATGGGCGCAAAACGAATAGTGATTCATAGCGGCTCATGCAGTAAGGTGGAGAGAAATTGGGCACTTGAAACCGCAATACAGGTACTAAAGGAAACTGTAGTGCTATCAGATACGGCTGGTTATGGAGACATCAGTATTTGCCCAGAGGTTTTGGGAAAGCATAATCAATTGGGAACACTTGAAGAAATAATGGAAATGTGCAAAATGGATGAAAGAATTATTCCAACCATTGATTTTGGGCATATTCATGCTAGAGGTCTTGGAAGGCTCAATTCGGAGGAAGACTTCGCAAGTATTATTGATATAATTGAGAATTCTATCGGAAAAGACAGGGCGAAGCGACTTCACTGTCATTTTAGCAGAATAGAATATTCCAGAGGTGGAGAAAAAAAGCATTGGAACTTTATTGATAAACAATATGGACCAGAATTTGAGCATCTAGCTCCAGTGCTAGTAAAGAGAGGCATGGAACCAGTAATCATATGTGAATCTAGAGGCATGATGGCTGAGGATGCATTGGAAATGAAGAACATATATGAGCAAGTAAAAAACGCACTTTAGCAGGTAAATCAATACCAGTAGCAGGGCTGGTATATATCCCCTAAGAGTGCCTAGCAAAATTATTTGCACTTTAGAAAAGTATAAGTGCAACTAGGTTTCTACCTGAGCCATAAGACTTGGTAAAAGCCAAGTTTTCTTTACATATAATTTATATAAGCCTCTCATTTGATACATTTACTATTGCAGTTAAGATTAATTTGTTCCAACTGAGAAAGCTGAGTAACAATACAAAAAGGGTTAAAGGTGAGATATGAAAAAGGTTCTGGTGATAAATGGCCCCAATCTAAACTTGCTAGGGGTTAGAGAAAAGAGCGTTTATGGTAGCGAAACATTGCTGGATATAGCAAAAGAAGTTAATATTGTTTCTGGTGAGCTTGGACTGGAAACGGATTTTATTCAGACTAATCATGAAGGCGAGATTATTGATAAGCTACATGCTGCAAGAGGGGTATATGAAGTTATTGTAATTAATGCAGGGGCATATACGCATTACAGTATTGCAATAAGAGATGCCATAAAGGGAATAGAGATTCCAACAATTGAAATACATCTCTCAAATATACATAGCAGAGAAGAATTTAGACATACATCTGTTATTGCTCCAGTTTGCGTTGGTCAAATATGTGGCTTTGGAAAAATGAGCTATATTCTTGCACTGCATGCTGCAGCAAACATTTAAGATACAACTTTCTACGAAAGTTGTATAACTTTAGTTAATAGGGATTATAGGAGGCAAGTTTTATGCTTGATAGACACATACTTTCAAATAGATTAAATACGTTTAGAAGTAAAATGAAGGATTTAAAAATAGATGGAGCACTTATAACTAAAAGAGAAAATTACATGTACTTGTCCGGATTTTCAGGCACATCTGCAAATTTGTTAATTACAGATAAAAAAGCATATTTACTAACAGACTTTAGATATATTGAGCAATCTGCAAAGCAGGCACCTTTATTTGAGATAGTTCAGCACAAACCTGAAATAATTAATACACTATATGAAATTATAAATTCAGAAGACTTGAAAAAGCTTGGCTTCGAAGACCAAAGTGCAAGCTATTCTTCATATAAAGAGTTTGCTGATTGGTTTACAAATACAGAATTAATTGGAATTGGCTCGGTTGTTGATGAACTTAGAAGCATTAAGGATGCACAGGAAATTGAGACAATTAACAAAGCAGTACAGATTGCAGATGGTGCGTTAACTCACGTGCTGTCAATAATTAAACCTGGAATTACTGAGTTGGATGTAGCTGCTGAGTTGGAATATCAAATGAAAAAGCTTGGAGCTTCAGGAGCTTCCTTTGAAACCATTGTTGCCTCAGGACTGAGATCTTCAATGCCTCACGGAATTGCATCAGAGAAAAAACTTGAATTGGGTGATACAATAACAATGGATTTTGGTGCAATGTACAATCATTATTGCTCAGACATTACTAGAACAGTATTTTTAGGACAACCAGATAAGAAAATGATAGATATATATAACATAGTTTTGAATGCTCAATTGACCTCTGAAAAGGGTGCACACAGGGGATGTACAGGAAAAGAAGTGGATAAAATAGCTAGAGATATTATTTATCAAAATGGTTATGAAGGAAAATTTGGGCACGGGTTGGGTCATGGTGTTGGTTTAGAGATTCATGAAAGTCCAAGACTCTCGATGGGTGGGGATAAAATTCTAGAAAACAATATGGCAGTTACTATCGAGCCTGGAATATATGTTGAAGGCTTGGGTGGAGTTAGAATTGAAGATACCATTATTATTAGAGATGATAATCCAATGGTACTGACTAGATCTAATAAAGATTTAATAATCTTATGATTTATGGTAAATAGTAACATGAGTATTAACAAGTTATTGTAGGTAGAATAAAAAAATATGTATTTACCTATAATAATGAAAATTTTTCTTGCCTTAAAGACAAATATAATTTAATATAAACTAGAATACAGTTAACGCTAAATTGTTTTTTATGTTATTATTTAATCATAAAATGTATATTTATTTATATTACGGAGGTAAAGTATGATAGTAGCTGGTGATTTTAGAAACGGTGTAACGTTTGAGTTGGATAACAATATATTTCAAATAATAGAGTTCCAACACGTTAAACCTGGAAAAGGTGCAGCTTTTGTACGTTGTAAGATGAAAAATGTAGTAACTGGTGCCACAGTTGAAAGAACTTTTAACCCAACTGATAAAATGCCAAAAGCTCAAATCGATAGAAAAGATATGCAATACCTTTACAATGATGACGATTTATACTATTTCATGGATGTTCAATCATATGAACAGATTCCGATTAACAAGGAGACAATTGGAAGTACTCTTGCTCTTGTTAAGGAAAATGAAGTAGTTAGAATCCTTTCCCATAAGGGTAATGTTTTCGGTATTGAGCCTCCAACCTTTGTTGAGCTAGAAGTTACTGAAACAGATCCTGGTTTTAAAGGTGATACAACTAATGGAGCAACAAAACCTGCTACAGTTGAAACTGGTGCTGTTATAAAAGTTCCACTTTTTGTTAACACTGGAGATATGATAAGAATTGATACTAGAAATAACGAGTACATGGAAAGAGTAAAATAAAAAAATATACCAATATGGTAGAGGAGGTAGGATTATGAGCTATATTAGCGAACGAGTATCTTTTATTAAAGGTTTGGCAGAGGGTATGAAAATGGATGATTCAACAAATGAAGGTAAGTTGTTGAATGCTATCATTGATGTTTTGGACGACATGTCTCTTGCGCTTGATGATGTTGAAGAAATCCAAGACGAAATCAGTGAACAAGTTGATGGTATTGACGAGGATCTTGCTGAACTTGAGAAAGTCATCTATGAAGACGAAGATGATTTTGAATTTGAAGAAATTGAATGTCCATACTGTGGTGAGGATATTGAAGTAGATTTAGACATGGTTGATGAAGATGCAGAAACTATAGAATGTCCACATTGCCACGAAAAGATAGAATTAGAATGGGATTGTGAATGTGAAGACGAGGGCTGTGATTGCGACTGCGGACATGATCACGACAAAGAGTAATTTTAATTTTAAGAATTAAACGAACTGCTAACATTTTATAGTGTTGGCAGTTTTTTTATGAGGTGAATTATGAACAAAACAATAGGTGTTTTAGCACATGTGGATGCGGGTAAAACTACATTTTCTGAGCAAGTTTTATATCATACAAATAGCATTCGTAGCAGAGGAAGAGTAGATCATAAAAATGCATATCTAGATAGCCATGATATTGAAAGAGATAGAGGAATAACTATTTTTTCTGATCAGGGTATTTTTACATATAAGGAATCAACTTATTATTTGCTTGATACACCGGGGCATGTGGATTTTTCAGCTGAAATGGAGAGAGCGCTGCAGATATTGGATTATGCCATTATTATTATCAGCGCTGTTGAAGGGGTACAGGGTCATACTGAAACTGTTTGGCAGCTTCTAAGAAATCAGAACATACCAACGTTTCTATTTATTAATAAAATTGATAGAACTGGTGCTAATAGTGAACAAGTATTAGAGGAAATTCGTTCCAAAATGACAAGGGATGTCTTATATATTCCGAGCAAGGATGAGTTGGAGAGGCAAAGAGAAACAAGTAACAGTGGAACGGAGCAACCGAAGAGCCAGAGCAAAACCAATTATAGCGGAAATGCTGAAATTGATATTTTAAGCGAAGACAGTATAGAGTTTATTGCTGAACGAGATGAAATACTCCTTGAAAAATATTTGAGTGGAGAGTATAAAGAAGGTACTTGGAGGTCTGCACTCAAATTGATGGTTAAAGAATGCAGAATATTCCCATGTATGGTTGGGTCAGCATTACAGGATGTTGGAATAACTGATTTTCTAAATGTATTAGATGTTTTAACATTTACTGATTATTGTTCCGATGGGGAGTTCGGTGGTAGGATTTTTAAGCTTCGACATGATGAGCAAGGCAATAGGGTGACCTATATAAAAGCACTTTCTGGAAACTTGTCAGTTAAAGATAAGCTTTATTATGGAGAAATAGAGGAAGACGAGACACGATATTTTGAAAAGGTAAATCAAATTCGAATTTATAACGGAAATAAGTTTAGATTGGTTGAAAGTGTTTCTGCAGGAGAGGTTTTCGCAGTTACAGGGCTTTCAAAAGCAAATGCTGGAGAGGGCGTAGGTACTGTTCTGGAAAAGTCAATTTTCAAAATGATTCCTACACTTAAATCCAAAATTATCTTTGATAGCAGTTTAAATATAAAGGATTTATTAAACAAACTAAAACTGCTTGAGATAGAAGACCCTGCTTTAAATATCAACTGGAATGACAGCTTGCAGGAGATTCATGTTCACATAATGGGAGTAATACAATTAGAAGTACTAAAGCAGATAATTGCACAAAGGTTTTCACTGAATGTGGAATTTGGTAAATGTCAGGTACTATATAAAGAGACAATAACAAAGGCAACAAACGGATATGGTCACTTTGAACCTCTAAAACATTATGCTGAGGTACATTTGAGGCTTGAGCCAACACCTCGAAATAGTGGTATTTCATTTAATAGTACTTGCCATATAGATAATCTCATGCCCAGCTACCAAAACCTCATTCGCTCACATATCTTTGAAAAAGAGCATCATGGTATTTTGGCAGGCTCAAGTATCACAGACCTCAAGATTACCTTGCTTACTGGACGAGCTCACCTAAAGCACACCCATGGGGGCGACTTCAGAGAAGCAACTCTAAGGGCGCTGCGGCAAGGCTTGGAAAAAGCGCAGTGCAGACTGCTTGAACCGTATTATCGCTTCAAAATAGAGGTGGAGATAGATAATATGGGCAGAGTTTTATCGGATGTGCAGAAGCTCCATGGTACCTTTGAAGCGCCTAGTACCATAGGTAGCAAAGTTGTTATAAATGGAAGAGGACCGGTAGCTAATTTTATGAATTATGGTATGGAGCTGATTTCCTTTACAAAAGGTAAGGGAAGTTTAAGCCTATTCTTTGATGGCTACGATGCCTGCCACAATGAGGCAGAAGTAATTGAGAATAGCGGTTACAATAAGGATGCAGATACGTTGTACACATCAAATTCAATCTTCTGTGCAAAGGGCGCGGGTTACCCAGTTGAAGGTGATAAGGTGGAGGAGTTTATGCATTGCTTATAGAGAACCGTTACTTTATGCAATAAACATAATGGAAGTTCATGATAAAATAACCGAAAAATTAAAGCCACTTTTCCAAGTTGTTGCGTGTTCTGATTGGGTTAAAATACATGAAATACAGAAAGAAAGCTGTAAGAATTGATAAAACATATTATTATTTAAAATTTTATAAAGACCTGCAATACGATCAATTGAAACTGGTCGTGTTGCAGGTCTTTATTTTTATATATATTTTCTAAAATTATCATTGACAATAAATAACAAAAGTTGTATTATTGTATTAAGCTCTTAATACAATAATACAACGATACAAGTTTAAAGGATATAGCAAAAAACATGGAGGTGGTCTAATGTCAAGTGATTTTTCATCAAACGTTCCTATATATCTTCAGATAATGAATGATGTAAAGCTCAAAATAGTATCAGGCGTATGGGAGTCGGGTCAGCGACTACAATCAGTTCGGGACCTAGCAGTGGAATTCTCTGTAAACCCAAACACAATGCAGAGGGCCTTATCCGAGCTTGAGAGAGATGGACTACTTTATACTGAAAGAACATCAGGAAGATATGTTTCTAAGGATCAAGCAAAGATTTCAAAAGCGAGAGATGAGATGGCAGAGGAATATACGGATAGTTATTTTAATTCAATGCATAAGCTGGGATATAAAAAAGAAGAGATTGTTTATGTAGTATCAAACAAAATGGAGGTCAAAAGGGAGGAAGATAAAAATGAGTAAGATTATAGAAATTAGCTCATTACAAAAGAAATATGGTTCTAAGCTAGTGCTTAATAATATATCTCTTTCATTTGAAAGCGGAACAATTGTGGGCTTACTGGGACCAAATGGTTGTGGAAAGACGTCACTATTAAAAATCCTTACAGGACTTATTAATGACTATAGTGGAAGTGTTTTAATTGATGGGAGTATACCAAATGAGTATACAAAATCTATAGTATCTTATTTACCTGAAAAAACTTATATAGCTGAAAACAACAAGGCAAAATACGCTTTAGATTTCTTCGAAGATTTTTATGCTGACTTTGATAGGAAAAAGGCTGAAGAAATGTTTAAGCAATTCAAACTAGATCCAGAACAGAAGATTAAAAGTATGTCAAAGGGAATGCAGGAAAAAGTTCAATTAATTCTGGTAATGTCACGTAAAGCAAAGATATATTTACTTGATGAACCCCTTGGGGGTCTGGATCCAGCATCTAGAAAAGCTATGCTAGATATTATTCTAAATAACTATTCTGAAGATGCAATCGTTTTGCTTTCAACTCATTTAATTAATGCGGTTGAGAGAATATTTGATAGAGTAATTATGGTGGGTGGCACAAAGATATTGGTTGATGATACTGTTGACAACATACGCCAAACTACTGGTAAATCTGTTGAAGAGTTATTTGAGGAGGTATTCAAATGTTAAGTAAATTATTAAAATATGAGTTTAGGGATACAGCTCGTGTAATACCATTTTTTTACCTTATTATTGTTGCTTTTTCAATAATGGCCTTAACTGCAAAGCAGATTGGTCTGGAATGGTTTATTGTTACATCATCCATTTTACTTATAGTAACAGGAGCATCTTTAATTGTTATTACATTTGTTGTTATTGTTATGAGGTTCTATAAAAATTTATATTCAAATGAAGGCTACCTGATGTTTACATTACCAGTTAAACCTAAGCAGCTCTTGGCTTCTAAAGCTATTGTAGCCTTCACCTGGATAATTGCTAGTTTTCTCGTGTTCATTGGAGCACTATGTGTAAGCCTTTATAGTTTAGGTGTTGACAGCAGTGACTTGTCTAGTATAATTAGTGAATTTAAGAAATATGGACTTGAAAAGGCTATTTATATTATAATTCCATTAATGCTATTGTCTATACTATATTTTCTTAGTCAGATATTTTTTTCCATTACAGTTGCAAACACTCCAGCTTTTCATAGTATGGGAGTTGGTGCTGGGTTTTTAGTGTTTTTTGCGACATATGTGATTTTACAGATTGTCCAGTCAGTAGTAACAGTATTTATACCACTTTCACTAGAAATAAACTTGATAGGAAATGTAAGTGTATCACTCTCAAATAAGAATATGTTCGGGTTCTTTGTAGAAAGTATCAAAGGAATAGAACCTACTAGTATAACAATAGGTTTGGGTGGATACTTGTTTGTTGTAATAATGATTTGTGTTCTATTTTACGTGACTGGACGTTTGATGAATAAAAAGGTGTCATTGAGATAAACATTTGTCAATATTTTTATAAATTGCAGAATGACAGTTATCAATAATTGGAGGGATTATCATGAAAAAAAGCATTATTATGATTTTGGCATTAGTCTTATTAACATTGACTGTATTTACTGGCTGTGATTCAAATATACAGCTTATGAGTATGGGCTCAAATGCTGGTAACAAAATAAACTATTCTTACAAGCTCTTTACTGGAACTCATACTAAATCAATCAAAGTTGAGAAGGGAAAAACCATAGTAATAGATTATTCATCAGAAGTAAAGAAGGGCGAGTTAGACCTTAAAATATTTGATCCCGATGAAAATGTTGTACTTGAGTTAGAAACAAATAAAACAGGGACGGAAGAGTTAATTGCAGAAAAAGATGGAAAATATGAGCTAATAATTACTGGTAGTAAAACAAATGGAAGTTTCAACGTTAAATGGAATATAAAATAACTTCAAGGCCATAGGACTTAAAGTATAATAGGCCTTAAAGTATATTGGGCCTTAAAGTATAATAGGTCTTAAAATTACAATAAAACTTAAATCATATTATTTAGATAAAATTTATCTTTGTCTGAATAATGTGATTTTTTTTGTTTATCCGATGTCTACCATCAGTAATACTCTGACTGTACCAATAACAGTTTATGAATTTTTTTTTAATAAGTCATAAAGTTGGACAAAGCCTAATATATATTAATAACTCTACTTTCAACTGTTGACATATATTAATCATAGGTTAGTATATGTAACCGATGGGAGGCTCATCGAAAATTATTTATAAATTGTAATGACAAATAATTTCATTAAGATGACTCAGTGTATATCCTGCGACTGAAATGATTGTAACTGAGAAGGTTGTATTAATAAATATTCAAAAGAAAAGTTTTAGGGAGATGAACACATATGGCTAATACAGAATCGCAAAAAATCAGATCTGTAGAAAGTGACATATTACCTTTCGTAATATCTAGTATTAAGAATGTTTTGCTAAAAGTTGATACCGAAATCTTGGACAATCTTGAGGAAATAAGGCTCAGAGCTAAAAAGCCCTTGATGGTATTTTACAAAAATGCTGATTTGTTTGTTACGACTGGTGGACAACTAACAAAGGATATTTCAGCGGCTTATGTGGTAACACAGCAGGAGATACTTAAATCTATCGAACTCATGAGTGAAAATTCTGTATATGCCTATCAAGATGAAATTAAATCAGGATATTTGACTCTTCGCGGAGGTCACAGAGTTGGACTTAGTGGAAAAGTCATAATGCAGGATAGCCAAATAAGAAATATTAAAGACTTTAATGGACTAAACATACGTGTGGCCAAAGAAATAATGGGCTGTTCAAAGCATATATTCAAGTACTTAATCAAAAGTAGCTACGAAATATATAATACTTTAATAATTGGCCCGCCACAATGTGGTAAGACAACTATTTTAAGAGATTTATCACGGATAATGAGCAACGGAGATAAAAACTTTAATTTCGAAGGGCTAAAAATCGGAATTGTAGATGAAAGATCTGAAATAGCTGCCTGCTGTAAGGGTATACCACAAAATGATGTTGGTTATCGAACAGATGTGATGGATGGATGCCCTAAAACACTAGGTATGGAGATGCTGCTTCGGAGTATGTCACCCAATGTAATAATTACAGATGAAATAGGAACACATGGTGATAAAGATGCTATTTTAAAGGTGCTAAACTCAGGTGTTAAAATAATCGCTTCGGCTCATGGCTATAACATTACAGAACTAAAAATGAGGGAGGAGCTTCTGGCTTTAATCAAATCCGGAGCATTTGAAAGATACATAGTTCTGAGCTCTAAAAATGGTCCTGGAACTCTAGAAGAGGTTGTAAACTCCCAATTGATAGCAATCTATAGGAGGTGCCAGCATGATAATTAAATTTATAGGTGCTGTAATACTGATAAGTGCTACTAGTTTAATAGGGTTTTCATTAGCAAATGATTGTTCAAAAAGGCCGAGAGCTCTTCGTGAACTACAGTCTTTGCTACAAATGCTGGAAAACGAGATAAGTTATTTGTCAAATTTACTATTAGAGGCCTTTAATAGAATTTATGAAGGGACAAACTCAGACACAGCAATACTGTTTAGAGAGGCAGCAAAGAATCTTGGTACAAATGGTATTACTGCAGATGAAGCTTGGGAAAAGTCCATTGAAGAGAATTATGCAAAACTTTCTTTAAATAAAGAGGACAAGACCATACTGGTGACCTTTGGAAAAATGCTTGGAAATTCAGATTTAGAGGGGCAACTAAACAACATTAAGCTCATGTCCTCACAGCTTAAGCTTCAAGAACTCAAGGCAGAGGGAATGCGTCTAAAAAATGAAAAAATGTATAGGAGCCTTGGAGTTCTTAGTGGTCTAGCAATTACAATTGTTTTGTTTTGAAAAATACTTACGGAGGTTATTATGAGTAGTGGTGTAGATCTAATTTTCAAAATTGCAGCGATAGGTATACTTGTTGCAGTGCTAAATCAGGTGCTTATAAGGTCGGGTAGAGAAGAACAAGCAATGATGACAACGTTGGCAGGGATAATTGTTGTTTTGATGATGGTTTCTAAAGAAATAGCAGGCCTTTTTGATGCTGTAAAAACTATGTTCCAGTTTTAAAAACAAATATTAACATGAGGTTACATATGATATGGATATACTTCAAATTGTTTGTATTGGTATAATTGCAGTTGTTTTGTCGTCTATATTAAAAGCACAACGTCCTGAGATAGCATTACAAGTGAGTATCGTAACAGGACTACTAATATTTATTGTTATTATTGTCAAGCTATCTTCGGTAATTGATTTTTTACAGACTTTTAGTAAAAGGGCAGATATAGATTCAACGTATATAAATATTCTTTTGAAAATTGTTGGAATTGCATATATTGCAGAGTTCGGTGCAGAGGTGTGTAAGGACGCAGGAGAATCCTCTGTGGCTTCAAAGATAGAACTTGCTGGCAAGGTAACTATTGTAATTTTGGCAGTACCGATAATTACTTCTCTATTAGATTTGGTCGTGAAACTAATGCCTTAGTAACACTATGGGGGTTAAGAAAAATGCGAATGAAAAACTATTTAACAAAAACACTTATGAAGTTAAAATACACGCCCAACTTGATCATAATATTATTGGTAATAATTACTTTTTGCCCTTTAAATGCTTTTGCTGCACAGTCTACGACAGAGCCAATAAAGCAGCCCGCTGGTCAAAGTCATAGTGAAAGTCAAAGCAATGATAGCTTAAGTATAATTAACGAACAGCTTAAAGCAAACGGCAACGATGATATTAGTGAAAGCGTCAAAAAATATTACACAAATGATTCTAAGCAGTTGTTTCCTGAGTTTGATCCTCAGAAAATAGTTTCATCTGCAGTAAAGGGCGATTTCAAATTTAGTATATCTGGGATGCTAAATAGAGTAGTTAGATATCTACTTAGTGAGATATTTTTAAATGTAGATGTTCTTATAAAGATTGTTATTTTAGCTATAATATGTGCGATACTTAAAAATTTGCAGAATTCATTTTTAAGCGAAAGTGTTGGTGAACTTGCATTCTTTGTTTGTTACATTGTTATAGTTTCGGTATTGATGATTAGCTTTAGCTCTGCAATGGGTATGTGTATGTCTATTATAGACAGCATGGTAAGCTTCATGCATGCCATGATTCCTCTCTTAATGACTTTGCTAATATCAGCCGGAAGCATCTCGTCAGCAGGAGCTTTTCAACCAATACTTATAATGCTTGTCGAAGTAGGAGCTACTGTCATTAAGAATTTTTTCATACCTTTGATATTTCTTGTGACGGTATTAAATATAGTTAATAACATTTCGGACAAGGTTCAATTGACCAAGCTATCAGGTTTTTTGAAGCAAATATGTACCTGGGGGATTGGACTTATATTAACAGTATTTATTGCAGTGGTGTCCATTCAAGGGTCTATGGGTGCTGTAGTAGATGGGGTGACAGGCAAAACAGCTAAGTTTGCACTTGGGACCTTCATACCTGTCGTTGGAAAATATTTGGCGGATGCTGCTGATACTGTAGTGGGTTGTACTCTGGTAATAAAAAATGCGTCAGGACTAATTGCCATGCTTGGAATAATAATAATTTGTCTGGCACCGCTATTAAAAATACTTGCTCTGGTTATATTGTATAGACTTGCCAGTGCATTTGTTGAGCCAATATCAGACAAGAAAATAACTAACTGTTTAAGTGATATGGCAAGTTCCTTGACATATATACTTGGAATAACTGCCGCTGTAGCCTTTATGTTTTTGCTTGCAATTACAGTGGTAATAAGTACATCAAATTTATCGGCAATGATAAGGTAGGTGGGGAAATGATTGAATTTTTGAGGGGCTGGATAATAAATATTGTAACTATTTCTATAATACTAATTCTCTTTGAAATCATAATACCATCAGGAAAAATTAAAAAAATTATTAATTTAGTCTCTGGCTTTATTATACTAATAGTCGTAATAAATCCTTTTCTAGCAATAAAAAATCAAGGCTTTGACCTGAGTGAAAATGCTCTTGCTGATAGCTTTTATATTGATAAAAAAGAGGTAGAGAACAGTAGCAAGGTTTTAAAGGATACCCAAATGAAGCAAATTACAACTGTTTATAAAAAAAAGCTGATAACAAAAATACAGGAGGAAACGAATAATCTAGAAGGCGTAGAGGCTTCAAAGGTAGACGTAGATATTAATGAAGACTCTACATCGGATAAATTCGGAGAAATAAATAAGGTATATGTAGAACTTAAAAAAGGCAAAAAACAAAACGAAAGTATGGAAATAGATCCTGTTATCTCAGTAAAAAAGGTTGATATTACAGCTCCAACCAGTAAAAACAAAAACATAAAATCGTTAAAGATGATGGACGAGCAAAGCAAAAAACTTTCTGAACTAGTAAAGCAAAACCTAAATAAAACTCTGGAAATACAAAAAGATAACATTGTTGTGACAGTATTGGAGGACTAAAAATGAAATTAAGTAAAATTTTTAAAGACTTAAAAAGAAAGCTTACGAAGTATGGTAGCAAAAAGCTTATTGAGAAAGGAGTGATCATCGCAATAGTAGGGGTTATTTGCTTGATTGCAGGAAGTGTAATATTTGAGGGAAGTACAACAACGGGCGTTAATGGAAGCACACTAGATAGTATGGGTAATGTCGAGACTGTACAAACCATTAAACAATCTAGTGAGAATCCCCAAAATGAAATGGAGGATAGCCTTCAGTTAATTCTTTCAAAAATTAAAGGTGCAGGCAAGGTGGATGTGATGATTACTTTTTTTTCGGGAAATGAATCAATCCCTGCAGTAGATGTAAAAACAAGTGAGAACGACACTGGGGAAAAGGATAAGGAAGGAGGTTCTAGGATAATTAAGCAATCTGACATAGACAACAAGACTGTTTATGAAGAGAATCAAGGTGTAAAGAAACCTTTTGTTGTCAAGGAGTTATATCCCAAGGTAAAAGGTGTAGTCATTGTAGCAGATGGCGCAGAAGATATAGAGGTAAAAATTAATCTAGCCAAAGCTACAGAGGCTCTTTTGGATATCGCGGCACATAAGATACAAGTATTTCAAAGAACTAGTAATTAAATTTCCTAAAAAAGAAATAAACTGCATCAATAATGAATATACATAATTCTGAGATAAGTTATAATCCTTAAGCTAAAAGCTAAGGAAGAATAATAAATTATTAAGATTGTTAGGAGGGGTCTATGTAATGAAATTTTTACAAAGAAAACAGATTATTGTACTTTCCCTTGTATTAATGCTAGTTATTGCAGGCTATCTACAGTATAGCTACAACAAGAGCTCACAATTCAGTGAGGAAGACTCTGCTCAAATTGGAGACGCTGTATATGTTGATAATTTGGATGTAACTGCTGGTGATGTTGCCAAGACTGATTTAAAGACTGCAACAGCATCTAAGGAGGCTAACACCTATTTTGCTCAAACAAGAATGGATAGAGAAGTGGTTAGAGGTAAGGACATCGAGACGATGAAGGATATAACCGATGACCAGCTAGCAAGCAAAGAAGCCAAAGTAAAAGCGCAGGAACAAATGCTAGCATTAGTTGATATTTCACAGAAAGAAGTGAATATTGAAAACTTAATCAAAGGAAAAGGCTTTAGTGATGTTATTGCACTTTTTGCAGATGATGGAAGTATAGATATCGTTGTAAAAGCTCCTGCAATATCAAAGGCAGATGCAGCCAAAATCGCTGATATAGTTGTAAGGCAGGGAAATGTTCCTTTTGATAAAATTGTAATTAAGCCAATGTTCTAATCTTAAAATCTAAAATATAATATAATCAGAGGTTATCTTTTCTTATAAGGATAACCTCTTTCTTTTCAGGGGAATATTAAATCTAAGAACTCTGTTTGTCCGATGTCTAGCGCCGCTAATTTAAGTGCGAAATAAGCGGCGCTACGACCCTGGATAACGATTTCTAAGATTTAGTGAGGGAAATTTTCCCTAAATCTAAGAACTCTGTTTGTCCGATGTCTAGCGCCGCTAATTTAAGTGCGAAATAAGCGGCGCTACGACCCTGGATAACGATTTCTAAGATTTAGTGAGGAAAATTTTCCCTAAATCTAAGAACTCTGTTTATCCTAAATCTAAGAACTCTGTTTTATATTCATTGATAAGTAGGAGTTTAAGTGATATAATTTTACAAAGTTATCTCAACGGCATTAAAAATATTCCCACTTAGATATGCTGGAATATTTTTAATGCCAAGTTTCGAAATAAGGGCGACTAAAAGTTCAGACTGAGTTAATACTTCATCTGAACTAAGTCTACTTTATAAACCTGTTTTGAGATGGAGAGGTGCATAATGGACGAAGAAAATAATGTTTTAGATGATTACGGATCTGTAAAAATTTCCGAAGAGGTTGTGGCCATCATTGCAGGAATCGCTGCTACTGACGTACCTGGAGTTGCTGGTATGAGTGGAGGTATTGCAGGCGGTATTGCAGAAATACTTGGAAGGAAAAATCTTTCTAAGGGTGTAAAGGTAGAGGTTGGTGAGAAAGAGGCGGCTATAGACCTTTATATAATAGTAGAATTTGGTGCTAGGATTCCCGAAGTTGCTTGGGATATACAGGAAAAGGTTAAAACTGCAGTACAAACAATGACAGGCTTAAATGTTATAGAAGTAAATATTCACGTTCAGGGTGTAAACTTCGATAAAGAAATAAAAAAGGAACTAGAAGCTAAATAAGGTATTATAATACATGTTGCTGGAAATAATTATTAGTGTGTATGGGAGAAATGTTTCATGATACCCACTTCTCCTATACATAAGAATTTGATTTTTGTAGATATATGAAATATAATTAACTTATTGAAAAGCCTCAGATGTGTTTTGTTGTAACTGCTTTAAATAAATGAAAAGAGGTGGAGTTTTTATGAACATTATATTACGTGTTTTATTGGCTATATATGCATTCTTTTTGACAATTGCATCGATGTTCGCTATGCTGGTTACTATTAGGTCGGACATATTAACAGATACATATACATACTTATATAAAGAGGTATTAGCATATAGAAATCCATCGATATTTATGTTTATTATTGCTTCAATATTTTTTTGCTTGAGTTTGACTTTCCTTCTTTCGGGGTTTAAGCCTGAGGGAGATAAAAAGGCTATTATCAAATATAATAAAAATGGTGACATTAGGATTACTCTAAACTCGATTGAAAATATTGCTCTGGCTACTTCAAGAAAGCTGTCAGGCATTCGTGATTCTAAAGCATATGTTACAAAGGTAGGGGAAAGCGTTAGCATTACGGTTAAGGCTATAGTACTTCCAGAGATAAACATTCCTTTATTATCTGAGGATTTGCAAGTCAAAGTGAAGTCCTCTGTTGAAGAATGTACCGGCGTGCAGGTGAATAGTGTTAAGGTGCTGATAGAAAGCATTTTTACTGGCTATAAGTCTTCTAGGGTTGAGTAGCATATGGAGGTGTTATAACAATGGATAAGCAAATATTATATGAAGTATACAAACAGCATAAAGGAGAAATACTCGGTGCGGCCTTTGGTCTTACTATTGCCGTTATTGTTTTGCTGCTTGGTATTTTAAAGGCTCTGTTTATTGTAATATGTGTCGTTTTCGGATACTATATTGGCAAGAGGTTGTCTCAAGATAAAGACTATATTAAGAACTTACTTGATAGGATTTTACCTCCGGGTACATACCGATAACAAATGAAATCTAAAACTAAAAGCTACATAGGAGGAATTTTAATGGGACGCCGTGCATCCAGGGAAGCTGCGATGAAACTGTTATATCAGCTCGAAATACAAAAAAGTGATAGAAGTGAACAAATTGATATGGCCCTGGAAGATGAGAACTTAACTGATAATGATAAGAAGTACATTAGAGGTATCATTGATGGGGTAAATGAAAAAATTGTTTTAATCGATAGCATTATCGAAAAAAAATCTCTAGGTTGGAAGATAAGTAGACTATCTAAGATTGATTTGTCAATACTTAGGGTAGGCATTTATGAAATTCTATATCGCGATGATATACCATATAGCGTTACCGTTAATGAGGCAGTCGAATTAGCAAAAAGATACAGTAATGAAGAGGCTGGGGCTTATGTAAATGGGCTTTTAGCAAAGGTTTCAAAATCTGATGCTACTGATGCTACTGATGATGTGTCAGATAAGAAGGACATAGACTCAGAAGATGACTCTAAAAATGACAGTACTACTAAGGATGACTCAAAGATATAATAAGGCTAAAAATGGGTAATGTGAGATTTTATTTGCATTATCTTTTTTTAATTGCTTTGTAGGAGATATGCGAATGAACAAAGTTTTTTCTGTTTCTGATATAAATAATTACATAAAGCAGCTGGTATCAAATGATGGTATTTTATCAGGTTTATCTATAAGAGGCGAAATTTCAAACTTTAAGCATCACTATACTGGTCATATGTATTTTACAATAAAGGATGAGAATAGTGTACTTAAATGTGTTATGTTTAAGTCTCAGGCCTCTTTGCTCAAGTTTGCTCCGCAGAATGGTGAAAAGGTAATAGTATCTGGTTACATTTCTGTTTTTGAAAGAGATGGGCAGTATCAACTTTATGCAAGTGATATGCAGCCTGATGGATTAGGTGCGCTACATCTTGCCTTTGAGCAGCTAAAGAACAAGCTCCAAAAAGAAGGCTTATTTGATAGTGACATCAAGAAGAAGATTCCGGTACTTCCAACGTGCATTGGCGTAATCACGTCTTCTACTGGTGCTGTTATCAGAGACATAATTAACGTAACTTATAGAAGACATAGTAACATGAAAATTCTTTTGTATCCAGTAGCAGTGCAGGGAACTGGGGCTGCAGCTCAAATTGCAACTGCAATTAAAAAATTAAATGAATTAAATCAAGTTGACGTTATAATAGTTGCAAGAGGTGGAGGGTCACTTGAAGAACTTTGGGCATTTAATGAAGAGGTAGTTGCAAGAAGTATTTTTGCATCAAATATTCCTGTTATATCTGCGGTAGGACATGAAACTGATTTTACAATCTGTGATTTTGTTTCTGACATGAGAGCACCTACCCCATCAGCTGCAGCAGAACTGGCTGTTCCTGATGTAGAGGTTTTACTATATAAACTGCAAAATTATAATGTAAGAATGAAAAGCTCACTGGTAAAAAAGCTGACAATGTGTCGTACTCAACTGCAGAAAGCAAATTCTAGACATGTATTTCGCAATCCATATGATAAAGTTAATCAATATAGGTTGAAGCTTGATAATGAACTTAAACATTTATTTAAGAATAATGAAATGCTTTTTAAGGATAGAAAATCCCAGTTTGGTATGCTTGTAGGTAAGCTTGATGTACTCAGCCCACTTAAAATCCTGGAACGAGGATATAGTGTGGTCAAAAAGCCAGAAGGCTCTGTTGTGAGTAAGCTTGAACAAGTACATTTAGGCGATAACCTTGAAATATGTCTAACAAATGGAACGGTAGACTGCAATGTTGTCTCAGTGACACCTTATGAAGGTATAAGTGCACCTAAGGCTTCTACCAACGCCTTAGGTCTTGCGACAAGCTAAATTTTCTTTAGAGAGGATGAAGTATATGACTAAGAGTGTAAAAAAGTCTGATAATGCTGATAATGATATAAGCCTTAAAGAAGCAGCGCTTAAGAATGATAAAAGCTTTGAAGAAGCAATGCTGGATTTGGAACAAATTGTATCAAAGCTAGAGAAGGGTGATGTTTCCTTAGAAGAAGCTATCACAAATTTTGGGCAGGGCATTGAGCTTTCTAGGTATTGCGCATCTAAACTTGACGATGCAGAAAAGAAAATTTCTATATTACTTCAGAATGAAGAAGGAAATCTAATAGAAAAGGATTTTGATATATGAATTTTATAGAAAAACAAATGTATTTTGTAAGTATAATTGAGGAAAACCTAGCTAAAAGTATTGTAATTGAAAACCCATATTACCCTAAACTAAAAGAAGCTATGTTGTATAGTTTGATGGCTGGTGGAAAAAGACTCAGGCCGGTTCTTGCACTTGCTACAGCAGAAATCTTCGGAAAAGAGTTACAAGAGGTATTGGCGTATGCATGTTCAATCGAAATGATTCATACGTATTCATTAATACATGATGACTTGCCAGCTATGGATAATGATGATTACAGACGGGGCAAGCTTACTAATCACAAGGTTTTTGGGGAGGCAATGGCGATTTTAGCAGGTGATGCCCTTCTAAATCTTGCATATGAGAATATGCTAAAGGATGCATTAACTTCAGATAATAGCAGAAAGTTAAAAGCAATAAGTATCATAGCAGAATATGCTGGAGCTCTTGGCATGATTGGTGGGCAAGTAATTGATTTAGATTCAGAGGGTAAAATCGTTGATAGTGATAAGTTGAAGGCTATGCATAGGCTAAAGACAGGCGCATTAATTAAAGCACCTGTTGTGTCAGCCGCTATTATCTGCGGTGCAGATGTTACAGAACTAAAGCTGCTATCAAGTTACGCTGCTAATCTGGGATTAGCTTTTCAAATAAAGGATGATATATTAGATGTTGAGGGAAGTATCGAGGATATGGGAAAAAATCCTGGAAGCGATGCTCTTTGCGAGAAATCAACATATGTCACAATGTATGGCCTTGATAAATCCAAAAAGCTATTGGAAGATGTAACAAATGAAGGTGTTTCTTTTCTAGAGTCATTTGATATAAAAGCGGAGTTTCTTAAAGAACTTGCAATGTCACTTGTACGAAGATCTAATTAATCCTTTTGTGTTTTCTTGGGTTTTGTGTTATAATTCTATCTCGATAGCATTTTTTATGCTAGTCGTTGTTTATTGAAAGTGAAGTGGTAGCTTTCAATTATTGATAATAATAATATTTATATACTACTATATTGACAAAAAAACAGGGTGGCGCAGTATTCTAGTCAGTACTAATGGTTCTGAAGACGGGCCTAAAAATCCGTTAAAGGGCACATCGATGAAGTTCCTTGTGTCGGCTTGCTACGCCCAGTGGTGGGCTGATGCTGGGAGTTAAGGCTTAGGGGCGATCTGCAATGGCATGCGGGCGTTGACCCCTTTTCCGTGGAGACCCTTTCTTGTGGAAGAAAAGTTAAGCGAATGTAGCTTACCACCTCGACTACGACTAGGGATTAAACCTGTTATGCGGTATCGTTATGGTGCTGTGAACAGAGTAGCCTGCCGTGAGTGAAATTTGGTGGATAGTGGATCGGATGCTTAATGTATTGGCCGATATAAGAGCATTATTGCTGCTTGAAACCTTTTTTGCAAAAGAGGCTAGGAATCATTTTGACTGCTGGGGAAAACCCCTAGACTGTTCGAAAATGTGGTTTATTGGGGATTAAAGTGTGGACTAAGTGGTAATCAGGCCCCATATGTGGTAACGCTATGGTGACGTGTTTAATGGGAAACCTCTGGTTTGGCGACATTCCAGTACACATCAGGGAAATCCTGCCTGACCTAAGCCGTAAAATTTACTCAGTAAACTGCCACCTGTTTTTCTAATATATCTGGAGGATTGGTGTTGGAAGATAATTATAAACATCCAGCCGATGAAAAGAAGGTTAAGTTTAAATCTAATACTATTAGCTCAAAAAAAGAAACAAGGGTGTGGACACTCTTAATAACAGTTGTCACCTTTTTTATTTCTATTTTCATGTCATTTTTCTCAAATGAAACAATTAGCAGTGCCTCAACTGTAGTTTCCTTTCTTATTGTTTTCTGTATAATTATCATAAGCATATTATTTGATTTAGTTGGTACTGCTGCAACTGCTGCAGATGAAGCTCCTTTTCATTCAATGGCATCAAGAAAGCTTTATGGCGCAAAGCAGGCTATAAGACTGATAAGAAATGCAGATAAAGTATCAAACTTTTGTAATGATGTTGTGGGCGATATTTGCAGTGTAATAAGTGGAACAGCAGTAGCCTTAATTGTATACAGGTTTTTAGGTGAAGGAACAAATGCACAAAGCTCAGTATTTGGACTGTCAGTTACTGCAATGGTAGCTTCTTTAACAGTTGGAGGTAAATCATTAGGGAAGGCTGTAGCCCTTCAAAATAGCAATTATATTATATATAAGGTTGCAGTAATTATTAATTTTCTATTTGGTCGATTTGTATTTGTTAAAAACAAGAAAACATGGAATAATAAAAAGAATAAAAAAAAGAAAAACAAAGGAAAATAAAGGAGTAATAATAAGTGGGGTACTTAGACAGTATAAACTCTCCTGAAGATATACGAAAATTAAATAGTGAGCAACTTGAGTGCTTGGCGGAGGAAATAAGAACATTTCTTATTTATAAGGTTTCAAAGACAGGAGGACACCTAGCTTCAAACCTAGGAGTTGTTGAACTGACTCTTGCCCTTCACAGTAACTTTAAAACTGAGAGTGATAAAATTGTTTGGGATGTCGGTCATCAATCGTATGTTCACAAGATTTTAACAGGGCGTAAAGATAAATTTGACACTTTGAGAAAATTAGGCGGGCTTGCAGGATTTCCTAAAACCTGTGAAAGTGAGCATGACTGCTTCAATACTGGTCACAGCAGTACATCGATTTCTGCTGCTCTTGGTTTAGCTCGCGCAAGGGATTTGAAAAACGAAAAATACAGTGTGATAGCTGTAATCGGTGATGGTGCTATGACTGGTGGAATGGCATATGAAGCCTTGAATGATGGCGGAAGGTTAACCAGTAATTTTATTGTTATTTTAAATGATAATGAAATGTCTATATCACACAATGTTGGCGGTATGGCAAAATACTTGAGCAAGCTACGTACTGATCCTGTCTACACAAAGACCAAAGAGGACATTGATTATTTTCTGAATAAGATGCCGAATTTTAGCAAAAAGGCAAGAGCAGCAGCCCGAAAGCTAAAAGGAACTGTAAAATATTTGTTTACTCAAGGAGTATTTTTTGAACAATTAGGGTATAAGTATTATGGCCCGGTAGATGGACATGATTTTGAAGAATTAAATAAAGCACTAATTGCAGCAAAAAAAATAAAAGGTCCGGTATTAGTTCATGTCAGTACTCAAAAGGGCAAAGGTTATTCTTTTGCTGAGGAAAGTCCGGATAGATTCCATGGAATTGCACCTTTTGAGGTGGAAACGGGTGAAACTTTTGGAACTAATGCTCCAGATTACTCAGCGGTATTCGGAGATGCAATGCGTGATGCAGCCTCATCGAATGATAGAGTTGTTGCTATTTCAGCTGCTATGGCTAAAGGAACTGGACTTTATAAATTCAGCACAGAATTTCCTCAGAGGTTTTTTGATGTTGGAATAGCAGAACAGCATGCGGTTACATCGGCTGCTGGGATGTCGATAAGTGGAATGATACCTGTTGTTGCAATATATTCTTCCTTTTTACAAAGGGCCTATGATCAGATAATACATGATGTTGCAACACAAAAGCTACATGTAATATTTGCAATTGATAGAGCAGGTATTGTTGGTGAGGATGGTGAAACTCATCAAGGGGTATTTGATATGTCTTTTCTAAATCACATACCGAATTTGACTATTATGGCACCTGCAGATTATTATGAATTGAGACAGATGGTTGATTTTGCTATAAATAAACAAACTGGACCAATTGCTATTAGATATCCAAGAGGTAGGGGTAAAGAGTGTTTGGCACAAGCAATTCCACTCCAATTGGGAAAGGGTGTTGTTCTTAAAGAAGGTCAAAAAGTTTGTATTTTAGCTGTTGGAAGTATGGTAGATATAGCTATCCAAGCAGCAAATAAACTTGAGAATAATGGCATTAGTGCTGAGGTAATTAGTGCTAGATTTATAAAGCCAATAGATGAAGAATTGATTGTTAACTGTAGCAAAAGGTTTGATTACCTGGTAACACTTGAAGACAATTGTAGGTTTGGGGGCTTCGGTAGCAGGGTATTGGAAGTGTTGAATAAACATGGATTAAGAACTAATCTAAATATTATGGGATTGCCAGAAGAATTTATATCTCATGGTTCTAGAAATGAGTTGCTTAAAAAATTGGGATTGGATTTTGAATCGATTGCGAATAATATTTTAGAAACAATAAATAACAACTAAATAATAAATAAAAAATAACAAATAAATAACAAATAAATAATAAATAAATAAATAATAAATACAACTAAATAATATGTTTTTATTAGCAGTATTTTCTGCTCTTACATAAGGCAGAATGAATTTGGAGGATAAAATTGGAGAAGGAAAGACTTGATATATTGCTTGTAGACAAAGGATTATTTACAAGCCGAGAGAAATGCAAAAGTGCCATTATGGCTGGTATTGTTTGGATTGATGGAGTACGTGAGGATAAACCAGGAACGAAATTCCCAGTAGACTGCCAGATAGAGATTAGAGAAAATGCTAATCCATATGTTAGCAGGGGTGGACTCAAGTTAGCAAAGGCAATCGATGCTTTTGGTATAAAGCTTGAAAACAAAATTTGTTTAGATATAGGTGCTTCAACCGGTGGGTTTACTGATTGTATGCTTAAAAACGGTGCTTCCAAGGTGGTTGCCATTGATGTCGGATATGGTCAACTTGCATGGGAACTGAGGAACGACCCACGAGTTATATGCAAGGAACGAACAAATGTAAGATATGTTAAACTTGAAGATGTAGGATTTTTATCTGATTTTGCGTCTATTGATGTAGCGTTTATTTCATTAACTAAGGTTGTACCTGCTGTTTTAGGTCTACTTAAAGATGATTCAGAGCTTGTTTGTCTTATTAAGCCACAATTTGAAGCTGGAAGAGAAAAAGTGGGTAAGCATGGAGTAGTTAGAGATAGTGGGGTACATAAAGAAGTTATTTTTAACATTATCAACTTTGTATTAGCCCAAAATTTATATATTAAAGAATTGTCATATTCACCGATTAAAGGTCCTGAAGGTAATATAGAGTATTTACTTTATGTATCTAGAATAGATCAAGACAATTCGAAAATTGAAATAAATAAACTTATTGATGGAGTAGTATCTGATGCACACTTATCTCTGGCGAAAAGTTAATACATTTGCTAAAATAGATGGTGGTTTATTAGTTATATTTTTTAGATAAATAAGGTATCGCTTGGAGGTAGTATGAAAAATATAGGTGTTATTACAAATACCGAAAAAGATAAAGGACTCATATATACAAATCAGCTGATTGAAAGTATAAAAAAATATGGCGGACAGGCTATACTACCCACTCCTAGTTCTAAGAATGGCATGGATGGAATAGATAGCGAGGTTGAGGAAATATGTAACAAATGTGATTTAATAATATGTCTTGGCGGAGACGGAACTTTTCTAAAAACTGCTAGAACAGCATATTTGCATGAAATTCCAATATTAGGGATAAATCTTGGATCTTTGGGGTTTTTGACAGATATTGAAAAAGGAGAAATCGATAAGTCTGTAGAAAGTATATTTAATAATAATTTTAAGATTGAAGAAAGAATGATGATTTCTTCAAAACTATATAAGGGTGGAAAATTATTTGCGCAGGATGTTGCAATAAACGATGTTGTCATTTCTCGTGCTGGTATACCAAGGATACTACATTTGAGTACATTTGTTGATGACAATTTTATTGATATGTTTCCTGGCGATGGAATAGTGGTAGCAACGCCAACTGGTTCAACAGCATACTCATTATCGGCTGGAGGGCCAATAGCTGAACCTACTTCAAAGATTATTATTGTAACACCTATTTGTCCTCATATACTATATTCAAGATCATTTATAGCAAACGGTGAACAACGAATTAAAGTTTGTGTAGCTGATGGCTTTGAGCATACTGCAATAGTAACAGTTGATGGACAAAAGATATATGAAATAACAGGTGGGGATTATATAGAAATTGAAAAAACAAATAGTAAGGTTAAAATGCTTAAAATTCATTCCAAAAATTTCTTTACAGTACTGAGAAATAAAATTTACGATAGAAAAGAGGATTAATGTAATGAAATATAACCGGCATGCAAAGATATTAGAAATAATTGATAGCAATGTTATTGAAACTCAAGAAGAGCTTGCGGAAAAGCTTAAGGAACAAGGGATGGATGTTACTCAAGCTACTGTCTCTAGAGATATCAAAGATCTCCGATTAATCAAAGTTATGTCGTCTGATGGCAGATATAGATATGCTACATTTTCTCAAACGGAAAACCAAGTTTCAACTAGGTTAACTACTATTCTCACTGAAGCATATGTTTCAAGTGATTATGCCAACAATATTGTGGTGGTAAAGACCCTCTCTGGCATGGCACAGGCAGCAGCTTCTGCAATAGATTCATTGAAATGGCAGGAGATATTGGGTAGTATTGCTGGAGATGATACTTTAATAATCGTTTGCAGAGCTGAAAAGATTGCAGAGGAAATAGTCAATAAGTTTAATAAGATGATAAAGTAGGTGAATATTTTATGCTTTTGCAGCTTGATATTCGAAATATAGCACTAATTGATAAGCTTAGTCTTGAAATTGCGCCGGGGTTGAATGTCCTTACAGGCGAGACTGGAGCCGGCAAGTCAATTATAATAGACTCTATAAATGCTGTCCTAGGAGAAAGAGTAACTAAGGATCTAATTCGAAATGGCAAAGATAAGGCATTTATAGAGGCCGTATTTGAGTACGAAAATACATATATAAATGATATTTTGGAGCAGCTGGGGATTGAATTTGATGAAGGAAACATTATTATTTCAAGAGAGATAAGTCTATCTGGCAAGAACACTTGCAGAATTAATGGTAGACTTGTTAATGTTTCAGTTCTGAAGCAAGTTGGAGAGCTGCTTTTAGATATTCATGGTCAGCATGATAATCAATCCCTTCTAAAAACAGAGACTCATATAGAATTGCTAGATGCCTTTGGCGGAGTGACTATCGAAAAGCTTAAAGCTGATTATTTAGTGATATTTACGCAATATAAGTCAATTAAATCAAAACTTCAAGGTCTTATTGGTGACAAAGGTGAGATTGCACGCCGAATGGACATGCTGAAATTTCAAATTGACGAGATTAAAAAAGCTAAGCTTAAAAAAGGTGAAGATGAAAACCTAAATAAACAAAGACAGGTTTTAGCTAATTCAGAAAAAATAATGAATTCTATTATATGTTCATATGGACTGTTAAATGAAGATAACGATGGCAAATCTGCGTTATATAATTCAAATAAAGCACTTCAAGAGTTGTCAAACATACTTAAATATGATGAAGACCTTATTCCTATTTCCGAGAAATTGGAGTCAGTAATTTATCAATTAGAAGACATATGTGGGGATTTGCGAGCGAAAAGAGAAGTAGACGAGTTTAATCCTGAGGTTTTGTCTCATATTGATGAAAGGCTTGATATAATATCAAGGCTAAAAAGAAAGTATGGTTCAACACTTGAGGAGGTTTTAGAGTTTTTTGATAAATCTCAAATTGAATATGATGAGTTAATGAAAAGTGAAAGTCTTATAGAAGATTTGAATAAACAACTAGCTACAATTATGCAAAAATTATCTGACAGTGCCAAAATACTTCATTTAGAGAGGCAAAAGGAAGCATTAATTCTGGAAAAGAATATTACAGCTGAGCTGGAAAATCTCGAAATGAAAAATTCAAGTTTTAAGGTAAACCTCTTATTAAACGAGGATGAAATGCATTTTACTAAAAATGGTTTAAATACTGTTGAATTTCTTATTTCTAGTAATATTGGGGAACCTCTTAAGCCACTAAACAAAATAGCTTCGGGTGGTGAGATGTCTAGAATAATGCTGGCCATAAAGACTATTCTAGCTAATGTTGATGCAATTCCAACACTTATATTTGATGAAATTGACACAGGTATTAGTGGAAAGGCTGCTCAAAAAGTAGGAGAAAAGCTATCCTACATATCAAAAAATCATCAAGTACTTTGTGTCACACATTTGTCACAACTGGCTTGCATGTCGGACAACCATTTATTTATTGAAAAAAATTCTAATGGTGAAAACACCTTTACTACAGTAAGATATCTGAATCGAAAAGAAAGAATTGAAGAGATTGCTAGAATAATTGGAGGTTCAGATATTACACTTCTTGCACTTAAGCATGCAGAGGAACTTATTAATGCTGCTGAAATATTCAAAAATAATAATTAAAAATTATTACTTTTCATGTTTTATTTTACTTGAATAATAAAAATCCATAAAGGTTAACTTATGATTATGATTTTAAGTCACGCTTGTATTTTTTTAAAGCGTGACTTTATACTAGTTTACATATAAGTGGTTTTTAACCTCTTATATTATTAAAAATAATTATTTTTAATAGGAATTAGTATTAATATCATTGTCAAAGTGAAAAAAAGCAAGCAGCAGAAAAATAAGGTATTTTATTTAGGAACAACTTAATAATAAACCTTAAAAATGGGAATTTATTATTTAGTTGTTCCTTATGGGGAGCGTGAAATTATATGCACTATTTAAAATCCAATAAAAAAAGGCTGTTTGTATTATTATTTGTTTGTTTTTGTGTAGTTACACTTAGTTATTTACAAGCATTTTCTGTAATACCTGAAAGATTAACTCTATTGGAAGGAGAAGAATATATTTACAATTTTAAAAGTTTCTATTTTGTAAATATAAAAGCCGATATTAATGATGCTCTAAAGCTTAATAATAGGGATATAAAGGCGAGTGGTAATTATTTAGAACTAATATCACCTCTCGCCTTTAAAACACAAAAAAAAGGTACTGTGAAGCTGAATTTTAAGGCTTTTGGGTTAATTCCTCTAAAGACAATGCAGATTGATATTATCCCTAGTAAAAAGTTATTTGCATGTGGAAATACTGTTGGTGTAAAACTAAAAATGGAAGGTATTTTGGTTATTGGAGTTAGTGAAGTGAATTCAAGTTCAGGAGAAAGATTGGCCCCTGCCAAAGATGGGGGAATAAAATCAGGAGATATTATATATGAAATTAACGGCAAAAAGTTAGTAGATATTCGTGATTTAATTAAGCAAATTGATAAATGTAATGGAAAAAAGCTAGAGTTGAAGTATAAACGAGGAAACTCAATAGCTAGTACTACAATTAACCCAATAGAAGGAATAAATGATAGAAAATATCATATTGGGTTATGGGTCAGAGACAGTACTGCAGGAATAGGCACTATGACATTTTATGATACTGAATCACACACTTTTGGAGCTTTAGGACATGGTATAACAGATATTGACACAGGTTTACTAATGCCAGTAAATAGTGGTGAAGTACTTGAGTCAAATATAATTGCAATTAAAAAAGGAGAACAAGGAACGCCAGGAGAATTAAAAGGTATCTTTATGGAGAATAAAGCACCTATGGGGAACATTTATAAGAATGATGATTGTGGTATATATGGAGAGCTGTTCAATGGGCTTAAAATATTCAAAAATAGGTTGTATCCTATTGGTATTAGAGGGCAAGTAAAAGTGGGCCCTGCAACTATTCTATCAAATATTGAGAGCAATAATATTGAAGAATTCAGTATTTATATTGAAAAGGTTTCAAGACAATCCTTTAGTGGTCCCAAAGGGATGGTAATTAAAGTTACAGATAAAAGATTATTAGACTCAACTGGTGGAATTGTACAAGGTATGTCAGGAAGTCCTATAATACAAAATGGAAAATTAATTGGTGCAGTGACTCATGTTTTAGTAAATGATCCAACTAGAGGATACGGAATATTTATAGAATGGATGTTAAAAAATATAGATGGAAATGCAACTTCGCATGTTGAAGACGTAGCGGTTGGATAAAATTTTATTATTAAGCATTATTTTATTACTCTTTTGGGCAATAATATAATGTTTTTTTCTTTATAATATTTGAGAAATATGGTAATATTAAGGCGTTAGACAGGGAATTTTGTTTTTTAAAAATTTATTTCTTTGGCAATTAGTGAAAAAACTTGTAATTATGTCGAGTTCAAAATATAATAGACGCATGACATATTATGGTAAAATAAAACGTAGGGGGTTATTGCATTGAGTAGTAAAAAAATTGAAGTTCTTATTGCAGACGATAATCGAGAATTCGGAGATATCTTGTGCGAATACTTGTCAAATCAGAATGATATCGAAGTTGTAGGTCTAGCAAGAGACGGTTTAGAAGCGGTTGATCTAATACTTCAAAATGCTCCAGACATTGCAATACTAGATATTATAATGCCACATCTTGATGGGCTAGGAGTATTGGAAAAGATAGCAGCGTCAGGCTTAGAAAAAAAGCCATTGTTTATTATTTTGTCAGCAGTTGGGCAAGACAAAATTACTCAGCGTGCGCTTGCTCTTGGGGCAGAATACTACATAGTAAAGCCTTTTGATATGGATGTTCTAGTCAATAGAATTAGACAGTTAAAAGACAATACATATCTATCCGCTGTTTCGTCATCTCTATCATCGTCAATTTCATCTCACAAAAGCGATTTCTTTAGCACTGAAAAGAGACCGGCTCATATCTTAAATACCTCAAGAAGTTTGGAAGTTGAGGTGACTAATATTATGCATGAGATAGGCGTTCCTGCACATATAAAAGGTTACCAGTACTTAAGGGATGCTATTATGATGGTTGTTAAGGATTTAGATGTAATTAATTCTATAACTAAGCTATTGTACCCAAGCATCGCAAAAGATTACAACACTACTCCTAGCCGAGTAGAGAGGGCAATTCGCCACGCGATTGAGGTAGCTTGGAGCAGAGGACAAGTTGAGGCTATAGACGCTTTGTTTGGCTACACAGTGAACATTGGAAAAGGTAAGCCAACCAATTCAGAGTTCATTGCTATGATAGCTGACAAGCTGAGATTGGAAATGAAGGTTAGCTGAGTTTTATAAAGTCAATAAAACTCTTCCGCTTTATTTGGTAAACAAGTGTTTATCTAAATAATAGAGTGGAGGAGTTTTTTTGTGAATTAATTTGATTATGATATGGGTGATTCCATGGATTATAACCATTTTATAAGAATTTATTAATTTTCTGATAACAATTTAGATTTTTTGTTACTTTTTAAAATTCTATTGTTATAATTAAATTAATTACTTATTAATTTCCCCAAATTGCAACTAATATATTTAATATAAGTCGCATTATAGCATTCTGGGAAGTTACATTACTTTTTAATAAAAAAATAGAAATAAGGAGTACTTATGAATAGCAAAAGTAAAGTACTGATAGTAGATGACGACAGAAATATTTGTGAATTAATAGGCCTATACCTCCAAAAGGAGGGCTACGAGGTATTATATGCATACAATGGAATAAATGCCGTGGATACTTTTAAAATGCAGACACCTAGCCTTGTAGTCCTAGACATAATGCTTCCTGGCATTGATGGATGGCAGGTGTGCAGGGAAATCCGTAAGATTAGTTCAATACCTATAATAATGCTCACGGCAAAGGGGGAGACCTTTGATAAGGTCCTAGGCTTGGAATTGGGTGCAGATGATTATATGGTAAAACCATTTGATCCCAAAGAACTTGTTGCAAGAATTAAGGCTGTACTTAGGAGATTTGAGCATAAAGAAGTAGATACTCTAGAGGTTGCTTTCCCAAACTTGATTATTAATAAGAGTAACTATACCATAAGACTCAAAGGCAATCTTTTAGAATTACCACCAAAAGAGCTTGAACTTTTATTCTTTTTAGCATCAAATCCTAACAAAGTATTTACTAGAGAACAGCTTCTAGAGCACGTTTGGGATTTTGATTTTTATGGTGATTCTAGAACTGTGGATGTACATGTAAAAAGGGTACGTGAAAAAATAGATTTAGAAGGTCAAATATGGCAACTAAAAACTGTTTGGGGTGTAGGCTACAAGTTTGAGGTGAAATAATAATGTTTAAATTTAAAAATACAATATTTAAAAAGCTTGTTAGTATTTTTATTGGCCTCTTAATTCTTAGCTTTGTAGTTACTGGTGGCTTTTTGTACTATTTCTTAAATGACTTCGGTACGAAGCAAAAAGTGGCAACACTAGAGGAAACTGCTGAAAATATCAAAACTGTCTTTTATGTTTACTTAAAAAATAGAGATGTAATAGCAATGCCAGAACTCTTTCAAAGCTTTTTAAATCAATCAAGTATGTCAAGTTATTCAATGATTTGGATAGTAGACAAAACTGGTCATATTGCCTTTCACGCAAGTCCAACCAGTTTGCCTGACAATGTGTTATCAAAATATAGAGATGAGACTACCTACCCTAAACTTCCAGATCCAAAGCAATATATGGATGTTATGAATAATGGAAACGCCACAATAAATTTAAGAGGAGATTTCTTTGGCTTTTTTAAAGATGATTTTTTTAAAGATAAGGGTAGTTCATGGTTAACAATACAGATGCCTGTTCAGATAATACCAAGTGATGGTAAGCAAGAGACGATAGCGGCGGTTTACTTGCTCACACCTGTACCAGAAGTACAGAGACTTCAATTATCTGTTTTTCGACTGTTTATGATTTCAGGTGGTGTTGCTATATTTTTAGCAATAGTATTGGTATATATTTTCTCTCTGAAGTTTACTAGGCCTCTTAAGCAAATCAATAATGCTGCGAAAATAATTGCTGGTGGTGAATTTCGAAACAGACTTGTAGTTAGTTCACAAGATGAGATAGGCCAGCTGGCAGAAAGCTTCAATCAAATGGTTAATGATTTACAAAAGCTAGAGGAGATGAGACGAGGCTTTATTGCCAATGTTTCTCACGAGCTAAGAACGCCGATGACTTCTATTAGAGGCTTTGTTGAGGGAATACTTGATGGCACTATCCCACCTGATAGGCAAAAGGATTATTTGTTAATTGTAAAAGATGAAACAACTAGACTTAACAGGCTGGTGAATGACCTCCTAGATTTGGCTAAAATGGAATCAGGAGAGCTAACGCTTAATATTAAGCCATTTGATATAAATGAGTTAATTCGTATATGTATTATTAAGCTAGAAACTTTAATTACATCTAAAAATCTAGAAATTGAAGCGAATTTTGAAAATGACAATTTTCTTGTTAATGCTGATAGAGACTCTATTGAAAGAGTTATCATAAATTTATTGCATAATGCGGTTAAATTTTCTAACGAAAACGGGAGAATTATTTTAGAAACTGCAAAGAATAAAGAAAAGGTTTTTATATCAATTAAAGATAGCGGTATAGGAATAGATGAAAATGAGCAAAAAAGGGTTTGGGATAGATTTTATAAATCTGACAAATCTCGTGGAAAGGACATAACTGGAACAGGCTTGGGGCTTGCAATAGTTAAGAATATAGTCAATGAACATAAGCAAGATATTTGGGTTGAAAGTGAAATTGGCTTAGGTACTAAATTTACATTTACTCTTGATTATTTTAAGAATAATAACCAAGATTAACATTTTGTTCATAGTTTTTTAAAAAAATTTTATTACAATATAAATATAGCAAGAGAAGGGAGAAAAATATGACCGACGATAAATACGAGAATGAAGATCTAAACGACGTAGAACTAGATAATGGTCAGTATATTAATAAGGTACAAAGCAATACTATTCAGAATGAGGCTCTAGATCAAAGTTCCAGTCTAACTCAAGGAATAGATAAAGCTCAAAGTGACGATTTAACTCAAGGAATTGATAAAGCAAAAAGTGACGATTTAACTCAAAGTTACAATACAAATCAAAACAATGATGCAGCTCAAAGTGGATATACAAACAAGGATATCAATGCAGCTCAAAGTGAATATACAAATATGGATATCAATGCAGCTCAAAGTAGTGATACAGTTAATAGTACTGGTGCAGCTCCAGAGGATAATATGAATTTTGAAGAAGTTTCTTCAATTGGTGATGCAAATAAAGTTTATAATGAAACTCAAAAGCTTTGGCAAATGCAGAACCTTCAAAATAACGCGAACGGTCAAGATCCTAACGGTGCTAATAGAAATAATTACTATAAAGAAAGCTATAAAAGACCAAATAACAGAAGTTCTGATTCATGGAAATATATTCTAGTATCATTGATAAGTGCAATAGTTGGAGGAGCAATTCTAACAGTAATGCTTCTTGGTGTTGGACCAATAATACAGCCTCAGCTAAAGAGTTTTATAGGGAATAACTTTCCAAATTCTAATATTGACAGTGCAACACCAAAGATCAGTGAAATAAGAAAAGTTGAAATAGTTCAAACAAGTGATTCTGCAGTAACAAGTGTAGCTGAAAAGGTTGGACCTTCTGTAGTAGGAATTAGAACCACTTATCAAAGCGCAAATGAATTATTTGGGGAACAGACAGGTGGTGGCGAAGGATCAGGAATAATCATTAGCTCTGATGGTTATATACTTACTAATCACCACGTAGTTGAAAATGCCTTGAATGACAAAACCAGAGGTGTTAGAAGCGGTGCTAAAATAGAGGTGTTCCTTCCAAATAGAATAGATAAACCTTACACAGCAACCATGAAGGGTTATGATTCAAAGACGGATTTAGCAGTTTTGAAAATTAATGAAACAAACCTTACTGCTATCGAATTTGGAGATTCAGATAGTCTTAAAGTAGGTGAACCTGCAATTGCATTTGGTAATCCTGGTGGACTAGAATATATGGGTTCATTAACAACAGGTGTTATAAGCGGATTAAATAGAACAGTTCAGCTAGACGGTGGCAGAAAGATCAGACTTGTTCAAACTGATGCTGCTATTAATCCTGGAAACAGTGGTGGTGCGTTAGTAAACATAGAAGGTCAGCTGATAGGTGTTAACACTATTAAAATGGTTGCAACTGGTTTTGAAGGTTTAGGTTTTGCAATTCCAGTTAATGATGCAAAAAAAATTGCAGATGAGTTAATTAAAAACACTTACATCTCTAAGCCATACCTAGGAATAACAGTCGACAATAGGTATACAGAAGAGGTTGCAAAAGAAAAGAAAATGCCAATGGGAGTACTTGTTGGTGATGTAGAGATTCTGGGTGCAGCACAAAAAGCAGGCGTTAAAGCATTTGATATAATTCTTAAGTTTAATAAAAAAACTATTACTTCTTATGATGAATTGGAAGATGAGAAGAACAAATTAAAGCCTGGTGATGTTGTAGAAATTGAGCTATTCAGAGATGGAATCAAAAAGACAGTACAAGTCAAATTGGGTGAAACTAAATAAAGAAGACTTAGTTCAGTAAATTATTTTAGTACCATTTGGGGGTACAACATATAAATATATGTTTGTACTCCTTTTTTGTATGCTCAATTTCAAATTAATACAAAAATAAAACTATTTATGTTGCTAATATTACAAAAAAACTTTAAAATTAGATATGTGGTAAAAAATACTACTTAAATTATTTACTCGGCGGAGGAATACATGAACTTTGTTAAGTATTATGCTCATTTAGCTAAATATATTGTTATAATTATAGCCATACCACTGTTTGTTTATGGATATACAAAACAATCTGTAATTTCATTATGTATTAGTTTGATACTGGGATTAATTTATTTAGTACAAGATATTTATGAACTAGTTTTTTTAGCAAAGATTAATAAAAGAAGAAAATATAAAGTTAAACGAGTTATTAGGAAATATGAAAGGATGTTTCTTAAGCATGAGCGCTTTTCATATCCTATAAATGGGAAGAATGCTTTAGGAACATTTAAACTACTAACACAAAAGCAAAATGAACTTGAGATACTCAGAGTGACATCTGAGAAGTTTAATTCCACAATGGATATTGATAATATTGTTGAATATATTTATGAAGTATTTAAGAAATTTACTGGCTGTGATAGGTGCTTGGTTTGCTTTAAAGATGTTGATTCTCAAGATATTTATTGCAAATATGAGTTTGGAGATCAATTATTTGGTGAAGTTGGCAAGTATTTTAATGCCGACTCAGTTATTACTAAATGCTTTAACACCAATTCAGTAGTTGTTAATTATAATATTTTGATAAAGAAAAGGGGTTTAAGCGGAGATAAAATTGCAATTCCTTTAAGTATATCAAATGAACAGTTGGGTGTAATTTTTGTAGAAACCCACAAAAAAAATTCCTTTAAAGGTGTCAATTTGACTTTTTTAACGAGTCTAGCGAATTATGCTGCTGTTGCAATTGATAAAGCTGAGTTGTTTAGAGATGTTTATGCCCAAAAGCAAGAAATAGAAGCCTTATATGAGGAAACCGCTGCTGTTAACGATGATCTTAATGCCAACATTGATAATTTGAATAAAGCAAAGGAAGAACTGAAGACTAAAAATGAAGAACTATTGAAATACTCAGAAAGCCTAAATACAGGATATATTCAAACTGTCATGTCATTGGTAAATGCCATTGAAGCAAAAGATGCATATACAAGTGGGCATTGTCAGCGAGTTATGGAGATTTCTTGTGAGATTGCTGCCAGTCTGAGCTTGGACGATGATTCAATAAAAGACTTGAGATATGCTGCAATGTTACATGATATTGGAAAAATAGGTATATCTGCAACAATTCTAAATAAAACAGATACGCTCACTGACCAAGAGTATGAGGAGATAAAGAAACATCCTCAAATTTCTTATAATATATTAAAGAATGTTGAGTTTTTGGGAAAAGGTCTAAAAGCCATTCTTGAGCATCATGAGAAGTACAATGGGGCAGGTTATCCAAATAAGATTAAGGGTGAAGAGATTAGCCTTTTAGGTAGAATATTGTGTATAGCAGATGCTTTTGATGCTATGACTAGCGATAGAACATATCGAAAAGGGATGACCATGCAGCTTGCAATTGATGAAATAGAACGTTGTAAAGGAATTCAATTTGATCCACACATATCAGAAGTATTTATAAGAATGATTAGAGAATTAGTAAACAATTAAAATAAGAGAAATAATTATTTATAACTATATATCTTGGAGGTAATTGAGTGAATTTAAACCAAAAACAGCTTAAAGTGCTTTTTGTATCTGCGGAGGTTGACCCATTTGCGAAAACAGGAGGGTTAGCTGATGTTGCAGGTTCATTGCCAAAAGAGTTATCTATACTTGGACATGATGTTAGAGTAGTAATGCCGAAATATGGAATTACAAAGGTGAATGCTAAATACGTTTCTGACATTCCAGTAGAAATGGGAAATCGAAAAGAAACTTGTGTAATAAAAGAAGATAGCATTTATGATGCAAATAACAAAGCAATTCCAGTTTACTTTATAGAGAACCACAATTATTTTAATAGGAATGGAATTTATTGCTATAGTGATGATGCACAGAGGTTTATCTTGTTATGTAAGGCAGCACTTGATATGTTACCTACTATTAATTTTAAACCAGATATAATTCATTGTAATGATTGGCATACTGGACCAATATGTTTAATGCTAAAAGAAAAGTATTCTACGAATGACTTTTATAAGGATATTGCTACAGTTTACACAGTTCATAACTTAGAGTACCAAGGTAACTTTGAATCAGATGTTACTGAATACTTAAATTTAGAAGAGGGATATTTTGTCTCGGAAAAAGCTGAGTTTTATGGAATGTTTAGTTTTATGAAGTGTGGACTTGTTTATGCTGATATAATTAATACTGTTAGTAAACAATATGCGCAGGAGATATTAACTCCAGCTTATGGTGAAAAACTGGAGGGCGTATTACTTAATCGGGAAAATGATCTTTTTGGAATTGTAAACGGTATATCATATGATGAATTTGATCCGAGCAAGGATAAGAGTTTATATGTGAATTTTGATAAAAGTTGTGTCGAGCTTAAGAAAAACAATAAGCTAGCTCTTCAAGATGAATTTAATTTATCAAGAAGTCAAGCACCGCTTATGGGAATTGTAACAAGGCTAACAGGTCAAAAAGGGTTAGAACTATTACTTGGCTGTATAGATGACTTAATCATAAAAGAAAATGTACAATTGATAGTTTTGGGTCTTGGAGATGAGTATTACCATAAAGCTTTTGCAGCATTACAAAAAAAATATCCAAACAATGTTGTAGCATTTTTTGAATTTAATTCAGATTTGGCAAAAAAAATATATGCCTCATGTGATTTCTTTTTGATGCCATCCAGATTTGAACCCTGCGGGCTAGGGCAGATAATAAGTCTTAGATATGGTACAATACCAGTAGTGAGAGCTACTGGAGGATTGGCGGAGACAATTATTGACTATAATGAGAACAATACTCTAGGAAATGGATTTTCGTTTCAAGAGTTCTCAGTTAGCCAATTTAAGCAAGCTCTTGAGAGAGCTATAATAGTATATAAAAATAAACCCGAGATTTGGAAAGAGCTTATTTTAAGAGCTTTAAACTGTGATTTCTCATGGAAAAAGCCTAGTACAGCATATCTTGAGCTTTATGAACTGGCAATTGAGAGGAAAACTGAAGGGACTTAGTAATGAATAAAAAAGAAAAAACCTTACAAATTATTAGCGTTTTTGACAAATTGTATCCCAATGTGCATTGTTCACTTGAATACAATAGTCCATTGCAGCTACTTCTATCAACTCAGATGTCAGCTCAATGTACTGATGCAAGGGTTAACATAGTTGCTAAGACTTTGTATGCTAAATATAAGACAGCACAAGATTTTGCAAATGCTGATACCAAAGAGTTGGAAGAGGATATAAAATCAACGGGCTTTTACAGAAATAAGACAAAAAACATTATAGCATGTTGTAAAATACTAGTTGAGAAATACAATGAGAAAATTCCAGATAATATGGAAGAGCTTCTTGAACTTCCTGGTGTAGGACGAAAGACGGCAAATCTTGTACTTTATGAGGTATATGGAGTTCAAGGAGTAGTTGTAGATACGCATGCGATAAGATTATCCAATCGAATTGGATTGACTAAAAATAAGGATCCTGAAAAGATTGAATATGATCTTCAAAAAATAATACCTAGGTCAAGATGGGCCGACTTCTGCCACATGCTAGTATTTCATGGCAGAGCAGTTTGCAAAGCAAGGAAACCGGAGTGTGAAATGTGCGAAATAAGCCAATATTGTACTTATTACAGTAAACTTTAATGTTTATATCTGCAAATATTTTGGGGGTAGAGCATGACTAATAAACAGAAGACAACTAGTAAACTAGATATAAAAGAAAACTATAATACTGAGGATTTAATATTTGCACTAGACATTGGCACAAGAACAGTTGTTGGCATTGTTGGAGTTTATGAAAAAGAATGCTTTAAAGTTATTGCTGCGGAAGTCTATGAGCATAAAAGCCGCGCGATGTTAGATGGTCAAATCCATGATATAAACAAAGTTGCTGAAGTAATAGGTGAAGTTAAAATTAGACTGGAAAATATTCTTGGCTTTACTTTGACAAAGGTTGCAATTGCTGCTGCTGGAAGAGTTTTAAAAACCAGCCAAATAAAGCTTGAATATGATATTGAAAAGGGCCGTGAAATCTCTGCTGATATAATAGGTAGCCTTGAGGTAGATGCAGTACAAAATGCTCAAATGAAGCTTGATACTGAGCTAATAAACGAAGAAAAAATTCCTTTTTATTGTGTGGGATATAGTGTAGTCAATTATTACCTTAATGGATATGTTATTTCATCATTAGCAGGTCATAAAGGAAATAAAATAGGAGTAGAAGTCTTAGCTACGTTTTTACCTCATGTGGTTGTTGACAGCTTATACACTGTTATGGACAAGGTAGGCCTTAAAGTAGTAAGTCTGACACTTGAACCTATTGCTGCTATAAGTGTAACTATTCCAAAAGATTTGAGACTTCTCAATTTAGTTTTAGTTGACATAGGGGCGGGAACTTCAGATATAGCTGTTACAAAAGATGGTTCTGTTGTTGCCTATGGCATGGTGCCAATGGCTGGGGATGAGATTACTGAAAAAATTGCACAAGAGTTTCTTGTTGATTTTAACACTGCTGAAAAGATAAAAATTACTATTTCATCGGGAACAGAAACTATTAAATTTACAGATATTCTTGGAAAAAAGAATGAGGTAAGTAATACTCATGCTCTACAAATACTGCAACCTACGATAGATTTATTGGCAAGTAGTATATCAGATAAAATATTAGAATTTAATCAAAAGGCACCAAATGCAGTATTTCTTATTGGGGGAGGATGTCAGATACCAGGACTAGCAAGTAAAATTGCAGATGGATTAGGACTTCAAACGGATAGGGTCGCTGTAAGAGGAAGGGATGTAATTCATAATATAAAAACTAAAATTCGAAAATTATCTGGACCTGAATCAATAACTCCATTTGGAATAGCGATGATGGCGTACACCCAAAAGGGCCAGGATTTTATGTCTGTAACAGTAAATGGTGAGAAAGTACGACTTTTTAATGCTAAAAAGCTCAATGTTGCAGATGCATTGATATTAGTAGGATATAACCCTGATATGTTGATTGCTAGGACCGGTAAGACATTAAAGTTTACTCTTAATGGTAGACAAATGACTATAAAGGGTGAGCATGGTTTGGCTGCTGAAATTTCTGTTAATAATAGTACAGCAAGTTTAGATACACATATAAATATTGGTGACTTTATAAATGTGAATCCAGCCCAAAATGGCAATAATGCAAGTAAGCTGGTCATCGACTACATAGAAAATCCTAATGGAATTAATGTAAGACTTAATGGAGAGGTAATGGTACTTGTACCTAGTTTCACAATAAATGGGGAAGCATGTGATATATCAGCTAATATTAATGAGGGTGATATAGTCAACATTGATGAAACAATTACGCTTAGTGATCTTGTCCAAAAATTGACGCTTGTATTAAAAGGTAGTGATTTGCTAGTTAATGATGAAAACAGAAGTCTTGACTATACAATTCAGAATAATGATAACTTAACATATAATCAGGTAGTTGCTGAAATAGAAACCGAAAGTAATAGTGTTAATCGGGTGGACAATTTATTTCCAAAGGATATTAAGATTAATACTGAAATTTTAAACAAAGAGTTTTTTATAACCGTTAATGGAAAAAGGACTATTCTTACTGAAGATAAACCATATATTTTTGTAGATGTATTTAGCTACGTTGATTTTGACTTAACTACTACAAAAGGGAATATAGTACTAAAATTAAACGGAAGACCTGCAAATTTTACTGATAGTATACAACGTGGTGATGAAATTGAAATTTATTGGGAAAAATTCGGGATCTAGGTGTATTTTAACAGTCAAGGGATAATATTTTGTAACTGTTATGCGGTAATGGAGGGCATATGATTAAAATCCAAAAATATGATAAGCTTCTAAATAGAGTTGGCTGGGGGTTAATTTCATTCCTTATATTTTCAATTTTATTTAGAATTCAATTTAATATTGATGCCAATGTATTAACTAGACAAAACATTATGATTATTATATTAATTGGAGCTCTAATTATTTATAATGTGTTTAGAATTAACTATATAAATAATGAGTTACTTTACTCTAATAGAGTATTTGATATGTTTAGAATAATTGAAATTGTATTGTTTTCAATATTTATGATTGGTTCCTATGAAAGTATAGAATATTTAGTACTGATTTTTCCACTAGTCTTTTCAAGTCTATACAGGGGCAGAAAAGCAAGCCTATATTTACTGGGCTTGAGTGCTATGCTGAAATTTGGATATGTTTCTGTGAGCTATTTTTTGCTGAATCAGGATGCTCTTAATAACTCAAATATTTTTGATGTTTTCTTCAGATTAATATGGGTTTATATTGTTATGTTTTCTATAATAAATATAACGGCAGCCTTTAGTGGTGAAAATAGCAAAAATGAACAAGAGAATCAAAGATTGGTTATTGAATTGGGTGAGAAATATGAACAGCTTGAAGCTGCTCAAAATGAAATTAAGAATCAATACAATAAGCTCAAAGACTCAAACCATAAGCTTGAGGATACAAATACACGACTTACCTCCAGTATCGCTGAGTTTTATACCCTACAGCAAATTAGTGAGGCTATTGGTTCTATATTTGACATTAGTGAACTACTTAAGTTTGTTAATGACGTAATCATAGGCGTTATGGGGGTTAATTATTCAACTATCGTTCTTCTTGACCAAAAGAAAAATAGATTGAAAGTTCAGTTCACAAATATTCAGAATAAAGAAGATTTAGTGATATTAAGCGACAATATTAATTGTAAACTATTACTAGATACATTAGAAAATGGAAAGTCAATACTTGAGAACTTAGTGATACCTGATGAATATGATTTTATTAAAAAACGTGAAATAGGATCATTTATTTGTATTCCATTAAGTTCAAAATCAAGAAAATTTGGACTAATTCTAATTGAACATAAAAACAAGAATACTTTTACTGAAGAGAATCTACGCCTTGTTACAACAATTTGCAAGACAGTAAGTATGGCAATTGAAAATGCTGAGTTGTATGCAAATATGCAGGAATTAGCAACAATTGATGGGCTTACCACTGTATATAATCGAGTGTACTTCCACCAGAAGTTTGAAAGTGAATTTAAATTGGCAAAAGATTTAGGCTATGATTTAACTTTAGTAATACTAGACATAGACTTTTTCAAAAAATTTAATGATACCTATGGTCATCTGTTTGGTGATGTAGTATTAAAAAGTGTTGCCCAAACTGTCAAAAATAACTTGAGGGCAACAGATACGGTTGCCAGGTTTGGAGGAGAAGAATTTGTGATTATTTTACCACGTACAACGGTGCAAGAAGCATTTGAAAAGGTTGAGTCCTTAAGACAAAAGATTGCTAATAATATAGTTAAAGATAATCTTATATCAGCCTCTGTCACAGCAAGCTTTGGAATAGCATGTTTTCCTGAGACATCAGCAAATCAGATTGAGCTCATTAGAGATGCTGATAATGCACTATACAAAGCGAAAGATAGTGGAAGAAATTGTATTAAGATTTCAAAATATATTGACATTATTAAATAAGCAAATAATTAATTAAAATCATTTTATTTTTAACGATTTTACAATTTTCCAAAACATCTCGTATTCATCGTTATTATATTTCTTTTCAGGCATAAAGTAGCTAATCCTATACAGTTTTGAGTCTTTAGAAAGGAAAACTTCAAGAGCCTTGTAGTTACTTGAGGCACCCTTGACAGTATATTCCCAAAAATAGCCTTCAAGATTATTTACTTTAATTTTTTTGGAAGAAAAGTTTATAAAGTCTTCCATTGCAGATTGCTTTGATTGTTCAAGAAATTTTTCTAGAGAGATTGGCAGACTCCATATCTGAACAAAACCTGCTTTCATTTTTTCCTGTTTGTTTTGAAAGTCTATGTGATACAATATTTCACTCCCAGGGAAGCTCTTCATGTCAATTTCAAAAATAGAAGGATAGCTAAATTCGAATCCTTCGTCAGCAGATTTAAAATCTATAAAGTTTTTATAATTATTATTACTAGCTTGCAAATAGGGCGCTGAATTATCATCTTTTGTGTAAACATTAGATATATTAAAGGTAGCTGGAAATGAAAAAGAAAGATGACTATTTATAGTGACAGTATATTTTACAGTTTCATCTATCAATAATCCTGTTCCAACAATTATTAATATCCATAACATCAAAATAGAAAATAACAATATCAACTTTTTTTTATAGTTAGTGACCAAAATAAAATGCATTTAGCAGTCTCCTTTTAAATTATTAGCTCCAATTTGCCATCTGGAAACATTAACAATCACAGGCTTGTAGATATATCCAATATATATTTATTCATGAACTCATTATTTTAGACACCAAAAAGATTTTTTGATTTATTATCACGAAAGTACAATTAAAAGAATATTATAAATAGTGAGGAGCTATTTTGGGGGGAGTGTATTTATGAAAATAGTAGTTGTAAAGATGCCTAGATTTATCGGGAGTATATTGAAAAAGGTGCTTAGAATAGGATGATTTTTATAAACTATTGATGGAATAGAATGTCCATCTTATGTGAAAAGATTGCATGCGCAATAAAAATAAAGCAGACTTAGCTCAGATGCTTTTTTCTGAGCTTAGTCGCACTTATTTCGAGCTTGGAGATACTTAGTTCATGCTCAAAGAGCAGGAGGTTAGTAACGCCGCGAAGATAAAGAAGACTTAGCTTGTATCGAGCTTTCAGCGATGATAGAAGCTTAGCCGCCCTTATTTCGAGCTTGGCGATACTTAGCGAATGCTCAAAGAGCAGGAG
>Ga0123336_10000191_pt1 | contig 63438 bp, 53 predicted proteins | sample SSSSmetaG_FD_96466 | JGI IMG/M metagenome (GOLD analysis project Ga0123336, IMG submission 96466) | Glacier valley bacterial and archeal communities from Borup Fiord, Nunavut, Canada, to study Microbial Dark Matter (Phase II) - ​SSSS metaG | ecosystem: Environmental > Aquatic > Freshwater > Ice...
CATGACCGGCTCCATGATGGGCAAGCGCAGCATCGTCATCCGCTCCGATGCGACTTTGTCAGCGGCACACAGCCGCAACATCGTCATCCGCTTCGGCGCGGCGTGTTCGGCAGCGGCCTCGAGCTCGAGTGCGGCGAGCGCCAGATCGATGGGACTACTCATCGTCGTCCTCGTCTTCTTCGTCATCCTCGTCCTCGTCGTCGCGGCTCGTCGCTGCGAGCTGACGGCTCTTCGCGCAGAGGTTGCCCTCGGGATCGAGGTAGTAGATGAACTTCGCGAAGTCCATCTTGAAAGAGATCGGCGCGATGCGCTCCGCCTCGGTGCTGACCTTCTTGCCGGGCTGACGACGCGCGGTGCGATACACGCCGTCTTGCTTGACGTAATACATGTAGTCTTCTGAACGCTCGATGTTCAGAACTTCGAGCACACCGTCGTTGGTGTGGGTGGCAAGGTTGGACGTGTTCGGCGCGTCAGCGTCGTCCGGCGCATCGTCATCGTCGCCACCGTCATCACTGTCATCGCCGCCATCACCGTCATCACCGTCATCACCGCCATCGCCGCCATCGCCGCCATCGCCGCCATCGCTCGACGACGAGCCACCGCCACCCGGGCCGCCCTTGTCCTCGTTCTCGCCGTACTTCTTCTTCGTCTTCGCGCGGAGCAGGCGCTTGAGTGCCTTCCAAGCGGCGAGCCGGATCGGATCGGGCTGCGACTTGTCGCCGTGAATCTTATCGAGTTCGACCTCGGCCGCCTGACCACCGAGGCGACCGAGCGCCGCGATCGCGACGAGGCGGCTCGGATCATCGCCCGGTGCTTCGGCGACCGCGATCAACTGCCCGGTCCGATCGCGGCTCGTGATCGCGACGGCTGCGGCCCACGCACGCGTGTTGGGATCGGTGAGGAGTGGCTTTGCGAGCTGTGGCCACGCGAGCGCGACTAGCGGCAGGATCGTCGTCGCATCTGCACGCGCGCCGAGTCGCTGCACGGCGGAGCCGGCCTGTTGCGGTGCATGCGCCGCGACGGCATTCGTCGCGACCGCACGAACTTCGCGATCGCGGTCGCCGACCGCCTTTTGCAGCGTCGCGAGCGCCGTGCTGGACGATACCTTCGCGAGCACGATCGCGGCAGCGCGGCGGACCTCGCGCGGCACGCGGTCGCTCTCGGTCGCTGCGGTCGCTGGCGCTTCGACTGCACGCGCGGCGTCGAGCTGACCGGCCGCCCAGAGCGCCGCGTGCCACGCATGGGTCTCGTTCGCGAGCGCCTCGGGATTCTTGCGCGCAGCAGGCTCGGCGTCCCGCCAGCCCGCTTCACCGCGCTTCGCTGCAGCGGCCACCGCATCGGCGAGCGGCTTCGCGGCGGTGCCGGCGTAGCCCGCGATCCACGCAGCCTCTGCACGCGGTCGCGGGTCGGCGCCCCGGAGCGCAGCTTCGAGCTCGGCCTGCGGGAACGCCGCGCGCCGGATCAAGCCCTCGCGCAGCATCTGGCGGAGCTCGGCGCTCTTCACGCTGCCGAGGCGACCGACGAGCGTCGCGACATCACCCGCATTCGCGAGATAGCTCGCGGCGGGTGCACTGACGTTGTCGTACGGCGAGCCGAGCGCATACAGGCTGACGCGCGTGCGATCGCCGTGGAGGACTTTGGTGAGCGCGGTGACTGCCGCCGTACGCACACTCCAATCAGGATCGGCCAGCAGGTCCACGAGCACCGTCTCGCTCGAGGCCGCGGCGGCGAGCGAGAGCTGGGTGATCGCGTGGATCCGGATCTCGCTACGCGCTTCGCGATCACCCGCGACCGATTCGACGATGCCGAGCTGACCGGCGTAGCGCAGGCCGGTGACGGCACGTTGCCGCACGGGGCCCGAGCCCGAGATCGCGAGCCGCTCGACACGCGCGCGGACCTCCGTCGCTTCGTCGCCGGTGAGACCCGGCAACAACCGACCGAGCGCTTCGACCGCGACTGGCGCGAGCGCACGCGTCGTATCGTCAGCATCGGGCAGCGGCTCGACGAGTGGCTCGATCTCGGCGAGTGCGCGACGATCACCGATCGCGCCGAGGGCGAGCAACGCGCGCTCGCGCTCCGGCGGCTCGCCGGCCTTGATCACGAGCAAGAGGGGCTGGAACGCTTCGGCGCGCTTCTTCGCGGCGAGGCCGAGGGCGGCGGGCAATACGAGCTCGCGACGGCCACCGCGCAGCGCGGCTTCGAGCGCGGCGAGCGTGGCATCGGGCACGTACTCCGCGCGCAACGCGAGCGCTTCGGCCGCCGCGGTGCGGACCTCGGCATCGCGGTCGCCTAGCAAGCGCTCGAGCACCGCTTCGGCGCCGCGGTCATCGACATTGCCGAGCGCCTCGGCGGTGCGTTTGCGCACGAGGGCGTTCGTGCTCCGTGCGATCGCGGCGAGGTGCGGCACCGCGAGTGCCTCGATGTAGCGAGCGCGTTCGCGGCCATCGGGCAGGACCTGCGGCCGCTTCGTGCGATCGACGAGGATCGCGAGGAGTGCATTGATCACTGGACCCGCGAGCTGATCGACCTCGCCCTGCTTGCCCGGCCACACCGCGACGAGCAAGCGGACGAGCGCCGGTGCACCGATCGGGTGGCGCAGCGTCGCGAGGGCGCTGATCAGCGCGTGCGGGGATAGCGTGGTCTCGGCAACGCCGTCCACTTCGTCGAGCCGCGCGCCGATCACTTCGGCGGCGTTGCCCGCGCTCGTGGCATTTCTAGCGAGACCGATCAGCGACGCGAGTGCTTCGGCGCCTTGCTCGTCCGAGCGCAAAAACGTTCCGAGCACGTCGACCCCGAGCGGATTGTTTGCCTTTGCGAGTGCGACGGCCGCGCGCAACCGGAGATCCGCGTGCTCGCTACCGAGTGCAGCAACGAGCGCATCCGTGATCGCTTGCGTGGGTTGCGCGGCCGAGGCGAGCTGCGTGATCGCGGCGAGCCGCACGTCGCCGTGCTTGCTGCGTGCAGCGATCAGTTGCGGTTCGGCACTGCCTGCTGGATACAACCGCGGCAGGCGCAGCGCGGCGTGCACGCGGACTTCGGAAATATCCGCATCGAGCGCGCTGCGCACGAGTGCGGCGGCACGCTCGTCGCCCGCGCGCGCGAGCGGCACGAGCTCGTCGATCGCGGCCTTACCCAGGTCACTGGCAGCGGCGATCGCCATCGCGAGCGGCGCCAGCGCGCCGGACGGGTACAGCGAGCTTAACGCGGCCATCGCGGCCTGGCGGACGAGGTGATGCGGATCGCCGATCGCGTGATCGAGCACCGGCAACACCGCTTCGGCGCCGACCGCGTCTTCCCGCGCGAGCTCGACCAAGCGAGCGACCGCATCGCGGCGCACGCGATGCGTCTCGTCGGTCTGCGCGCTCGAGCCCGCGAGAGGTGCTTGGCGAACGAGGCCGGCATACACGCCGAACACGAGGCGCTGCGCTGCCGCGAGCTCCGCCGGAGCGGCCGCCGAGCTCGCGCCAGCGCGCAGGAACATGTGCGCGAGCCGTTCGAGCCCGGAGGCTTCTATTTCGCTCGGGTCGCGACGCTCGGCAACCAGCCGGCGCAACCACCCCGCATTGCGCGTGGTGCGGACTTCATCGGACCAATTCGTTCTCGGTGCGCCACGCGCCGGACCAGCGAGGCGCGCGGCTTCGCGCCAGTATGTGAGCGGCTGGGTACGAACCGCGAGCACCTGCGCCGCGGCGTAGCGCTGCAGCGAATCCGCACTCGCGATCGCATCGGCGAGCACGACCTGGATCGCGGCGCGACGAGCGGCCGTCGGCCACTCCTTCGTGTCCTTCGCGTTCGCCGGCTTGCGCGGGCCCACGATCTCGGCGGTGATCTCGCCCGCAATCGGCTCGCCCGCCGAGCGGCGCTCGAATAGCCGCGCCGCCGCGAACCGGATCTCCGGGTTCGGGCTCGACATCGCATCGACGAGCAGGTCGGGTGCGATGCCGGCTTCGGCGAGCGCGGCATCGCGCGCGACGATCACGGCGAACGCGAGATCTTGGATCTCGCGATCCGCATCCTCGAGACCTTGACGCAGGCCACGCACGCCATCGGGACCGAGCGCAACGAAGCCCGCGATCGCGCCGATTCGCAGCGGGCGATGATCGTGCCGCTGCGTCCCCGCGAGCACGGGGAGCGCGCGCACGTCACCGAGCTTCGCGAGCCCCTCGCCGGCCCACGAGCGGACGGAAAGATCTACGTGACCGAGCAGCGCCATCAACACCGGCTCGCTCCCCGCACGTGCCGCGGTCGTGACGCCGCGTGCACCCATCTCGCGTACGACACCATCTTCGTCGTCGGTGAGACCTTGCAGGAACGGGATCGCGGTCGGCTCGCCGACATCCGCCAGCGCACGTGCGGCGCGCTGCCGGATGCCATCGGGTGGTCGATTCACATCGGTCTTCGCGACCGAGAGGATGCGCTCCATCGGCGCGACCGCGCGCGTATCGCGGCGCTGGCCACACAGCTCGCCGGCGCGAGCTTGCAGGTTCCAGAAGATCGAGGCGAACGCGAGCGCGAAGCCCTCGGCATCGTTCGGCGCGACGACATCGAGCGCCTCGATCGCCGCGATGTGAACTTCGGGACGATCGTCCCTGACGAGCTCGACGAGCCGCGCGCGGACCGCACCGGCGGGCGACTTCGTCGCACCGGTCGCGCCGGCCGCTCGGACCGCAACCACGGGCGAGGCCATCGCCGCGAGGTGAATCTGTGGATCGATCGGCGTCTCGTCGCCATCGGCCTGGTACGTGAGCGCCGTGTACGCAGCGAGACCGACGCTCGCGACGGAGTCCTTGACGAGTGTGACCAGCTGACGGTCTAGCTCGGCACTCGATTGCTTCGCCTGGCGCCGGCGCGCGATCTCGCTGACGACCTGACCGCGAAGATCTGCGTGCCGGCTCGCCGCGCCGCGCGCGATCGGGGTCCGCGGGTCGGCGGCGTGCCACGCCCACAGCGTGCGGTAGGCTTCGTTGCGAACCTTCGCCGCTTCGTCGTCGAGCGCGTCGCCGAGGATCTTGTCAGCCCGATCGTGGAGCGCGGAGGCCGGTGTGCCTGCGGCGCCCGGCGGCGCACCGACGCGCACGAGGATCTGGAGCGCGCGGACGCGGAGGTCTTCCTGGCTGCAGCGCAGCGCGACCTCGGCGAGATCGAGCTCGGCCGCAGGACCGCGTGCGGCGGCGCCCTTCGCGAGCGCATCGAAGGCAAACGCGCGAACTTCGGCATCGCCGTCGTCGAGCAGCCAGGTGAGCCGCGCGGTCAACCGGTCGTCGTCGGGCCATGTCGCGATCGCGAGCACCAGGTTCGAGGTCGCGCAACGGCGCAGCGCCGGATCCGCCTCACGCGTGAGCTGGAGCACCGCACCGACCGCGCGCGGATCGCCGAGCGCGAGCAGCGCCCCCGCACCGCGAATCGCGGCATCTGCCGAGCGACACGCGAGCGAGGCGAATAATGGCTCGAGCTCGGAGTCGACGAGCTCCTTTGCCGCGACCGCCGGGCCGAGCGCGAGCGGGCTGTCGAGTTGCTGCGCGACTTGATCGAAGGTCTGCTTCAGGCTCGGGACCGCCGCGTAGACCACGGGCGCGAGACGCGGCTGCTGGATCACCGCGGTCAAGAACGCGGCGGTGCGCACGCCGGCATCGGCGTCGTCGAGTGCACCGAGCGCGAGCGCGCGAGCGGGCTTATCGTTGGCACGGAGTGCGAAACCCAGCACGAGCAACGCTTCGGCGCGAACATCGGGCGTGCCGCGAGTCAGCGCGGTGCGCACCGCCTCGAGCGGCGGCTGGATCTGGCGGAGCGCGCGGAACGCAGCGCGGCGAACGTTGATCGAGCCATCGCGCATCGCATCGGCGACCATGCCGGTCGCGATCACCGAGGTTGTCGCGAGCGGCACGAGGGCACCAACGGCACGGATCCGGACATCTTCCGCGCTCGCGCCAAGGCCCGCCCGTACCGCGGCGAGCGGCTGCTCGCTCTCGAGCTCGAGCAAGGCGCCGAACGCCGCGGTACGAACGAGGGGCACGGCTGCCCCGAGCGCCACACGCAGCGCGGGTCGGCTCGCGCGCCGACGCGATCGCGAGATCGCCTGGATCGCGGCAAGCTGGACCTCGGTCGCATCATCGCGCGCCGCGAGATCGAGGAGCTCGCGCGCTTCATCTTCTTCGAGACCTGATGCCGCCTCGACCGCCGCGACCTTGACCTTCGCGGCAGCGCGGCCATCGCGCAGGACTTGGTCCAGGCGATCGAGCTCGGAGCCGAGCTTGATCGGGTCGGCTGGCTCGACCCCGGCTGACAACACGATCGCGCCGACATCGCGCTCGCTGGAGGCGAACCACAGCCGACCGACGCCGGGCCTTGTGCCCGCACTCTTGCTTGCGCCGGGCGCGCCGGGAGCAAACGCGAGCGCGGTCAGCGGGCCGAGCTCGGGCTCGAGCGTGCGCGGCCGTTGTCGGCCGTCGAGCAGCCACGACTTGATCGTGCCGTCTTCACCGGCGCTGAAGATCCGGCGAGGGAGCTCGCGACCCTTGTCGTCGCTGACGAGCGGCCCGAGCACCAGACCGCGCAAGGCGCCTTCATGGCCGTGGTCGCCAGAGCGATCCGTTGCCTCGACGTCACCGACGATGAAACACATGCGCAACGAGCCATCACCGCAACCGACAGCGGCACGGCCATCACCGATCGCGATGATCGCGCGAATGCCGCCATCGCCACCGGGAGTCACCGCGCGCGCATGCGCCGCCGGATCAGTCGCGGCGACGATCCACAGCTGGCCCTCGGCCGCACCCGCGAGCACGAGGCCGGCAGCGTCGATACATACCGCCGCGACCGCGCCCTCGCCGAGCTTGCGACCGACAGGCGTGCCGAACTGCGGAGCACCATTCGCGAGCTGGAATGGCAGCACATGGAGCATGCCGTCAGCGGTGCCGACCGCGATCATGCCGGGCAGCGCCTTGGCGACGTTTTCATCGACGGCGATCGCACGCACCGGGACCGGGAACTTCAAGCCACCGAGGTTCTGCTGACCGGTGACATTCCACGCGTTCAGCCGACCATCGTCGCCGCCCGAGAGCAACAGACCGTCGCCGACGAACGCGAGCGCGCGGACAGCCGCGCCTGCAGCGAGCGACCACCCCGTTCCCTTGCCATCGAGCAGGGTGATCGGAATGACGTGGACGCGCGACGCACTTGCACCAGTAGGCCCACCCGCCACATCGCGAAACCCTGCCACCGCGACGAGGTTCTGCGAGACCGCGATCGCTTCGAGGCGCTCGGTCCACGGACCGAACAGCGTCATGGGCCGGTCTCCAGATCGGCGTGGTGGGTGCGCAGCTGCACGAGCGCTTGCACGCTTGCCTGCCATTCGCCCTTGGCGATCGACGACGACATCTCCTCGAGCACCGGCGTGATCGCGCGCGCGAGCTCGACATCCTCGAGCGCGGCATCGCGCATCGATTCGATCAACCGACGCTTCGCGATGCTCGCGGCAAGAGCGCGCTCGGGCACCGGCGCCCCGGGAAGCGGCGCATCGCGCTCGCCGAAGCGGCCCGGAGGCAAACCGAACAGCACGATGCGCGCGAACTCGCGCAGCGCGGACAGATCCGCGAACCGCTCGGTGCCGAGGCTCTCGCCGACGTTCTTGCGCGGCGCGAAGCCGACCGGCAGCGAACGCGGGCGATGGAGATCCCAGAACAAGCGCACCGCGAACAGCCGCACGTCGCGATCGGGCGCATCCATCAACCAGGCCAGACGCTCGGCGCCGCCGACGCGATCGTAGAGCTTGCGGATCAGCGTCAGCGCGACTTCGCGCGCGGCCTTTTGATTGCTCTCCGCGAGCTGGAACAGCCGGCGGCCGTCGATCCACGCGGCGGGCACGCGGCGGATGTTCTCGGTTCCGGGGGGAGCGAGCACGCCGAGCAACAAGTCCGAACCGAGCTGACGCGGCTCCTTGTGGGGAGAGCTCGCGAGCTCGTACACCAGACCCTGATCGTTCCAGCGCACGAGCTCCTCGCCGGTGACCGCCGCAGCGAGGCGGCGGACGTCGGCGCGGTCGTCCGCGAATAACGGGCGGATGGTCGCGAGCGGATACGCGTCGTGACCGAGCCGAGGCTGGATCCCGAGCGCCTTCGCTTCGGCGAGACGCGGCCCGAGATCCGGGTGATGCGCTTTGAGATACGTCGCCGCGAAGGTGCGGACCGCTTCCGGCTGCTTCTTGCCGGTCGCCATCTCCCACAGCTTCTCGACGCCGCCAAAATCTTTCGGCTCGAAGCTCTCGAGCAGCATGCGCTGGGCGAACTGCGCGAGATCGGGCTCCGAGCTGCGCGCGAGCTCGAGCAACCAGCCGAGCCCGATCGAGCTCGCCGCGACGAGCCGACGATCCGCGAGCGCCTTCAATGCGATCGAGCGAAGCCGAGGCTTCGCGACGAGCGCCTTCAACCAATCGACGTCCAGGTCCGCGCCGGCGAGCATGCCGGCCTCGAGCCAGCGCTGCACGTTCGCGGTGCGCTGCGCATTCTCGAGCGACTTTTGGATCCACGCCACGCCGATCTCTTTCGCGGTTCGCTTCGCGAGCTCGGTGTAGCTCGCTGTCACCACGCCGCGAAGCTGGTAGTTATCGAACCGCGGATCGTCGAGCAGCTGCGTGAACGTGCTCGCCGGAATCGTCGCATTCTTATCGTTCCAGAACTTGGTCAACGCGTTGTACGCGTTCGCACCCTGCGCGGCGGTATCGATGAACACCTCCGCCGACATGTCACGTGGCGCGAAGCCTTGCGAGAGCTTCGCGGCGGCCCACGGGGTTGCCTGTTGCACGAGCAGCTGCGCGAGCACCGCGACGCCGAGCTGCTGCGGTGTGAACTGCTCGAGCCGGGCAGCGGCGAACGTGCGAACCACGGGTGCACCTTGCAGGACGAGATCGACGAGCTCGGCGACCGGGAGCTCCGGCGCGTTCGCGGTGGCATATTCGATCGCGTAGGTCTGCGCGTCCGGCGAAGGCGAGCGCAGAAACCCGACGACCATGTCGTGGAGGCCGAGCCCGCGGAGCTTCGACTGATGAAACTCCGGGCTCTCCTTGAGCAGCGTCACGACGAACGAATGGATCGCGGCGAGCGGGCGGCGACCGAGGCGCGCGAGCCACGCGGGCTCGACCGCGCGTAGGGCGAGCGGATGATCGAGGCGCAGCGACGCTATCGCCCAGCGACACACCGAATCGTTGTCCGCGCTCTCGAGCAACCGCAGGAGTGGCGATGGCGACAGCTTCCACGCCTCTGGATATGCGCGGCCCGTCGCGATCTCGGCATCCCGAGGCGGCTCGAAGCTGCCGTAGAGCCTTTCGTATTTCATCGCCGAGCCGTGCGCCCAGATGTGCGAAGCGACGACCGAGCTGCCGCCGTACCCTTCAGGATAATTGCGCAGCACCTCGACGCAGAACGTGGCGTACGCATCGGGCAGTGCGCGGCCGAGCTGGCGGAGGTACCGCCACGCGCGACGCTTGAGATAGATGAAGGTGGCAATCGAGACCTCGCCCGTGCCAGTCATCTGACGATCGAACCGGCAGGCGAGCGCGCCGAACATCGCCGCATCATGGCGGTCCTCGGCGAGCTTGTAGATCGACTTGACGCCCTGCCACACGCCCCACTTCATCGCCCCGTTCGCGACGACGTGCAGGACCGCGGCGCGGCCCCGTGCATCGCCACGGTCGTAGAGCTCGAGCAACATCTTGCCGAGGCGCAGCCGCGGTGGCGCGAACGTCGAGGCTTCGGCCGCCGCGAATGCCTCGAGGCGCGCGTGCTTCTTCTCGGTCGGATTCTTGCCGCGCATGCCGCCGGCGCTGCACTGGTACTTCAGCGTCGAGCTCGTGATCGCGCCAGCAGGAACTTCGATCGCGGGCGGTTGCGATTCGTCGTCGGCCCCGGTGCCGTCATCGAGCTCGCTGTGGCCCGGATCCGGATCCGCTTGCTCGGCGTATCGAACGATCAGCTCGCCCAGGAGCGGATCGTTCGCCGTGATCGCTCGCTCGAGATCCGAGAGCGCTAGCCGCAAAGAACCCCCAACACGTTCGAAGGCTAACGAAAAATCGCGGCCGATTGTCCGGAGTGCGATCGAATTATTTGATCACGGCGAGCCGAGGCGATCGCTTCGGCTTGCCGAGCACGCCACGGGCGATTTCGATCGCCGCACGACTTGCGATATCCATGAACAGCGCTGCGTTTTCTGAATCCGGGCTCGCGATCACGACCGGCACGCCGGCATCGCCGCCGAAGCGGATGCGCGTGTCGATCGGAATCTCGCCAAAGAACTTCGTGCCGACCTCCTGCGCGAGCCGCTTGCCGCCACCGTGGCTGAAGATCTCGTCGTGGTGCCCGCACGCCGGGCACTTGTAGTAGCTCATATTCTCCACGATACCGAGGATCGGAATCTCGACCTTCTCGAACATCGCGATGCCCTTCACGACATCGACGATCGAGACCTCTTGGGGCGTGGTCACCATCACGGCGCCCGCGATCGGGATGAGCTGCGACAGCGAGAGTTGAACATCGCCAGTCCCTGGCGGCAGATCGCAGACGAGGTAATCGAGGTCACCCCAATCAACGTCGCCGAGGAACTGCTGGAGAAGGCGATGGACCATCGGGCCGCGCCACACGACCGCTTCATCTTTGTCGACAAAGAAGCCGACCGAGACGACCTTGAGACCATGCATCTGCGCCGGGATGATCTTCGAATCCTCCGAGGCGCGCGCCGGCACTTCGGGCGCGCCGAGCATCGTCGGGATCGACGGACCGAACACGTCGGCATCGAGCAGGCCGACCTTCGCGCCGTGCTTGAGGAGCGCGAGCGCGACGTTGACCGCGACGGTCGACTTGCCGACGCCTCCCTTGCCAGCCGCGATCGCGAGGACGTTCTTGGGGCCTTTCAGCGTAGTCTTGTCGCTCGGTGTGGGCGTGAACGCGGTGTTGACATCGGCGATCACCGTCACGCGCTTCGCGCCGAGCGGCTTGATCACGGCTTCGATCCGGTTCTGGAGCTCGCGCCGCATCGGCAGCGTGTACGCGTGGGTCGGAATATCGAGCCGCACCATCACGTCGTCGCCTTGAACCTCGGCGCTGCGCAAGATCCGGTAGCTGACGATGTCTTTTTCGAACACGGGGTCGATGACGGTCGCGAGTGCAGTTTTGACTTGGTCTTCTGTGATCACGGTAGGTGGCCCATCTTCTCGCGCTTGGCTTCGAGGTACTGCGCGTTGTGCTCGGTCAGACCGACGTGGTGAGCCTCGAGAGTGGCGACGACGATGCCAGCCTCCTCGAGTCCACGCCGCTTTGCGGGATTGTTCGTCATCAAGCGCACCGAGCGCACGCCGAGGTCCTTCAACATCGCGGCCGCGAGATCGTAGTGGCGCGAATCGGGTTCGAAGCCGAGAGCGAGGTTCGCTTCGACCGTGTCCTTGCCGTGATCTTGGAGCGCGTACGCTTTGATCTTGTTGCCGAGGCCGATGCCGCGACCTTCTTGAACCAGGTACGACACGACGCCCCTACCCTCACGGCCGATCTTCTCGAGCGCTGCGTCGAGCTGCGCACGGCAATCGCAGCGCAGCGAATGGAGAACCTCGCCGGTAAAGCACGACGAATGGACGCGGGTGAGGACGTCGTCGCCGGTGACATCGCCGAGCACCATGGCGACGTGCTCCTGGTCGACCACACCGACCGCGGTCGAGCCGAGGTTGCCGTGCTGGCCTGTCCGGTACACCACCACACGGAACTCCCCGTCGGGCGTCGGGAGGCGGGCCTCGGAGTACCTCGACAGCATCTGATGAGGCCGTGTATGGCCCCCCGTGTGGCCCTTGTCAATCGTCGGCGACCGCGCCCGAACATGCTAACCTGTCGTGGCCATGGCAGTGCGCCCGACCGTGATCTGGCCCGACGCTCGGCTTCGCGAGCCGACCGTCGAAGTTGTCGAGATCGATGACGGCGTTCGCACGCTGTATCGAGACCTCTGCGATTCGATGTACGCCGAGAATGGCCTCGGCATGGCCGCGGTCCAGATCGGTGACAACCGCAAGATGTTCATCGTCGAGCCCAAGCTCGCGGGCTTGACCGACAAAGATCTTCCGATCGCGTTCATCAACCCCGAAGTCCTCGAGTCGAGCGATGACGTCCAGGATTCTGAAGAGGGATGCCTGTCGTTCCCCGACATCTACATCAAAGTGAAGCGATCGATGCGCACGCGCGTTCGCGCGCTCGGGATCGACGGCAAGATGTTCGAGATCTCCGGCGAGGCCCTGCTCGCGCGTTGCCTGCTGCACGAGAACGATCACCTGACCGGCAAGCTGCTCGTCGATTTTGTCGGGCCGCTGAAGCGCCAGATGATCAAGAAGAAGCTGCAGAAGGTCAAAGACGCGATCGCCGAAGACGCCGAGGCGTAGCCCGAGATGCAGCGTCAGCGATCCGGATCGTAGAAGTGTGTCTCCCGGTGTAGGGTGCCCGCATGCCGGATAGCGTCTTCGTGCGCGGCCTGGAGTTCGAGGGCAATCACGGCTACTCCGCCGCCGAGCGACGCGGGACGCGGCGATTTCGCGTCGACCTCACGCTCGAGCTCGCACTCGGTGCCGCAGCCGCCTCCGATCGCATCGCCGACACCGTCGACTATTTCAAGGTCTCCGAGATCGTGGTCGCGATCGGGACGAAGTCGACCTTTAAATTGCTCGAAGCACTCGCGGGCACGATCGCCGAGAAGATCCAGGATGTGTATCCACGTGCCGGCGTCGTGATCGAGCTCGAGAAGCTCGCTCCGCCTTGCCCCGGCGTCCCCGCCGCGTGCGGTGTGCGGCTGCACCTGGCACCGCGCGTCGCGTAGCAGAAGACCGATCTTTCGATCTGGTTTTCCCTCTTGAGCGCACGACGTAACCGGGCTAAGCCCCCCGCATGCCCTGGACCGAGCAGTGATCGAGCGCGACCCGAAGACCCTGGCCCGGCTCCAGACCGTGGTGACAGCGCTCATCGAGCACCGCGTGTCGACGTCGCTCGTCGATGTCGAACGCGCGCTGGCTCGCTGGCGTTCCGGTGCGCATTCCGCGCTCGCAGCTCACGGCGCGGTGCTCCGCCATGCCGCGCGCTGCGAGCGTACGGTCGAGCGCGTCACCGCTGCGGCGGGCGATCGCCCGGAGGGCATCCTGCGCGATGCAGTCGATGCAGGTCTGATGACCGCGGAGGAATTCTTCGAGCTCGTCGGCAAGCAGCCCGATCAGGTCGAGACCATCGGCGCCTTGCGCGATGATGACGATGCGAGCGCCCCCGACAAGCGCCGCACGCTCGAGCAACTGCTCGCGCGCGGCCCGGTGCTCGTTCATGTCGATGCACGCCGCACGGAAGTCGCGGTGCCACCCCGCTTTCGCGCCGATGCCTCGCTCGTGCTGCGCTTCGGCTACACGCTCCAGCCCGCGATTCGCGACCTCTGCATCGACGACGAAGGCATCTCTGGCACGCTCACGTTCGGCGGTTCGCCGTTTCACGTGATGTTGCCGTGGACCGCGGTCTACGCCGCGATGGTCGAGGGCGAGCAGCGCGGCACGGTCTGGCCCGAGGATGTTCCCGAGGACGTGCTCACCGGCTCCGGCGAACAACCGGCCGCGACGTCGCACGGCAATGCGATTCCCGACGTCAGTGAGGCCGCTGTGGCCGAGCCCGCGCCGCGTGCGAAGCGCACCACTGGCCACTTGAAGCTCGTCGAATAATGCGTCGGATTCTGTTGCCGGCGATATGGGCAGTGGTTGGGGCATGCGGTCCGAACGGCGCCACGCACGAAAAGAGCGATCCGATCGGGTCGAGCGATCTGTCGCATCGCGCGACTCGCGCGCCGCACATCGCGTGGAAGGACAACGCATTCGGGACCGAGGCGTTGCCCGTCGTGGCGCGTGCCGGTGAAATCGCGATCGTCGCAGTCCGCCAGATCGATGGCGAGCGCGGCTTCCCGAACCTCCGCATCGAAGTTCGTGATCGTGGCGACAAGACGATCCAGACCCTGTCGATCCTCAATTCGTACGAGTACGAGAAGCTCGCGCCGGGGGGCATCGCCGGCCCGGAGCTGCAAAAGCGGATCGACGCGGCGAACACCGAGCTCACGCGGCTCCACGATCTTCACGACCTCGTCGCAATGAAGCCGCTCGAGATCCAGGCGCCGACCGACAACACGTTCCCACACCTCGCGATCGGGGACGGGCTGGATGTCGATTGGAGCAGCGATCACGTCCACGTATTTCGCCACAACTCCGATCGCCAGGTCGTCACCGTCGAGGGCAAGGCGTGGCTCGCGCCCGTCCGCCCGAACTGCGACAACCCGGCGTTCCTGCGCTCGGCGTTCCACGCGCCGGAGCTGACGGTCGTCGTCGTCCAGATCGCCTATCGCGGCTCGGACAGCTGCGGCGTTCCGAGCGACCAGTTCCACGTCGTCGCCTGGTAGCTCGACACTGCGTAGCCGATCGCGCGCGTCTCAGCGGCGCCGTTCGCGCGAGCTGAGGCGCCCAGACGGTCACAAAACGCGGAGAGACCGGAGCCAACGACCCGAGCTTCTACTATGGCGAAGGTTTCGGCGGCTGCGCCGCCCGCAGGCTAACGCACGATGCGGCAGACGCCTTCGCACCAGAAGCGAACGCTGAATGAAGTTGATCAACAGGCCGAGCTCGAGCTTGGTCGCGCCGAGACGAGCCCGGGCACCCCGTCCGAGCAAAGCCCCAGCATTGTTCGCCGGCGCGGCTAGCCGTTCGCAGCGGCAGCCGCGGCCGCCGCGCGACGTGCCTGCGCTTCCGCGGCCTCTCGCTTGCGCTCGTCGGGATTCTCGTCGAGCCAGGCTTGCAGCGACTCCTGCGTGATCTCGATGACGAGATCCTCGCTGCCGATCTTCGCCTGACACGCCAGCCGCGACTCCGGACGCACGTCGAACGCCTTGTCCATGATGTCGTTCTCTTTGTCGTGAACCTCGGCCAGCGACTCGAGCCCTTGCTCGACCCACACGTGACAGGTCGAGCATGCGAGGTTGCCGCCGCAGGCATGCCCGACGCGCGCACCGCAGTGCTCCGCGATATCAAGGATCGAGTCACCGCGCTTGACCTCGACCTCGAGCGGGCCAGTCGACTTCGTGCCATGCGGATTGAGGAAACGGACTTTCGGCATCAGTGACTCACCTGAGACTCGGCTTCTTCGAGCGTTAGCCCGTGAAGCTGGGCCTCGACGGCCCGATTCATGCGCTTCTGCGCGAACGGCTTGGTGGCGAGATCGAGAGCTTCGACCATCGCGCGAATCTTGAAGTGGTCCTCGCCGGCCATGGCGCGCTCGAGGTCCTGCATCGCAACGACGCCCGCAGCACGCACGTCGTCGTCGAGCAAGTGGTCGGCAGAGGCAGCATCGCTCGCGAACGCACCGCGCGTCGCGTTGAGGATGCGGTCGCCTTCGACGCGCTCGGTGAGCAAGTTCCGCATCGCGAGGTCGGTCTCGGCAAAATCGAACGATTCGGTCAGCATACGCTCGACCTCTTCGTCGGTGAGACCGTAGCTCGGCTTCACTTCGATCGAGGTCTCGATACCGGTCGTCAGCTCCTTCGCCATCACCTTGAGCAGGCCGTCGGCATCGACGAGGAACGTGATCTCGACGCGCGCCATGCCCGCGATCATCGGCGGCACGCCTTTGAGCGTGAACGTGGCGAGCGAGCGGCATGCATCGGCAGTCTCGCGCTCCCCTTGCACGACGTGGATGACGAAGCCGGTCTGGTTGTCGGCGTACGTCGCGAAGGTCTGCGTCGCACCACTCGGGATCGTGGTGTTGCGGTGGATCAGCTTCTCGACGATGCCGCCCATCATCTCGACTCCGAGCGAGAGCGGGATGACATCGAGCAATGTGACTTGCTGCTCGCCACCACCGAGCACGTCGGCCTGGACCGCCGCGCCAAGGGCGACGACCTGATCTGGATCGAGGTCCGAGAGCGGCTGCCTGCCGAATAACTCGGCGACGAACTCGCGCACGACCGGGGAGCGCGTTGAACCACCGACGAGGATCACGCCGTCCAGCTGATCTTTGGTGAGCTCGGCATCTTTGAGAACGCGACGACACGCCTTCGCGCAGCGATCGAGCAGCGGCTTCGCGTACTCGCGCAGATCCGCGCGGCTGATCTGGCGCTCGGCGCCCTGGATCTTGTAGAGCGCGGTCTCGGCGAGCGTCAGCGCTTCCTTGACGCGGCGCGCCTCGGCGACGACCGCTGCGACGTGCTTGCGATGCGCGAGGTCCGAGCCGTGCGCCAAGGTGCCGACCACCGCCGTCGCGATCGAGCGATCGAGGTCGTCGCCGCCGAGCGCGCTATCGCCACCGGTCGCCTTCACCTCGAACACGCCGTCGACGAGCTTGAGGATCGAGATGTCGAATGTGCCGCCGCCGAGGTCAAACACGGCGTACGTGCCTTGCGAGCCCTTGTCGAGACCGTACGCGACAGCAGCCGCGGTCGGCTCGGCCATCAAGCGCATGACTTCGAGACCGGCGAGCCGGCCCGCATCTCGCGTCGCCTGGCGTTGAGCATCGTCGAAATACGCGGGAACGGTGATCACCACGCCCTCGATCGTGCCACCGAGCGCGGCTTCCGCGCGCAGCTTCAGTGCCTTCAAGATCTCCGCGGAGACCTCGACGGGCGAAACTTCTCGGCCGCCGACGACGACGCGCACCGCGCGATCATCACCGACGAGCTCGTAGGGGAGCAAATTGCGGACGCCCTCGACATCAGAGAGGTTGCGACCGATCAGCCGTTTGACCGAGGCGAGCGTCTCGCGCGGCGAATCGAGTCCGCGCTTCGCGGCTTCGCGGCCGACGAGGATCGTGTTGTCGGGGCCGTAGTACACGACCGAAGGCACGATCGGATCTTCACCGATGACGACGGGCGCGCCATCGGTGACCCAGGCGACCAGGCTATTGGTGGTCCCGAGATCGATGCCGATCACCCGCTGCTTGCAGGCCTCTTTGATCGTCGCTTCGCCGGGTTCGGAGATCTGGAGCAACATCTATTTAGTCCTCGTCCGCATCGAGCGCGGCGTCGCACTCTTCGAGATAGCGGTCGACGTAGCGCAGCCCGATCAGGAGCCGCTTGATCCCGTCGAGGTCTGCACTCGCAAACAACCGGTCGAGCTCGACCAGGTCGCGCGCGCGCCGCTGCTGCATGTCCGCCTGTAACATCTCGATCTTCGCCACCGCCTTCGCGGCGCGTGCTTCGGCGAGCTCTTCGCGCATCTCGAGCACGGCCATGATGGTGACCGGATCGAGCCGCTCGTTCTCGCCGATCGAGACCCCGACCCGCTCGAGCAGATACTCCGCGCGACCGACCGGCTTCTTCAGCGTCTGATACGCATCGTTGAGCGCGCGCGAGCGCGATAGCGCCACCACGCGTTCGGCTGCAGGTGCAGACGCGAACCTGTCGGGGTGGAGCTCCTTCGAGCGCGCGTAAAACGCGCGCTCGATCACATCGCCATCGAGATCGAACCGCGCCGGCAAGCCGAGCAGATCGAACGCGTCCGGCTGCTTAGAACTGGACGGACTCTCCACAGCCGCACTCGCCCTTGGCGTTCGGATTGTTGAACTTGAACCCGTGGCCCATCATCCCGCGGACAAAATCGAGCGTCATGCCGCCGAGGTACACGAGCGACTTCGGATCGACGACGATGCCGACCAACTCACCTTCGGGCGTCGTCGCCGAGAAGATGCTGTCGGTCGGCTTCGGTTCGTCCGCCCACTCGAACACGTAGGTGAACCCGGTGCAGCCACCGCCACGCACGCCCACCCGGATTCGCGAACCCGGCGTGCCACGCTTGGCGCGTTGCTTCGCGATCTCCTGCGCAGCCGACTCCGTCACGACGACCTCTCGCTTGGACGAGGGCGCAGGAGCGGGAGCGGGCTTGGTAGCGGTCTGGGCTTCAGCGGTGTTCATGGGTCACCTACGACTTCGCAGCGTGCTTCTTCTTGTAGTCCTCGATCGCCGCCTTGATCGCGTCTTCGGCGAGGACCGAGCAGTGGATCTTGACCGGCGGGAGGTTGAGCTCTTCGACGATCTGCGTGTTCGAGATGGTCGCGGCTTGCTCGAGGGTCATGCCCTTGATCATCTCCGTCGCGAGGGAGCTCGACGCGATCGCCGATCCGCAGCCGAACGTCTTGAACTTCGCATCGGCGATCCTGCCGTCGACGACCTTGATCTGGAGACGCATCACGTCGCCGCAGGCCGGCGCGCCAACGAGCCCCGTGCCGATATCATCACCTTCTTCTTTCGAGAAGGTGCCGACGTTGCGAGGGTTGTCGTAGTGATCGAGAACTTTTTCTGAGTACGCCATAAAGGTTCCTAACGTGTAACTTCGCACTGCCTTCGGCAGTGCTGCGCGCCGGGAGCAAGTCCCGGCGAGCTGCTCAGTGAGGGGTCCACTGGATGGAATTGATGTCGATGCCGTCCAGGTGCATTTCCCAGAGCGGCGATAGCGAGCGCAGCTTCTCGACCGACTTCACGACGATGTCGATCACGTAATCGATCTCGGCTTCGGTGTTGAAGCGGCCGATGCCGAAGCGAATCGACGAGTGCGCGAGGTCGTCACCGGCGCCGAGCGCGCGGAGCACGTAGCTCGGCTCGAGCGACGCCGAGGTGCAGGCAGAGCCCGACGACACCGCCACATCCTTGAGCGCCATCAAGAGCGACTCGCCCTCGACGAAGGCGAACGAGATGTTGAGGTTGCCCGGCAGCCGGCTGTCCATCGTGCCGTTGACGTAGACTTCATCGAGCTTCGACGTGATGCCGCGATAGAGCCGGTCGCGCAGCGCCCTGAGGCGAATCGCTTCGCCACTCATCTCGTCCTTCGCCAGCTCGGCGGCCTTGCCAAAGCCGACGATCATCGGGACCGGCAACGTGCCCGAACGCATGCCGCGCTCGTGACCACCGCCATCGATCATCGGATCGATCCGGATCCGCGGCTTGCGACGAACCCAGAGGGCGCCGATGCCCTTGGGTCCGTAGATCTTGTGCGCCGAGACCGAGACGAGGTCGGCCCTGGCCTTCTCGACGTCGAACGGAATCTTGCCGACAGCCTGCGCGGCATCGATATGGAACAGCGTCTTGGGGTTCTTCGCCTTGATCGCGGCACCGATCGCGTTCGCGTCCTGGACGACCCCGATCTCGTTGTTCGCGACCATCGCGCTGACGAGAACGGTCTTGTCCGTCATCGCGTTGGTAATCATCTCCGGCGTGACGATGCCGTCCTTTTGCGGACGGAGGTACGTGACCTCGAAGCCCTCGCGCTGAAGGCGCTTGCAGGTATCGAGCACGCACTTGTGCTCGGTCTCGACGGTGATGATGTGGTTGCCCTGCTTCTTGTAGAAGCTAGCGGCGCCCTTGATCGCGAGGTTGTTCGACTCGGTCGCGCCCGAGGTCCACACGATCTCCTTGGCATCGCCACCGAGCAATGCGGCGACTTGCTCGCGCGCATGCTCCACCGCGGCTTCGGCGGTCCAGCCGAACACGTGGTTCCGGCTCGCCGAGTTGCCGTACTGCTCCGTGAAGAACGGCAGCATCGCCTCGACGACGCGGGGGTCGACGCGCGTGGTCGACTGGTTATCCATGAAGATCGGGATTTTGACTTCAGTTGCCGACATCAGTTATTTCCTTCACGAAAGAGCGTGGCCACCGGAACATCGAAGTCCGCGGACGCCGCAGCCGTTGAGGTAGCGGCCGCTTGCGCCTGCGACCCACGCTTGGACAGACCTGCAAACAAAGGAGGGGCCTCACCACGGCGATGGCCGTGGTGGTCGCACGTGCCGCACTCGGACGGCGCGTGCTCGGTCGAGCATGGCTGGCACGAATCGAGGTAGCCGAGCGCCTCGACCAGATCGTTCTCGATCACCTGCAGCTGCGTGATCTGATCGCGAATCTGCTGGCGCTTCTCCTGGAACATCGCGTGGACCCGCGCAGTCGCCGCGGGGGCCGACTTGGCGTTCTGGAAGTCTTTGACGAAGCCCTGGATCTCCGCGAGCGTGAAGCCGATCGCCTGCAGCTTCGCGATCCAGTGGATGCGGCCCACCGCTTCGGGGCCGTAGAGGCGGAAGCCGCCTTCGGACCGCGATCGGGGCTCGAGCAAACCGAGCTCTTCATAGAGGTGCATCGCTCGGACGGTCTTACCGACCACCTTGGCGAGCTCTCCGACGCGCATCAGTTTGAGTTCGTTCGCATCCATAGAATAACCCTTACGTGAACGTAAGGTTGCTGGCTCTGGGAGGACTATGACGGTGTAGGTGGGGGGTGTCAAGGACAACCCTAACCTTTACGTAAGGTCGCTAGTTCGCGGTAGACGTCGCTTCAAATGCGCGAATCACCGTGACTTTGATCTGACCAGGGAACGTCAGCTCGTCCGCGACGCGTGCCGCGATCTCGCTCGACATCTCCACGCACGCCGCGTCATCGATCTCGGTCTCGCGGACATACACCCGGAGCTCCCGGCCACCGTGGACCGCATGGGCTCCCACGACGCCGCGGCGATCCATGCCGATCCGCTCGAGGTCCTCGACCTTCGTGTTGAAGCCCTCGGTCTGCTCACGGCGAGCACCCGGCCGCGCGCCACTCATCGCATCGGACGCAGCGACGAGGTACGCGTAGACCGAGTTGCACGGCTCGTCCGCATGGTGCGAGCCGATCGCATTCGCGACCAGCTCGCTCTCACCGACACGGCGCGCGATCTCGGCGCCGATCACGGCGTGGCTGCCTTCGATCTTGTGCGTGAGCGCCTTACCGATGTCGTGCATCAGCGTGGCGCGACGAGCGAGTGCGGCATCGAGCCCGAGCTCGGAGGCCATCATGCCGGCGAGGAACGCGGCTTCGACCGCGTGCAGCCACTGGTTCTGGGTGTAGCTCGTGCGGAAGTTCAGCGCGCCGACGAGCTCGACGATCTCGGGATGCGCTCTCGGTACGCCGAGCACGGAGAATGCCTTCTTGCCGAGTGCACGGATCTCCTGATTGAGCCCTTCACGCGCCTTGGCCGCCCACGCCTCGGGATCCTTCTTCGCGTCGTCGATCGACTCCGGCTTCTTCACGAAGCGGTGTAGCGCGCGACGGACGACCTCTTTACCGACGCCGTCGAGCCCCTCGAGCCGGATCGCATCCTTGTCGTCGTTGATCTGGAGCTGGATCCCACTGACCCGCTCGAGCGCGCCGTGGATCGCGTTGTTGTTATCGAGCACGATCGACACGATGTCCGAGCCGACCTTCAGATTCGAGACGTTGCGCTCGGTCAGAAAGTGCATCGAGCAGCGCGCCGCGGCGATCTCCATCACTCGCTTCGCTTCGCGATCGTGCGCCGGGTCGGTCGCGTTCTGCTCCGCATTGCGAACCGCGGCCGCCGCCTTCGCGCGCGCATCTTCGAGCCACGCGCGCGACATCTCGCGGATCAGCTCCTGCACCGGCACGCCTGCCCGCGTCTCGAGCTCACCGCGGACCGCCTCCTGCTTGCGCTTGACGTCTTCTACGAGCCCACTGGCGCGGTCGCGACGCGACTTCACTTCCTGGTGGATGTGCTCGAGCGACGCTTCGCGAAGCTCGACGATGTCGCGCAGCGCAGCGAGCTCGGCTTCGCGCGCCAAGAGTGCATCTTCACGAGCCTGGACCGCGGCCTCGGTCTCGGCGAGCTGGTGATCCGCCACCGCTTGGTGCTCGAGCGCATCGACCCGCGCCGCGGTGTCGCTCGCCTGCGTAGTGGCTGCGGCTTCGAGCTTGGCGGCTTTCGTGAGCGCAACGGCTTCGCCGCGCGCATCGGTCAGCGCGTGGTCGCGAATCCGCGCGGCTCGGGCCGCTGCCGTGCGGGCACTGAGCACACCCGCCGCGATCAGCGCGACGAGACCGACGGCGATAACAACGAACACGACAATACTATAGCGCCTGCACACGCCTAGCAGCACTCAATCGGGACGTTCGAGACAAGTATCGCACTGCTTTGGATGCGACTTCGGGCCGTCGTGGACGGTGGTGTGCGGGATCCGTATCGCATCGAGCGAGACCTGGATCATCACGTTGCCGCTGACCACGAGCTGCTTGGGTTTGGGCCTAAAGCCGGAGAGCCGGAGCTCGATCTGCAGCGGGGTCTTGCTGATCGGCAACATCAACTTGACCGGCGCCACGCCGAGCGACTTCTGATCGGGACCGAAAATCTCCGCGCCCGAAGGAACGCTATCGATCTCGACCGAGGCGGTGCTCGGCGCCTGCGTGGCGTCGGGCACGAACACCGCCGCGTCGAATGCTTGCGAGGTGTGCGCGACACCGGCGTCGATGACGGTGGCGGCGTGGTGGTTCGGCTCGGCTGATTCGATCGCGGCGATCGCGGACTCGGACTGCCCGTGGCGATACCAGGACACCGCGATGATGCCGCCGCCGAGGCCGAGGATCAGGGCAAACGTGACGACGATCGGCCACACCTTGCGCGGCTGGCGCGACGAATAACCCAGAGGCGTCGCGATCCGCATCGTGTTCGTCTGCAACATCGCGGGGAACGCGAGATCGGGGCCCTGTTGCGGTCGGGGCGGCGGGATCAACGAACCATCGCCAATCATCGTCGCGTTCGAGCTCACGCCCGACAGCGAAGGCGGCGCGGCCAGCGGGAGGTCGCTCGCCATGCCGAACCGCGTCGCTTGCTGGGCCGCGTTGCCGCGCTGGTGCTGGGCGGCGTAAGCGATCACGGTCTTCGCATCGACACGCAGCTCCCCGGGCGCGAGCGAACGCGCTGGCGACATCGGCGGCGATTGATGGAGATAGCGTTCCGGATCGAGTAGCGCTTCGCGCAGCGCGCTCATCGTCGGGAACCGCGCATCCGGTTGCTTCATCAAGCAGCGCAGCAGGATCTGCTCGACGCTCGGCGGAATATTCGGGTTGTAGCCGCGCGGCGGCGGCGGCAGCTGGGTCACCTGCTTGACGAGCACTTCGCCCATCGATTCACCGTCGAACGGCAACGCGCCGGTCATCATCTGAAACAGCAGGATGCCGAGCGCGTAGATATCGGTGCGGTGATCGATCGTCACCCGGCTCTCACACGCCTCAGGCGACATGTACTGCGGCGTCCCGAGCAGCACGCCAGCCGCGGTCTTCACCGATGACGGGCCACCGGCGAACATTTTGGCGAGCCCGAAATCGAGCAGCTTCACGTAATCGGGATCGCCCAGGCGCAGCGTGAGCATCACGTTGTCGGGCTTGAGATCGCGATGGATCACCCCGGCGGCATGCGCGGCCGCGAGTGCACTCGCGATCTGCGCGCCGATGTGGAGTGCACGGCGCGTCTCGAGCACCGCTTCGCGACCGAGCACCGACGCGAGATTCGAACCCTCGAGGTACTCCATGATGTAGTAGTGGTCGCCATCAGGCGTCACGCCGAAGTCGTGGATCTCGACGATGTGCTCGCTGCCGATCCTGTTGACCGCCTTCGCTTCCTGAAAGAAGCGCTGCACCACTTCGCGGTTCGAGGCGAGCTCGCGGTGGATGACCTTGAGCGCGACCCTCTTACCGATCGTCGGATGCTCGGCGAGATAAACGGCTCCCATACCGCCCGTCCCGATTTTATTCAGGATGCGGTAGTTCCCGATGGTTTGGCCGGGCGCGATCAGTTCGCTCTTAGTTTAGCCTATCGAGCTTCAACGCGTTTCGGAGCCGAACAGAACTGCTCGTAATCGACCAGCTGGATCGCCTCGCGATCGACCCCGTCGCCGCAGGTCGGGCACCTCGGATCCCGCCTCAGCTTCATCTCCCGGAACTTGCCAGCCAGCGCGTCATAGACGAGCAACCGGCCCGCGAGCGTCGTGCCGATGCCGAGAATCAGCTTGATCGCCTCGGTCGCCTGGAGCGTGCCCATCGTCCCGGGGAGCACCCCGAGCACCCCACCCTCGGCGCACGACGGTGCGTCTTCGGGCGGCGGTGGTTGCGGATACAGACAGCGATAGCAGGGCGAGCCTTGCGCGGGGAACACGGTGAGCTGGCCCTCGAACCGAAAGATCGATGCATGGACGACCGGCTTGCCGAGCCTCAGGGCGATATCGTTGACGAGGTAGCGCGTCGCGAAGTTATCCGCGCCATCGATGATCACATCGTACGGCGCGAGCAGCGCCTCGGCGTTGTCCGCGACGATCCGGGTCTTGTGCTTGACGATGTTGACGTCGGGGTTGAGGTTCTTGAGCGTGCGCTCGGCGCTGTCGACCTTGAGTGTCTGCAGGCGATCGTTGCCGTGCAGGATCTGGCGCTGGAGATTCGAGACGTCGACGACGTCGTCGTCGATCAAGCCGATCGTGCCGACCCCGGCCGCCGCGAGGTACATGCTCGACGGCGACCCCAGGCCGCCCGCACCGATGCACACGACTTTTGCCGCGAGCAGCTTCTGTTGTCCCTTGAGGCCGACCTCGGGGAGCAACACGTGGCGCGAGTATCGCGTCTCTTGATCGGCGCGCAGCGTGGCGGGCGTGACCCACGGCTGGCCCGCCTTCTTCCATCCACCGAAGCCACCGGCGAGCGAGGTCACGTTGGCGTAGCCGAGCTCGTGCAGCGTGCGCGTCGCGAACAACGAGCGATTCCCGCTGGCGCAGTACACGAGGATCGGCGTGTTGCGATCCGGCACCTCGCGCTCGATCTTTGATTCGAGAAAGCCGCGCGGGATCCACACCGCGTCCGCGAGTGCGCCTTGCGACCACTCGTTCGCCTCTCGGCAGTCGATGATGACGGGCTGCGTCGGCATCGCCGCGAGCCCTGCGACATCGATCTCGGGGAGCGAGCCCCGTAAATCCTTCAATAACGTGTCATATCCGGCCACGGACGGAAGCTAACACAGAGCTTGCCATAACCCTCACGTGAGGGTAAGGTCGCTGTGATGTCTGATCTCGCCACCTCCGCTAGCTCCTTCACGACCGCGCCCGATTTCGCGCCGGGTCCGGAGTCGATGCTGCTCATCACTTCCGGCGCTTCCGTGAAGGTCAACGAAATCCGCGACGCCGAAGGCATCGAGGGCTCGATGGCGCTCCGGCTCCGGGTCGTCGGTGGCGGTTGCGCCGGCTTTTCGTACGATCTCTACTTCGACGAGCCGACCGAGGTCGATCGTCAGTTCGAGACCGCGGGCGTCCGCTGCGTCGTCGACGAGATGAGTCTCATGTACCTCGTCGGCACCGAGATCGACTACGTCGAAGGTCTCCAGGGCGCCGGTTTCAAGTTCAACAACCCCAACGTGAAGTCGACGTGCGGTTGCGGTTCTTCGTTCAGCGTCTGACCATTCACTGGGGCCGACGTGAACATCTTGAGCGCGCTCGAGCGCGAGCTCGGCAACGACGCCGTCATCGGCCCGGGCGACGACCGGCTCGAGGGCTACGGGCGCGACGAGAGCCCTCTGCCCGAGTTTTATCCGCCGGCCTGCGCGGTCTTGTGCGAATCGACCGAGCAGGTCGCCGCCGTGTTGAGGATCTGTCTCGAGCAGGCCACCCCGGTCACGCCGCGTGGCGCGGGCTCGGGATTGGTCGGTGGGGCCCTGCCCGTGCGCGGTGGCGTGGTGCTGTCGACCGAGAAGATGCAGCGGATCAAGGAGATCGATCCGGCCGACCTTGTCGCGGTCGTCGAGCCCGGGGTGATCACCGGAAAGTTTCAAGAAGCGGTCGAAGCCGCTGGCGTGTTCTATCCTCCGGATCCCGCGTCGCTGGAATACTGCACGATCGGCGGCAACGCCTCGACGAATGCCGGCGGTCCGCGCGCGTTCAAGTACGGCGTCACGCGCGATTACGTGCTCGGTCTCGAAGTCGCGCTGATGGGCGGAGAAGTGCTGCGCTGCGGCCGGCGCACCGCGAAGGGCGTCACGAGCTACGACCTCGTCGCCGGCTTCGTCGGCACCGAGGGCACCTTCGGCGTGATCACGGAGATGTGCGTGAAGCTCGTGCCCAAGCCTCCCGCCGCCGCGACGATCCTCGGCGTGTTCTCCAGTCTCGCGGAGGCCGGGCTGGCGATCGAAGCGCTGCTGCGCTCCGGCGCGCGCCCGAGCGTGCTCGAGATCGCCGACAAGTTCTCGATCGATGCGGTGCGCGCGAAGGCGCGCTATCGGTTCCCCGCGAATGCCGGCGCGATCGTCTTGTGCGAAGTCGATGGCGAAGCCGACATGATGGAGATGATGATGGAGCGCATCGGCCTCGCATTCGACGAGCTCGGCGCGATCGACGTGCTCGCCGCGAGCGAGCCGGCCGAGCGAAGCAAGATCTGGGAAGCACGCCGATTGATATCTGGGGCGTTGAAAGAGGCCTACAAGATCAGGGTCAACGAAGACATCTGCGTCCCGCGCGGCAAGATCGTCGAGATGATCGCGCGCTGCGATCGGATCGCTGCAGAAACCGGGATCCCGATCGCGGTGTTCGGTCACGCCGGCGAGGGCAATCTACACACGAACCTCTTGTCGAACGAAGATCCGCTGGATCCCGCGGTTCGCGAGAAACTGTGGAACGCGACCGGTCAGATCTTCGCGCAGGCCGTCGCGCTCGGCGGCACGCTCTCGGGCGAGCACGGCATCGGGCTCACGAAGAAGCCCTACGTCACGCTCGAGCAGAGCCCGCAGCTCATCGAATGGCAGCATCGCTGGAAGGCGATGTGGGATCCATCGGGGCTGTTGAATCCGGGAAAGCGTTTGCCCGAACGTCAGAAGCGTTGCAGCGAGTAGTTCGAAGCGGCTCGTCGGGTTCGTCCAGCAGCTCGGGATGCGTCGGAGTTACTGGAACACGTACGCGGCGCCGCTATCGGTCGCCGCGTTGTTAGCGCCATCGCCGTTGATCCCCGTCGCGTTCGAATCCTCACCCGGTGCACCGACCGCGATGTCGAGGGTCGTACCAGCTCCACCGACCGCGACCGAAGCACCGAAGTTGTCGCTCGCGCCGGCGTTCGCTGCGGTGAGGTGCGCGAACAACATCACGCTCGTCACGCTGCCGGCGCGCGTGAATACGTCCGCCCCTCCCTTGCCGCCCGCGCCGTGCGCACCGACGATCAGCCAGAGGCCATTCGTCGAGACCGCGACCGCAGCGCCGAAGTTGTCACTCGCTGCCGGTGCCGCTTCTTTGAGCATGCTCGCCGCAGCCCAGGTCGTCCCACTGCGCGTAAACGCATAGGCTGCGCCACTGTCCTGTGCATTGTTGTCGCCAGAACCTGCCAGGCTGTCTTCGCTGGGTGCACCGACGACGACGGTGTTGCCATCGCCCGCCACCGCGAGCGCGGTGCCAAACGCATCGCCCGCCTCGGTGTTCGACGCCTTGAGATAGGCCTGCTGTGACCAGGTCGTGCCCGCGCGTGTGAACGTGTACGCGGCGCCGGCAGCGGTCGCCGAGTTATCGGTCTGCAGCCCGCCGACATTCTTCACCGCGCTCGATTCGCCGATCGCGCCAATCGCGAGCGTCGAGCCATCCGTCGAGAGCGAGACGGATGAACCGAACAGATCGCTCGTACCGCTATTCGAGGCCTTGATGTACGCCTGCGCGACCCACGCCGTGCCGTTGTTGAAGAACACGTACGCCGCGCCGTTGTTCATGCCGTTGTCGTTCGCGTTGCCCGTACCGATGTTGATGGTCGAGGTGCTGCTGTCCTCTAGGGGCGCACCGACCACGAGCGTGAGGCCATCGCCCGCCAGTGCGACGGATGCACCGAAATGGTCATCGCCGTCGCGATTGCTCGCCTTGAAGTAGGTGGTCTGCGTCCACGTCGCACCGCTGCGAGCGAACACGTAGGCCGCGCCGCTCGCCGGGCTGGTGTTGTCGGTCTGCGTGCCGTTGATCTGGTTAGATGCACTCGCTTCACCATCGGCACCGACGGCGAGCGTGTTGCCATCCACCGTGAGCGAGACCGAGTGACCGAACAGGTCACCAGCGTCGCCACTGGTCGCTTTGACAATCGCTTGTTGTGTCCACGCGGTGCCGCTGCGCGTGTAGATGTAGACGGCGCCGGTGCCCGCTTCGGCATCCGCACCGACCGCGAGCGTGGTGCCATCGGCTGACAGCGCGATCGCGGTGCCGAGTGCGTCGGACGCGGCGGTGTTCGATTCCTTGAGATATGCGCGCTGTATGATCCCGGATGCCGCATCCCGCGCATCGCCGCTCCCCGCGCCGGCATCGCCGACCGAAAAGCCATCGATCCCGAGGATGGAGCTACAACCTGCGAGGGACGCCAGAGCGACCTGCGCGAAGAGCAACGTGGCGCGTGCTCGCACGAGCTGATCGTATCGCATTAGAGTGGGGCAGTGGATGACCTCGCACACGCGCTCGCAGGTGCTTCGGCCGAGGATCTGGCGAGCTGGCGCCGGTTCGTCGATCGCGCGGGTGCCGCCGCGATCGCGGGCTGGTTATCGCCGCGTGCGATCATCGCGTGTGTCCTCGGAGATACGGCGTTCGCTACCGCCGCATTAGAGCTGCTGCGCCAGCCCGATTCGCCCGGCGCGATCCAGGTCACGGCGGCGTTCCCCGAGCTCGCCGCCCTCGCCGCGCTAGCACCTGCGCAAATCGAGCACGATCCGCCGCCAGTCGCTCGTGAAGCGCGGCCCCTGCTCGACCACATCGCGACGCGATTGCTGGGGACGAAGCTGCGTGGCCTCGAGGCGCACGACCGGACCGTGTTCCAGCGCGACCCGGGGCAGCCAGGGCTCGGCGAAGCGGCGTTCTGCGACCTCGCGGCAGCGGCGGCGCGCGTGCTGGCGGCGGGTTTGGGTCCCGCGCTGCGCGCTGCGATCCTTCACCTCGACATCGCGAAGACCGCGAGCGCGAGCCACCGCGCCGCGTGGCAAGCCATGGGCATCGCGCTCGAGGTTCACAACGAAGCTGCCGCCGCGATCCTTCGACGCGCCGATCGTGCGCGCTCGTGGAACCTGAGCGTGCCGCTCGGCAAGCTCGCGATCGCGTGGGTCGAAGCGCACGGCCTCGCCGGTCAGCACGTGCGTGGTGAAGGCCCGATCATGATGTTCGCGCCATTCGTCGCCGCGTTGCGCGATCTCGCCGCGCCGCTCGGGCGGCTCGTAGCCCTCGAGCCGCACGAGGCCACCAAGCTTGCCCTCGATGGCATGCACGTGCTGAACGCATGCGACACGGCCGCGGTGCGCGAAGGCCTGCTCGACGATGCGTTGCTCGCGAAGCTCGCGCGCGTACGAGATCAGCTCGTGATCGTGACCGCACAGACTCCGTTCGTCGATCCGTTCGCCGCGTTGCAGGCGCTCGCGCCACCTCCCGATCGCGCGCACCTCGTCGAGCGCTTGCGCGCGCTGCGTGCGGACCGGCAGCGTGCAGGCGAACCAGTGGCCGCCGTTGTCGGTGCGGTCGCGGCACTCGGGGAGACCGAGCTCGCGGCGCTCGCACCCGCGCTCGCGACCTGTCAGCTCTGGTACTGCGAAGCCGCGACGAGTGCGCTGTCACCCGCGGCGCAGCTCGGCGTGCTCGCGGCGGCAGTCGGTGCAGCGCGCAAGATCGGGGTCGATGTCACGCGACCATGGCACGCACAGCTCCGTCCGCTCGTCGCGCAGCTCGCAGGTCCCGATGCGCGCTACCGGCTTCGGCTCGTCGAAGTGGCGCTCGCCCAGCGGTCGATTCGCGAGTTACTCGCGGGTGGTGCCCCGCTCGGTCCTCTCGGCACGCTATCCGCGCGGCTGGCCGCCGTCGGGGATCCGGATGCGATCGTGCTCGATTACGCCGATACGCCGGAGAGCGCCGCCCTGATCACGTTGCTCGGCATCTACGAGACCCGCTCGCAGGTCGCGTTCCATCAGATGTTGAAGGCGCTGTGTGACCTCTACGGGCTGCGCAAGGACGAGTTCGATCGCGTCGCGAACGAAGCAAGTTACCTCGCCTCGATGAACTCGGCGCGCACCGACAAGGAGCGGATGCTCGATTTCGTGCGGCCCGGGCGGATCGTCGAGATCGGGCCCGGCGGTGGCGTCGTGCTCGATCTGCTCGAGGCGCGGTTCCCGACCGCGGAGATCATCGGCGTCGATCTGTCCCGCGAAGTGATCACCGCGCTCGAAGCGCGCGCGCGTGCGAACGGTCGCAGGTGGCGAGTCGTCCTCGGCGCCGCCGAGTCCTTGCCCGAATACGCGCGCGAAGTCGATACGGTGGTGTTCTGCTCGATCCTCCACGAGGTCTACTCGTACACGGAGCCGCGGTTCCATCTCGCCTCGGTCGAGCGCGTGATCACCGCCGCGTTCACGGCGCTGCGGCCCGGCGGCCGGATCGTAGTCCGCGACGGCGTGATGCCGGCATCGGGGACCCGCCGGATCCGGTTCATCGCGCCCGATGCAAGGGCGGTGTTCGATCTGTATGTCGCGCAGTTCGAAGGCCGACCGATTCGTTATCGCGAGCTCGGCGCCCACCGAATCGAGCTGTCGACGGCCGATGCGATGGAGTTCCTCTACACGTATACGTGGGGACCCGCGAGCTTCCCGTACGAAATCCGCGAGCTCTACGGCATCCTCACGTACGACGACTATGTCGCGGCGCTGCTGCGGTGGTGTGGTGACAGCGCGAGCGTCGTCGCGATTCCGGTGCCGCTACGCAGCTATCTTCAGCCCGGCTATCGCGACCACCTCGCGCCAACGATCGAGCTGACCGACGAGGACGATGGCGTGACCGAGCTCCCCGATTCGAACTGCCTGATCGTGATCGAGAAGCGTTAGAGGCCGAGCAGCTGGACGATCAGGGTCTGCAGCGCACCGAGGTTCTCTGGCTTGGTAAAGCCATGCCCCTCGTCGTCGGCGGCGAGATACCAGACCGTGCCGCCACCGGCGCGAATCGTCGCGACGAGCCTGTCGCTCACCGCCGAAGGCACGCGCGGATCTTTGCGACCGTGGGCGACCAAGACGGGCACCTTGATCGTCCCGGCACGCGCGAGCGGCGAGAGCTTCGCGAGCTGCGCGCGCATCGCCGGATCGCGCTCGTCGCCGTACTCGGTGCGACGCGAGGGCTGGCGATACGGCGCCGTCCCCTCGAGGAACGCGACGAGATCTGCGATGCCGACGATGTCGACGCCTGCGTGCAGCCGCTCGGGAAATGCGATCAGCGACGCGAGCGCGAGATAGCCGCCGTATGACGTGCCCATCACCGAGATGCGGTGCGGATCGAAGCCCGGTTGTGCTGCGGCCCACGCGAGCACGTCACCGACATCCTGGATCGCGACGTCGCGCTTCGCTGCGTTGTCCGCGGCCGCGTAGCGCTGTCCGTAGCCGACCGAGCCGCGGACATTCGGCTGGATGATCGCGAAGCCGCGCGCGACGAGGAATTGCTCGAACGGCGCCCATTTCGGCAACCACTGATCTTCGGGCCCACCATGGAGCTCGACGATCACCGGCGCGCGGCTCTCGTCGCGATTTGGCCGCATCACGAGCGCGGGCACGTCGCCGATCTTGACGTGCTCGGGCGTCGCGAGCGGCAGCGACGGGAGGTCGGCATGCGTCCACGCGGTCGCGGTCTCGGTCGCGATGTCGTACGTGAACACGTCGCGCGGGTGATGCACATCGCTGAACGTGAATGCGAGCACTCGAGCGTGCGCCGCGAACCGCAGGTCCATGATCACGCCTCCCGCCGGGGCATGCGGTGCAAGCCGATGGGTGTGCGTGGCGGTGTCGTAGAGATAGAGCACCGAGGCACCATCTTCGTTTGTCGTGAAGGCGACCGTGCCGCCATCCGGCGCCACCGCGAGCTGCGTGACATCCCAGGCCAGCTCCGGCGCGATCAGGCGCTGGCCGCGCGTCATCAGCTGCCACACGTTCAAGCGGTCGCCTGCCGAGGCGATCGCGTAGAGCTCGCCACTCGCACCGAACTGCGCGCCCGGCGTCGCGACGCGCGGGTCGACCGAAGTCAGCGCGACCGGGTGGCCATCGCTCGTCGCGATGCGATACAGCGCCGAGGATTGCAGCGACACGGTCTTGCGTGCGAGCAGCTGCGTGCCATCGCTCGAGAGATCGATCACGGCCCACACGCCCGCGTCGCTGAACACCTGCTTGGGCGTGCCTTGATCGAGCAGCCAGATCGAGGTCGCGCTCGCGTCGGGTTGAGCCCACACGAGCCGACCATGGCGTTCGATCGGATCCACGATCCGATGCTTCGCGACGAGCGTCTTCACGGTCGTCCGGGTCACCTGGTACAGCCGGTCGTCCTCGCTACCATCGTGATCGCCAGCGTAGTAGACCGCGCCGGCCTCGCCGAACGCGGCCCACTGGACATCGACACCGTGGGTCGTTGGCACTGGCGCGGCGAGTGGGCGCGGCACCAGCATGGCGTTGCCACCTTGATCGACGAGCAACTGCGTGCCGTCGTCCGAGATGTCGAGCAAGCGCGAGCTCGTGATCGCACCATACCTATCGAGCTGCGCACCGATCGCGCGATCGATACCTGGGGCACCGCTGATGTGCAGCGCGCCGAGATCGTATGCGGGTAGCGTGCGCGCTTCGCTCAGCGAACGATGAGTTTGATTCGAGCCCGCGGATCCGCATGCGCACGCGAACGCGACGAGCCCCGCGAATCGCAACTATTCGGCCTTCACGAACGACGCGATCTTCCAGTCGGCCCCGCGCAATTCCAGCGTGAGCTGCCACGCACCCGGCGCGGCTTGACCGGCCGGGCACAGCACGCGCGTTCCACCATCCGAGCCGCACGCGCCGAGCGTGCCAGCCATCGCTTCGAGCGTGGTCGGATCTGCCTGCCACATCGCCATCGCCGCATCCGCACCCGCGCCACCGCCGAGGCTCCACACCACGTCCTCCGAGACATGCAGCCGCAGCGCGCTGTAGTCGCGCTTCGCGAGCACGTCTTTCGTCGCCGCGAGCTCCACGGCGGCACCGGCCGGGACGTTCTTGAACGCCTTTGGATCGGAGTGGGCCATGGTCTCGGCCGCGTCGCCGTGGGTCGCTTCGTCCTTCATAGGAATCGCGTACCGGTTGATCCGCTTCCAGATCGCGACCTGCAGTGCTTCGGTGCGACCCTCGAGCCAGTGTGGCTTGTCGGCGCCACGCATCTCGACCGGCATCGCGGCACCCGGATCCCACGACGAGGCATGACCGGTGACCTTCACGCGCCACGGCCGCCCTCCCAAAACGTGGACATCGAAGCGAATGAAGAAGCGCTTGTACGCGAGCCGCGTCGGCGCGCCACCGGCGGCGTTCGGGGTCGCGGTGCCCATGCCGTTCTGGATGCCCTGCTGCTGCGACAGCACCTGCTGGTTCACCATCGAGTCATCGCAGGTTGAACCCGCACCGGCGCAGTTGGAGTACTGGACCTGATGCCACGACGTCGAAATCTTGCCGGGGCCCGGGTTGTCGTCGAGGTTTGGATAGAGGTCGCGCGTCGCCGTGAGTGCCGCCGTGTACACGAGGGCGAAGTCAGTGTCGTACAGCGAGTGCTGTGCGGATTTGACGTCCTTCTTGTTCGTCGAGCATCCACCCGCGAGCGCGAATGCCAGCAGCAAGAAAATGATACGGTCTCGTAGAGCCATGGGAGGACGCCCTCGAAATAGCACACCCAGCGCCGGAATCGGCTCCCGAAACACCGGGGCCAAACACGCCCCGACGAGCGAGCCCTCCGGAGCGACGCGCCTGCGTGCGGCCCAGCTCGCCGTCTTGCTCGGCCAGGCCTACCCCGACGCGGTCGTCGAGCTCGACCACACGAACCCGTACCAGCTGCTGGTCGCCACCATCATCGCGGCGCAATCCACCGACAAGACGATCAACACGATCACCCCCACCTTGTTCGCGAGGTACCCCGATGCCCACGCGCTCGCCGCAGCCGATCAGGCCGAGGTCGAGAAGCTGGTCGTGAAGAGCGGCTTCTTTCGCAACAAGGCCAAGCACATCATCGGCATGGCCCAGGCGGTCGTGACCCGGCATGGTGGCGAGATTCCACGCACGATGGAAGAGCTGTGCGGCCTGCCGGGCGTCGCCCGCAAGACCGCGAACGTCGTGCTCGGCAGTGCGATGGGGCTCGATGTCGGTGTCGTCGTCGATACCCACGTGACCCGGCTGTCGGCTCGGCTCGCGCTGAGCACGCACACCGATCCGGTGAAGATCGAGTACGACCTGATGGCGATCCTGCCCAAGGAGCAATGGACGCCTTTTGCCCATCGCCTGATCTGGCACGGTCGCCGCGTCTGCATCGCGAAGAAGCCCGATTGCGATCACTGTACCCTCGCGCCGCACTGCCCGAGTGCGTTCGCAGTGGTGCAGCCAAAGGATGCCTCGCCGCGCGCGAACTGGAACGCGAAGCAACGCGTCGCGCGCAACGGCACCGCGGCGGCGGTCGCCAGCGCGAAGAAGCTCGCGCCGAAGGCCAGGGCCGCCGCGAAGACGTCCAAAGCGAAGCGCGCGTGACGCCGGTCTGCGCGGTCGCCGCGATCATCTTCGACCAAGATCGCGTGCTCGTGATAGAGCGCGGCACCCCGCCGGGTGAAGGTTTGTGGTCGTTGCCGGGAGGCAAGCTCGAAGCCGGCGAGAGTCTCTCTCAGGCCGTCGCTCGTGAAGTGAGCGAAGAGACCGGGCTGGTCGTCGAAGTCGGGCCACTCGCGTGCGTGGTGGAGCGGATGGGTGACGGCTACCACTTCGTGATCCTCGATTATCTCGCGCGGTGGATCGGCGGAACGCTGGCCGCTGCGAGCGATGTTCGCGATGCGCGGTGGGTCACGGCCGAGGAGCTGGCCGCGCTGCCCTACACCGAGGGCTTGTTGGGTGTCGTGGCTCGCGCTCGTGCGCAGCGCTGGCTCTGAACGCGGCGCTTGCCGGCCGCACCATGCTACACAGCGCCGTGGTCCACCTGCCGATGCATCAGCCCGCGCTCGCCGTGCGCTCGGTCCGGCGCCCGGACGTCAGCGACGCACAGTGGCACGACTGGCGCTGGCAACTCGGCCACATGCTGACTACCGCGGACGAGCTTGCTACCGCCGTGGATCTCTCGCCCTCGGAGCTCGCCGGCATGGCGGCCTCCGCGCAGCTGTTCCGCGTCGGCATCACGCCGTATTACGCGAGCCTCATGGATCCGGTGCACGCGAGCTGCCCGATCCGGATGCAGGCGATTCCGCATCCCGCCGAAGCTAACATTCGTGACGAGGAGCTTCGCGATCCACTCGGCGAAGACACGCACAACCCTGCCCCGTCGGTGATCCACAAGTATCCCGATCGCGTGCTGTTCCTCGTCGTGGATCGCTGTGGCATCTACTGCCGGCATTGCAATCGCCGCCGCCTCGTCGGTGGCGACGAGCCGCCGACCACCGCGGAGCTCGAGGCCGGGCTCGAGTACATCGCGCAGACGCCGCGGATCCGCGACGTGCTGCTCTCCGGTGGCGATCCGCTGCTCCTGTCGACCCGCCGGCTCGGTTACTTGTTATCGCGGCTACGCTCGATCCCGCATGTCGAGACGATCCGGATCGGGACCCGGCTGCCGGTCGTGTGCCCGATGCGGATCGATGACGAGCTGTGCGCGATGCTGCGCCAGCACCATCCGCTGTTCATCAACACCCACTTCAATCATGAAAAGGAGCTGACCCCGGAAGCGCGGCGCGGCTGCGAGAAGCTGGTCGATGCGGGCGTACCCGTCGGCAACCAGACCGTACTGTTGCGCGGGATCAACTCGTCTGTGACGTCCCTGCGCGCGCTGATGCGCGGCTTGTTACGCTCGCGCGTTCGGCCGTATTACTTGTTCCAGGGCGACACCGTGATCGGCACCGACCATCTGCGCACGCCGGTCGAAGCGGCGCAGGAGCTCTACATGGGTCTGCGCGGGTGGATGAACAGCATGGCCGTGCCGATGCTGGTGCTCGATGCACCCGGCGGCGGCGGCAAGGTCCCGCTCGTGCCGAACTACATCGAGCAGATCGATCACGAACGCGTGATCGTCTCGACCTATCGCGGCGTGCGCATCGAATATCCGCAACCGCGCGAACGCGACTGCACGGTGCCGTACGACTCGATCTACTTCGCGGACCGCGCGGCTGACGACGATCGCGAGGGCTCCCGGGACCCGCTCGACCGGCCAGGCGATTAGATGATCGCGGAGCTCGCGAAGGAGCTCGGCTTTCACCGCGCGGCGATCGTGCCGATCGAGCCCGCGCGTCGCCACGACCTCTACACGAGCTGGCTCGCGGAGGGTTACGGCGGTGGCATGGCGTACCTCGCCGAGCCGGCGCACGTCGAACCGCGCGCGGATCTGCGCGCATTGTTGGCGACTGCGAAGACGCTCGTCGTGGTCGCGCTCGCTTACGATCGCGACGACCCGATTCCCGTGGGTGCGCTGACCGGCAAGATCGCGCGCTACGCCCGCGGCGAGGACTACCACCTGGTCATGCGCGATCGCCTGGTCGCGCTCGCCGAACGGCTCGCACAGCAGCTCGGCCATCCCGTCGCGACGCGACCATGCGTCGACAGCGCACCGATCCTCGAGCGCGAATGGGCGGAGCGCGGCGGCCTCGGGTTCGTCGCGAAGAACACGATGCTGATCGCGCCCGGGCTCGGCTCGTACGTCGTGCTCGGCGAGTTGTTGCTCGACGTCGCGCTCGAACCGACCGCGCCCGAGCAGCTACCGAAGCCGCGGTGCGGCAGCTGCACGAAGTGCCTCGACGCATGCCCGACCCAGGCGTTCGTCGACGCGTACGTGCTCGATGCCCGCCGTTGCATCTCGTACCTCACGATCGAATTTCACGGCGTGATTCCGCGCGAGCTCCGCCGTGCGATCGGGACGTGGATCTTTGGTTGCGATGTCTGCCAGGAGGTGTGCCCGTTCAATGCGGGTGCCGGTAGCGAGCCCGAGCCCCTGCTGCGACCACGCAGCGGCGCGCATGCCCTCCCCGACCTCGTCGCGCTCGCCTCGCTCAATGGCAATCAGTACCGCCAGTTCACGAAGCGCACCGCGCTGCGCCGAACGACGCGCCCGCTGCTTCGCCGCAACATCGCGATCGCGCTCGGCAACACCGGTTCGCCCGAGGCGATTCCCGTTCTCACCGCGCTGCTCGCGGATGATCACGCGATCGTTCGGCTCCACGCGGTGTGGGCGCTCGGCGAGCTTGGCGGCCCCCTCCCCGAGGACGATCCGGACCCCGAGGTGCGCGCCGAGCTCACTCACGCTCGAGAAACTGCTTCGACGAGACGTAGTCCGCGACCGCCTTGATCTGGACGTCGCTGAACGCGCCTTCAAAGGCCGGCATCAGCTTGTTCTTCGAGCCGTGCTTGACCTGATTCTCGACCAGGTACGTCGTGATCCGTGCGCGCAGCTCCGGCGCCCGGAGATCCTTCACGCCAAGCTTCGCGACCATCGTCGCGTCAGGCGTGCCCCTGGGGCCGTGGCAGGTCGTACAGACCTTCTCGTAGACGACCTTACCGTCGCCAGGATCACCGGACTCACATCCGGCGAGTCCGAGCAGAACGACCGCAGTGACGAGCCACTTCACACCAAGGGTCTGCCACGAGCCGCGCCCGTTGTCGTGTGACGGGGTGCCGCAGGACCGGCCGCCCCACACGGCATGCTAGTCTTTCGGGCGATGAGACGTCTCGGGCTACTCGCGCTACTCGCGCTTGCCGCATGCGGTGGCACGCAGATTCCGCAACACAACGGCTACAAGACAAACGTCAAGCCGTGGAAGAAGTTCAAGACGCTCAAGTTCGACGACAAGAGCGAGGCCAAAGCCGAGGGCGACCTCTCGTATCCCGCACAGCATCGCTCGGCGTGGTTCGCGATCGACATGGCCGTCCCCGGCGAGGTCGACTTCCGGATCGAGATCACGCCGCCCGGTGACGCGGTCAACGACGCGTTCGATCTCGGCGTCGAGGTCCTCGATGCCGGCTACCGCATGCTCGTCCGCAAGGACAACGAAGAGGGCGATGGTCAGGGCGATCTCAACAAGCAGCTCGCGATCAAAGATCAACCGCCCGGCCGCTACTACGTGCACCTCTACCTGCAGGGTCGGCTCGATACGGCCGAATACATCCTTCACGCGGTGATGAAGGGCTCGGTACCTGCCGAAGTGAAGAGCGACTTTCCCACGCAGGTCGCGTTGGTGCCGGCCCTACCGGTCGTGCCCGCAACCGACGACACGCCGAAGAACTACCATCCGCCAATCGCCGTCGTGACGGTCACCAAGAAGACCGTGCACAAGGGTCCGGCACCGCCGCCGCCCCCGCCCCCGCCCCCGCCCCCGGGCGCCACGATCTCGGCGCGCATCATCAGCGTCGCGATCGTCACGGGCGGCACCCAGATCACCGTGGGTCGCGGCACCTCGAGTGGTGCGACCGCCGGTATGAAGGGCAAGATCACCGGAGTCGCCAACGGCTCGTTCCAGCTCGGTAACTGCAATCCCCGCGCATGCACCGCGGTGCTCCAAGGGGTGACGTCGGAACAGCTCAAAGGAGCTGGCCAGGTCACCCTCGACCAGTAACCCGAAGCTCGTCGCAGCTAGCCCTTGTAACTGGAAAACCCGGCGCATAACATCCTGTTATGTTCGGGAAATCGGCGGGCGCCGGTCTGCTGTTGCTTTGCGCAATGCTCGCGCTCAGCAACCTCGGCTGCCCTCATAACGTGCCGCAAGATTTAGCCACCGGCAACGATGGCAAGGTGAAGGGCGCGCGCCCCATCACGATGGAAAATGGGGAGGGCAAGGCCAAAGGCGTTGTCACCTATCCGGGTGGTGACCGTGTCGATTGGAAGGCCATCGAGCTGCCGCCGAACGTGCGCGGTCAGATCAATGTTCGGCTCCAGTGGCAACCGCCACGCCCTGGCCTCCAACTCGCGTTCGACGTGTTCGACGAGTATAATCTACTGGTCGGCCAGTCGAAACGCACGAGCCGCAAGCGCTCGACCTCGCGCCTTCGCGAAGCAACGATCGACAACGCGAGGGGCAAGTACTTCATCCGCGTCTACGCGGCCGGCCGCGGCGACGCCGGGACGTACAAGCTCACCGTCGATTTCAAAGAGAATAACGGCCCGATCGCGCTCGATCTCTCGAAGGTCGAGATTCCCGATCCGCCGAAGCTCGCGGCGGTCCCCGAGATCGAAATCGGCTGCGACGAGTTCACGTTCGACCTGAAGATTCCGGCCTGCAAGAACGTGTGTCCCACGTCGAATGCACCGGCGGGTTGGTTAGCGTGCAAGGGCAAGTGCCCCGATCCGCCGGACGTCAACAACGCGGCCTGCTGGAACAAGATGCCATGCCCGACCCCGCCGGACCGGCGCGTGAACGCGTGCCCGAAAAGCAAGTGGCCCAAGTGCATGAATATCAACAACCCCGATTCGCAGAACCCGAACTGCGACGACGCCACGGCGCCGCCGGTCACAGCCCGCGTGATCAAGACTGAAGTCCAGGGCTCCGATACGATCATCACCATCGCGGCAGGTTTGGATCAGGGCGTGACGACGGCGTGGAAGGGCCACGTCCTCCGCGGCGATGGCGATGCGCCGATGGATGGCGGCGAGGTCATCGTCATTCGCGTGGTGGGTAAGCGCGAGACCCTCGGCAAAGTTCACCTCACCACCGATCAGATCAGCGCGAACCCGCGCGTGAAGCTGACGCCGCCCCCGAAATGAGCGCGAGGAACGCGGAAGTACCATGAGCGACGTAGATCCTTTCGTCGGGAAAGTCATCGACGGCCGCTACGAGATCCAACAGCGCGTTGGTGAGGGCGGCATGGGCGTCGTCTACAAGGCGCGCCAGATGTCGATCGATCGCACCATCGCGCTCAAGATGCTGAACCAGCAGATGCAGGGCGATCAGCAGTGGGTCCAGCGCTTCTACAACGAAGCGAAGGCCTGCTCGCGACTCCAGCATCCGAACACGATCCGCATGTTCGATTTCGGCCAGACCCAAGATGGCCGGTTGTTCATGACGATGGAGTTCCTCGACGGCCTGTCGCTGCGCGATGCTCTCGCGCACGGGCCGCTCGTGCCTCAACGCGTGGTGAAGATCCTGATCCAGTGCTGCGCTTCGCTCGCCGAAGCGCACTCGATCGGCATCATCCATCGCGACATCAAGCCCGATAACGTGTTCCTGCTGAACATGGCGGGCTCGCCGGACTTCGTGAAGCTGCTCGACTTCTCCGTCGCGAAGCTGCTCGAAGGCGATCGCTTGAAGACCCAGGCCGGCGTCGTGTTCGGCACGCCGCAGTACATGTCGCCCGAGCAAGGCCGCGGCTTGCCGCTGGATGCGCGCAGCGATCTGTACGCACTCGGTGTGCTCGCGTTCGAGATGCTGACCGGCAACGTGCCTTTCAACGACGACAACCCGATGACCGTGATCCAGATGCACTTGCACGGCGCCATCCCGCCAATGCCCGACAGCATCCCCTACTCCGTGCAGCAGATCGTGCGGCGCGCGATGGAGAAGGATGCGGCGCGTCGCTACCAGTCCTCGGGCGAGATGATGCAGCACTGCCAGCAGGTGTTCGCCGAGCTCAATCACGGCGCCGTCTCCGTCGGTGGCGGCGGTGTGCCGCGCACGATGATCGCGGGTCCGCAGCAGATGGGGCAGCAGCCGCAGTACAGTGGCTTCCCTCCGCCTCCGCAACAGAGCGGGCCCGCGCCGCAGCAGCAATATGCGCCTGCCGGTGCGCAGGCCAAGACCATGATCGCGGGCCAGAGCCCGTTCGCGCACGGTCAGCTGCCACAGATGCAACAGCAACCCCCGCAACCGCAGGGCAACTTCGTCCAGAGTAACCCGATGCAGAAGACGATCGTCGCGGGCATGGCGCCTCCGATCGTCGGTGGACAGATGATGCAGCAGCAGCCTCAGGGAACGCCGCAGGGCTACAACCCGCAGCTGCAACAGCCGCCGCCGCAGGGCGGACCGAACAAGACGATGCTGCTCCAACCCAGCGATGGCATCGTCTCGGTGGCGGGTCGTCCGTCAGGGGCAATGGTGGGCCAGATGGGCCAGGGCCAGGGCGCCGGACCGATGACCGCACCGCATCAGGTCGCAGGCGGCGCATCGACCCTGTTTTGGGTCGTATCGCTGGCGATCGGCATCGCGATCGGCGTGACCGCGTACGTCATCGTCCTGCAGATGTAGCGCTCCACATGCCGGGCGACGACGACATCAAGGTCAAGCAACTCCTCGACGGCGACGCCACGCTGGACGACGTCGTCGATGCGGCGACGCATCGCGAGCTCGAGAGGTGGTTTGCTCTTCCGTCCTTCGACAAGGCGGCAGAGGATCGAGCCGAGGCCGGCACTCAAGATCCCGAGATGCTCGCGGTGATCGAGCGTCGCGCGAAGGCCTGTGCCGCCGTCGATCCGGTGCTGCTCGAGCTGATTTACGTGCGGACCGAAGTCGAACCGGCGACGTTGCTCAAGCACGACTACCACGTCGATCTGCGCGTCGATCCTTCGATCGCGCAGTTCGATCAAGCGATGGCCGATCGCGCATATCAGATCGCCGAGCCTCGTGAGGTCGAGCTCAGCGAGGAGCTCAAGGACGACCTCAAGGTATGCACACCCCAGGCGCTGCTGCGCGACCTTCACCGACCCGTGCTCTCGTTCGAGAAGCTGTTCGAGGTCATCGACTACTCCGCCGAACAGCGCCTCGACATCGTGGCTGAGGTCGATCGCGCGATGAAGATGAACCTCAGGTTGCCGCCGCTCGCTCGCTCGCCATTCACCGAAGAGCACGAGCTCCTGATCCGCGATCGCGCGAATCGCCAGCTTCCCTGGACCGACATCCCGCTTCGCAATCGGCGGGCCGACGAGAAGTCAGACCATGAGTGATCAACCCCGGACCATTCCCGTCGAGAAGTTTCTACTGCGCGCAGTTGGCCTTACCGACGTCGGTGCGCAACGCACGCAGAACGAAGACGCGATGTACTACGACGACTTCCTCGGCATGTACGTCGTTTGCGACGGCATGGGAGGTCACGCCTCGGGCCAGGTCGCCTCCGATATCGCGATTCGCACGATCGTGCATTCGCTCAAGACCGGCGACCCGCCGCCGGGTCCCGGTGTCGATCCGCTGACCTGTGCGATGAAGGCGGCGAACGCTGCGGTGTTCCAGCGCTCGCTCATGGATCCGGCGTGCCACGGCATGGGCACCACCGCGGTTGGCCTGCGCTTCGAGGAGAACCTCGTCCACGTCTGCCATTGCGGCGACTCGCGCGCCTACTTGCTCCGCAACGGCATGCTCTCGCAGATCACCCGCGATCACTCGCTGCGCAATCTCTATCAAGACCGCCCTGATCTCGTCGGCACGCTCGGGCCGGCGACCTCGAACGTGATCATTCGCGCCGTCGGTCTCGATGCGAGTGTCGACATCGAGCACAACCAGGGCGTCCCCGAGCACAACGATGTCTACTTGCTGTGCTGCGACGGTCTCTCGGATCTCGTCGACGATTGGATGATCCGCGAGATCATGACCTCGGGCGAATCGCTCGAAGCGGTGGCCGAGAACCTGATCCGCGCGGCCAACAACAACGGCGGCACCGACAACATCACAGTGGTGCTCGTGCAGACGTTCATCGATCCGCTGTGGGCTTCGCCGCAGCAGTACATGCCCGAAATCCGCTATTAGCCCGATTCCCGGAACCGAGACCGTCGGCGTCGCTCTCGAGCTACGCGACTAAAATTTCCCGGAGAGCGCGAACGATCCGCCGTCGAGCGCCGGCATCGCGGTCACTGCGAGCTGGTGCTCTTTGCTCGGCGCGGTCGCGTAGATCACGACACCCGCGGTCGCGATGCCGATCCCTGCGATCACGAAGATCGTCGACGTCGTTGCCTTCGTCTGCGCGGAGCTACCAAGCGCGGCCGCCTGATCCGCGAGCATCTGGCTCGAGCAAGTGGTCATGCCGTTGCACAGAGCCTTCGCGTCGTTCCAGCTCGAAGACGCGAGCGCACCGAACACGAGCCCGGTCGCGAGCGCCGCACCACCAACCGCGATGGTGCCGATCGCGATCTCTTTGCGATGGATCGCCCACAAGCCCGGGTGATCGGTCTCGGCAGCTCCGAGCTCCGAGGGATCCGTGACCTTGAGATCCGGCCTGTCGGCCTTCGTCTCGGGCAGCCGGATCTCCAGGTCGCCTTCATCGGCGGGGAGCTTCGCGCTGACCGCGACGAGCTTGCCGTCGTCGAGCACCTTGATGGTCGTGACCGGGCCGCGCTTCCCAGCCTTGATCGCGACGAGCTTGTGCTTGCCAACATCGATGGGAATCGGCGCATCCGCCGCAATCGGTTGCCCGTCGAGCTCGAGCGTGACGCCGGCTTCGGCCTTCACGATCACGCGCGGAACGCGCAGCTCGAGCTTCGCGGCCGCATCACTCGCGGCCTGGCGGCGCGTGGCGTTGGTATCGCGCGCGATGACCGCTTTGTACGCGGCGAGCGACTCGGCGAGCTTACCGATTTCGGCATCGCACTGCGCGATGTTGTAGAGCGTCCCGAGCGCGGGATCGAGCTCCTGGCTCTTCTCGAATTGTTCGCAGGCCTGCGCGTACTTGCCCGCCTTGAGGAGCTCGCGCCCTTGCTTGAAAGCTTCGTCCGCCGACGAGCTGTCCGCATGCGCGAGGGTCGTGAATGCCGCCAGTGCGAGGGCAACGTGCTCAGGTCCGGCTTTCACCTGGATCCTCTACCGGTTTCTTTTTCGGTTTGGTGGCGGGCGGAGTCAGGGGCTTCACGGGGACTGGCTTTTTCTGGACGTTTGGCGCGACAGGCGAGACAGGCGAGATGATCGAGGGAGTCGGATCGATGGGCGTGATCGTCACGTTTGAAGGCAACGGTTCGGGCGTCGGCGTCGGCGCCGGCGCGGGCGCGACCGAAGGAATCGGTGCAGGAGATGGACCAACGGTCGACTTCGTTCCACTCAACGCGGCCACCACACCGATGACCGCTGCAGCCGCGCCGATGCCGAGCGCTGCCGGAGATCGCCAAGGCGCTCGCATCGGCGACGCGCGCTGTGCTGCGGTGACGACGCCACTCGCACCACGCAACGTTGTCGGGGTCGAAATTCCCCGTTGCATTACCGACTGCGGCCGACGTTGCACGAGTGTGCTCGAGCCGCGGAGGACTCGAGTCACCGCTCGTGCGAGGTCTTGGCCCCCAGCCTCAGCAAAGGGTGCGAGTGCGGCGGCGAGCTCCGCGAGATCCTGGAATCGCCGCGCCGGGTCCTTTTCGAGGCAGCGCGCGATCACCGTCTCGAACGGCCCGAGGTTCTCGAGTCGTGGAATCGGATCCATCGCGATGCGCAGCGCGAGCTCGGTGATCGATTCGCCATCCCACGGCGGACGCCCCGATACGAGCTCGTAGAGCACGATGCCGAGCGACCAGATATCGCTCCGCGCATCGACCTCTTTCGACGACTTCAACTGCTCGGGCGACATGTAACCCGGCGAGCCGATGATGTTCGAGGTCTGGGTCAGGCTGAAGTTCACGCTATCCGGCGCGGCCTTCGCGACGCCGAAATCGAGGACCTTGATCAGCGTCGTGCCGTCGGGCCGCTGGGTCCACATCAAGTTTCCGGGCTTCAGATCGCGATGGACGATCTTTGCGGCGTGCGCCTCCGCGACGCCGATGCACGCCTGCAGGATGTATTCGGCGACGATCGAGACCGGCATCGGCCCGTTGCTGCGCAGCAGGGTCTGCAGATCCTGGCCGACCAGCATCTCCATGACGATGTACGGCACACCGCCTTCGAGGAGCCCGACATCGGACACCTTGCACACGTTTTCGCTGCGCAGTTGTGCGGACGCACGTGCCTCGCGCAGGAAGCGGTCGACGACCGTGCCTTTCGCCATGTCGGTGCGCAGGATCTTCAACGCGACCTGCGTGCCGAGGTGGAGGTGCGTGGCAGCGAGCACGATGCCCATACCGCCTTGGCCGAGCTGAAAATCGACGCGGTATTTGCCCGCGAGGATCTGGCCCGCCTCGTACATCGTTCGATCGTAAGCCGGCGCTGCTACCGCTGCAATCGCTGCAGGAGAAGTGTTTCTCGACGGTGTAGGACGTGTCCTACTTTGTAGTTGCGGCGCGACGGAGCGATTGAGCCATGTCGCGATAACGACCGAGCCGAGCTTGGACACGTGCGAGGCCCGAGGCGACGCGCACCTCGAAACCGGGCGTGTTCGCCGCCGCATTGAACGCATCTTCAGCGCCGAAGAAATCGCCGCTGATCACGCAAACATCACCGAGCGTGGCGTACAGCGCGGCCGCGGTGATCGGCGAGGTCGCGTGCGGAATGCCCGCACGCAGCACGGTCGCGGCACGAGGCGCATCTCCCGCCTTCGCGAGTGCGACCGCGTACGCACAACGCGCATTGTTGAACCCAGGTGCGAGATCGAGCGCCGCACGCAGCGACTCTTGCGCGGTCTCGAGATCGTTCGTCGCGAGCGCGGCGATGCCACGCTCGTAATAGCGACGCGCGACCGCGGACACTTAATCGAGCTCCAGCAGCGAGAACCGTGCGGACGCATCGTCGCCACCAACCTCGGGCTTCTTGTCTTCAGGTGCAGCGGGTGCGGCCGGCGCGGGCGCGGATGATACGGGCGCCGGCGCCCGTGCGGGTCGCGGGGCTTCACCACCGGTTGGCGCGCCACGCACCGAGAGCCCTGCGCGCGGTGGCGGTGCGGCTGCGGCTGCCGTGCTCGGCGCGGGAATCTGGCCTGCAGGTCGCGCTGGCAAGCTGCCCGGCTGAGTCGATGGATTGGTAGGGCCGGCAGGACGCGGTTGTTGTGCGAGCGTCGTCTCGACGACACGGACGCCCGCCTGCGGGCGCGTATCGATTACACCGGCTGGCAAAGCCGGTGTTCGCGGTGCCAGCAGCGGCTGCACGACGCCACCGATCCGCACGCCGACCTGCTCGCCATCGACGACGAACATCGCGAGCTCGGGGAAATCGAAGCGAGTCTGCAGCGACGTGATCAGCTGCGCGAACGAGATGTTCTTCAGATCCGCGAGAGTCTCGGCCTGATGCACCAGCATCGGCGGCGGTCCTTCGACCACGTACTCCTTGACCACGAACGTGAGGACCTCGAGGAGCGCCTCGCGATCCATCTCGGAGAAGGCCTCCTTCACGTTGCTCGCAATCTCGCGTAGGTCAGGACGGCTCGGCATGGTGACTCCTAAAACGTAGCTCCATCGACATCGGCACCGTTGGTTTCGCAACCCACGAACCGAGCGCCGATCAGATCGGCATTACACAGATTCACGCCGCGTAGATCACAACGCACCAACGAGGCATTGCGCAGCACCGCGCCGTACATGTTGGCGCGTCTGAAATCGACTTCGAACAGCGATGCACCGGTCCAATCGGTGCGCGATAGCGAGACCGTCGCTCCATCGTACCCGTCGAATACGCATTTGATCAGAACCGCGCCAGCAAAGTCCGCCGAGTACAGCTCGCTGCCGATGAACTTCGTGTTCTGGATCCGCGCGCGGTGAAACTTCACGCGCGCCATGCGCACCGGCCCGAGCTCGCAGCGCAGCAGTTGCGCTTCGGTGAAATCGAGTTCGGTCAGATCGCAATCCTTCGCCGTGACGCGATGCCACAGCGCGCCCTTCCACTGCGATGTTCGCAGGTCGGACAGCTTGAGCTCGGAGCGCTCGAGCCGGCTGTCGTCACCGTCGGCGCCGTGGAGATCGAGCGAATCGATCGTCACGCCGTCGAGATCGACAGAACGCATGCCCATGCCGGTCGCCGCGAACCCCGCGATCGTGCGGCCGGCGAGCTCGTTCGTCGCGATCAGCCGTTCGAACTGGACGCGCGATTGGACCACGCCTGCGTCGGCGCTCGAGTCACTCATCTTCAGAAGGATAGCAAGCTTACGCGCGCCGCGAGCTGCCGTTGCGGTGAAACTGATTGCGCGCTGTATCGCCGATCAGCTCGATCACGCGCTGCTTGATCAGCTCGATCGTCTCTTTGAGTTTTTCCTGCGCCTGCATGCGCGCCTGCCCGAGCGCCGCGGCTTGGTGGCCCTCGATCGCTTGCGAGCTACCACCGAGCTCTTCGTGCAGCACCGCCGCTTCGACGAGATCAGCTTCGGTCTCATGCTCGGCAGCGAACGGCATCGTATCGGCAAACGCGGCCTTGCGATGGAGCCCACCGCCAGCGTGCTTCGCCTGCTGCGCGACGTGCGTGAGCTCGTGGGCGAGGAGGGCCTGGCCCGAGGCGCTGCCCAGCGACTTCTCGGCCGAGTTACCGAGCATGACGATACCGGTCGCACCGACCGTGACGGCGTGGGCGTTGCGCTGCCGGTTGAACTCTTCGGCGAACTCGCCCGTGTGGATGCGGACGTGACCGAGGTCGACACCGAGGCGTTTTTCGTACTTCGCACGAACGCTATGCTCAAGCGATTCACCGCGACCGGCACGCTTGCCGATCATCTTGATCATGCGCTCGGGGTCGTACTTGCGCGCGAGCTCGTCGGTGAGGTCTTCGGCGCGGTCGGCGGGGAGAGCTTCGCCGTGCGCTTCGCTTTCGCGACGCTGGCGTTCTTCTAGCTCTTCGTCTTCCCTACTCATGCTCTTATAGTCCTACGATCTTACTCGTCTTTACCTTCCCCGGAACCCTGGTAGGTCGAGGTGTAACCCTCCGATCCTTCATAGAATTCGGAGGTCTTCTCCTGCTCGACGATCGCGGCATCGCCGCCGAGCGCCTGGTCGAGGAACTTGGTCTCGTCAAAGCAGCTGCCGCCCTTCACCCCCTTGACCTGGTACGTGACCTCACCCTTGACGTTGATGACAATCTCGATGTCTTGCTTGTGCATGGTGGTTAGTCTTTCGAAGCGAGGTCGCTCGCTCCCTACTCAGAGACCCATTTGCGAACGACCAGACGGATCGATCCATCCTCCTCGTTAACCTCTTCCTCGACCGCGTAGCCCTTCTCTTCACAGGCCTGTTTGACGTTGTGATACTGGTACTTCTGGGCGAGCTGGTCCTGGAACTCGGCCTCGGAGACGCCCTTGGTCGTCTCGACGCCCCACCAGTCGGCGGTCACGCCGTAGGTGCCATCCTGGTTCTCGATCACGCCGATGTCGTAGCGGCCCATATCGATGGACATTGCCGCTTGCAGCTTGTCGCCGCGATAGCCGCGCACGGTCACCGATTGGCCTTCCTCGGCCGCGGTGAACTTGAGCTGCATATCCTCGAGCGCCTTCTTGATGGCGGCGAGGTTCGTCATCTTCAGCGCGCACTTGGTGAAATGCGACATGAGTTACTCGTTATACCCTTCTTTAGAGCTCGAGCTTCCGTCCATCGTCGTCGGGCTCGGGACCTTTGTCACCGAGATTCGCCGTAGGCGCGCCGTAACGCGCCATCCAGCCAGCAGGTTTGGCTGCGCCCTTGCTGCGTGACGAGGCCATCCGAGCGCGGGTGCGTGCCCACTCGCGCATGTTGTCGATCATCTCGCGCATCGTGATCGCGAGCGGCACGATCTCGTTCATCGTTTTTTGGAGACCCTCGGTCGTGAGGTCGCCACCGGTGTCGAACGCATCGTAGAGCGCGGCGATCACCGCTTGCTCGAGCTCGGCGCCAGAGTAGTCGATCGTCGCATCGACCAGCTTGTCGAGATCGAACTGCCCCGGATCGCGATTCTTCTTGCGGAGATGAATATCGATGATCTGGCGGCGGTCTTCGCGATCCGGAAGGTCGCAGAAGAAGATCTCGTCGAACCGGCCTTTGCGAAGCAGCTCCGGCGGCAAGGCGCTCACGTTGTTCGCGGTCGCGATCACGAACACCGGCGAGGTCTTCTCCTGGAGCCAGGTGATGAACGTGCCGAACACGCGCGAGGTCGTGCCGCCATCGGTCGAGCCCGAAGACTGCGTGCCCGAGAAGCCCTTCTCGAGCTCGTCGATCCACAGGATCGCGGGTGCGATGGCCTCGGCGGTCTTGATGACCGAGCGCACGTTCTCCTCGGAGCTACCGACGAGACCAGCGAAGATCTTGCCGACGTCGAGGCGCAAGAGCGGCATCTGCCAGAGCGCGCCGACAGCTTTCGCGGTCAGCGACTTACCGGTGCCCGGCACGCCGATCAGCAAGATGCCTTTCGGGAGCGGCAGCCCAAAATCCTTCGCGCGCGAGCCGAAAGCGGCGCGCCTCTTGACGAGCCAATCCTTGAGAATCTCCATGCCGCCGACGTCGGAGAACTCTTCGCGGTGCTCGTAATACTCGAGCAGACCGCTCTTGCGGATGATCTGCTTCTTCTCTTCGAGGATCGTTTCGAGATCGAACGTGTGCGTGCGCACCGCGGATTTCGCGAACACGTTTTCGGCCTCGACGAGCGTGAGCCCGAGCGCCGATTCGACAACGCGTTCCATGAAGTTCGGATCGCTCTCGATCACTTGCTGAGTCGCTGCTGGGAAGTTCGGCATCACCTTGCGCGCGGCTTGCTCGATCTCCATGCGATTCGGCAGATCCCAATCGAGCACCGCGGAGATGCTCTTCTCGAGCTCCGGCGGAATCTTCGTGGTCGGCGATAGCACGCACAGGCTCTTCTTGGTCTTGCGCAGCTCGGTCGCCGCATCGCGGAGCCGGCGCACGACCGCAGGCTCTTTCAAGAACGGATGGAAATCGCGCAGCACGAAAAGTGCGCGCCCTTCGGCGCGCAGCACGTGGTCGATCGCCTTCATCGGATCCTTCACGTCGCGCACGCCCTGCCCGTTCGCGATCACCTTGAAGCCCTCGGTGATCGACCAGACTTCGAGCCGCATCTCGCGCTCGACGCAGAGCTTGCGCAGCGATTCCTCGACCCGGGTCTCCTCCGGCGAGCTGATCCAGATCAGCGAATAGCGCGCCTTGATCAGATCTTCGATCTCGGCCTTGCTGCTGCGCTTGTGCTCGATGGTCATATTTTACCTGTTCTCGGCGAGGTCGCGTAAGCCGCGCAGTGCACCCTTGGCTGTCTCGGCGCTATCGACAAGCGCGTCGATGGCATCTCCGACCGCCTGCTTCGTCTTGGCGTCGGCCGAGAGGTTCGGCAACTCGCCTTGCACGAGCACCACGTTGTTGCGCATCTCCGACAGGATGTCGTTGATCGCCTCGTACACCTCCTTCGCGCGCTCGGCGAGTGCCGGCGATGTCGCGGGCGACCCGTCGAGTACCGATTCGGCGTGGGCATCGGACGCGGCCTTCGCGCGCGCGGCTTCGCCGCGAGCTTTCTGCGCGTCGAATTTCGCGGCATCGATCTCGAGCTGCATCGCCTTGACCGAGCGCTCCGATTGATCGAGCTTCGCGCTCAGATCCGCGACCTTGCGCTCGGCTGCCTCTTTCTGGTGGCCCCGCTCGGCGGTATCGATCCCGCTCTGCTGACCTGCCTGGAGCTTCTCGAGGTCGGCGGCCTTCCTGCGCAATCGATCGAGCTCGCGCCGCGCGTCGTCGCCGCCGGTCGACGCGACATCGCGCGCCTTCGAGGCGTGGAGCGCCTCCTCGGCTGAACGATGGCGAGCGACCTCGGCCTTCGCGAGCGCATCTTGCGCGACGCCGCGCGAGCTGTCGGCGGCGAGCTTCGCGTGGATCGCCTCCTGGAGCTCGACCTCGACCTGCGCGAGCCGGCCTTCGAGCTTCTCGCGATCGCTCTCGGTCCGCTCGTAGCGCTCCTCGAGTTGATCGCGATCGGCTTCGACCTTCTTGAGCTCGACCCGCACGTCGCGGATGTCGCTCGTCATCTTCATCAGGTGATCACCCTGCCCCGGGGTTGCCCGACCTTGATCGGTCTGCGACTCGACGAGCAAGCGGCCGAGCCGCTTGTTCTCGTCTTCGATCGCGCCGATCTGCGCGGCGAGCCGGTTCGCATTCGTCGCCGCTTCATCGCGCTCGGCCTTGAGCTGCGCGACGGTCTTGTACGATTTCTCTTTCTCGAGTCGCAGCTCCTTGATGACCTCTTCTTGCGAGATCAATCCGATGCGCCGCTCCTCGAGCATCCGCTCTTGCTCGTTGATCACCTCGCGCAGGTGATCGATCTCGGTGAGCTGCTCGTTGAGCTTCTTCCAACCCTCGTCCTTGGTCCGCGACAGCTCCATGAGCTGGCGGTTGAGGTCCTGCATGTCCTCGCGGATCTTGATGGCGTCTTCTTGCGCACGCGCGGCCTGACGCTCGCGCGCCGCCATGTTCTCGGCGAGCTCGCCCATCTCCCCGCGCAGCTTGTTGTACTCGTCGCGCGTCTGCTGGACTTCATCGCGCAGCTGATCGGCGACGCGATCGTGCGCGGCTGCTTGCTCCTCGCGATCCTTGACCGCGGCGCGCAGCTCTTCGATGCGGTCTCGCAGGGTCGCGGACTCGGCGCGGATCCGCTTGCCGTCGGCGACTTCACGCTCGTAGTTCGCATTGGCTTTCTCGAGCTCGGCCTTCGCCGTCTTGAGCTCGCCGCTCGCCTTGCCCGGATTGGCTTGCAGCCCGAGATCGACGAGCACTTTTTGCTCGGGGTCCGCGAGTCCCGCCGAACCGCCTCCCGCGGGCTGGCTCTGCGGCACGCCCATCGGGCCACCACGACCGAACATGCTCGGGTTCGCCGCCGGTGCAGGGCCAGGCTGGGGTGTTTGAGGCCCACCCGGCATCTGGGGCGGACCGCCATACGGCATGGCCGGTGGGCCGCCAGCTGGCATCTGCGGCGGGCCTCCGAACGGCGCCGACGCCGCACCTGCCGAACCGCCGAAACCACCACGACTACCGCCGAACGTGCCACCGCTCGGCATCTGCGGCGGACCACCATAGGGCAGCGCCGCCGCAGAGGACGCTGGACTCGGCATCGCGGGCGGCGCGCCAAACGGAGACGGTCCGGGTGATGCACCAGGCGACGGAAAGCCCTGCGAGATGGGCTGACCCGGCGGGAGGTTGAAGCCCGCGGGTGCGGCGGCAGCGGGCGGAAAACCTCCGCTCGCTTGTGATCCGGCGCCCCCGCCATCGCCACGATCGAGCACCATCGTGCCGCCCTTTTTCGGCGGTGGACTCGCGCCCGGATTGATCTGCTGGGGAACGACGTTGACGCCGCCCTCGTCGATGAAGCGGATCACCAGCGAGCCGCACTGGATCACATCGGCGTGACCGATCGCCTGCTTCTGGATCCGCGTGCTGTTGAGATGGGTGCCGTTCGCGCTGCCGAGATCCTCGACGACGAAACGACCATTCTCCATCCGAAATTGCGCATGCTTGCGCGACACCATGCCGTCGTCGGTGCGGATCGCACACTCGAGGCCACGACCGACATAGACGGTCTCGGTCGGTGACAGCTCGACCGTACCTTCGCGGCCTTGGCTGTCCCTGAACAGCAGCTTCGCCATTACGTGGTGAAATCATATCAGGATTGGCCAGGAATTACGGGCCTGGGCTCTGCAGCGGATTGCTCGCATCACGCTCGGGCGCACATGTCGAAACCCCAGCTCCGCTGATTCGATATCCAACGTGCGTCATGATCGTCCGGTAGGTCCCGGTCGTCCGATCGATGGTCCGCACCGTCGAATTCTCTTCGAATGTGTCCATGTCGGTGACCGTCGCGAAGATATAGAAGACGCCACCCCACTGCGCGAACGCGTAGGCGGACACGGTACCTAGTGGCGTCGAGCCGAGCTGGAACTTCTTACCGATCGGCTTGGCGTTGCTGCGGTCGATCTCCTGGACGAACGACGGCTCTTCATCGGCCGGATAGAACCCGAAGAGGCGTGCTTCGCTCGTCCCGGTCAGCTCCGGGTTCTGCGTGGTAACCGCGCTCAGCGTGCCGATCGCGTGAGGCACCAGATCCTTGGTGTCGATGCTCGAGAGCTGGTTGGAGAAGTCGTTGTTCGCGATGTAGAGCTTCTCGGAGTCACCCCCAGCCGTGACGGTCGAGAACCCCATGCCGAACGTGAGCGACCCCGCCGAGCCGGCGTGGAACTTGGTCGCCTCGCACTTGGCATCTGTGATGTTGACGCGGAAGATCTGACCATCGCCGTAGAGCACCCATGCGACGCCGTTGCGATCGACCGACATCGAGAACGGGCTGCCGCCGACGCTACAGTGCAGCTTGCCGATGAAGTGGAACGGGTCGTTCGGCAGCTTGCGCGGGTCGAAGCTGAGAAAGTCGTTGTTCGTCGAGACCAGATAGATCAGCTTGGTGTTGTCGTCCTCACAGGTCTGCTCGCATTTACCATCGGTGCAGCCGTGATGACACGCACGCAGCCGGCGGCCGAGGTGACCATCATCGCGACACTCGACGACGTCCTGGCCCATGCAGACCTTCGGTTGCTTCGGATCGCAGGAGTCGTCGTCGCCCTGCATCGCGGCGCCGGCAGGCTTGCCGGCCGCGGGGGTGCGCTGGGAGCTGGGAGCGCTCTTGGTCTGGCACGCGGCCAACAACACGAGGATCCAGATGGCGCGCATAGCGAAGTCATGACGCATTTTCTATTCACGCTTGAAGACGGCTTCGGTGTTGCCGACGCGAATGATATCGCCGGGCTCGAGGGTCTTTTTCGGGACCTTCTGACCGTTGACGTACACCCCGTTCGTCGAGCCGAGGTCGGCGAGCTCGTAGTCACTCTCGATCTTGCGAATGCCCGCGTGCTTGCGCGACACCCCCGGATCCGCGAGCACGACCGTATTGCCGCCGACCGAACCAATGGTCGTGACCGCTTCGGTCAGTGGCAACGTCTGGTTCGCCATCGGCCCCAGGATGAACTCGAGCCGCGCGACGGGAGCCCAGCCGCAGAACATGCACTTCTGCCATTGCGGCATCATCACGCGCTTGCAGTTGCCGCAATTGCGCTGACTGATCGGTGCGGAGCTCTTCTTCGCCGCGACGATGATGATCACGAGCACGACGAGCGCGCCCGCGACGATGATTCCTGCCAGAGCCGAGTTAGACACGGAGACGCTTGTGGCCTAGTTGATCGACTTGAACTTGAAGTTCGTCTTGCCGAGCATGATGACGTCGTTGTCGACGAGGTCTTGCTTGGCGACCTTGCGATCGTTGACGTAGACGCCGTTGGTCGAGCCGCCGTCGTGGAGCGTGAACCCTGCGGGCGAGCTCGTGATGCTGCAGTGCTCGGTGCTCATGAAGCCGTCGTTGACCACGATGTCCGAAGGCGGTGCGGTGCCGATCTTCGTCAGGCCCGGCTTGAGCCGCCAGGTCTGGTACGCGTTGACACCATTGAGCGGCACGAGCCAGCCGACGATCGGGAAGCCCTCTTGATCGCCACCCGCGCCGATCATGACGGTCTTCGACGGGCCCATCGGCCTCGGCGCTTCGACCGGCGCATGCTGCATCACGGGCATCGGCATCGGCTCTTCCTTCTTCCGGGTCGCGAGCTTGATGAGCACGTAGAGGAGGACCACGCCGACGACGCCGAGGATTACCGCGAGCCACGGAAAGCCACTGTTGACCGGCTTGCGCCACACCGGCGCGAGCGTCAGCGATGCCGGATCGAGGTCGGTCTGGTCGATCTTGATGACGAGGTCGTGATCCTTGCCATCCCACGGCAGGCCGGTGCCGGTCTTGTCGTCCCAGCCGGGGAAGTCGAGGTAGTAGCGATCCGCCATGCGCGCCATGATCGCGTTGAGCTCCGAGGCGATGCCGTCGGTCGAGCTCACGGTCCTCGCGTTGCCGACCAACGTGGTGATGACCGCGCCTTCGGTCGAGACCGTCGACTTGTAGATGATGCCGAACAACTGGATGCGTTGGCCGGTCGCCTGCCTGGCCAGATCGACGAGCGCGCTCTTCGCGGCTTGGTTGTTCGTATCGGTGCCGTCGCCGACGACGATCAGGGCCTTACGCGCGGTCGAAACCTTCGACAGCTCGTTGAGGCCCAGCATGATGCCCTGCACCATGTCGGTGCTGACCTTGCCGTGGTAATCCTTCTGGGTACCGAGTGCGCTACCGGTGATGAGCTTCAAATCGCCCATCGGCACTTTGACTTCGGCGCCCATCGAGTACGAAACGACGATGCCTTTGGAGCCCACCGGGCCCGCGCCACCGAGCTGGAGCTTGTCGATAGCGGCCTCGAGGTTCTTCAAGACGCCGTTGTACTTGGCGTTCTCGTCGGTCTCGATGTCGTCATTGCCGATCCAGATCTCCTGGCCTTCGATGACAAGCGCGATCGCGATCGTCTCCTTGCCCTCGATGTAATCGTGAAGGTGGTCCGCCTTCATCGTTACTTTCTGGTTGCCGTTCGTCGTCGAGATCGAGAACTTGTCGAGCGTGGTCTTGGGACCGCCGACGATCGTCGCCTCGATGAACGGCGCCTTACCGGCGGTCTTGGGATCCTTTGGATCCGGGGCCTGGACCTGCAAGAACACCTCGACGTTGCTATCGGCGTGGACTGGCCTGCCAGCGAACACGCCCGCGCACAGCACCACCGCCAAGCCTAGCGATTTGATCTTCATAGGCTCTTGAACTTCAGCATCGCGCTGCCGAACTTGATGAAGTCGTTGTCGACGAGCTCATGGCGATCGACGCGACGGTTGTTGACGTAGGTGCCGTTCGTCGAGCCGACATCGCGCAGGATCCACAAGCCGTTCTCGGCCACGATCTCGGCGTGCTTGCCCGACATGAACTTGTCGTTCAGGACGAGCGTGACCGTCGTATCCGAACCGTTGCCGATCACGTTTTTTGGCTGCAGCGTCATGAGCTCGCCGCGGTGATGGCCTTGCAGCGGCACGAGCCAGCCGAGCAGCTGCACGCTGCCCGGGCCGCCACTCGAATCGAGAACGAACGCCTGGGTCTTGAGCTTCTGCAGCTTCTGCGGCGCCATCGCGGCCTGCTGTGCGATCTGCGCGCAATACGGGCAGCTATCCCAGGTCTTGTCGAGGCGCTGTTCGCACTGAGAGCAAAACTTCTGCTTGAAGATCCAGAATCCCTTCGTACGAATCGGCGGGTTCGGATTCGGTCCACCACCGGGCATCTGGGGGGCGCCCATCGGGGCACCCGGCATTCCGGGGAATTGTCCTGGCGGCATTCCCGGCGGCATTCCTGGCTGCATGTTCGGAGCTCCTTGCTGATAAGGCGCTTGCTGGTACGGCGCGTTCTGCGGCTGATAGGCCGGCTGCGCTTGCTGCGGATAACCGCCAGCACCTTGCTGTTGGTAGCCCATCTGCGGTTGATAGCTATTTTGCGCGCCCGGCGGAGGCAGCTGCGCGGGCGGTTGCCCTTGCAGTTGGCCTGGCTGCGCGCCGAAACCCGCGACCTTCTGGTTCGCTTCGCCGGCGAGTTGTTTGCCGCGCTTGCCCATGGCCTTGGCGCGGTTGATGTCGACCTGGATGTTGCCCTTGATGTTTTTGACACCGAGGATCTTATTGTTGATCGCGCGAAACGGCTGGAAGATGAAGTCGATGTATTTAAGGAACATGGACTTCCTCCTCGGGCGGGTAGTCTAGCACGTCGTCGAAGACATCCGTGTCGGCACAGAAAATCTGATCACTTCGGTTGATAAATCCAGATGTGGAACATGTTGATGTCGCGGCCCGCGGTGATCGACTGCTGGCGGACCAACAGGGTTCCGTCCTTCACGTGCTCTGCGGCGATCAAAGCCGGCCAGTTGCGCCAGCGATGGACGCGGTCGGTGCCGACACACGAGACCACGCTGACCTTCTTGCCGTTGATCGACATCTCGATCTCGTAATCGCCATAGACGTAGTCCATGCGGCGCAGGATCACGATCGGCTTGTTCGGCGAGATGTTCAGCAGCTTGAACTCGCTGTAGCCGTCGACATGCGCGCGGCCGGTATCTTCGACCGTGGTGCCGTCGGGGTACTTGAGCTTCTGGCGCGAGCGGTACGAGTCCTTCGCCTCTTTGATCGTGAAGATGTGCTTGTCTTCCGATTCCTTGTTGAGGATCTCGACCTCGTCGACGAGCACCCAGGTGATGCCCTCGAGATCCATCTGCGGCTTGGGCTGGGGCATGACCTTGACGCCCTCCCAATCGTTGATGTTCGCGACCTTCTCTTCCTTCTTCTCCTCGGGCGCCACGATCACCGGCTTGAAATCGGCAACCGCGGACAGTGCGATCTCGGCGGTCTTCGCCTGATACGCGAGCAGGTTCTGGAACGCCTCCATGTTGTTCTTGTTCTCACCGAGCAATCCGCGAAGGATCTCGACCTGGCGGCGGTACTCCGAGAACTCTTTCTTCTGCGCGATGATCGGATGATGGACGTCGACGTCTAGCGACAGCTCGCCTTCGCAATCGACGAGCAGCTTGAACATGTCGAACACGTTCCGCAGATCGACGAGGTTCGCGTAGACCAGCATCAGCGCCGTGTTGCACGCTTGGACCACATCGTGGCCCGCGACAACACCGCGGCGCGTGTATTCGATGCCCGCGCGACGCACCAGGTTGAGCAATGTCTCGAGCTTGAGCCGCAGAAAGCCCGGCAGCATCGAGCCCGCGAGGCCGCCGCGCTGGACGTAACGATGATCGATCTCGTTCGCCGCGGGACTCGCCGGATCGCGCGCATCGCGCACGCGGTTGACCCCTTTTTCTAGATAGATGCGCGCGAGCTCGACCTCGCGGCCGATATCGGGCTCGGTCTGCGACAGTTCGATCCTGCAGCTCTCGAGGACGCGGCGATGGCCCTTGTACTCGAGGTTTTCCTTGTAGGCGATGAAGTCCGTAAGCTCCTCGTAGTAGCGCAGGACGATGTAGATCGTTTGCGGGAGCTTGAACTCCTCGAGGTTGATGTTGCGGATCGTCGCGTCGAAGATCATGAGGTCGTTGCCCATGCCGTCGATCGCGTAGCCCGGCTGAACCTCGACCGCGAGATCGCCGCGCGCACGCGCTTGCACGCGGAGATCACCTTGATAGCCGAGGATCACGCCCGGCGAGTGCATCATCCGGTTGTGCAGGCGGCGCTTGTCGATGTGATAGCGCTCGGCGTCGTTCCAGTCCTTCTCGGTGGTCAGGAACCCCTTGAAAAAGTTGATGCGCTTGAACCCTTGGACTGCGTCGCTCATTTCTTATCTCCGGTCGTGTCATTCCGGGCCGCACCCGGCGGGTCCGCTTCTTCCACCGTTTGCACGACCTCGGCGCCAATGCCGATGCCGGAGCGCAGGCCGATCGCGAAGAACTCGCGCAGCTCGACATCGCCCTCTTCTTCCGCGAACTTCAGGTAGTAATGCGTGTGTGCCGGCTTCTCGAGCTGGATGATCTGGTGGATCCGGATCACGAGCTCGGGCGTCACGTTCTCGTACTTGACCGGCATCGTCACGACGAAGCAGTGCGCGAGGTCGACCGGCGGTAGCACCACCGAATCGAGGCCGACGCGTGCGCCCTCCTCGGCGCCTTCGCCCTCGACGCGGAAGCCTTTGAATGGCCACGTGTTCTCGGCGATGTCGGGCTCGTGCCCGGTGAACAGCTTCAAGAACAACGTGAGCCCGCGCTTGGTCCCGCGGATCCGGTAGAGGTCGACCGCGCGCTTCACCAGCGCGCGCTTCTGCGTCTCCGGCCAATCGAGATCGACCGAAAACGCGGTCCAGTGCGAGAGCCACTGCAGGAACTCCGGCGGCGCGACGTGCGGGTCGTAGAACCGCCAGCCATCGGTCAGGTTCCTGTCGACCGAATCGAACATGTGCTCGAACACGAAGCACAGATCGCGCACCATGTTGCGACCCACCGCATCGCTGCGGCGATAGATCGCGGGCAAGTGCTCGAGATAGCCGCGACGTGCGACCCAGATCGTGACTTCGGTGGTCTCGTAGACCATCTGTCCGCGCGCCGGACGTTGATCGAGGACGGTGTCGCGATCCTCGTAGCTCTCGCGGTAGAGCACGACGATCTTCGTGAGGCCTCCATCCTCGAGGAGGATGCGCGCCTTCTCGAGCGTCTTACCCGAGACATCGGGGACGCGCACGACACGGCGATTGAGAGCCTCAGCGACCATTAGCGACCATTAGGAAACCATAGGAAACCATTACTTGATGTCGTCGCGGACCTTCTCCGCGAGATGAACGTGCACGAGGAACGGTAACTCGTCATCTTCGATCCGGACGTGCTCCACACCGACGTTGCGCGCCTCATCGCGGATCTCGATCGAGTCGACGCCTTCGACACCCGGTACTTCTTCCACGAGGTGGATGATCTCTGCTTTTAACACCGGCCGACCGAATTCCCAGCCCTTGCCATCGCGCCCACCGTTGAGTGAGTGGAGGAACTTGCGGAGCTTCTGCTCGATGTCACGACGCAGGCGATCCGAGGTGCCGACCGAACGGCGGATCAGCACCACTCGGAGCGAGAGGTCCTTGTAGCGCGGGCGCACCACGTTGAGCACGGTCCCGACGAGCTTGCGCTCCTCGAGGTAACGCTTGACGTAGCGCATGACCTCGTTCGAAGGCACGAGCCGGCGGGTGAGCTCGTCGCCGCGGGTATCTGCTTTCGGCAACAGCGCGAGCGTGACATGGCCGCGGTTGCTGCGGTCCGGGACGCAGCGTGCACGGGCGAGCTGGGTCGAGGCACGCAGCGCGAGCATCTCGTAATCCTCCACGGTGACCGCTCGATCGCGGCTCTTGATCGTGTACGGCGCGCGATTCTTGGCGTCTTCGATCGATTCGCGATCGCTGCCGCCGGTCGCCGGAATCGGATTGGTTACCGATTCGATGTACGCGAGCGCGCGACCGAGCGAGGTCAACGTGTTCGCGTTGACGTTGCCCGGTGCACCGCCACCGATCCGGTACGAGGCCGCCACGATCGAGTTCTTCGCTTCGGGTGGGACGAGGCCGCGCCGACCTTCACCGAACTGCAGGGTGCCGGTGATGTAATCGAGCGTGTAGTGGCGGCTGCGCGGGTTCGACGCGAAGAAGCTATCGACGCGCTTCCAGCGTACCCACACTTCGTTCGATTGCGTGTTCTCTGGCTCGGCCTTGCGGACGCAATCCCTGCCGAGGTCGGACGTCTCCTCGGAGCTCGGGACCTGGCGCTCGCGAACCTCGACGACCTCGTCATCGAGCAGCGGTGCGCGCAGAAATCTGAAGACCTGCAGCGGGGTGCCGTCGGAGCTCCCGAGGGTCTCGCCGCGAATGGTCTCTTGGTTGAAACCATCGATCGCGTTCGTGACGAGCATCTTCAAGCGCGGTGGCTTCACGTAGCCGCCCTGCTCGAGGCGCGCTCGCAGCCACCAGCGATCCTCGGTGAACTTCGAAGAGCGCATCCAATCCTCGGGCGCGATGAAGGACGCGAAGCCCGAGCTGGTGAAACCTTGGGTCTCGTCGTCGACAGACAGCGGCTCCCAATCGCGTCCGTCGAAGTACTCCCACACCACGCGCTGACCACCCTCCCACGCCGAGCGGCGCGAGCTCTCGTACTTCTCGAGCTCGGAGGTCGCGACCTCCGCTTCGTCGGTCGGCAGCGAGCCGAGACCGAGCTCCTCCTCGAGCTGGAAGAACACGCCGAGCGGATCGTTCGGTGGCTTCGCGGTGAAACCGAGATAGATCGATGGCGATTCCTCGGGCTTCGCCGAGAACGGCTGGAAGATCGTGAACTCGGTGCGCGCGACGTCCGTGCAGTCCGTGAACTGAAAATCGTTGAACGCGAGCACGTGGCGCACGTCGCGATAGTCTTCGCGATATCGAAAGGTGATCGTACGCAGCGCGGGCGGCTTGAGCGGACGGTCGTCCTTGAACAGCCACTTCTCGTTCTCGAGCGTGTACTGGCCCTGCTCGCCGAAATCGCCCTTCTCGATGCGAACGCGGATCCACTTCTTCGCGACGCCGTTAATCTCGAGCGTCTCCATGTCCTTCGGACGGCGAAAGCTCACCGAACCCGATTGCGACATCGCCTTGCTGTCGTCGTGAAAGCCGTACTCGTCGCCCGCACCGGGTAGTACGCCGCGCACGGCCGTGCGACCGAGATGGCGCCAGCGCTTGTTGTCCCAGTACTCCCACGCGAGCACCAGCTGGTCGCTCGGATTCGGGCGCGGGATGATCGTCGAATCGGCAAGCAGCATCTCGACCGAGACGTACGCGTCGGGCGTCTGCATCAGCTCGTCGCACGCGAGGTACAGCACGCAATCGACCTTCGGCTCCTTGCCGAATGGATAGAGGTTCTTCGAAAGATCGAGCTGAAGGAACGCGGCGTTGTCGAGGTTCGCGTACGCCTGGGTCGGCAAGAGGCCCTCGCCGACGACCTCGACCTTCGTGCGGATCGTATCGATCTCGGTGTCCTCGGGCGACTGCGGAACTTCCGCGAGCCGACCGCGCAACCAGAGGCCCTCGACGTGGTTGACCGTGGAAGGCTCGAACCGGATCGGGCCCATGAAAGCGACCTCGCCGCGATCGACATCGATCTGCGCCGGCTGCAGCTCTTTCCAGCGCGTGCCGTCCCAGTGCTCCCACTCGAGCAGCCGGGCCATGTCGCGACCGCCGCGCTCGGGCGTGCCGAGGAAGACCTTGAGTAGCGCCGATTCTCCAGTGTTCGCGAACCGCGGATCACCGAGATAGATGTAGCGCTCGATCCGCTGCGCACCATTGAAGATCTCGAACGCATCGGCGACTGCGCCCGGCTCGGGATCGATGTATCGGCTGTTCTCCGAGTAGGCCTCGTCGTAGTACGAAAAGCAGCGATCGGGCTTTGCGATCGAGACCATCACGTCGCGCGCGGTCTCGAACGTTACCGTGTGCTCCTCGGTCGCTTGCGGCGTCGAGACTTGCGTCCCGCGTGGCACGCGTTGCTTTGCCGCACCTTCGACGAGCGCGAACCGCATCAGCGCCTTTGCCGCACGCGGTGCGCGCAGCTTGATGCCGAGCAAGTTCAGGAATGCGACGTAGTTCTTATCGGGGACCTGATTGAGCCGGTAGATCAGGAGATCTGTCATCCACGCCGCGAGCTCGATCAGCGTGATGCCCGGATCTGACGCGTTGTGGTTCGTCCATTCCGGCGCGTAGCGCGGAATCATCGAGATGGCTTCCTCGACGATGTCGTTGAAAGACCGGTCGTCGAGCTTCGGCGGTGGGATCATGGGTTCGTACCGTTCGTGCCGGCATTGCCATTGGGGCCAGCCATTGGCGGTTCATCTTCGTTCTTGAGATAGAACGGGAACACGAGGTTCCGCTTGTCATTCTTGCCGGCGATCACGTACTCGATGCGGATATCGAGCCGATTCGGCTCGTCCTGATTCGGCGCCGCCCGACATACGACCTTTTGAATGCGAGGCTCGAATTTGTAGATCGCCTCCTCGCAGTAGATCTCCGCGCGCGCCGACGTCAGAACATTGTTCGGCGCGAACATCAGATCGTGGATCTGGCAGCCGAAGTACGGCCGGTTGATCCGCTCACCTGGCGCGGTGCCGAGGATGATGAAGATCGATTGCCGCACGTTCTCTTCGAGCTGACTGCTCGAGACGCCTCCGTTGAGGTTAACGGAGACGGGGAACCGCAGACCCCTACCGAGAAAATCACGATCGTTTGCCATCTAGATCAAAAGGCCGCGAAGCGGCCCTGGATAAACTTCTTGCACTTGCTGCAGGAGATTCGCGTGGTGTTGTCGATTTCTTCCACGGTGAGTGGACGATGGCTGCAATACGGACACGACAAGTCGTCCGGTCGCCCTGCGACGACCATGTCGAGCACGTCTTGCCATGCGATCAGCGCTTGTTCGTCCTCCGACATTATTTTTCCGCGTTTCTCGCGCGAACCCAGCGCGAGAACCCTTTCGTTTCGACCCCTTCGACCGCAGACCAAATCATAAGAAACACATGCCGATCCGATCAACGAATCGGCGGATTAAAACGCGGTCTTCTGTCCGTCAGCACGGCGTCCGAACGTCTGCCCCGCGGGCTTGACTACTACGAACCGTCGGGTTTCGGCGATGTAACGGTCACGTTCGCCGAAACGCCGCCACCGCCCGACGGGGTGACCGGGGCAACGCCGACCTCTTCTTCGACCATGCCCTGGGCCTGCGCCCGCGCGGCGGCCTGCGGATCCTCGTACACGGCCACGCCAGCTTGGACACCGCTGCGAGCATTGCTGACCGATTCGGGCGTCCGATCGTCGAGCTGGCCCGTGACTTCGGCAGAGGCCTGACCCTCGGCCACGGCCGTCGGATCCTCGTACGCGACCCGGGCCTGGCCCGCGGTCGACTGCGTCGTGGTGGAGAGGTTCACGCCCGATTGCGCCGTCTCGTTACCGCTGACCGAAGCGACCGTGTTGACGTCGAGCGTGGGAGCCGTCGGCGCGCTGGGTTGGCCAGGGATGTATGCGGAGGCCCGGCCTTCGACCATGCCGGATGCCGAGAAGTCCGTTCCCGGCCTCGCCGGTGCGCTCGGCTGCGCCGGCACGTTGCTGTCGAAGCTCGGCGCGTTGTAGCTCGACGCACCCGCGCTCGTATCGAAGCTGCTGGAGCTCGCGACCCCGCTGCTGCCAGCGGTGCCGCCCACGGTCGCCGCGCCACTCGGCGCCGTGACGTTGGAAGATGCATCCGAGACCTCGACCCCACCCGATGCTCCGCCGAGATTCGATGCACCACCGACGTTCGATGCGCCACCGGCGTCGACGTTCGAGACACCACCGACTGGTACGCCACCGCCAACGTTCGCGGCGCCGGTCGCCGATGCGCCGCCGAGATTC